>Ga0209208_10000463_pt1 | contig 52512 bp, 38 predicted proteins | sample S1TSphfallax_3_FD_187694 | JGI IMG/M metagenome (GOLD analysis project Ga0209208, IMG submission 187694) | Host-associated microbial communities from peat moss isolated from Minnesota, USA - S1T2_Fd - Sphagnum fallax MG (SPAdes) (version 2) | ecosystem: Host-associated > Plants > Peat moss >... | reverse complement strand
TACTGATTTTAATTTCACGAATTATATATATATATATATATATATATATAATTTTTAAATTTTGTGATTAATCATCTATGATAAGTATTTTACAATAATTTTAAAGTAATTATGAAAATTAACATTATGTTTAGGAAATTATTTTATTTATAGTTAATAGTTAGCATAAGAAAAAAATTACTTGACCTATTATTTATTTTACAAACTAAATGTAATTATACAATAAGTAATGTAATTAATGAATAAATTAAAAAAAAATTCGTGTAAGAATTTACTTTTTAATAATAATTGTTAATCCATTACTTATAATTTTAACATAAATATTTAAAATAGGTATTTTTAAAATTATAATCATTAAATTAGTTTTACATTAATTGTATTATATATAATTCGAACGGATTCTAAAAAGTAATAAAATATTTTTAAATATCTTAAATATTTAATTATTTGTGAGTTATGTATTTATAATTTGTGAGTTACTAGATAGTTAGTTTGTTAAATATTAAGAACTTATTGCTTATTTAAGTAATTGATACTAAATACTGAATATTTGTAATGTGTAATTTATAATTTAAATTCATGTAAATTTAATCATTATTAATTAAATGATTATCTAATTATCTAGCACTTGAATTGTTTATAAATCTAAAAACTAAGAAAGTAAGGCATGAAGAAAGTTTTGGAATTACAACTTAGTTTGTGAGGAAGTTGGAACTTCAAAACTTATCCCATATTGTTTGTTCTTCATTCCTATTTTGAACATTATATAAACAAAGGGGTGTGGTCATACAATTTCACATTAAGAAATTTGTGCACATGGGATGAACTAATAAAAAAGGTCAACTCAAAAAATAAAATAAAATTATGCACATTTTTAAAGTGCATACCTTCCTGACCTACTTATTTACCTAGCTAGGTAGGTACTTAGTTTGACCTACCCACCTAGGTTGACCTATGTACCTACCTACCTAAGTACCTACCTATATGAGTATGTATTTAACCTAAGAAAGTAGAACCTACCTATTTATTTTTTTAATCTAAATAGGTAGGTTGGTATGTAACCTAGGTTTGTAGGCACATATTTGTGTACCTACCAACTTAATATTAATATTTTAATATTTTTCTTCTTAATGCCATGTGGCATACTTACATTGGGCCACATGTCATAATATAAGATCATCCAACTATTAGAATTGAACGTCCTAGATTATTTCAAAATAATATTAATAATATTTTAAATAATCAAGTATTAAAACACGTGGCAACACATCATTTGTCTTTAATTGTTACCAAAATAATTGCATCTTAGTCGCATGTGACAATACGTATACAATGTAGTCAAAGGATAAAATGTATTTGTTGATTTTTTTTTCATACAATACCTTTTGTCATTTGCGATTAATTTATCACATGCGACTTATCTTAGGCGACTACAGGGATTTTAGTTGCAAAATGTCTGTTGCGACTAAAATTTAGTTACAAACACTAGTCGAAAATACACAGTTTTCTTCTAGTGGATGTGAGACGTGCACTAAAAAGAAAGAGACCTCAATATTATGACAAATATTAGCAATTGGAACTAATGTTGGTAGCCCAATAATTGTTTGAATTAGTGAGCATGACTTGATTTATATAGATTCTAATGAGGAGGAGAGGTATTGGATAGACACAAAAGATAGTGACATCTGGAAAGATGTAACTTGCATAAAATTGTTACATGAAGGAACATTACCAGACATTGTTGATCATGAGGAGTGCAAAAGAGCAAGGAAAAGGATATTGAATTATCACTAATAGGATCAACGACTTTACTTTAAAGGGTTGTTTATGCCAAGGCCAAAAGACATAATGGGATTGGTAATCCAAATGCATGAGGACTTAGGGCATTTTGGAGAAGAAAGGACATTGGCTGAAATCTGCAAGAGGTACTTTTGGCATAATAGGACAGAGGATGTAAAAATGGTTATAATGTTATGCCAACAGTGCTAGATGGTGAGGAAGGTGGGTAGTATCCATTTTAAAGATGAAAAGTTGAAGAGTATACTTGTTTGTGAGTTATTTTATAGGATTACCATGGACATCGTAAGACCATTACTTGAAACCAAGTTAAGAAACAAATATATTTTGGTGGCCATCGACCGTTACTCAAAATGGTGCGAGGAAAAAGTGGTTGCTGATCATGGTGCTAAAACTACAATTAGATTTCTTGAGGATGATATAATATGTAGGTATGCAATTCCCAAGTTTGTGTTGACTAATGATGGAGGAGAGTGGGCAACAAAGTTTGATGTCATGTGTAAGGACTATGGGATTCACCATTAACACACAACACTTCAACAATTATAGTGCAATTGGATGGTTGAACGTCTGATCAAGATTATTAAGCATGGCATCACAATGCTATCTACAACACCTGAAAATGTGGATTGTTGGAATGAGCTACTGGTTAAAGTCATGTTTGCATATAGATGCGGGATTCAAACCAACACTAAGTTTTCCCCTTTTATGATATTGATTAGGCACACACCATGCCTTAGGGTTGACAACTACCTACATTCCCTGACTATTGTGATTGATGACATTGTTGATGTGGAAAGTATTGCAAAACAATTTCTACAAAAGATGAAATTGATAACCAGCTTCCATGAGAATGTTCTATTCAATGTAGAACAAGCACAACAAAAGCAAAAGAGGACCTATGCTACAAGAATAGGGAAGTAGACCTTTGAAGGATCGGTTGCTTGACAAATAATGGTTAAAATGAAAAAGCCAGGAAATAAGAAGGCTTTAACTTCCAACTGGGAAGATCCATACCAATTTGTTGCCCATACAGATGGAAAGGGAAATTCTGATATTGAAGAAGGCAGCAGAATATGCATCATTAAAGATGCTAATGGACATCAATGGGAAAGATTTCACAGGGATCTACAAATCTATCATGTTCTACAAGATTAAAGAAGTTGAGGGACTCAACTTTTTAAAGAATGGAAGGGTTACATATGTGATTGGACATGAAGTCATTTGCATATCTTTTGTGTGAACACTACTTCGTTTTAAGGTTTAAGATTTTTGTATTGAACCGTCATCAACTTTCTTTGTGTAAACAGCGAAGTTTATGCTATCACTGTTTGTTAATGGTTATAATGACTGCTTGGAGAAGACTTGTGAGTTTAAGTAAGAAACTTTGTTTATTTGTGTGTTATGTGAAACATGTTGCCAGTAAACAATGGGTGGCCAAAGGTGCTGCAAGCATTGAATGGAGAAGGGAAATAGGATGTTGTAGGACAAATATAGGAAGGGGAGTTCAAAGGCAAAGAAGGAGGTTTGTGGTTTTGGTTGCATTTGTTGTAGATTGTGTAGAATTAGGGCTTGTAGAGATTGGTAGTTGCTGTTTGATTTTCAATACGTTAGTAGTTACATCATGGCAGGCTTTGTGTTCTTGTTAGTGTTAGGCTCTATAAGGGGTTGATGATGAGGGTTAATGATGCACAAAGGAGATGTAGAATTAGAAGCATGTAGAGAGATGCACTTGCATGCGATCTTGGTGGAACCGTTCTTGAAATCCAATGAATAGCGCATGTGTAATGAATTAGAGCTAGAGACCTTAATGGGGTATCTTTGGGTTGGGCAGAATGTGGGTAAGAGAGGAACAAAATGGTAGAGATTATGGAAAATATCCATGGACCCATATTTTGCACATAATTATGCTTTTCCTAAGTGGTTGTAAGCCAACTTGGCATATATTGCTCATCCTTAGTTTGTACCCAGAAGTCAACTTGTTTTTGGAACTAAGCCGAATATTTCTTTTTATTATCTCATATGGTAGGGGGATGGATTAGTAGCTCATAATGGACCAAATGAACATTGAGAGCTCTGACTTCATGCCATACCTCATTAGTTCATACACTCACAATGTGTCGAATTGTTCCTAGCAATAGTTTGAAGGCTATTACTATAGTAATCTAGAAGGGACTGACATCTATGTGCCATCTGGAGTTTCATATGGGTATAGGGATTCATGTTCTGTTAGGACATTAACTCCAAGGTGTTGTAATAGTGCTGGATTGGCAGGATATAAGCTGTAGAATTGTTGCATAGAGTTTGGATTTAGAATCAAGAGATATTCTTTATACCCCTTTCTTTTTTGATTACGGAGGTCTACCTCCTTGAACTCTAGAGGTAGCAATAGAAAAAATGTCCAAAGATTTTAAGCTTTCTAATACACTTTTAAGGTTCATTCACACCTAATGTTAAGTTGGTGTTAAGTGAAAATCTAGGTGGCATCTTAGGTGGCAGCCAATGTCAAAATGGCCGATTGTTTACTATTAAGTGAATGTTAACTTAACATCAAATCTTCACAGTAAATAGGTTTAGTTCCTAAATGACTAGCTTGGTGTTAGGGGACTTAATACTAAGATCCTTAACACCAAGTGTGAATGCACCTTAAGTGCTGGGCCATTAACCTGTCCACTCTACCAATATTGTTCCCAAGTACATTTGCAGCAGGGCATTTTTTTCTGAAATTTGTGAGGTAGTTGGAGTGGCGATCTTCCAGAACAGCAACTGGCCAAGTTTTGGCTATACGACAGAGAGCAAAGTCCAATTTGTTTTTGGAATCTCACTATAATCTGGCAACATCGTAGAAGCTATTGTCTAGATATGGCGAATTGAGCTATTTTCTCATCAGAATATAGCGACTTTTTTGCAGGTTTTTCTCAAAAAGAATCCTTTCTAGGATTCATATTTCCCCAAGTGTCTTTTTTTTTCTTTTTTCTTTTTTTTTCAATTTTTTGATGTTGCTTGAGTGGCAATAGTCCATAAGTATATTTGGAAAAATTTGAAAATATTGAAAATATGAAAGTAGACAATCTTAAGCACTCTTTCATAATAGAATCAATTGTGGCGATTTTTGGAAAACAATTTGAAATTTTTCTAAAAAAACAACAGGGCATTTTGCAACAGAATATTCTTTTCTTTTTTTTTTCGAAAAATGGCGAAAATTTGCCACAAAACAAAATCACTGAACAAAAGCCCCCCGCCCTTTTTTTCGCCACAAAAAAAATCACTGGCCACCCCCCCTTTTTTTTGTCGCGAAGTAGCGAGAAATGTCGCCCCAAAAAAAAAAACACTGGTTACTTTCGGAGGTCCAAGGATCGAATCCGGAAGTCTACACTGCACACTGTCGGTGCAACGCTGGAGCATTGATCACGCCCTCGCTCTCTCTAAACACTCTCTCGCTGGTTTGCCGGGTGTTGCTTGCGACTAGGTGGTCCTTGCTTTGATAAGGCAGGAAGAAGCTATGGCCGAGCAGGAGGAGGAGGAGGAGGAGGAGGAGGAGGTGGGTTTGCCGGATCCCAGCATTGAGAACGTTTTGGAGCAGAATTTGCTCAAGTGGATATTTGTGGGAGGTAAGGGAGGAGTAGGGAAGACCACATGCAGCTGTATGCTGGCCGTGTTGCTGGCGCGCGTGCGTGCTTCGGTGTTGCTTATCTCCACGGATCCTGCTCATAATCTGAGTGATGCATTTAGGCAGAAGTTTACGCGGACACCGACGTTAGTGCAGGGATTTTGTAACCTGTTCGCCATGGAAGTGGATCCGAAAGTGGAGGAGAGCGAGGAGTTGTTGGAGCAGCAGATGGAAGAAGGTGTGGGGAGTTTTGTGTCGGAACTGGCTAATGCTATTCCTGGTGTTGACGAGGCCATGAGCTTTGCGGAGATGCTCAAATTGGTGCAGAATATGGACTACTCGGTCGTCGTTTTTGATACTGCTCCCACTGGACACACGCTACGTTTGTTGCAGTTTCCATCTACCCTAGAAAAGGGATTAGGCAAGATGATGAGTTTGCGGAATAAGTTCGGCGGCTTGATCAGTCAAGTCTCCAGAATGTTTGGTGCAGGCGAGGAATTTGGGGAGAATGCTCTCATGAGCAAGCTGGATGGTATCAAATCCGTGATTGAACAGGTCAGAAACACAGCTTTCGCCTTCTCTTACTCTCAGTCTCTTCCACACTTGCAGATTTGGTTTTGCTCAGGTTTAGGGTTTGGGTATTGAGACATATTATGTACTTTGTTTTGCAAAGTTAGGTCTTCAAAACTCTTCTGGTATCATCATCAGCTTTAGACAAAATGCTTTGGCTCAAAATGTTTGCAAGTTCAGGTGTGAGTAATGATGATGGAGTGGGGGGGATGGATGGTGATGCGTTTTGAGTAGGTGAATGATCAATTCCGTGATCCTGATTTGACAACCTTTATTTGTGTATGCATACCGGAATTCCTGTCCTTGTATGAGACAGAGAGATTGGTTCAGGAGCTAGCACGGTTTGAAATCGACACCCACAATATTATCATCAATCAAGTTCTCTTTGAAGAAGATGCTATGGAGTCTAAATTGCTTCAAGCACGAGTGCGCATGCAGCAGAAATACATTGACCAGTTCCATGAACTCTATGAGGATTTTCACATTATCAAATTGCCACTTCTTCCTGAGGAAGTTCGAGGAACTGAGGCGTTGAGATCTTTTGCTGTGAATTTGACCATGCCTTATAGACCAGGGGTAGAAGAGGCAGAGACTGAGAGGGTTGGGATTGCCAGAATTCAGGAACTGGAAACAGAGACAGCATCCCTACGAGCACAGGTTTTAGACTTACAGTCCAAATTGGAGAAGCAATGGAAAGGCAAAGACTTGGCTGATATGTGACTTCTGTGTTTTAAAGCCAAGGTGCATAGTACACCAGGCACATTACAACATTGTATCACTCTCTGTTTCTCTTCAAGCCGAGAGCCATTGGATTTACAACTTCTTTTCCTCACCAACCCTATAACTAGTTCATTTCGTGTTTGAGCTCTGCACACAATCTCTGACTATCAATATGCTTATGTAGCTGGACTGACATTGTACATTCATGCAGATTGTCAGGTAAAAAAATGCATTTATGTCTGTAGCCTAAGGAGAGTCAAATTACACCGATCAACTAAACAACTCCAGAAACCCAGTACACATACTACACAGAATTGCCATTTATCTCTGACATCCAGAATCCTGCAATCATGATTGCACACTGGAATCTGCAGATCAAATTTACCAAACTAGAATTTAGCGACATATGTCTCAATTGACAGATGCCTGTGAGTGGAAAACTTTATGTACATATTGGGTATTTTTCTGGTGAAATTCAATTTTATTTTTGGCACACCTCTCTACTTGAAAAGAATTCACCATTAACCTTAAACTGATCATTCTGTTTTGCTGTTGTGTCTCAGTCCTAACTTCTGGCTGAAACATAGTGAATAAGCCATTTATAATTTTGATGCAATAATTGTCAACCAAAAAATCGTTTCAAAGACAAAGCATCCAGGGGAGAAAATGATCATAAATGGAATATGCAAGGTCATGTCATGACCAATGAAGGAGATTGGGCATGTTCCATAGAAATGGTTGAATTTGCAGCACTAACAATTCACACAACTGAATCTTTACCTAGACTTTGCCTCAACTCATGAGACAGGAATGTAGTTACAAGGTGTGCTGAAATCTTACATTTCGATATTTTGCTTCCAACTTCAGTCTCTCAGCTGCAGTTCTTGAAGGCTTCTGGAGAAGAAACCAGCGTGCAAAGGAAGGCGCAACACCTGATCTCTCAAAGGCTTACATCAAGCTCTTATATAAGTCAACATCAATCAGCATTTTATTGAACAACTTTCTTGAGCAGCATTGGTACAATTCTCATGGAAGTTCTGATTCGGGTTTGTCTTTGTGGGATTTGCATACTCTACCTATGACTGATGTCCAGCACTTCTTTGCTGAATATTTATCTATTTTAGAAAATGGAGTTAGGCAGTTTCAAATTTAATTTTTCAGAATTTCAAAATATGAAAGACAAGTATCCAAAGTACACATTTTATTGTGTATTTGTAATAATAACCCAATGGTTGGGACAATAAATAGTTTCTCACAAGTTGGGAGTTTGATTTTCAACAATTTTGGCAAAGGTGAATAGCTCTAAAGTTATTGTCAATGAGATTATGATTGAATCTTTCAGACCTTCTACCACTAAAAATCTAAACCCACTAAAACGTCACTAACTACACTAAGTGGTGACCCGAGGTTGTCACCACTAGAGGATGAAAAAAAATAGTTAACTTAGAGGTTGTCACAACCCGAGGATGAAAAAAAATAGTTAACTTAGAGGTTGTCACAACCCGAGGATGAAAAAAAATAGTTAACTTAGAAGTTGTCACAACCCGAGGATGAAAAAAAATAGTTAACTTAGAGGTTGTCACAATCCGAGGATGAAAAAAAATAGTTAACTTAGAGGTTGTCACAACCCAAGGATGAAAAAAAATAGTTAACTTAGAGGTTGTCACAACCCGAATATGAAAAAAAATAGTTAAAGTAGTTAACTTTGTAGTGGTAGAAGGTCTGGAATCTTTCTGCAACTACACGCAGACTCTAGCTTCCATCTAATTCCTGTATATTGTTTGGTTTTGAATTGATTGTTGCCTAGCACATCCGAGCAGGTCCACTCCAGGTTTCTTTTAAATTTTTTGATATTGAAAAATTGGCAAAATTAGTCGAATTTTCCCACATTAAATTTTTTTTGGACAAAATCTGTCCCAAAAAATTGACTAGTCCACTCACACCTGATATGTGGGTCTCTATGTCTCTACCAGTGTCTACTCTCTACCGGATCAAGTTATTGTACAAGTTATTTTCTCACACCCACTTATAAACATGAAATGTTGTTGATCATGCATAGGCAACAATCACTTAATTGCCACCACATGTGCCAATCATTAAGACTTGTCAATCAAAGCTAATCATATATTTTTCCTAGCCCTTTTGAAGATCAATGCATCTTGTGTATATTTACAAGTCCAAATTCAATTTTACACTAAGTATTCAAAGCCTGAACTTCATCCAAAAATTACTACCTATTATTCAAAAGCCATCATACTGCTGGTTGGCACTTTCGTGTTGTGAACATATTTCCTCCTTTTACTCAAATTTGATTGAGGAAGAGTCTTAAAAGCAACTAAATTGAGTGCTTCAAGTGTTTTAATGATACTCTCCAAAACCTAAGCAAAACGTTTTACTGGGTACTTTATTGAAATCTCCAAGGCCTCCCCTAATTTGTCTATGTACTCTATCACTTGCATACAAACTATAGACAGACTGATAGATAATATTATTAGATCTTATGTTTTAATTCTACAATATTGATAGCTTCTCATTTCCATATGGGCCTTTATGGGGTCCAATTCTCTATTCCATTCATGAGCAGTTTGTGTAAGATCCCTCCCACTATTAACCCTTAAAATTTGTCATCAGATTTACACTAGCTAGTTTGTAAGCTTGGGACCTATGCGACCCATGAAATTTATAAGTTCTTGTGTTTCATATTTAGGTTTTTTTCTACTTTACTACAACCCTTGCCTCACAAATATATCCACCCATGAACTAAGTTTTTAAAATGACATTGATTTTGGATAAAAGTTTTTTTGCTTTATTCCTTCCTAATCATTAGATAACATGTTTATTTGTCTCTGGGCACTTAACATGAGATCTGAAAATGCACCCTTCAAAGGTTTAGACCTCACATTATCATCACTTCTAAGCAAGACATCTTCATCTTATTGTTGGAATATAGAATGTTGACCTAAGAACTATTTTTTATTGGGCACAATGGAATAATTCTTTAGAAACATCAATACGAGTTTCAAATTTTACAACCTATATGAGCAATTCACAAGACAACTTCTAAAATTTTGCAAGCACAAAAACCACTTAGGGTAGATAGGCTGGTAAGCGAACACTTAAGAAAATAAAAGAGGCTGAAACTTCACACACATTGTTCCTCTACTTTTGAAGCTAAAAGAACATTTGTAGCCCTCCACCTAGTGCTTTCAATGCTACAAAAAAATTCTCACTTTGGTGAAGGAATGGGAAAGATATGACGTGCTTGCTGTAAGGGGTTCAATGTTTGATGATGGGTGAATTGAAACAGATTGGGATTTTGAGTTTAAAATATTTGATCTTTGCCTTTGGAATAATATCAACTTTTGTAAAGCTCTAGTTGGCACACCCATCACGTTTTAAATCACTCAAATCAGATTAAAAATAAAGAAGATATGAGGCTAGAACTAGAGAGGGGTCTACAGCTATTTTCTCAAAAATTTTAAACAAACTATCACTCATCCTCTTCCTGAGTTTTCTAAGTTGCTTCTTTACTTCTACACTCAAAGAACAGTTCTAGCCTTTCAATTTGCATGTCCAATGACACAAAGATCATTCAATTTAGTTAAGACATGAAGAAAATATTGGAAAGTGTTCAGTGATGAATAAGTTTACCCTAGCTCTATGCGATTTTTCATTTCTCCAACCTTCATGGTTTGCTCTACCATTCATTTCTGAATTCCAGCACCATGCACCTCACACTAGAATTAAACATCATAATGGGGAAGACAATGAAACAAAGATTGTCCGAAAAAATCCTTTCATCTCCACCAAAGGGTTTCTAGAAGAAAAACACATTCTCAAGTCACAAAAAGTTATTGCACAGATAAAGCCTCAACCAAAACAAATCAAAGTTTCATGGCAACATTGTAAATAGCAAGTCATAGATGCCATCATTCTTCAATGCACCTACAAATCTTAGCACACATCACATAAACAAAAAACTAAAATGTGCACAAACCCAAAAATATGTTCTTCCTTTCCTCAAGTATTTATCTCAATCCCTCCACTTTCATGCAAGACGCTTAATACCACAACGCCCCACCCCCCTCCATCAAGCACTATCCGGCGCCCTTTCTGGGCCTTACAGTGTAGCCCTGCAGAGAACCGTGTGGTTATGCCGCAGGGTTTGGCTTCTTGACTAGCTAATAAAATAGAAAAGAAAGAAAATATTTCCTAGCTAACGAATATGTGCCAGCGGTCTGCATCCTGATCCCTAGTTGCAAGACCTCAGGTTCAACCTCTCCTAAGATCTTATTCCAAAGCCCTAAAAGTAGTAGTCTTGAAAATAAATAAAACTTTGATGGGTTCTTTTGCAGAATTTCAAAAAACATGTGGAACCATGCAGGGCTAAAAAACATGTGCAAGAAGACAGAGCTCGATGGGGAGGGGGTTTGAGGATTCAGCCACTTCCATGATGCCACAAAAGTACAAGCTAAAAGATGAAGTGATCAGCAAACATTAAAACCAATTCACACAACAGTAAACTTATGTCACAAAATATTCATGACTTTTAGGTGCCCTCTAAATACACTAAGAAATTTCTCTAAGTGCTTAGCGCATAGTTAAGATATTTGAAACATCAAGAGCATCACTTGAGGTTACCTCCCCCTCCCTTAGTAGGCAGGCTAGTTCCTAGGAAGGGGTATTAGCCCAGGCGAAAAATGGTGTAGCCAATGGCAAGGTTGAGCATGCACTCATGAATCATTCAGTTTTTTTCTTTTTTAAGAGGGGACGAGGCAGGGTGGAGACATATATATATTGTTCTCAATGTGTTCCTATCATGATCTCATCAAGTTCCCAAAAGTTTTTCAAGTTCCCCAATAAGTTCCCAATAGCACTTCAGTTTGATCAGATATGGTGTGCCCAAAGTTGTCTCCTTCTCACTTACATAGGTGGGCCAAAGGGGAAAGCGCTATATCTTCACATAGAAACTTCTATAATTTCTATATTGGGGAAGTTTCCAAAGTTTCAGTTTAGTTGTTTCCTTTTTGGTGATGGGCGAATCAAAGTGGCTCATTCTCACAAAAGAAAAAAATACTTGGGAGGTACCCCCATCTGATCAATAGAAGCAACAATAGGTATAGTTTATAGTATAGCAAGCTTAATAAAGTAATAGGTTAAAGGTGATGAGATTTTCCAACACCAACTTTCATTTTGTCGCAGGAACATGACATCTTTGGTCTGATGAATTTGCTGTGTCCTGTTTGTCTCCCTCCTATCCCTTGGAGTTTGGGAAAAGGTTGGTAGAGGAATTTTTAGGGGATTTGGCAACTCCCTTAACATAAAAGTCCAAAGTGGGCGGCATGCTAACCAAAGTCCAGAATTTCAGAACATGATTTCAAACAGTTTGAACAGTGGGTGGCCCAACAGAAACTCAGAACACTCTGAGGAATGTTCCACCTTCTGGGATTTTGTGACCCAGCACCTACCAGTGCACCGTCCACTGGAAACCTGTTGTGACTCAGTTGGATATGATTCGAGGTGGTAACCAGTGTTGGGTGGGTATCACAAATATCCCTGGGCATCACCCAGGCATCCCGGTCTGATCACTTGAGGGTATCACCTTGAGTGATGCCCTGACTGAAAACCAGGCTACCAGTTCTCACGTGTATGAGAACTGGATGTGAGAACTGGATTAAAGAAAAAGAAACACAAAAACTGAGAACCAGGAAAGATGTAACCTTTTATCCAAGTCTGGGTCTTAGGGTTTAGTTGCCATGAAAACTTAGGGTTAGGTTGGAGCTGTCACATTGCAACAGTCCCTTCTTGCAAACTCTAAAAATTTCCATAAAGGGTCATCCTCACTATGCATTTTAGTTCTAATTAGAGTTTACTATTGTTTCTTGTTTTTTCTTTTAGCATTGTTGTTTTTGGTTTATTGCTCATCATTGTTGCCTTGTTGTTCATTGCTTTGTTACACTTGTTGTCATGCCTTGCTGCTTTCAAAGTTGCACCTTGCTCTTCTCGTGTCATGCCTTGTTGCTTGCTACCTTGCTGCACCTTGTTATTGTGTCTTGTTCTAACTTCTTCTTGCGTTGCGCCTTGTTATTTTTGTTGCTTGGATGCTTGAGCCTCATTGCCCTACCATTGTTCTTTTTGCGCCTTGCTATTTTCGAAGTTGTGCCTTGCTCTTCTTGTGTCGCACCTTGTTGCTTCCTGCACCTTGCTGTTGTGCCTTGTTCTTCTTGCGTCGCACCTTGTTGTTCGGGCTGCTTTGTTGCTTGCACCTTGTTCCTCACAATTTGTTGTTCATGATTTGTTGTTCATGCCTTATTGCCTTGCCATCGTGCCTTGTTGCTTTGCCTTGTTGGTTGTTGGACCTTGATGTTTTGCCATCATGCCGAGTTGTTTGCCTTTTTCAAGTACCTCTTGCCCTCCCCCCCTTGTTGCTTCGCTACCTTGCTGCTTTGCCTTGTTAATTGGTATTCCTTTTTCACTTTCTTATGCAAGTGGAGGAGCTTGGAGCAACACCAACAAGCTTCATCCAAGAACATAGATATTTTGTTTTTCCATATTTTTTTGAGCGTCTTTTTTCTTTGTTTTGTAATTTGTTTGTTTGTTTTGTTTTTGTTTGTAATTTGTTTTTGAATTGAATACATTTTGTTTTAGTGTAGTTTATGAGTTTTACTATGTTGTTGTTTTGTTTATTTTTGTGCAGGATTAAAATTCTAACCTTTGATTTAAATCTAAATCTTTTAAACCTAAACTTATTTTTCCATGATGAGGTGAAAGAGAAAAGTGAGTGATTTTTTGATAATTTTTCTAAACCTTAAACCCCATTATTTGCAAATGTCTTTTATAAACCTTTAAATTCATTTTCTTGTAATTTTTTCCCTCTTTTGATTAGAAATTTTATTATAATATTTTCATAATTTATTGAAGAATAGTTGTTTTTTACATTATCTTTGGACATAATCTTATGAAAACTACCAATGGAACAATCTTCTACAAATGAAAATGTGTTAAATGGGAATAATGAAATAATTGAAATATGTATGAATGATGTAGTTTTGGAAGATGGGTCAGAGAAAAATCCAAGTGTCCAAATAGAAACAAGTAGGAATCCAAAAAATGGCAGTGAAAAAATAATGAATGAAAACTTGAAAACATTGCATGTTCAAAGGAAAATCTGGAAACCACATGGTAGAACTTCTTTATGTTGGAGTTTTTATTGTGTAAATGACAATGCAAAAGTTGGTTTGGTGAACATACAAATAATGTGTTATATATTTTGTTATCAAAATCCAATAATAGGAATAAATCCAAGAACTCCAGTGAGGAAGTGATTGATTTCTTATTACAAAACCAATGGAATAACTTCTCTTAAAAAACATGTGGATGCAAATCATTCTTTTATTGCACAAATGTTTGAAGAAAAAATGAGCAGATTACTGAAAAGTATTGAGGAAAAACAGGTTTCAAAAAAAAAAACAAATCCATTCGGAAGATCAATCTTTAAATTTTTTATATTAAAAATACCTTAAAAAGAGAATGTGTCACAAAAAACGTTTTTAGAGGACTTTGGTTTGTTAATTGTTAATAACAATTTACCTATCCAATTTGTGGAAAGTATGTGGCTCAAACATTTAATTTTCTATCTTTGTCCAAAATTAAACTTCCCCTTTCAAAAAACAATTTTCACGAGACATATTGTCAAGGTTAGTGGAGAAGACAAATCAATTATATGTTTCTCCTGCTTTGGCAGAATGTCATTTTGTAATAGTTAGCTTTGATCTTTGGATGCCCAAAGGAGCTTATGATGTGTTTACATTGGTGATTAATTTTCCAAGTAGTGATTAGCAGCCTAAACATGTGACTATTGGTTTATTTGAAACAATAGAAACAACATGGCAAGCCTTGGCCAAATTTTTGAGAGAATTGTTGGACAAATATGGTTTAATGAAAAAATTTATTACTTATGTCAAAGATGAAGGATTTAATTTCAATGCAATGATTGGTGCGTTGAAGTCTGTTGTAAACTGTGAATTTTTTGGGTTAGAAGAAAGCTTTTAGGGTATTTGTTTTGGACATGTGTTTTCAAAAGCATGTCAATATGGCATTATAGAAAAAAAAGTTTGTAGAAATTTGAATTATATTTCTATCATGTCTACCCAAGCAGATTTGTAAAAATGCATCACTTGGTCTAAGAAGTCTAGGAAGGATAAACATGAATGGAATAAGGCTTGTTTTCAAACTAGAATTCGACCCAAAAAATTAAACATTCCAATCAAAGCAAGGTAGTTTTTTTCAAACTCATTTTTGTTTCAATTCTTTAAAGTTTTTGTGGTTTAAATTTGATAGGATAATTAATTAAATTATTATTGTTTTTTTGCAGGTTTGCTAGTAAAATCATTATGTTTCAAGAAGCTTTACAATTTCAATTTGCCATTATGCTCTGTTGTGATAGTCATTGTTCGAATGCCTCCACCTCTAACATGGTAGATTTTTCAAACTATTGTTGATTGTTTTTCCCTAGTTGTTTTTGTATGTGTTCTTAATCAATCATGTGGACATTGGCTTCTTAGTGATGTTTTACACTACCATTTCCATGAGTTTGAAACTTAGGAAAAAATATCAAGTTCTACCTTCATTTGAAAGCCTAATGGATGATGATTCAATTGTTAGTGATGAGTTATTTTTGTTGGCTTTTAAAATTAATAGGGAAGTAATCAATGTTTTGGATTCTTTCCTTTCATTCTTATAGGTTTATGATAAGAGGAAAGCCCATAATACAATTTTTTTGATGTTAGACTCTAAGTATAAAAGCCTTTGTATACTATTTTCATTTGTTGGAAAGGAGCAAGGTGTTGCTTTTGTTGAGGAATATGATAGGAAGTCCTTATATCCTATGTTGGTCAAATGTCATGAACATTTGCATCCTTTGGTGAAATTAGAAACAAATTCTATTGACCATAATATTTTTGATCAAGATTGTAGTTTGGATATATTTGAGCAGATTGGAAGCACAAGTGAATCAGTAGAAGAACTTGTAAAGAGGGAGTTTCTGATTTTCAGGAGGTATCAATTGGATGTTAAGGACATCAAATGTCCTCTTCAATGGTGGCAGAAACATGACACAATGTTTTCTACATTTGGATTTTTAGCTCGATAGATTTTGAAGATTGTTGGATTGTAAATAGAAATAGAAAGGATCTTTTCTTTGGTTGGGAATTTTTAATAACTTTAAGAAATGTCATTTGCAAACAAATTTTTTAGAGAACTTGATTTTTGTCAACAAAAATTGGCCTAATGATCCTAGAATAGGATGTAAATCTCCATCTAATTTATTAGAATTCCTTGAAAGGGATGTAGACTTAGAATAAGAGTTAGAAAAGTTTGAAGGGGAATTTGAAAAGGATGAAGTTGTTGAAGTGTAAAAGTTCAATAAATAAATTGATGATTATTTTAGAATTTTTTTCCTACCATTGCTTATAATGTTTTCATTGTTAAAAAAAGAAATCAAATCAATAATTATTTTATATTGATTTTAATTTCTAAAAATTAATTTCTAATAAAAAAAAAAAACCTGGTTTGTGAGAACCAACAAAGGAGATTTGGATGTTCTCAAAATTTTGAGAATTGACATTACAAAAACTGATTAAATTTTTAAAAAAAAATGTTGATACCCTTATCCAACATAAAAAATTTTGAATTTTGTTGAGGGAGAACCATATCTGATGGGTATCATACTTTGTGAGAACTGGACCCAGAGGGTATCATAAAATAATGACACCCACCCAACATTGGTGGCAACCTATCCTTGCAAACCATCTTACTTCCACCTCATACTACCTAACTATCAGTGTTGGCTGGTTATTGAGTTTTAACTAGGTTATCAACCCAGTTATCAATCTGGGTATTAGTAACCTACTAATCAGTTATCAATTTCTTGATAACCGGCTAATAACTTAGAGCGTTCCCATCAGTGCTCAGTATGTGACCCTGCAGATTAAAATTGGATAAAGAAAAAGTCAACATGTGCTGGTTTGGCTCAGGAAAATAGGTTTCTCCAGTGTTGGGCGGTTCTCATTTTTTGTGAGAACCCTTAGTTCCAGTTTTTGGGGCAGGTTTTAAGAACCGCCTCGGTTCTTAAAATATTTTTTTCCCCCATTCTGAGAATTTTCAGAATTAAAAAACAAATTTGATTAGGCGGTTTTCAGGGTTAACGATTCTCACAAAATTTTGAAGCGTCAATTCTCAAGGATGATTCTCACAAGTCGGTTCTCACAAATCATGATTTAAAAAAAAAATATATATTTATATATTTTCTACATTTGTTTTTGGTTTTTTGGTGTTTCTTTTCTTACAATCAGCGGTTTTTTGTGTGGCATGAAATTCAGTTTAGCAGCAAATTTGGTGTTAAACTGAGTTTGCCCTGTCCTTTTTTTCTCCTGAACGCTTTCAACGAAGTGCTGCTGCTATGTGTACTGTAGCTATAAATGTTATGGAGCCTGGTGCATTTATTTCTGAGTCTCCGTATTTCATTCCTTATTAATAAAATGTCATGACTTTGTGGACAACATCCAAGAGGGAATGAAGCATCAAATGGGGGGTGCAACTCAGGCCCAACAGGGCATCACTTTCGCGATAACTCTGATATTTACTTTTTATTTTTTGCCATCAGAACCGGACCTTTCTCAAAATGTGAGAACCGGGCTGAAAACCGGAGCCGGTCTTCAGCCGGCGGGTGAGAACCGCCCAGCACTGGTTTTCTCCTACATATTTGGTCAATCTGCTGAGGCTGGTAACGCAGCAAAACTGTGCACCAACTACAGAAGAGTGTAATAAGTATGATCTCACTGCTGATCCCTGTTTTTGATTGGCGAATCGTAATGATTGGTCCAGATGGTTTGCTATTAGTAGTTCCCACCTATTTGCAATCCCCATTTCAGTTTTATGCGTGGGATTACAAAAAAAGTAAATAACTAAACTTGGATGTGAGAAATATCTTTGCGGGGTCACATACTGAGCACCGGTGGGGATGATCTTAGGTAGGTTATGAATCCAACACCATTAAAAAACTTTACGATAAAAAAAGGAGAAAAAAAGGTAAAAAGAAAATATAAAACCCTTATAACTGGTGTATAATCAATAGGTTAGCTACGGAATATCAATTGAGTATATGAATATCTACCCTTATTCATAACTGATGATTATTAATAAAAAAATGTTGATGACCTAATTCGCACCCAAAATTTCAAAAACATTGATATTGATAATGTATCTCCTAATGTTGATGACCTAATTGGCACTCCAAAAATCTATAATGTAGCCTACTGGATTGGTTATGAAAAATTCAATAACCAACCAACACTGGTGACTACGGATGTAAGAGAGTGAGTACCATAGGTAAGTAGGTAAGGAAGTAAGGCACTTTGTGACTATTAGGTAGGTACATGTGGAGGGTTGGTTGATAGTTAATCACTGTGGTTAGCTATGGGACAATAATTAAACTAAAAAGTGTTTCCTGTCCACGCACCATCCATCCTGCATGCCGTCACTGCCAGGTATTCCTTCACTCTGGTTCTATCTCACAGCCATGAGAAAGTAGTGAAGAATATGCTACTGGCAAGTGCTTCACCCACAGCCTGATGGGCCCACTTTGGGGACCTGCAGTCTGTGAAAGGTGCTCCAATGCATGGACTCCTCTTAAGTTCTGACATATGTATATATGTAAACAAGTAAATAAGTCCCCTAATTGTATGATCCTGCCAATTAGCAATATGGGAGCAGACAGTTAACACCTTTCTTGCTTAGCCAAGGAAATGAACTGCCCCCAAATTTTGGCAATGAATTGTCAGGTTTAGTTGGTGGGAAGTGGGAAGATGGTGGAGAGAAGTTCCAGCAATGGCCAAAAGTCTAGATTGGAACCTACCTTGTGTCCAAACCAGTGTTGTCCCATTCTTGATTTAAAAAGGAGTTTTTGGTCTTGGTTCTCAAACTTTTTTAGTTTTTTCATGGAACCTTTGGTCTAGTCTTGATCTAGTCTTGAGATTGGTTGTTTGGATTTTAAGAATTTTTAGTTTCACTCTTTTTTTAATAGAATTGGAGCCTAATTTTTTTTAAAGGTCATGTTTGATTCCATCTTCATTACACAGGAACTAAATATAATTTTGTGGGTGTAACATTAGTTTATTCAACTAGTTCAGACAGTTCAAAATAAAGGTTATATAATATTGATTATGTACAATCAATTAAAACTAACAACTTGCATAAGAAAAAGGTTAAACTTCACCCTTTTTTTCAAGAAAGTGTACTCATCTATCTAGGGATAAACTCTTGGATGAGAACTCCACAAAATCAGGTCCTCAAGTGAAATTTATTTACACTCTGTGCAAGTGCAAGTGTATAATATTTATTTATATTTGTGTAACTGTAAATGTAGAATATGAAATGTGTAAATGTAAGTTTAGAAATAAATATATTTATATAATTTTACATTGTCTGATAAAACAATGTAATTGTAAAAATATACATATTTTATGATTTTACATGGCTATGTAAAACAATGTAAATATATAACAAAGTAAAAAAATGTGATTTTGACTTGAGGAGGGGAGATTGCATGATTTTTTTGAAGAAAAGCCAGCTAAATGGTCCATTGCAAACAAGAACCATCAAAATATACACCCACAACTAATTCATATGACTTTGCAAGAAGGTCTGGTCATTAAAGATGTATAATAAAATTATCTATAAAGTAGGAAAACAACACTAGAATCGTGATTTTTCTCAATTCTTCTCCATTTTGAGTGATTTAAAATGTTATAGGAGTGTCTTCTCAAGCTTTACAAATCATCTTTGAGATGCAAAGTCAAAGGACCAATTAGTAAAGAAAATACGTTTTTTGGAATTACAAAACACTTTTTTTTTCATTTTGACTCTTCTTACTTTTAAATCTCATAATTCTTTTATTTCTTATTCATTTTAAACGATTTAAAATGCAATAGAAGCGTCAACTGAAGCTTTACAAATCATCTTGGAACTCTACTAAGAACAAAGCAATATACAATGAATTTTTGGGTGTTCAGGAACTAACCTTTTTAGTGTTTGGTGCTTTGCTTTTTTGAGTTTTTGACCCCTGTACTTTGGGGTCTGTAACTTTCTCATTTCTAATCCGTTTTGGACGATTGTTAGTGTATCAGATGCAACAAGAGGAGGGGTTCAAGTTTGCTTTGGACACCAGAAACAATGCAGCCCTCCCCTTCGATCCAGCCTGCTCTGAGTGATTAAGTGTTCAATCACCGGCTGGATTACCCTATTGATCCTAAATCCAGACCTCTTCTTCTCAAGGCGTTGGATCTACCTCAAGTGTTAACTAGTGTGGTAGTTTCTGGTGTTTGTTGGCCTTGCCTACCAAGGCAAGTGTATTGTGTTTAAATTCATTATAGAGTATACCTCAAGTGTTAACTAGTGTGGTAGTTTCCCTTGTTTGTTGGCCTTGCCTACCAAGGCAAGTATATTGTGTTTAGATTCATTATAGAGTATAGTAGCTTAAGGGATTTTGGCCCTAAGGTAACAGGCCTATTTTTATATGAGGATTTTTGAAAGATGATATTTTGGCTTGTTTTGAAACTTGAGATTAGTTATAGAGTTATAAATATCTTGAAAGATTTTGGTTTTTTTTGTAGGATTTTTGGAAAATTATATTTTTGCAAGGTGAAATATCTGAGTTTCCATAATTCTTCTTTTGCCTTAAGACACTTTTTAATGTTAATGGCAAGCCCACGGTGTGACGCACCCCTTGTTCTCTTTGGAAGTGTACCAAGCAGAAACCTTTAGACATGTTCACAAAGGGTTAAATATTTTACACATAAAAACTAACAGCCTACTCAAGGTGGTTGTGTCCTCTGCCCCTTGAGCTAGTGTTTGTTGGATCCATGACAGAGATCAGGAACCTGAATAGACTATGAAAAACTCCAATTCTTGAGTTCCCTGATGTCCATTTGTTTGGAAGTTCATGTAGAGAGAGAGAGAGAGAGAGAGAGAGAGAGAGAGAATGTGTGTGTGTGTGTGTAGTACACAGTCCGGTCTTCGGAAACTCTTCAGATTGGTGGTAAAACACATGGGCTAACCTTCCTCAAATGCACACTTCCCAGTAAGAAAGAGTTCATTCCCTCTGCATAATTTCTACTTAGAGGAGTGAAAATAACATTCAAAAGAAGACAAAGAAAAAAAAAACTGGCCCACCAATGCCACCATAGTGAGCTCCTGATGCCAAAGATAATTGGCTTGGGGAGAATCTATGTGGCATTGATTGGAGAATCAGAAATTTAGATGATGCACACACACAAATCAAGGACCATCACTTGAGAAGTCTCTGGCTCGAAATGTATAGGAGGAAGGAAATGCTTTCTGTCCAAAGTTGATGATCTTCTTCCTTCTGACATTCAAACTCCATTGTCCCTCTGCTAGTCTTCAAAGCAAAGTAGCTTCTATGTTCACCATTCTCCAATAGATTTCTGCCTGGCCAGGCTGGGATATTTGGATACACTTGTAGAACCACACCTGCAAAGCAAATTGAAACCACACATGAGGACAAGCAATAAATTATGTCTCTTTGTCAACACAGGTGAAGATGATGGATGCAATTAGACACAAAACATGCAAACAGACTTGAAATCCATGGCCACAACTTCAAACCCATTTCTCAAATTTAGCACCATTTGAAGGAAGACCTAATGAACATGATTGTCTTGATGCAGACAAACTAATCAGAATTGGAAATCTCCTGAAACCTTAAATCACTTAGTAAATGGTATTCCCACTACATGCTGTGTTTTTGCAGCTAATATTGTCAAAATCCAGCAAACCAACTACCAGGACCACTATCTAGAAGGACCATTTTTTTTAGAAGTTTGTTCAAATCCCTAATACAATCCCAACACTCACTTTGCTATTCATCATTTTGTAGAGCTCAGTAAACAAGGATGAACTATGGAAGTTGAAAATGTTTTGGTGAATTTAACATACTCTTTTGGTTTAGAGTTAATACTCCCTTCATGTGCTTGCTTTGCAGCTGCACCAGTACCTGTCAAACAGAAGACCATGAATTGTTAGCACTTGATCTCAGAGTAGTGACCAGGCTCTGGGATAATCTCCAAATTGTATTCAACATGAGTTTGTTTCAAGTCACAAACAAGTCTCTTATAATTACTTGAAGAATCAAAACTGCGGTTCCAACAGAAGGAACACTGTGGAACACTGGGATAATTAACACAGTTGTGGAATTGCAACACATAATTTCAAAGTCTTCAGGCCGAGTACTGGCAATGTTCAAATTTACCTTGCCAAGCTTGTTGTTGATGTACACAGACACAGTCCTCCAGTGCAAATCTCCTGCCATGAACTCACATGTGGACCAAGTTGCAAAGATAAGAGCCTGGCACAAAGTGCTTACACTACACACTTTCTTAGACTCTGCAGTGGATTCAGTTGTGATCCTGAGGCTATGTGCAGCTAGCTGAATTGATCAATGTGTGCAAGCTTGAGGAGCTGCAGGTTGTCACAGTCAAGATTACTGGATTGAACAACAATTGTTCAAGTCTTACCATTCTTGCCCCTTTTCAAGAATTCAGTACCCCGTGCAAGAAGCTCCTGGCAACTATTCTCTGCTTCACTCTCAGCAGCTTCATCCACTGTTGCAGCACTGGAATCACAACTGGATACCCTCTCATAGGGAGTTACTGATGCTAAACTCCGCACCTCCTTCACTCTTCTTGCCCTCAGTGTTGCTGCTCCCCTTAATGCTGCAGCCCCCAAATTCAAAGGAATAAACAATGATCCAGAGTTCTACTACTGTGACATAAGTGCTCCAGGTTTTTTTAGTTAGACCCAACATGTGTGGAACTTAGTTCAGAAGTTCAGAAAGCAATCCAGTACCAAACAGAACAAGACAAGAGCTATAGAGCACAATCTATTGGAGCCCTATCTTCTGTGGCTTCTGGTAAACAGATCTAGATACTCACAAGTGTCAGCTGAAGCTCTTAGAGTCATGATATCCCCAGCTGATCGGACATTGACTGCAGAACTAACAACAGCTGCCATGTGATCTCGATCAGCCCCCATGCGCTCTGCAACTTCCACACATTGCGCAGCTACCAAGGCAGCTGCGGAAGCGACTGCAATGGATGTCCTAGTGGAAGCTTCATCTGTTGCTGAAGCAGCCGTTGCAGCCGTTACAGCAGCAATTCCTGCAGCTAAACCAGCAATGGCGATGGCTGCATGCACCTCAGCATTCTGACTGCGAGTTGCCTCCTTTTTCCTCTTCTTCCGATCCTTGATCCAACTGCCAAGTGATATCCCAGAGTGTGGTAACCGTACTTTATGGAAGGTCGACCTTCGGTACTGTAGATCACATGCGTGGGCACCATCAAACTTCTTAGCACGGCATTGCAAGATAACAGAATCTCAGGTTACATTACAGTGCAGAGCTTCAAAGCACAAAAGGTAAGTACGTCAAGCTCTGAAACTCTTTTGAAGCAAGTCTTGTCTTGTGTTTGATGGGCGGCATGAGCTACAAACCACAGAGAGAGAGAGAGAGAGAGATCCAAGACTGCAAGGAAGACACTCAGTGATCAACACCCATTGCCAGTCTTCTACAAGCTGCATCTCTGCAAGGTCTGGCACAAAAGCAGAATTGAATGAATTTAGCGGGTGATGAATAGGGAGGTTACCGACGAGGGAGGCACGAGATTACCCATCTCCATTTGAGAAGCAAACGAGAAGGCAGCTCTCTCCAATGTGGGTTCGTCCAGGGACGACATGCAGTGCTGATATGGGCCGCGACTGATCCCAGCAGCAGCTGCTGCAGCTCCTCCAATATAAGGCTTTCTGGCCACGGCCCTTTCGGACGACGACTGCTGCTGAGATAGGGGAGCAAAAGATTGGGCCTGCACATCCTGCTGCTGCACAGTAGTAAAGTTACTCCAGGACGACCGCGACAGAAATTCCGGCATTGCAGGCTCCTCCTTCAAGGGTGATTGAGCCGGACGTGGAATCATGGGCGATGCTGCAAAGTCCCGTGGTTTGTACACAGGGTAATCGTCCTCGATGTCATCGAGAAGCGACACACGTTGTGGATTCAAGCTTTCCAGCTTCTGAACAGCATGCTGCGACGATATGGATCGGCGAAAATCCATGATATCCGAGTCTAGATCCCACATCGTCGTGATGCTGCTTGCATTAGTATAATTCCTAGTCTTCCGTTCGGGGTGCAACGGTCGCCCCGGCTGCATTCTATCCTTGGATTCTGACGACACAACATGAAATGCAGTTGCAGCTGATCCCGAGACTTCCCTTGCAGATTTCATCGCGGATTCTTCATTTGCAGCTCTGGACGAGTTTGCAACTGCAGCTCCCTGCTGGACGGACGGCCTGTGTGCGGGCACGGAATTCTTAGCACCCATGATGATGATGATGATGATAATGATGTTCCCTGCAGCTAACTCCAAGCTCCTGAAGCTGAGTACAGTGATCACAAGCTGCTGCTGCTACTGGGGTATCTAAATCTGGTCCCTGCAGGAGGTGACGTATAAGGTTGCTGCAGGGATTCGAACTCCTGGAGAGTAGTCGAGGCGACACTGATAAAAACCTCTCCAGAAGCTGCTGCTCCCTGATCCAATAAACAAAGACTATCACTCAATTCGACCGCTGCATCTGCTGCGTTGCAGCCGCACAACTCGCTGAGCCTGAGGACCTAGTACTACTGCAGGCTAGCTGCTTCTTCTTCACCTGATGTATCTGTGATATAAACTTGTCGACTTTTGAAGAGGTGGTCTCCCGAGTATAGACACAACAAAGAGTAGGAACATGGTGCAGCTGCTCCATACGTGCATAAACCATGCAGCGCTCAGCTCGGCCATCGTCGCACTAGAACTACCCAATCTCTCGCCGTAGATTACTACCATGCGTTATATAAAGACGACCCCACCAGCCGTGCACAAGCAGCTGGAATGGGAAGAAGAAAGACGAGGAAGGCGATGCATAGATATTGCAGATGGATATACGCAAAACGGGGGAAGTCACAATTAATTCTTGGCGTACCAAGCTGGTATATATGTTGGAATAATGATAATATTATCAAACCAAAACAACAACAAGAACAATAAGGACGACGACGACGAATGAATACCACAACCAAACTCCTGCTCGCTTGATTAATCACGTCGGCATGGACTCTCGTCAAAGAATCACATTGAAATACAGCAGCACACACATACACACGCACAAACAGGGAAAAGAGAAGAGAAGCAAAGAAGCAGATCAGAGACAGACACGGAGACAAAGAGAGAAACTGACACAGATACCTACGGCGGACAAATCCAATCGAACATTTGGCGAGGAAGGACAGACACGACGTTTCTCCATTCCCCCAATGCTCCTCCCTACGTTCCCATGAACGTCACAGATCGTTGCTTCTGACCATTACTAGTGTCAGGCAGCAAATGAGCAAGTGGGGCAACAACGTACCTAACTATGCCAGGAGAGAGTCTAGAGAGAGAGAGAGCCACAACAATTGGACGGCGTCTAATAAAACCTCCTCAGCTAACTATCTAACTAGCTAGGAGTGCACGCTCCAGTAAGTAGTACTAGGCCTAGAGTTGTACGCAGCGTAATCGAGAGAGAGAGAGAATATATATATATATATATCAATTTTCTCATGCAAAAGAAAAAGTTTACAAGAATGAGTCGTCGGTTGTGTCCTACTCCGTATCTCCCTCCCTCCCTCTCCCTCTCTCTCTCTCTCCTCCTTGCACAACTACCAATGGGAGGCATAAACCAACAAAGTGAAAAAACAAAAACAAGAAACAAAATGCAAACTCCCAAACTTTTTTTAAAACATTCAGGGTACCTTAAACACTAGACAATTGAACCAAACAAATCCAAAAAACTAAAAGCAATCCAAAATAATGAAGTAAACAAATCAAATGCTCTGCATTATCATCTCATTATTATTATTAGCCTACTACTCCTCCGCAAATGATTTCGTGAATTCGTGTATGCATATGTTATTATTATTATTAGTTTGTTAGTTAGTTCATTCATGCGCTCGCGTGATGACCGTGATGACTGACTCACTGAATGAATGAATTGAATTGAGTTGAATTCAATTGATTGATTGATTGCGCCCCCCTTCCCTCCCCAATTCACGAGGAGCTTCGTATTGAATGGCGTATGCAAAGCGTATTGACTAAACTCCAGTTTTCTCCGATACTCTAGTCGGCAAGAACATGGGCAGGGTGGACGATGACTTGAATGAATGCAGGGAATGCGGTAACTGTAGTTAATGTTCTTGACACCCGGCCCCCCCAAACAGCCCACTTCCTACTAATTTTGACTCTTTTCAAGTCCACTTGATCTAGCAACTCAGTTTTTTCAGCTGCGTCAGCTTGTAAACCCATCGTCTTTTTCTTTTTCCCGATCTAAGGCCCGCTTCACACTAGGTATCAGGGCCGAAAAAACTTGGGGCCAACTTTTGAGGCTTGAGCATTTTTGGCTTGATGTTTGACCCCAGGTTACTAATAAATGCTAGAACATTGATGTCAGGATATTATTAATAAATGCTGGAACATTGGCCTCAAAGGTTGCAAATTGGCTGTCTTCCCAAATTCGAAGGTATCCTTTTTTCAGCCTTGGGGCCAATACAAGGCCATAAAGTTCAGCATTTATTAGTAACTTGGGGCAGATTGAAAAGTTTTTTTTTGGCTATTTCAGCCTTGACTGCTATGTAAAGCCCTTGGGGCTGATTTCAACTTTTGCGGCAATAGGAATGGTTGATTTGAGTTGAACATTGGCCTTGACGCTTAGTGTAAAGTGGGCCTAAGTAGCTAGTCTATCCAGCTCCCATTTGATCCAGCTAATCTGTTCAGCCCTTTTTTGCTGGGCAGCTAGTGATCTGTGCAGCCCTTTTGAGGGGGCACCTAATCTATCCGGCCCTTTTTGATCCAGCTAACCTTTGCAGTCCTTTTCATCCAGCTAATCTTTGCAGCCCTTTTCATCCAGCTAATCTGTCCATTCATTGTGACTAGGCAGCTAATCTATCCAGTCCTTTTTTATCCTGCTAATCTTTGCAGCCCTTTTCATCCAGCTAATCTGCCCATTCATTGTGACTAGGCAGCTAATCTATCCAGTCCTTTATGATCCTGCTAATCTTTGCAGCCCTTTTCATCCAGCTGATCTTTCCAGGCCTTTTCATCCAGCTAATCTGTCATTCATTGTGACTAGGCAGCTAACCTATCCAGTCCTTTTTGATCCTGCTAATCTTTTCCCGCCCTTTTGATCCAGCTAATTTATCCAGAGCTTTCAGTTAATGGCTGGGGTGAACCAGCACCTACACTATTACCTTCACCTTCTTGGAGGAAATGTTTAAATGTTGAAAAGGAACTCAAAGAAATGTGGAGTTTTTTTTACCAATGAAGTCTGGTTGTTGATTTTGAAAGGAACCTTTGATTTCAATTTTTAATTTAAATTTTATTTCAGTGTGTTGGAGTTTTATTGGGTTTACCTCTCCTTTCTTTAGTTAATATGCTTCAAGCGATTGGTGGAGGTTTTGGTACTTACTGGTTCCCTTACCTCCTTGTGGCCTGCCTCTTTTGGGCTGTTTGCTTGCCTGGACTTTGCTGGTCCTCGTTTTTCTTTTCTGTCCCTTTCTTGGGTGCTTTATTTTTATGAAGGTTTGGCAGGGTTTCATCATTTGCTGTGGGTTTGAGGGAAAAATTTTCTAGATTCATAAAACCTCCAGTTTCAAAGACTTTCAAAAAAATTGGGAGCTTGATGATCTGGGTTATAAGAAATGGTTGAATATGTCTCCCCCTACTATGCTTTGTGACTTATGTATGCTTAGATTCATGGTAGGTAGGGGTAAAACCTGCAGATAGGGAACATTCCACAATATGGGCCCCAATTCAGCTATTAACTCATCCTAGGGCCCTTCTTTTGGGAATATCCCAACCTAGGGGCTTTATGGAATGCTCTTAGGTAGAAAATCTTTGCCCCTATTACACCTTGTGATTTATGTAGATTAAGATTCATAATAGGGCTAAAGCCAGCAGGTGGGGAACATTCCCAAAATGTCGACCCAGATTCAGCTATCACCTACACCTCATCTGAGGCCTCTTATTTTGGGAATGCCTCAACCTAAAGGGTTTTATGGAATGCAAAAAAAATAATTTAAAAATTAAAAATTAAAAACTAAAAACTACTCAGGACACGATTCAAAGAGTAGGCTATAGTGACCAACCTTAGGCCAAGAAGCCAAAAATGATTTCAACCCTAGGTCACAATGCTTAAACTCTATATATTAACTCTAGGACAAAATGCATAAACCAAAACAAATGTTGGCTCAAGATAAAACTTCTTGGCTTAAGGTCTAACCCTAGACCAAAACACATTGACACATCAACTCATTGCTTAGGTTTTTTTCACATTTGGGCTCAAGGGTAAAAATATGATTAGGTGACTTGTTTTTGACATTTTGTTGAAGAGTTCATATCTTACATTACATTAGTTAATTTTTTTGCAATTGTGATTATTATCAAATTATAAATCTTATAATTATTCATTATTTTTTAGTCAAAAATATTGATAAATCATTTTATCGATTTCACTAAACATATGATTGGTCAAAAACTTCATGTGAAAGCTTGTATATTTCAATGGACTATATATATTGTTTTAAATGAAATCTTAGGAAATTGAAAATTTTAAATTGAACTTTCTTGCATTGAGAACATTTCAATGCATTTAATTTTTAATTTTGACATTATTATGGTTTTTTTCTTGAATCCACATTTTTTATACTTATGCACAACAAATGCAATGTCACCATTTCAAAAGTTCATCATGTGAATCCCTTTTAGAAAAAAGCTCATTCATAACTTTCAATATGTTTTTACATTTTAAGTTCATTTACAATTTTAAAAACTACAAATATGATAGTCCAAATAGTCTCCCTAAATGTGCATTCACTTTCAAGACATTTGGCTTTATGTGTTTGCAACACATTTGGCTTAGGGTGTTCACATGACTTTTGGCCTATTGCTTAGGATTTTCAGTTTAAACTGCTCATGAGACCAAGTTTGGTCTAATATGTTTGTAAGACATTTGGCTTCCGGTGTTTACATGGATTTTTCACCAATGGCATACAACAAGTCGCTTAAGGTGTTTTCTTGTTGCACAAAAAATATGCCCTAAAGAAAAAATTGATGGTCTTCATACTGAAATAGTGCCCACAAAAAGAAAGAAAAAACTAATTAAGATGAAAAAATATTCTAAGTTGAAAAATGAAAAGATGCTCACATCATCTGATTACTCTTTCACACACCCTCTCCTTTCGCTCTTCTAACTCAAAAAACTTAGTTTCGAGATTGTTTGGGGGCAAAGCTCCTTAAGAAATCCTGATCAAGCTGGATATTGGAATTATGATCGGAAACCAAAGAGGACAAAAATTTAAACAAGGGTTTCAAATCTCAACAAAGCCTTACATTGCAAACGGAGTGTTTGGACTAGCTAGGACATGATTCAAGAGATTTGTTAACCCTGGGTCAAAATGTTTAAAATATTCAAACCCTAGGCCAAATTGTTTAAAATATTCCAACCCTAGGCCAAATTGTTTAAAATATTTCAACCCTAGGCCAAAATGTTTAAAATATTCCAACCCTAGGCCAAAATGTCCCAAAATATCCCAACCTTGCTCAAATGCCCAAAAGTATTCAAACCTAAAGCCAAAACATGCTTTGTCTTGGAATAGAATTTTGTCACATAGAGTCTAACAACTTGGGCTTAAAAAGCAAACCATGGTTTCAAAGTCCTAATGTCCCTAGGCCCCGATGTCTTAGGCTTTCAAACCATCATGTTTAGGCCCTCAAGCTTGCCCTCGTGTCTTAGATTCTTAAAGCTTCAACTCCTAGTCCCTTGAACCCTAATGTCAAGTAAGCTTCTACATGCATTGAGTCTTAACCTTTCAAATTCTCATGTCCTTGGCCTTCAAGCCTAAGATCCTAGGTTTTTTACAAGTGTGAAATCCTAGCACTTCAAGTTGAAGGCATAGGGACAGGCCCACTTGTTGCATTTTTACATGTATGTCTTAAGGTTCAACCCTAGTGTCTTCAGACAAATGCATCTGCCAAGGCCACAAGAAGCAAGTCGTGCTCTTTATTAATTGAGTTGGTCAAGTGCCAAAAACAATAGGCCTGTAAAACAACACCCAACCTTAAACTATCTCCTTGGGCCTGTGAGGGTTCCAAGTGTGAAAATCCTAGAAACTCTCAATGCCCAACAGCCAACTGTGGGCCCTTGAATGTCCACTGCCTCTGGTAGCATGTGACTTTGCCTTTCTCAGCTACTCATCACCTTAATGTGACTTTCACCAACTCCAAATGACTTCCTTTGGAGAGACTAGCGACTAATCCTTCTCTCAACTAGGCTAACACTTTAACCCAGTTCATTTGCACAACTCTGAAAGTCCAACTGTTCTCCAAAGCTTGTACAAGCAGCACCTGTGATTTACATTAGTTTTGTAAAGCACTTGGCATATTTGAAGGCCACACCACACCCAAGAACATCCCTCCAGTAAAGAGGAGGGATCTTATGCCTACTCCACTTAATAGTGAGAGAGCCTACTTCCAAGCATAAGAATCCTTCCCGTCTTATGCCTCATGATCTAACAATGTTTAGGTTCATAATTATGTTTTTCTTGTGCTTTCCAATGGGTAAAGCCCACACAAGTGAGCAACATACCTAAACTTGGGGTTGGACTCAGCTACCACCTTGTTGTAAAATAGTTGGTTAGAGTTTTTAGTCTAAATGGAGGCAACCATACATCCAGGAATATAGCCTCTTTATAAGAGGATGCAGGTTACACCTATTTAATAGGTGTAATGCCTTGATGCACTTTGGTCTCTTCTTTTGGGAATGCTTTCCCCCCAAGGAGGCTATACATTTAACTGCATTCAGGTTATTGCTAATAGCCTACCTTGACCTTCAAAGTTCAAAATTCAAACCAAATCAGCTTGGATGGCATCCTTTGGAACACTTATAGATCTGATGTGGCAACATTTTGAAACACTTTCCATGACATACACTAATTAACTTGAACATGATTAGATTGGCCAATTTTGTTTGCCATCATTCGATCACGTGTCTCCCACCCATCACCTTGAACATGATTATATTTGCCAATTTTCTTTGATTTCATTGAATTGCGTGTGTGTGTGTGTGTATGGACCCATTAACTTTGTAAGTGGTTAGATTTGTTGATTTTCTTTGCCATCATTGAATCACGTCTCCCACCCATGAAATTGGTAACATGATTAGATTTGCTAAGTTTCTTTTGCCATCATCAAATCACATGTCTCCAACCCATCAATATGAAATCATCAGATTTGTTAAATTTCTTTGCCATCATCAAATCACGTGTCTCCGACCCATCAATATGAAATCATCAGATTTGTTAAATTTCTTCGCCATCATCAAATCACGTGTCTCCGACCCATCAATATGAAATCATCAGATTTGTTAAATTTCTTTGCCATCATCAAATCATGTGTCTCGGACCCATCGACTTGAACATGATTAGAATTCGTTTCTGATTTTCTTTGCCATCATTGAATCACAACTCAAGTCTCCTCCCACCCATTGACTGGAACATGTCTCATACAAAAACTAAATTAACATGCATTAAGGGGCAAACTCCATGAGGAGAAGTAATTGCTGTATTAACCTAAAGGTGTTATTAGGTGGTGTTGACAACAGAGAAAGACAAATATGTTTTCTAGGCTTTTAGAACTTTCTCATAAACCTATTCTTTGCCCATAAAGTATGTTTAGACCTTTGTCTAGCATCCTGACTTATATATATGAGTTTAGGGTTTTAGGGATTTAGGGTTTATAGAACTTTCTCATATACCTATTCTTTGCCTACAAAGTATGTTTAGACCTTTGTCTAGTATCCTGAGTTATGTATGACAAATGATTTACCTCCACAACATTGGTAATTCAATTCACACAAAAGGCTTCAACTTTGATGAATCCCTATGCTGCAATTCTACTTGGCTAATAACTACCATAGTACGAGGACAGCTTCAGCTCGCATCTGCCAACTAATTAATAAAACTTGAAGCTTACATTTCCAAAATTAAAATACTCCTGAATATTTCAAAACATTCTTCATTTTCATTCACAAATATTTTTTTCTTTGAGAAAAGTAAAATTTTGAAAATTTCAGCATTTTTAAAAATAATATAATTTGTGCTGAAGCTGCCAATGTACAATGGTATATACTTGAACCTAGAACAGGAAGATGATAATTTGAAGATCTATTTTGCCTTAACCAATATTTATCTGAATTTCTTACTGCCCATATTTTACATTTTACTTGTTCAGAATATTAAGAAAACTCTGGAATCTACATGTACTAACTTGTCGACCCATAAGTTGGGCACCACCATCTTATCCCTATTCAACAAGATAAGATGAACGAATTTCAAAATTCTCACAGTATGGCATGCGAAAATTATCATCTTGTGTACCCATGTTCATTAAAAATGCAATTATTTTTTACCACTTGTTGTTTACAACTAAAAGTGTCATTTGCAATTTTTTTGCAATATGATAAGTTGAAAAACACATTTTTTCTTCTAAAAGCATGTATCTAAATGTTTCAATGCAAATGAATCCATTTCATATGTCATATGTTACATGGATTATGGATTGTAGATTGTTTCATTGATTTTGAAACAAAAACTTGGTAATGTTATAGAGTCCATGCATCAGTAATCAAGGTTTTATTTTGTGGCAAATTTTTTGCCACCTAACAACAAAAAGATAGGGCTGACAAATCCAACCTTGGAATTTTTGAGAATTTTTTTTAAACATTTGCCATCTTGAGGTAAAAAAGTTAGAAGTTGCAAAATTTAAACAATGTGTTCCATTAGGTCGTTAGAATTAGGCAGGATTCCAAAAAAGATCTATTAGTCCACGAGGATAATCCCCATTTATTGTTAATTAACGTTAAGGATCCTCACCAATACACCTACTTGAGGAATTTGAAAAAAAAACCCCTGTTAATGATCACTAATTTATTCATCATTACAAAACAATAATTTCAATGTTTCAAAACATGTGATCAATTTATGATAAAAAGGACCAAATTATAACCCATTTATGTGATCTTGATCAAACAAATTTGAGCATAAAATATTTCAATTGATAAATTTTTTTGTCATGAAATAAAAACTTTTGATAATTATACAATTTTTTTGGTCCATCCCTCTTGTCATGAAACAATTGAAGACTATGTAGTCAAAATAAATAAAGATGTAATCAAAATGGAAGTTGCAAAATGGGTGTAATTGCATTAATAGGAGTCATAGCAAATGTAAGCATTATTTGGTTTTCATGTTTATTGTCAAAATTTGTATTAGTGCTTTAAGTTTTTAATGTGTTTACATAACAATTCTTTCAATATATTATGTTTTCAACATGTGTCATGATTTGGAATGAATCTAATGAAAATAAAATATTCAAAATCATTCACCAAGCATTGTAATTAATGTTTTTAAAAACATTATGAGGACTCCTATCATTATGAAGACTTCTACCGTTGATGAGATTTTTAAAACATAACATATTTTGGGTAATTTTTTTAAACCAACAATTATTGTAACATTTTTTTTAGACCATGAGAATTCTTTAAAGGAATTTTTCATCTTAGGAATAAAATATTTTTAAAAATGTTCCAAAATAAGCACTCGCCAAAAGTGACAAGGTTAACTCCTAATAGTGTGGATGCACCAAACCCAAGATGGAAGTTGGAGAACTAGTTGTTTCACCCAGTTGAAAACATCACTTTTTATTAGTCAACATTATAAATTCACCATTAAATTGGTGAAAATTCAATCCTTTGTTTGTAAATTGAGACAGGTGAAATTTTTAGCATTGCAAGGACCTTAACAAGTTTAAGGTGTTACAAACTCAAAATACAAAACCTTGATAGTTTGGTCACAATTTGCAAAAATTGGTCATTGAGTGTGCATGTTGGTTGCACCTCATCCAAATACAAAGATGTCAAAGACTTCTTGAATTAAGAAGCAAAATTGATAGACAAATGTGAATATAAACTAGCTAAAGTTGGTGATTTTCAAAAATAATAAATAGGAGGTATGAGTTGAGCATTTTTTTACATTCATGTGAGTTGTGAGTTTTGTGTTTTGTCACATGAAACACCCAAGCTTTTTATATGAGCATTGCATAATTCCTATCTTTGTGTAATTGTTAATATGCTACAATGGCTACATGAGATGAGTATTTTGTTAAGTCTGTTGTAATGGCAACAAAGAGGGCAACTTTTAAGTCTATTGCAATCACTACATGAGTTGAGCATTTTGTTAAGCCTATTGCAATGGCTACAAAACAATTGCAATTTATTAAGTCTTCATAGTGGATACATGAGTTTGAGCATTTTGTTAAGTCTGTTGCAGTGGGTACAAATACTGTAAATTTTAAGTTTGCTGTAGTGGTTGCATGAGTTGGGCATTTTGTTATGTTTATTGCAGTGGTTAGAAAGAGACCAACACAATAGCTTTCAAATAGGTTAAAAACCAAAATAATTACTTTTTTCAATAAAAGTGGTTCAATAGTCCCATTTTCAATTTTTCACAATTTCAATACTTAATGTTAACAATCAATGCAACAATGAATCATCATTGTCAAATATTTTAATTGAATGACATAATATGTTCAAAAATAGTAAATCGCAAAATTTACTACCAATCTTGATTTCAAAAAATAAATTAATTATTTGGCACCTGAATGCCGAACCAGATAAGATGCTACATTAGACTTGGAACCTTTGATTAGTAAATGTTAAAATATTGAAAAATGCTACCAATTAATTTACATTATTGTCAGCCCTTGGTTGGTAGTTGTTGTAAAAATATTGAGTGGGAGTGTTTGTATTCCTGAATAAAGTCAGGAAAATGTTGAAAATAACACCATTTAAACGATAATTCAATTTTTTTACACTTTATAATTAGCAATTTTTACACTATAAATCACATGTATCTATCAAGGAAGGTGATTAGTTTGTTTGTGAGGTCAAAATCTCCCAAACCACTAGCCCCTGCTATGCTCTTGGTATCATTGGAAAGCCCTTGATGAGTGTATCTCTGGGAGCTATTTTGTAATTTTCAGACCTAAGTCATGAGATATTGGATTTTGAGAATCTTTGTCATTGAAAATAGGTGTCTAGAAATCCCTGTTATTTATTACTTGTGTTTTCAACTTGTTTGTTTAGTTATACTTACAGTTTTCAATGGCTTTTTCACCAAATTTGAATGCTTTTTGCAATGTCAATTTCCCAACACTTCAACTTTTGGTTTAAAACATTGGGGGTGGGAAATGGGAAGGGGTGGGGGTGAATCCTCAGCCTAGTTAGTAGCTACTTCACCCACCTGACCTGGATTCTTGAGAAGTTATACAAAAGACTCCACAAGCCATGGGAGAGGAGTGTGTGCTAAACAAAGAACTCAAAATACTTGGATACATGGACAAACTATCCCACCCCCTACTAGAATTTGGGAGTCCCCAAAAGAAAGTTCTTGCTTGGCTTCATCAACCTATCACTTATGGACAATCTCCCAAGATAAAGTTGGGAGGTGGCCCCCTATAACTTGGATGATTTATTGGATTACTTGAATACGGATTTGTTCGAATATCAAAGATAATAGGATGTGGAGACTTTTGTTAGTGTGGATGCACGGGTTGAACTTTATATCTAGGAAGGTCCTAAGTTGGTGATGTTAAGCTAGAAACTATTGAATGTATTTGGAAATTGGCACATATTAGTATTGGTTGACAACAAGCTTTTTGATGTACAACGTACAAACATGGCCATGTACAATATCAATTGATCATGAATAAAACCAAAAATTTCTAAGACTTGCATCAATCTTTTCCAAAGGTATCTAACTTTTTAATGAAAGTCAAATGCATGATGAGAAGACATGTTCAAACTTCAAACCTTAATTAAAACTTTATTGTATGACAATTGAAGTTGGGAACCATGTACCCGTCTGCTAATTATGTAGTGTTCTTTTTTTCACAATCCGCTAGGTTGTTCATGTCGGGCCTTGGGTTGACAAAAAGTTGCTCCACCGGTGACATACGGACCATATGATTGAATAATTGTTGGCCAAATCAATATTGTGAAATGTCAGATTGCAATGAATTGAAAATATTTTTGAGGTAACCTTTTAATTACTTGACAACTTCAATATTTTGCAACAAATTTTGTAGCCAAAATGTTTTTTCCCCGGTAGATGTGAGAGTAATGTCAAGACCACAAAAATAAAAATATATATGCACTTAAATATGGTCACTTAAATAGCCTTTTGATAATAACCTTTAATTTGATAAAACCAGGAATTTCAAAACGTTGAATCAGATCTTAATACAATCCAATTTTATTGCTAAGGCATCAAAACCAGTCTCAACAAGTGTACTTATACTCTTCATAAGGTAGATAGCGTCTATTCATTAGGTTTTTTAGTCAATCTAATCTTTCTTTAATCACTAGGTATAAGTACTCAAAGGGGCGAAGAGGGGGGGATGCTAAGGGCATGCAAGGGGACTGGGTAGGGGAGAGGACGACTAAATAACCTCCTCAATGCTAGAGACTAGTGATTAAACAATAATAATTAGTAATGTGGTAACTTGTGACTACCTAGCAATGAGATGATGGGGGGCGGGGGGTACTTCACGTACCAATATTCTGAATAGTTTAGTTTTAATTGAAATGCTATCTAGACCTTTTCAATGTCTGTTTTAAGGAAATTTGGCTTTCTCATCCCCCACACATAAAGTTTCTTTGTGTATTGTTAGATGTCCTCAATATGACACCTACAGACTGAAAATTTGTGGGATTATGCAGGTGGCACATTTTGGATACAATGATAGGTATGCATGGGGGTCAAGGTGTCACATACTCTAATACATTTGGAAAAAATCATGAAATTCACTTGCGAAACTGGTCTTATTTGCTTTGACCATGTGATTGAACTTCATTAAAAGCCCCACACCAACAAGGATATAATAAATTTAGAGTTTTAGCACAATTTTTACTTACAATTGAACACAACAAGAGTCCAAAACAACTTTGTTGTTTGTCTACCAAGATTCCCAACTCCCCTATTTGTTTCAGCTTTCCCAATAATTGTTGAATCATCAAAGTCTCTACTCCATTAAAGTCCCCAAGTATTGTTCGTATGAAATTACTTTAATAAATTATTATGTCTCTCAATTCTACTTGTATTTACCCAAAGCTGACACCTCTAAACTTTGTCCTTGCAACTTGTACCTTTGTAGTCTACAGGGGTCATGCAGGGAACTACTTGAAACAACAACATGATGAGCAGGAGCACTGGAATATTTTTCCCAATTTTGGGATGTCATAGGACTGGCAATCATCCATAAGAAGATTTAGCCACAACTGGTTGTAAACTAAATATGAAGGTTACAAATTTTAACTGGCCTTCTGCGATCATGTTTGGGCTACTTGCTGAAACCTCTCCCTAAACCCATTATTCTAAGTCCTTTGTATAGGTCTAAAGTCTAATCCAGTGTTGGGCAGGGTTGAAATTTAACACAATGACACCCCTTCCGGGTATGAACCCTGGAAATGCATATTTGTAACGGTCAAAGGCAAAAATTTCAAAAACCCACCCTCAGTTAATATCCAGGTAGATACAAAATTCAAGTATCCACCCCCACCTTCCTACTCCACATTTGTTCATAACCGTGCCCAAACCCAACACTAAAATCAATCTAGGTTGTTATTAGCCAAAACCTTCAAACCCCGGGCATATATACCCCATCAGTGTCTTCTTGGTAGGGTTATGTTTTATCTCTCAACCAACTAGCACTTGAGCTTTGTGTCTTTGAAGGCCATTGAAAAAATGTTGAAAAAAGTTTTGTTATTATAGATATCCAGTAAAGTGCCTAGAACACAAAGGAACCACAAAGGGATGTGATTGGATTATCATTTATTTACAAAGTTTCAATCATCAAAATTCAATGAAATTTGATAATGTTTAAAGAATCCTTATTTAAAGCATTCAAAACCCTATTGTGTGGACAATCTTTTTTTCTTTCAAAAACACTAAATTTATAATATCAAATGTTCACCATTCCTTTTCAAAATTGGAGATGAGCTTAATATGAGATTAAAAAGCAACATGAGTTTAAATTAGTGAAATTCATGTTTTCAACACATTTTGGCACTTTTGATTTAAAAGCTATTTTTATCATTAAAATTATGAATTTTGAAATGTGTTTTTACCAAAAGTTATTCATTTTGATGTGATAAAATGCTTGGATGCATATTATATTTGATATATTATGTACCATATTATTTGTTATAATATGCTTATTATGTAGGTGGATGCAACACCTACATGGATTTGTGGAGCTTGACTAATGTGATTGAAATCAATCATTTTTTAACTATGGCATGTGAATATAATGTTAATTTTGGTGTCATTTCTACATTTTAAAATATTAAAGTTCATTTATTATTACTTCTTTTTTATTTAATTATTAAAAATGAAAATAAAACATAATTTTCAAAATCTCAACTATCGTCCATAATGATTCAAATAATAAAATAAATTAAGGATACCAATTGAACAATAACAAAGTGACATGAAAAAATGGATCATGAAATTGGAAATTTTTGTTCTTAAAATTATTTGAAATAAAACATAACTAATGCACATGTGAAATTTGAACTATTCATATAGCAAAAACCTTACTCAACTAAAGTTCAAAATCTAATTCAAATCATGGAGCTCTAAACCTTGAACTAAATTAGTCTTACATCAACAAGTTTATTATTAACCACTCGAGCACCTTTGACTTTTGGATGTCAAAATGTGATGATGTGTTTGTTGTTGTGGTTTATTTTTTTGTCTAACAAGACTTGGGAACCCAAACATTTCACTATTTGGTCATTCAAGGTACCTAATCATATAAGTGGTGTAAATATGGTTCACATCTATGGTAGCTACTTACATGTTTTTGCTAATCATTTAGAAGATTTTTGCATATGTGAAGGACAAGGAGTTCAATTGACAAACTTTTGGAATAGTTTTAAACTTTTTGGTTTCATGCAATAGCTTGGGTATGTTCTAGCCATTTGATGGGTCTTGTTTTAGGCATGAATTATCAATTTAATGTCTATTAATATGTTATTATAGAGTAAAAAGTAGCTTATGAATTCAAGTATGAATTTATTAAATTGGCTCTATATTAACATCCAAAAAACTATTATTTGAAACAAAAATATTGGGCAAGCAAAGGTAAAGATGGGGCAAAATCATGTAGATTTTAACATAAGACGACATAAATAAACATGTTAATGAAGACAAGATGTACTTGATTAAATTTATCATTCATGTTAGCATGTGATTTGATATTTTCCATGTGAATTGTTGTTTCCAATTTTGTGGAAGCAAGCTCAAATATTGTATTTCAATTAAGGTGCTGGAAAATCTATGGGTCTAATGGATTCAACATATCAATAGGTATGTTTCAATTGGTTGAACACATGTATGTGCAACTAATTTTGAAGGTTTTTTTTCAACATGTTTCTACTTTTTAGATTCTATTTTTTTTGTTTGTTGAATGTTCTTCCTACTTGCATCAACATCACGTCCATTTCCTTCATATTTTTTGCAAGCCATGGGATGATTAAATAATTAACTAATAAAAAATTCATATGTTTCAAGAATTTTTTTCCATTTATTTTGGTACCATTTAAAGATCATTAATTTTATAGAAGTGTGCACAAAACTCAAAATAAAATTATTATTTTTTCAAAATGATATGGACTTTTAAAAAACATGTCAATTTTGGCCATCAAAAAATCAATAGATAGATTTTTACAAAATATGTTTTTGAAAGAACTCCATTCCTAAACTTATTTTGATTTGTTATTAGGCATATTGAATCCCTTATAAACATTTCCAAATGAAATATCAAAAGAGAAATCCACATAAAAATTAAATTGTGTTGTGAAAATAAGGATAAGAACTTGGCCCTTTCCACACCTTGTGATCTATGTATGTTTAGGTTCACGACACCAATTGCATTGTGTTTTATTCCCATATGGGTAGGGAACATACCAATGTTGTTTTATTTTATAAAGTTCACCTGGATATGAACCAAGGTATGCACCTTAGTATTTAAAACCCAAATTGATTAGTATAACATAATGGAATACATGGGAAAGACTTGGGTTATTTTATCACATTTGAAGGAAATAATAATGCATTTGTCCATACCCAAAGTTCCCTTCTAGAAAGAACTATTCATATGTTGTGTAGAATTTTTTGTATGTGCTTCTTGGTACATGTATGTTGGATGCAAGCTACACAAGTTAGTGCAAGGAATCAATTTAATGTTTGTTGGGAATGTAAGAAAAACATAAAGAGATTTGTGAATCAAGTTGCTGCCATCATGTACTTTTCAATTGATCTATTTCTCCAAATGAGATGTTATTTACAACTTACTTGTATTTTGAATTGATGGCGTATGTTTCTTTTACATTATTTTTGCAATGATGATATTTTGTAATGTTGATCTTTAATTTGTAGATCACATTTTTACAAAAATTTATTTTGTGCAAAAACTTGTGAAAACTTTTGATTCAAAGATGATTAAAAGTTGATCACCTAAGCCATTTGTGAGATTGTGGTCATGATGGGGTTTCAAGTTGTGATTATGTTGAATTTTTTATTGGCTTTGTTTTTTTTTTCTTTATGCATTTAAAAACCTTTTTTTTTGCATTTTTCACTACTACTATTACTAGGATGTTGGATTTTCTGATAGAATTATGAAGTCAACATACACTACTACAAAGGTGGGGTGCAATTTACTAGCCTAAATCATTATGGGACCTTAAAAGTGAAATAACTTCATTGCATTTTACTTATTTCATCTTGGTGAAAGTTATTTCACTATAATATCATCATGTAAACATCATGTTTCATTACTAATTAACATAATTCACTATTATAATTTACTATAGTAAATAAATTTATTTTTATGTTTTTTAAAATATTCTATCTATGTTACTTTATGATATACCATATATTATTTTTAGTTACTTTACTTATTCTAACTTATATTTAATGTTACTATAATTTATTATAAATTTTTTTACCCTAAAATATTTTATTTTATTTTACCTTAAGGTATTTTAATTAGTTTATTATAAGTTTTTAAGTTATTCTAAATTAAATTATTCAACTAACTTTCGGCTATACCTTAGGTTATTTTATTTTAAATTAATATGTGTTATTTCAAGTTATACTTTAAATTATTCAAGGTCATTCTACTTTATGTTATTATAAATTATTTTATCTTAAATATAATAACTTAAAATAAATAATAATAACCTATGAAAAATAATTTTAAATACCCTACAATATAATAATTAACAATAACCTATGATATTATAACATAGAATATCCAACAATAATTTATAATACAATAATCACCAATAGTTGTAATATAACATATAATACCCAACAATAACTTATAATACAATAGCCATTAATATAATAGCCACCAATACCAACTAATATAATATCATTAATAACCACGAATATCCACAATAGAATATTCACCAATAGCCAATAATATAATAGTCATTCATAACCACCAATATCCATAATAAAATATTCACCAATATCCATTAATAGAATAGCCACCAGTAACCACTAATATAATAACCATTAATAACCACCAATATTCAATAACAAAATATCCACCAATAGCCATTAATATAATACCAATTAATAACCACCAATATCCACTAATAGAATAGTCACCAATAGCCACTAACACAATAGCCACCAATAGCCATTAATAAAATAACCACCAATAGCCATTAATAAAATAACCACCAATAGTCGTTAATAAAATAACAACCAATAACCATCAATAGAATAACCATCAATAATCATTAATAGAATAAACATAAATAGCCACCAATAACCACTAATATAATAACCACCAATAACCATTAATATAATAATCACTAATAGCGATTAATATAATAACCAATAATAAACATTAATATCCATTAATAAAATAGCCACCAATATAATAGGTGTCAATAGCCATTAATAACCACTAATAGCCATATATTAAAACTGCTTAGGATTGTCAAAAATAATTTAGGGTGAAATAATTTATAATAGACAAAAGTAACTTAAGGTGAAATAACCTATAATAACCTATAGTTGCCAATAATAATGTAAGGTGAAATAGCCTTCAATAGCTAAAAATAACTTATAATAGCTGACGCGCTCCCAAGTTCCTTAATAAACCCACTTGAGGGTCCAACTATGTAGAAATGCGAAAGGAGTTGGAACTTGGGGCCGCTCCCAACTTCCAGCACTAAAGGGGGTGAGAGGGGTGTGCTAGAAGTTCCGGGATTAGACTAGGAAGAACGACAAACTACTTAGTTACTCGGTCCTGCATCCAAAACCAACCACAAGTTGGTTAGAACTCATTCTGCACCCTTTTTGGTGTTGGGATTAACCACGGGCGACCTTGAACTCACTTGACTCACCACGGCCCGAACTCGGGGGAAGCCACCACCTTCCCCCATATAGTATTATCTGCAGCTCCCCGCAGGGGCTACATCTGAATGGCACTTTTTCCCAAGACTCCCAAGGAGTCCCGAAACTGTCCCCGGTTGGAATCCCGGGACTTTGGGCATCCATAACTTCTTGCTCAGACCTCCAATTGGGATGAGGTCTAAAGTAATGTTGTAGCTCTCAAAAGAGAGCTTTCCAACGCCATGTCGCACTCCTCCTGCAGACGTCGGAATCGGGTCGATTCCCGAATTTTAGTGGTCGGGAGTCAAATTGCCAGTTTGACTCCCGGCCCTTCTTTTGCCCATAACTTGGGCTAAAGATGTCCAAATGGCTCATGCGAGGCCATTTCAGACATCTACACTTCAAGACCTTTCCATCGGTATAAAGAACACCTCGAGGCAAGGTGTTTTTCCTTCTACTGTCAAGCCCTGAAATTGTGGGAGTCCCGGAGGACTCCAAGTTCCCACTTTTGGGAGTATGAGTCTCATCCTCATACTTGCCCCAAAGTGGGGTTGCGACAATAGCAACAAATAGCTTAAACTGAAATAATTTACAATATCCAAAAATAGTTTAAAGTGAAATAAGCTAAAATAACAAAAAGTAACTTAGAATAACCAAAAGTAATTAATAATAAACATAAATAGTTGTAAATAATGTAAGGTGAAATAATTTAAATTAATGAAAAATAGTCATATAATAATTAAAGTAGCTTAGCATAAATAATATTATTATATTATCAATAAATTTATCCATTTATTTAAAAAAAATTCAAAATAATGGTGATTAAAATGTTATTGAATAATGATATTCAACTTTTTTTTTTGTTTAAATGATTTTAAACTTTGAAGAAAAAAATAAATGTAATTATGTACATTCTTAAAAAAATTCAAAAAGTAAACTCGAATCATTTCATTGGAACAAAATCTCAATAAGATATGAATTTTCAAAGTTTATGTTTTTATAATGTTAAAAATGAAGTATTGATAAATAAAATGTAATGTAACATACTACCACAACAAGTGGGGTGGTTTGATGGTAAGGGTGTTTGTCACCATTCCAAAGGTCAAAGGATCAAACTTCATGAATGGTGTTGTGTGTGGTCAATAATGGTATGTTGACTGAATATTCTCCTATCGAATTCTTAGAATAGGTGGCTAGGTTATTATGTGGCCTACCTAGGCTAGGTTTTAAACCTAGCCTAGGTAATGACAAGTGTCAATAAATAATAGGTTTTTAAAATCATGAAATTATCAATAATATTATACATTAATAATTAAAATTTAATTGATTTCCATGCTACTTAATTAATTAATTAGCAAGTGAATGGTTTGGTAAATTTGTATTTCACTTGAGAGTAACCTTGTTTCGCTAGGTACTAATGAAACAATTCATTGTCCGTAGCAACTAGTCCCCATTCACTAGGGGGTTAAACATTTCACTAAGTAAAAATGTCCAAATTCACTCAAAATTTAGTGAAACCTAAAGTGAACTAAGACACATTTCCTAGTAATGATATTTTGCACTTCTTTTGACCAAGGTTTTTTTTTTGTGACTTTGGGTTTCTTTAGAAAAAGAACCATAAGAAGAGTAACCATTTCTAAAGTGCACTATTAAAAAAATTGTTCCACTTCTGCCACTTTTCTTTCATTCAAAATGGTTGTGTTCACACAAGGGTGTGTGGGTGGAAGGTTGATCGATTATGGGAGTGTTGGGGTTTCTTTTTGTACTTGCAAAAGTTGTTACAATTTATTTCAAGTTGGGTTTTTTGATTTTTTGTTCATAAACTTACAAAAGCTCAAACTTGCATTTTAAGTTTTCAACCTCATTTGTGTAAACATGTTTTGTTGACTTGATCACATTTGTGTAGATTGTAAGCGCATTTTGGTTTTTTAATTATGTTTTTGCATAAACTAGGTTTGTTATTTTCTAAACCCATAACATGATTGATGTTTACATTTACTAAACACAAAAATTCATAAATAGGGTTGTTGTTTTCTTGCATTTGTTAAATGTGGTGAACTAACTCATTATGTTCATTAACTCCATGTGTTAGCAATTTGACTACAAACTTTGAACTTTCAAATCGCATTAAGGTGTTTTTTTGCAACTCATATATGATTTTGTGGAGTTTTGTTTTGATTTCAAAAGTTGGTTGTAAGGGCTCCAATATACATTACTCCTTTGTTGACATCATGTATGTGGTCTTTTTGTTCAAATCTCATATCAAGCCTTGGAAAACCTTGCTAAAATCAATTTCTCTCATATTTAGTTTTTCTTTGGTGTAAAAATATCTTTTGCAAGCTTTCGTTTGCTAAAACACATTGTTATTCTACATGAAGGATTGGAAAACAAGGGTTATTGTATAATCAATTTTATATTTAAAAGAAACAACTATAGAAAACTTGCAAGTAGAATAAGAAGCAATCTAGGAACAAGGATGGGTGTTACTTAATAATAACCAAAAAATCTAGCTTTCTCACCATTGCAAATTTGTTGCATGGTCTTTTTGTTTTGAATGATTATAAAGTTATTATTGATGTGCATGAAGTTTAAAGCATGAGGTGTGTTTGTTACCCAAATTTGGTAACATGTTGATAATATAAGCAAGTTGTTAAACTTAACATGTATCATAACTTGTTATTTAACCTAACCTATAGTATTAACTTAACTAATTAACTAAACCTAGTAGGTAATGATTGGGTTAAGCAAATAGGTTGACATGTTAATCAACAGGTAATCGGTAGAACCTGTACTTGACAAAATTGGTAGTTAAATAGATAGTTAGGTAAGGTGTATTTTTTGAAGTTTTGGACTATTAATCTAGGTATTGGCTAATGACTATTTATAATGGTCAATTATGATTATTATATTTTGAATTGGTTAGTATAAGACTAGGAGGATAGACCTGTTGAAAGATTTTTAATTTCATTCATGATTATGTGTTTCACTTTTCAAATATGGAACATGGATAATTTTTCTTTCAACTTATTTCCTTCAAGTTTGAACAATTTGTGTACATGTTAGATTTGTAGTAATTTAAGTTTTAATTTGTGTGTTGTATGTACCTATTGCTATTTTAGGAACATGTTGTTGAAAAATCCAAAGGTGAATTAACCTTAATGGGAATAGAAAAACCTCGTTAACATTTTGCGACCACACAATGGATCAAAATTTAGAAATAATCACACTTAGAATTTTTAGTTAGATTTAATAGTTTAGTAGATCATGCTTCAAACTTTGAATTGTCACATGTTTGTTTGTTTTGTGTAAACTTTAAAATTCAAGTTTTTGATTTTGATTTAGTGTGGAGACCTTAGAAATAGGGTGAGGTTAGTGTAAAGTTTTTGAAGATAAATAGGCACCCAATTTGTAAAAGAAATTTAATACAAACTTCTGACTACTAGGAGGGGTCATTCTAAAAAATAAAATAAATCTATTGTTAAAAAATAATGCAAGGTTTTCCTAAAACCTATTGATTTCAAAACATGTTAAGAATGGTTACTAGAAGTTTTAAAATATAATTAGAACATGTCAAACATCAACCTATTCAAGAACACGCATAAGAACAAAATGAACAACAAGTGTAACCTAAGGGAGATGAATCTATGAATGCACCAAACACAAATGCAACACAAAAGGGAAAAGTCAATGAACAACATCAAAATGTAGTAGAACTGGTTGTGTAGAGAGACCTAGTAGTGCTCTCAACCACTCATCAAGAAACACCACGAACAAGAACCCAACCAAGGGTCATGAATGTTCATAATGATGACAATCGTGAACTTATTTAGTCGTTTGATGAGGTCGTATCTATCCATCAACCATGGCAATCTACAACCCCAAGTTACAATCTACCTAGAGCTGGTGCATCCATAACAATTACTACATATATTAGTTTTCAAAACCAACCATCACACAACAACATTCATTTGGTACCCACTAATTCAAAGATGGAATGACTTCACCTATTCAACAGGTTGGAGCAACTTCGTCATGTCGATCAAAGACCATTTAATCAATCAATTTTTATACCACCTATAGAACATGTTACAATTAAATCAACATTAACATGTACCAATTGTGGTAAAACCGATCATTTAGTGGAAACATGTTGTAACAAGAAAAGAGATGTATCAATTGTGCCAACTACTAAAGTCAAGTTTACAAAACCTATAACAATAACAAAATCCCAACCTATTAAATTAATAAAAGTACCTATTTGTTATCCCTGTATAACTTATTTTAACATAGAACATAGATTTGGAGAATGCCCCAAAAAAATTGAAATACAGAACATGTTCAGAACTAAACCTATTAATTATAATGCCACAACAACACATAAACCATCTAAAACTAACAATGTGCCGATTAATATAATAGTTGTTGTTACCACTCGTAGGCAACAGTTGGAATAACATGTGTTCAAGGAAAGGGAACCAATTAAAACTAAGGGGCTAAAAAATGGCAATAAAAAGAGTGTCTATGGGATTTTTTCATTGAAACTGTTAGACAATTACAACATAGTGGGGCTAAAAAACAACATGCTACTATCAATGAAGGTTCATTGTAAAATAATTGAGCTAGATTTGCCTAATAAATCAACCACAATTCAACTAGTTGTAAGTAATTAAATCAATGTAATGAATCAACAACTTGTCATTTTAGAACATGTTATTACAGAGAAAACGTTAGAAAAAATTCTAAGAAATATCAATAAACAAATCTTGGAGACCAAGTATACATCGAATTAAGACAACTATTGTGGGCGATCCTTGATATCAAACGCTACATTTTTAACATGGTACCATCAAAACCTATTTTACCAAAACTGCTAGTTGCATCAACTGCCATTGATCATCAAATGGTAATAATATAGGTTCAAGTAGGGAAGAACTTCATTGAAGACGCGCTTTTAGATGGTGGTTTTAAATTAATATTATTACGGAAAAACTTAGGGTACAATTAAATCTATCAAAACCAAAACTTGCACTTTATGACTTGCGTATGGCTAATCAAACCATTACAAAACCCTTAGGTTTTATTAAAGATCTTAGAACTCTTATTCATGGAATTCCCTATGTAGTGACTTTTACTGTAATTTAGAGTAATGTGTTGAACTCCAGCTACTCTATGTTGTTAAGTCGTCCTTGGTTAAAGGATGTTAAAGTGTTTCATGACCAATGTTAGGATTTAATCGGTACCCTAGGCAACAACACTATTATTATACAAGGAATTGGTATAATTAGAACCATACTTATTACTTAGAAACTTGGAGCACCAACCAAGCGTTCGTAAGTCTTAGTTTGTTATGATTTCCATTTTGGAATATATGACAAAGAAGAGGATTTGATGTTTGTTGCAGAATCATGACTGTTTTCAATAGGAACCATAGTTATTCTTACATTAGTTTAGTCAAATCAACCTATTAAGTTGATTACATCAACATGTTTAAATGTAGTTGAACATGTTAATAAACTTGTTGAACTTGTGTCTAAGCCACCTGTTTCATCTTATATACCTATCAAACCAATGTTTATACAACATGTTAAAATAGCTATACCCCCTGATACTTTCCAACAACATTTACTAAAGACATTTTTCCAACTTGAAGTAGGAGAAATGGAGATTAACGAGATGCTTGCTTGAATCATAGTTCAAAACCTTTACATTGCGGGATGAATTGTCACTAAAAAAAAACAATTTTCCAAGATCAATTTGGGTTCTAAAGAAAACTTGCAACACGTTAAATTCAGTGTAGATTTGGAACTTGTTGTTAGTCATCAACTAATTGAATTACTAAAAGAGTTCAAGGACATTTTTGCTTGGACTTACAAAGATTTGAAGGGAATACCACCTAACGTAGTTCAACATTGGATTGAATTGGACACATTAATACCACCTGCTCATCAAGCAAGGTACTGATTAAATCCTAACTATGCAACCATTGTTAAACATGATATTAACAAATTGCTTACTATAGGTTTTATTTAACCTATTGAAAATGCTACTTGGTTATCACCTATAGTTGTAGTGCTCAAGAATAATGGAAAACTCAGAATTTGTGTGGAGTTCATAAAGTTTAATGTAGCTACTAATAAGGACTCATACCCGTTACCTTTTACGAATGATATTATCAAGACTATAGCTAGACTTGAGGTTTATACTTTTCTAGATTCCATTAAATTTCCATAACCCCAGAAAACCAATACAAAACCACCTTTGTTAGGGCTTTGTATGGGTTGTAATGCCTTTTGGGGTCAAAAATGGACCACCTACCTATCAAAAGGCACCAAAGCTTTCCGTGAATACATTGATGTGTTCATGAAAATCTTTTTAAATGATTTTACTATTTTTAGTGACCTCTCCACTCATTTGGAAAAATTCAAAAAATGTTTTCTAAAATGCAAAGAGTATGGCATTAGTTTGAATCCAAAGAAATGTGCATTTATAGTTTGCTCTAGAACCATTTTAGGATTCATAGTTTCCAAAAAGGGGAAAACATTTTATCCTAAAAAGATAAAAGCTCTAATCAAAATGCTAGTGCCCAAAACACCTCAGGAGATTCAAGTCTTCAATGGAATGGCCAAGTTTTATAGATGTTTCATCAAGAATTTTGCCTCTATTATGGCACTAATCACCAAGTTACTCCAAAAAGCTCAAGTGTTCATATTGACTTTTGATGTCAAATTGCTTGGGAGGATATCAAAAACCAATACATATACTTATTACTCTTAATTGGGAACTAGAATTTCATGTTCACACTCATGCATCTCAGTTAGCAGTAGGGGCCATATTGGCTAGAACCCAACAAGTAAAATAAATCAACCTATTATGTATTCATCAAGACTGTTTAATTATGTTGAGCGAAACTATACTATTACAAAAAAAAGGCTTTAGCTATGGTTTATGCCTTACACAAATTTAAGCATTACTTGTTAGGCAACGAGTTTACTTTTTTGTGGATCACATGGTTTTAATATATTTAGTTAATAAGCCGCAGGTTTTTAGCAAGTTAGTTAAATGGCTCCTATTATTTCTAGAGTATGATTTCAAAATTGTTTACAAACCTAGTAGATCCCATTTAATGGCAGATGCATTGAATTGATTACCCAACCACGCCGAACCTATTGGAGTATTTGATCAAACTTGTGATGCTCACTTGTTTACTTTACAATTTGAATGGTTACAAAGTGTGTATGAATACCTATTAAAAGGAGTGATGCTAGAAAGACTTACAACATCCAAAGGTAGTATTTAGCCCAACCATTTGTGCTTCAAAAAGGAGTAATATATAGATTTGGACAAAATAACAAGTTTCATTGAGTTTTATGACCAGAACATGTATCCACAATTTTGCAAGAATTACATGGAGGAGTTGCAAGAATTCATCTTCTTTTAATATCATTATGTAAAAGATCCTAGATGTTGGTTATTGGTGGCCAACAATGAATTGAAAAAATTATGAATATTGTCAAACCTATGACCAATGTCTTTATACGAACACATTTTTACAAGATTTGGATGTCCATTAACCATTGTGACTGATCAAGGTACCCATTTTATCAATGATGTGATAAAATACATTACTGACCATTTCATTTTTAGACATACCAATTCTACTATTTATTATCCAGAAGGAAATGAACAAGTTGAGTCTACAAATAAGGTTTTTGGAACCTTAATAACCACACTAATTAATGAAAATAGAAATGAGTAGAATGAACACATGCCCACAATCTTATTTTCATATTGAACTGCCTATAAAGTTGGAACTAGTCATAGCCCCTTTCAACTAGTATATGGGTTACATCCATTATTACCTACCGAATATTTGTTACCATCTAGACCTAATGACAACAAAGATCCACAACTTGTGAGAGTCTTAACTAATTGACTATATGAGTTAGAGAAACTATAAGAGAACATGTTGATTGCACAAGATTTAGTTATTTTTAACCAATGGAATAAATCATTGTGGTCGTAGAACCAATGCATTAAAACCAAGTTTCAATTTGGAGATAATGTATTATGGTTTCTAGGGGCTATTTCCAAGCATGCTCCCAAATTTTGAAAATGATGGTTTGGACCTTATCAGATACAATATTGTTTACCCAATAATACAATTTTACTTGTCACCATTGATAAGTTTGATCCTAACCCAATGCTTGTCAACATCAACAAGTTGAAACCATATAGGGTCATCGAAGAAAAAAACTTATAACCTATATTGGTTAAACCTGATGACCTGGTCATTGATGAACCTATTCAAACCAAAGAACCTGTACCACTACCGATTGAACTTAAATGTTTTCAACTTGTAGGGTTTAAACCAATTAGTAATCATTTGACACCTAGCAGCATTAAAACAATAGATGTATTTATTCATCATTATCATAATCTACATGTTCAAGACAATAATGTAGCAATGAGTATTGATCCAAATGATGTGTTTCGAAAGGCACTTATTGATGCCTACCTTTTAGGAGTCTCTAACCCTAAAGGTTATGTCCATCCACAACCATAGAGTCATTTTTGCATGAAGTAGTATAAAAAACTGTCGTGTTTTTCATTATGTCTTTTCATTTTCATTTTCTTCTTCATATTAATAGGGCCATGAGTGAAAGTGCTTTAGAAAGGCTAAAACAAAAAGTAAAAAAGAAGGAGGTTGAAAGGAAAGTTGACGCTTTTAGGAAGGAACATATTGAGAAAGAGAGAGCGGAATAGGTTTGATTAACTAGAGTGATTTATCTGGAACCATTTGCTTCACAGGCACCTACAGTAGAAGAAATTAGAATTTTTGAACAAGAATAGAGAAGTAGGGAGTTGGAAACATAATTAGAAGCAACATTGAACTTTTTAAGGAAAACCATTACTTCTACAACAAAACCAATACCATAGGTGATTGTTATTTCAGATTCAAAGGAAGAAGCGAAGGTTGGACCTCAACCTATTGTTGAAGAACAATTACAATCAATTTTTGCGTTAAAACCTATGGAAGAGGATGAATTGCAATAACCTACTGTCCAGGAATAGCCACAACTAGTTCCTACATCAAAACATGTGGAAGAAAAAGAGCTGCAACAACCTGTGAATAATGGACAAGTATTTTTCTGAGAATTCTTTGAAGAGGGACCTATTTCTAACATTATTCTTCAATGCCCAAGATTAGGAACAAGAACTATGATGAAACAGAAAGGTAAAACACATGTAAAAGAATAGGTTAAGAAACTTATTAAAAAGAAACCAGTGTCCAAGGTGAAGGAAAGCTAGAAGATGTTGCAATGGATGAAAATGGACTCCAATAAACTCAAATGGGTTAGATGAGCTAGTTTGGAAAGCCTATTCAACATGTAGTGGACAACACTAAAAGAAGACATGTTACGAGACTTCTTACAAACCTAGGAATCAACAAAAGATGGAAGAATCCTAGGGTGAATATGTGGTCAAAAAATTTTCATTGATCAGGTATTAATTCATGAGCAACTTGGAATTCCCAAGGAAGGAGTAGTAGATGTTGCTAATGCAACTTTTGAGGAAGCCAAAACTGCCTTGAAAATAATTGCAGGACCACATGTTTTTGTTGAAAATGAGCAATGGAGTGTAGTGCGCATGAAAGACAAATTTCATGCACAATTTGTAACTATTTTGCAAATTATATATTAAAGGGAGAGGTTAGCTTATTTTAGCAATCAAATTGCCATTACTTTTAACCTAGCCAATAGGGGGCAACCTATTAACTGGTGTTATATAATGTTAACCCAATTATTGGTCGAATTAACTTGTTGGACTAAATGTAAAAAAAAGACAACAGCTAACTCAATTGTTAGCAAAACCAGAACAAATAATTACTTCTTAGGGCCTATCTTTAAACATTTTGTTAAAGAAGGGGTTCCCTTTGTCCAAGGTGCCTTCATAAACACTACTAGGAGATGCGGCCCAAGTTCACTAGGCATTTCACTAGGATTTTGAGTGAACTAGGACAGATTCACTGTATGAAATCATGGTAAAACATGTTAACCCCTATTGATCGGGGACCGGTTGAGAGGACAGGTCAATTAAGTTAGTGAAACAAGATGACAAAAATGATGCCCAAATTTAGGTGGAAATTACACCT
>Ga0209208_10000462_pt1 | contig 52583 bp, 49 predicted proteins | sample S1TSphfallax_3_FD_187694 | JGI IMG/M metagenome (GOLD analysis project Ga0209208, IMG submission 187694) | Host-associated microbial communities from peat moss isolated from Minnesota, USA - S1T2_Fd - Sphagnum fallax MG (SPAdes) (version 2) | ecosystem: Host-associated > Plants > Peat moss >... | reverse complement strand
GAATTGAGATATGTTAGTACCACCAACATGTTAGAATAAGGAGGGAGAGAAATAGTTATCCCATATGGTTTGTCAATGTGGTGGTACAAGGAAGGGAATAAAGAGCAAGGTTGGAGGAGAGTTGGAGTACTCTCCAAGCATTGTTCACATACTTGTGTGATCTCTGGTTTTTGAATGAGCAATCTCTCCTCTGATCCTATTGTTTTCAACAGGATATTGTGATGCAGATTGGGCCAGTGACCTTGAGGATAGGAGATCCACCACAGGGTTTGTATTCATGATGGGAGGTGGAGCCACTTTGTGGAATAGCAAACGACAACCCACAATCGCTTTGTCAACGACGGAGGCCGAATACATGGCAAGTACACAAGCTACCAAGGAAGCCATATGGATGGATGACAAAGCTCATGAAGGAATCAGGGTACATGAAAGAGAAGAAGGCGATGGTGATTCGATGTGACAACCAAGGTGTAATATCATTGACGAAGAATCCCACGCAACATGCTCGAACAAAGCACATTGATGTTTAGCATCACTTTGTTCGAGAACGAGTTGAAAATGGCAAAGTTACGTTCAAATATTGTTCAATGGAAGAGATGGTGGCGGATGTGTTTACCAAGGCATTACCGAAAGAATGACATTACAAATTGATAAGCATGTTCGGATTAGAAACTTCATAGAGTGGGAGTGTTAGAAATACTATTCGTTTCTAATTCCCTATGTTGATGAATGTGTTGAACATTCATCAAAAGGATGAATAGTATTCACATCCTTATAGTAGTTAGGTTAGGTTGAATAATGGTGGCTAGGGTTTGGAAGTCGAGGCGATTTAAGGCTTAGCGGCGGCTAGGGTTAGGGTTTGGTGGCAGCTACTTTAGGGTTAGGAGTTAGTATATAATGGAGTGGTTTTGAGTAGTCTTTCATTCTCTCCTTTCATGGTTTTTGAGTGCACAAAGAACCTTCAAGCTTTGTTAGTTGTTGCAAGCCATAGTTTTATGATTGTAGCATTTGTAACCTTTGTAATCTTCTTGTTAGTTAATACAATTGTTCCATTTCATGAACCAAGCTTTCATTTGTTGCTTGGTTTCAAGTTGTTTCCAATAGGTTTCGTATTTGTCTAATCAAATTTGTTAGGCATCAAAAACACTTCTAACAATTTGAATTTATATTACTTGCTTTTACCTTGCAATTTTATTACTATTATAAATGAGAGAAATAAGAATTTACTATCAACTTACTATTACGGGACTATATTTATTATAAATTATTTAATTATTTTGAAATTCCAAGGAAACATGCAATAAATATGATGATGAATTTTCCCTTGTTCATTAAAGAATCTTGTTGATGTGAAAAACATTTTGTAACCAAAATCGATCCTTATAACTGAATTCAATAGAATTTTAGTTGGGTTAATGTAACCAAAACCAAATTTGGGTAACCATAACTGGATTTATGGAACCAAGACTAGATTGGTGTAAACGAAACCATATTTATGAAATGAAAACCGGATCAATGTAACTGTAATTGGAGTTAGGAATGTTTATCTTTCGAACGAAAAATCTAGAAATGATCAGTTGGACTAGTAGTCATGAATTTTTTTTATAAGGTTTGGAAGTTATATATGTAGGGGCATTTTTGGTTTTTACTTTTCTTTAGAATAAGAAGTCTGTACAAAGTTTTTTGAAGATTACTTGTGAAAAAAGTTCAAATCTTTTGAGTTTTTTTACCTTCTTTTTGAAATAATTAGTGTTTTTTTTTCCATATTGGTATTTCTCCACAAGGTTTTATGTTTTCAAGTATGTTTATTCAATGTGTGTGTTTTTCCATGGTTATCTTATTGTTGTCACAAGAATTTTAGGTTTGAGTTTTGATATCTAAGGTGGTTGCAAGTGTTTGTCCTCACTTCAAATGCGGTAGTGCGATTCCCCTACCAAAAATTGCAATACCCAAAAATCTATTTGATTTACCAATCATTGAATTTTGGTGGTTTTAAAGATCACCCCCGCCTTGGATAGGAATTTATTAAATTTTTGTTTCACTTATAAAATCGGTTATTTACCAAGTGGCCTTAACATATTTGTCAACCAATGAGCCAATGGTTGTAGCTTTTACACATTCTTTTAAATATTAGCTTAATATTGTATATTGTCCATTTTAATAAAGTTTGGAAATTTTTTTAATTGCAGTCAAAGTGTGCTAGCTTGCCTATCACCTTTAAATATTAGACAATTGTGGAAATTTTGGCATGCAAAAGTAGGACTGACTTGTGGGTGTGGGTGCGGGTGGTGGGGGAGATTGTATCAACAAGGTTATTATTTCTGGTTAAATTTCGACCAAAAGAAAAAAAAAACCCAGAAAATTAAATTGTTGTCGAGGTTTTCTATGGTAGTAAGAAATAGTACATTCAAAATCCCCAAAGTTTTTTTAGTTAGCTTTTATTCTATAGCCAAAAACACATAATGATGAATAAACAATTGCAATGGTAAAAATTGCACTTCATTAAAAAACTTAAGCTAGTACATGATTTCTTTTCTCACCTAATTTCATGAATTTGTAATACCATTGCAATTTGTTGCATCCCAACAAAATGTAACATAATCCACACATGATAATGCTTGTCAAATATTGCTCTCAAATTTGTATCTTTGATTTACCTCCAAGTTTGTTGAAGTACTTGTTATCTTTATCACATTCACAACAAATATTTATTCCAAATGTCATATATGAAAAATTGCCTTTTTCATTTACATATGTGCTTCATACTATTAATCTTAATAAAAATATAATTGGGTCAGGATGGGCTATCACACTTCCCTATATTAAACAATATCCCAATCTTTATGTTTGCATGGTGATCCCAATGAAGTGTAATGAAAGTAAAATTAGTTAATCCAATTATCATACTTATTATAAAATTTTCCCTCAAAATTGTTTCATTCATTGCCTTGATTTTTTTTTCCCAAATGGTCATCTATGATAAACACATCTATCTTTTACATACATCCCTCCAATATCTAATGTTTAAGAAACAAAATTTGAGTCATGAAGGGTTTGATCACTTCCCCATTTCAGATAGGATCCCAATGTTTGTCTGTGCATATGAAATCAAAATATGATTCCAATATTGTAAAGCGCATTTCATTTTCATCAACAAAATTTATTTCCATGAATAGGTTCTTAAATTTGGTTCTCCTAACACCATTAATGCTTCACTTTGTTAAATTTCATGGCCTTTTTCCAAATTTTCAATTTCAATTTATCATTCATAATAAAATGTTAGGTATGTCTTCACAAGCATCTTCATATGGAATTTCCTTGTTACTTATCTTTGTTAAACATTTTGTAGGGCATTCCTTTCAAAATTATGATTTGTTTTTTAATAACATCTTTTGTTTCATTGAATTTCCAAATAATTCACGTTTCTCATATGAAGCCTGGAGTCCTACTAGAGCGCCCTTTGGCATGATATAAACTAATCCACTAGTAATGTTACATCTAATCTTTCAAAATAATTGTGCCCTTATCACCACACCTTTGGAGTTGACAAAATAAAAGTTTTACCAAGACATTTGGAAATGTATGCATTAGATATTAGTTGAATTTTTGTATATATAGATTGTGTCATTATGGATGTGTGTTCATTTTATTGGAACAAGTCATGATAATCCCCACCTTGTTTTTATAAGAGTTTGAGGAGAAATGAATCATTTTAGTAAAATATTTTATTTTTTCTTTTTATTAGTTTCATGTTCACCTAGATGTGTGGGGACATGATAACTTATGTGTGTCATATATGTCATATCCAAATTGCCAATTGTTGTATAATTAGATATGTAAAATCAAAATGTGAGCTTCAGATGTCTTGTGACTAACACATGTTTTATTATCATGTCTTAAGACATTTGCAATATTTACACATGGTTCACATACAAATTGTTTTAGTGGATATGTAAATGCCACATACACCTTAATATGTTATAACTTCATACATGTCACATGCATATTTCCCTAAAGAATTTTGTTGGTGTTTAAATATAAATCGCACATACATTAAGAACATGCTTTTGGCACATAGAGATGGTAGTTTTGTATGGAACATTCACATGTATAGTACATACACATATGTGGGATGTACATTTACACCACATCCAAATTCAAAACATTTCATATATTTCAATGTTAGATGCACAAAATCTATTTTGTGCACTTGTTGCACCTTCTCTATGCTGGAAGGTTGTTACATTGTATATGTGTTGGAATCTCAATGGGTTCTAATTTGTCTACAACATATGATTCTTATATTGATTGTGTTTCCCCTTATATATTGGAGTTTTTTTTTGCATATAATATATCCTTTTATTTATGTTATTTTATGACATCTAGTTCTAAATGAAATATCTTGGTCTTGTTGGAATCTTGTTAATGATGCACTGATTAGTTTTTGTTTGTGGCATCTTCTACTTCCAATCAGATCTCATCCTGTCATAATCATGCTAGTAGCAATTCACATGATTTGATTATTCTATGCCAGAGTTATGACTTTGCAATTCATCAATTATTGTATTATGTATTTATTAACTGCCTTTCCTTTACACATATGTTTCTCTACTTTCCACCCATCTCCATGTTTATGTATTTCCTTTGAAATTGTAAATAGAACCAAATTGTTTCATCATTACCTCACTAGAAGTTCCTTTGGGATAGTCTTCGGCTCTTAATGTCTTACTGCTAGAGTTTTTTTTTTGTTGCACATGTCCTTTTGGATGCGCATTTGTCACATTGTAATTGCTAATGAGCATGGAATCAACTGAATGCCAAATCTTTTCAATTATTCAACACTTTTAAACTATTCTAACACTTCACTTCAATTTTTCAATTGTTTCCTAATCTCAGGAACAATTATGGAATTCAAGTAATGAAATCCATCCAAGGTTTTGAATTATGGTGGTTTCAATTTGATCACCCTATTTCGTTTTTAATTGTATGCCCCAAATTCCATAATCTCTGGCTACAATAATCTTTCCAAAGTTTTTACTTACAATGATTTTGTGGGTGTTTTTCAAATGATAGTTGTTATCTATCCAATTCCATATTCATTTTGCTTCTTTTTTGAAACATGTTTTGAAGTTTATCATTATAGCCATACTATTCACAAATTCCCCGCTCCTTGTCTTCTATAGTGTTCAAATTTGTGCTTTGAGTTTGATTGCATTTCATTATGTGTTGCCTTCTTTCTTTTTCATTACTATATGTGTGCCCCTAGTAACATGGCAACATTACATGTTGTTGGACGTTCAAAGCTAACCATCATGGTCAACAATTCAAGGATAACCTTGGTCTTTGAACAATGTCTATGCACCATGTTTTGTTTTTAGCTAGGATCCTTACATGTATCCAAGGATGTCTCGTATGATTCTAATAACTTGGTCTTAAGTTTGGTGTACCAAATTCTTATGACCCCCTCTCAAGGGAGACAATGGGTGTTATCGCATTATTGGTAATAGTTTTATTCATAACTCTCAAAAAACAATCTTGACGCTAGGAACAACAAGATTTGTGGTCAAGATTGTTATACAAGAACATGAAGTTAGCGACATTCATCCTTTGTCTTCAAATGCACTTGTTTTAGCTGTTTTCATTGAACTATTTGATTCTTCCTCAAGTGACGACATGACACCCCATCCTTCATCCACGAGATCACCAAATTTGATTTTTCAATTCGGTTCCCCATGACCACAATCTCCATCGTCAAACTATGTTTTGTCTTATCACCACATCCCTCCACCTCTTTTCAAAATATTCAATCCATGGTTTCTTGCCTATGTGCAATGGTGCTTCCAAGATGTACCTCCAACGAGTTGCAAAATTTGGATTATGACAAAATACATGTTCATAAAGTCCAATTCTTGTCGACTATTTTCAATGGGGACGTCTTATTTGGATTGCCGTTGGTGCTTCCCAATGTTCATGGCTCTTCAAAAATGTAGGGCATGGATAGAAAATATGATGGACATGTTTGGTGCAAGGTGATCACAACCAATATCAAAAATAATTTTGGGTTAAACTTTAGGAAGATTCATTGCATGGGTCACTTGTGTTGTGTGCAAGATGATTGTGAACTTTGTGTGCTCTAACTCTCACAATGAAATCTTATGGTGTGGTGAGTGTGTTCATATTCTAGTCATAGGTCAAATGTGACCAACTCTATTGGCTTCTTCGCTTGGATGTAGAGGATAAGTTCTATGAATTGAGCTCTCCCAACGTTCGTAACCTTGTTGATTCTTTCAAGCATCATTTAGGGGGTGGTTATATTGATATAACATACTTAAATTGAAGTGCAAAAGTTGCTATGACTACATCCAAGAATGTTGCTTCCTTGGACAAGTTCTAGGACAAAAAATGTCCATTTTCAAAATGTCAATAAATGGTGTGGGGAGTGGAGCGAGTCTTGTCACACAAGTGCAACCTACTAGGGATTTACAAAATGCTTGGATCATGTGAAGCATGTGGTTGGCTAGACAACTATGGTTTGTCATGTATACGACTTGGCCTATTGTAAAGTGATGAACATTGTGGTTTGTGACATGCAATTTGAGGACACAAAGGTTCAATGAATAATGTGGACAAAGCTTAATGACACGATGTTGAAGCACGAGTTTCCAAAATTGAATTTCAAGGGATTCATGGTTGATAGCACATAAGTTAATTAGAATGCAGTTAAAGTTGTTTATGAATCAAGGGACCCCTTTGTGAGGATGGTTGATAAGGAATGCACATGTTTATTCCACTAGATTTAATCACTTGATAAACACACCACACAACTAATCAAACTTGAATTGCAAGATCAACACATTGTGTTTTGCCACCAATATAAGGACGCAACATCTCTTAAGGAGGTTGAAAGTCTCTATGTTCTAATTCATTATTGGTGGCTGACGCATTCCCAACTCCTTGAGGGGCTCAAATTGAAAGCAACAAAAGAATAAGGAGTTGGGGCATGCTCCCTGGCTCGCAACACTTTGGAGGGGCGTGTTGGAGCTTCGGGATGGGACTAGGAAGAATTGACAAGCTTCAACTACTCACATGAACATGCACAAAACCAACACAAGGTGGTTAGTGCATAGTTGGAGCACTTTTGGTGCTAAAACGAGCCACAGGCAACTCGGACTCACAAGACTCACCATGGCCCGGACTTGGGGGAAGCCACCACCTTCCTTCTTATAGTATACTTTGTGCCTTTCCACAAGGCCCACATCCAAATGACATTTTGTCTCGAGACTCCCAAATGGGAATCCCGAAATTGCCAAAGTTGGGACTCCCGTGACTTTTGGGGCCCATAACTTCGCATGTAGACCTTGGATTGAGATGAGGTCTAAGGCAAAGTTGTAGCCCTCATTGAGAGCTTTCCAACGACGTGTTGCATTCCACCTGAACGTAAGGACATCGGGTTGATTTCTGACTTTTAATGGTCGGGAGTCAAATTGCCAGTTTGACTCCTTGCCTTTCTTTTGGCCATAACTTGTGTTTCAGTTGTCCAAATGGGTCATGCAAGCCCATTTTAGACATCTACGTTTCAATAAATTTTCAATGATATAAAGAACTCTTCAATCCATTGGGTTTTGACCCCTGTACTCGTCTTTAAACATTCAAAAGTCCACCAGGACTCCAACTCCCAAAATGGAAGTTCCCTTTGGAGTGTGAAGGTCTATTCCCTCACACTCTCTTGCACTCCTAGGAGCATGCGCCATGACTCCCAGGCTTCCCTCTTGGCTTGCAACCTTGTAAACCCCTTGCCTTGGTCGCGAGCCCAAGGCTAGGGTTGCAACAATGGCTCTCATCAAAGGTTGCTTCTTAAGGAAATGTCCATGAGTTTACAATTTGGCTTAGCTTTTGGCATTTTTGTGTAACGAAATGGGGAGGTTTCATGGTCCATGTGAATATTTCCCCTATAAGTTCCTATGATCCCCTCTCTCATCTGTTAATTTAGAAATTGAATTCCATTTGCACTTTACTTCCATCTAGGCCTCTAATTCCTTTGTGACATTTCAGATTTTACTAAAGTTTTTTTTCCTTTGATATGCAAAAGTTCAATGATGAGGAGTGGGTTGACATGCCCACTTGTAATTTGCCAGAAACTATTCATAACATATAGTTGTAGTAGTTGGGAAAACGTGGCACTTGTCAACTGTGTCCAACGACTACATTAATGGTTTCAAAAATCTGCATTGTATAAATAGTTCTTGCAAGGCAGTCCACTTGGTCATGGACTTGATAAGAATGAATTGTTGTTGAGGAGGGCCCAAGGATTGAATGATCATGCTAGACTTGTGGTAATGGTGGTAAATTACACATCTAGGTCATCTTTCACAAATTGCCTTCTACACCTTAAGGGATGGTAGATGTGGGTTTACTTCCTCTAGAACCATTACACACTTACTGTGACAATAATTTTTCATTTTAAACATACATTCATTCACAACTTTTCACCGCTTCTAAACACACATGCATCTACAGTTCAACAATACACTAGATTCATGATTATCTCTAATAACCATAATTTGTAATCCAATACACAATGTCAAAAACTATAAATAAAATTACAATTCCTATTCATGATATTAAAGCCACAAATGATTCACATGTCAAATTGAAAATGGAAATCAATGGAGGAGTTTGTATTCTACCTTTTTATTGAAAATTCAGCAAAAATGCAACAAAATACATGTTTTATGGAAGTGTAATCAAAACAACAAGTCTAATATGTGGTATTCAACACTAGAATTTGTAGTTCTTCTACAAAGTACTTACATCTCTACTCTCATTTTAGAAGTGTGTTTCTACAAATGTCATCAAACTCCAAAATCTCCCTCGCTCAAGCAATCCCCATGTCACCATCAATATGAACAAAAAAACAAAATTCAAACCCCTCAAGTGTCCAATGGCTTATTCCTATTCATAATGTCTTGTAAACCCAAAAACTATGTAATTTACTTATTCCCTTAAACATTAACCCCCTTGTACTTTGGATTCCATCCCCAAAATCCTTATGGAATAACAACAAAATGAAATGTTGTCATTGTATAACATCCTGTGCTATTGGTACTCTCATGTACTCTCATTTTATACAATAATTTGTGGTTGTACACCTACTTTTAATTTTGTACTTCTTACCTCCTCTTCCACTAACTTACTTTGTGGTTATATTTCTAGTGGCTACATTATATTAAATCTGGGAAGGTTTTATGATATACCTTCAACTTGTATTTGTACTTTCTTTCATCGATCTATGTTGGGTTAAATATTTTTCCAACTCGAACCTTGAACCTATCACTTGAACTTGCTCATCCGTTCACCTGTTAATGTCATTGCCTAATTAGCCCATACCAATCAATGCTAACAATAAATAGGCTAGTGTCGACTTATTGATCTTCTATTCCTCATGGTGACAAATGATCAAATAATAAATGTACCTTTCCTAGTTTGTAGATGACCTTGAAGTCAAATTCTTGATCATAAAATAGTAAGAGGCACTTGGTGATCCTACCAATAACTATTGACTTGTTTACCAAGTGTAATAAGGCCTTATGATCCACAAAAAATATAAGACTATTACTTAGAAGGTAGTGTCAAAACTTTTTCATCACATAAATATGGCCAATGTTTCTTTATTAGTTGTGGTGTAAATTTTTTATGCATTTGTCATAAGTCTATTTGCATAGTAAATGGGTTGGTCAATGGTGTTATTCAAGTTTTAGCTAAACATGATTCCAAGGGAAAATTTTGAAATGTTGGTATGTACATGGAACTCCAACTTCCAATTGGGTACAATGAGAATTGGTAAGGTAGTCATGGATGACTTCATCGATTCAAGGGTTCTTGTACATTTTTTTGTCCAATTGAACGATTCATCCTTTTTGAGGAATTTACACATGGGCGTTGCCTTACAAGCAAAATTCCAAAATATCTTTTGTAAAAGCCAATAGCTCCCAATAATTATTTAATTTTTATTACATTTGATGGTGTGGACATACTTGTTATGGTTGTACCTACCTTGGATCGACCAAAAGTTCATCAATGTATATAATATGACCTAGCAAGACTCCATAATTAATAAAAAAACACACTTATATGAATTGAGATTTATCCCATTGATGTAGCATTCTTGCAAACATTTTTGTAGTTGCCCAATATGGTCTTCCTTCTTACTAAATGCACTAAAATCATCAAGAAATACTTGCATAAAATCATTTAGATATTTGTTGAAAGTCTTGGTCACAACCTTTTGATAAGTTGCTGGAACATTACATAGGCCAAATGGCATAACATTGTAAGCATATGCTTCCCATTTTGATATTAATGCAATCATTTCCTTGTTTTCTTCTGCCATTTTGACTTAGTTATTTCCTTGTTTTCTTCTGCCATTTTGACTTAGTTATAGCCATTATAGCCATCAATGAAGGAATACATATCATGTCCAACAACATTTTCCAATACTAAATCCATAAAAGGCAAAGGAAATGGATCCTTCTTGGTCTAAGCATTTGATTTTCGATAGTCTACACAAATCCTTAGCTTCCCATTTTTCTTTGGTACAATAGCCAATGGTGAAAGCCATTGTGTGGTCTTAATTGGATAAATGAATCTTGCATAGTAATTTATCCATATTTTCCCTTACTTTTAGAGTATATTTTGAATTCATTTGATATTGTCTTTGCTAATAGGTTTGGTGTTTATCATTAATTCAATTTTATGCTCACATATTTTCCTTGGAATTCCTTATAACTCCAAGCAAATACATCTTTGTAATTTTGTGGGAGAGCTTCAACTCCCTTGACAATTTGTGATGGCAATGTTCAACTTATCAATACATTCTTAGGGTCTTTTACATTTCCTAGGTTGAAATTGGATCTAGCTATTGGCTTATTCCAAATTGTGATGTATGTTGTTTGATCTAGAATCAAGGCTTCTATTGGTTCATGTTGGTAGAAATGCTATGGATATTTGATATCTTTGTTAGCATGTAACATGTTGCAAAACACATTTGGCAAAAAAGATCGTTTATCCAAGGCCATTTCTCCCACATGCCATAATTCTAGTACGACCTCATAAAATTATTCTTCATCTTGATTGATAAGTCCTTCATCCCAATCATACTGACGCGCTCCTAAGTCACGGGGTGAAACCCACTTGAGGGTTTCACAAAGTCAAGTTGCGAAAAGTTAAGACTTAGTAGCACGCTCCCGGCTTCCAACTCTAGAAAGGGGTAGAGGGTCGAGTTGGGAGCCCAGGGATTAGACTAGGAAGAAGATTTAGTAGATCAAGCATGAATCTGCATCAAAACAAACCACCCACGTGGTTAGTTCACATTCCGAGACACCCTTGGGTGTTGGGACAAGCCACGGGCACTTCGGACCACAAGACTCACCACGGCCCGGACTCGGGGGAAGCCACCACCTTCCCCCATATAGTATTCTTTGCACCACGTTTCGGGGACTACATCCAAATGGCTCTTTTTCCCGGGACTCCCAAGTTGCAGTCCGGAAATTGTCCCGAAACTGTCCCGGGGGGAGTCCTGGGACTTTGGGAGCTCATAACTCCCGACTGTGAAGTCTGATCGCGACGAGGTCTAAACCAAACTTATATCCCTCGTCGTCATCTTTCCAACGACCTATCGCACTCTCAATTCAGAGGTCGGGAAGAGGCCGATTCCCGACTTTTTGTGGTCGGGAGTCAAATTGTCAGTTTGACTCCCGGCCCTTCTTTTGCCCATAACTTGGGCGACAGATGTCCAAATGGCCAATGCGAGGCCATTTTCGATATCTACGCTTCAAGACCTTTCCAATGACACCAAGAACACCTCAATGCGAGGTGTTTTGGGCCTTTCTGTCGAGCTCTAAACTTTCGGGAGTCTCGGAGGACTCCAACTCCTCACTTTTTCCAAGTGTTGGGCTTCACCCCACACTTGGCCAAAGTAGGGTTGCGACACATACCCATCATCTCAGTGCTTTGGTCATTGAAATGGGTTTAGCATGATCTTTTTGATGGTGGTGAATGTTATTTATTTATCTCTAGAGGTAATTATAAGGGCATTGTTATCCCAATCATGAGTAGCTTTAGTTTGTTTAAGCCATGGTCTACCAAATAGCATGGAATATGCTTCTTTTCCTTTTTCCATAATTAATATTTTAACAAAGATTTTATATGAACACCCTGCTAGGTTTATTTTCAAGTTTTGGATTAGTCCAACTGGCCGCACTTTCTTTTTGTTAGCCATATGAACCATGAAAGGGGTTAATTGAAGCCTCTTTAACCTATTTTACTTCTATCTCCTTCAGAGATGATGTTAACTTTGAATCCTCCATCTAGTAATAGATCTTTCATTCCCAACTTCCTAATCCTTATTTAATCTACATGCATGGCTTCGTCAAAATCTTCAACCTTTGCTATGGTGACTTTGCAAACATTTGTTACTTCCCTTCCTTTCATTTTTGCTAGAGGAATTTCCAACAATCTCTTTAGCTACGGACATAACTGTAACAATTTCCTAGCTTGACCTCCATCTTCAAATCCATAATTGCTTCAAATAAATCAGTTCCCTATTGATGGTCAGTTGACAAATTGATATCTTCACCTACTATCTTGGTATGCATTGTAATTCTTTATGGTTAATCTAGGTCAATTTGTGTATTGACTATTGGCATGTTGCTACTAGCTGGTATGCTTGATTTTTCTAGAGCTTCCGTCCTTGTTGCATGTTATTGTTGAACAATGTTATTATTTGATGACCAACTCTTGTAGGTAGCATCACCGATATGCCCTCAAGATTTTGAATGTTTTGTAATTCCTCAAGTGCTTCTTGGTGTATTGTTTTTCCCTCGTCCGATTTGATTCATTGTCCTTTAGTGGGATTAGTTTTTATGTTCCCATGTTCCTTATCGATGAGGACAACCTTCTTGCTTTGGGTTGTTACACACATGTCCACCAATGGTGGATCCTAGTTTACCATGGTGACATTCATTCCTACCTTGGGTTTAGCTTCAGTCATTTCTTCTTCACAGATACGTTTTCATATTGGACAATTTTTCCCCACATGTCCTTTTTTTCGACAACATAAACATTTTGTGTGATTATTTGGGTAGAATCCTTGGTTATTATTATAACCTTGATTGTTATAATTGCTAGCATGCCCTCTGCCATTCTGCCATCTTTGGCCTTTATTGTTCTGCCAATTGTTCTCTTTGGAAGGCTAGTTATATGATTTATTACCAAACATTTGGTTATTGGCCTTAGGATACTCCTATTGCCTTGTTTGCACTACCTCCTTTGCCTTGGCTTGTACAACATTCACAAGCACATTCCTTCAAAGCTTGTGTCCCCCTATGTCTTTTTCAATGCATTGATATGTATTATGATCATCAGTCTTACAAATATGACAAAACTTCTATAAAAAACTTGCACTCCTTAGTGTAATGACCCTCAATGTAATAATTACGACAATAAATGCTATGACTAGAAGTGTTAACTTGTTGTTTTGTTTTGTTTTTCTTTATCTTTTGAAGTTTTTCATCAAAGTCATAATTAGACTCCTTGCTTTCTAATATTTCTTAGACCTTGCTGGAGTATATTTCTTGGAGGGCATCAACTCTTCCACTATCTTTGCCGAGTTAACAACTTCAATGATTGTTGTTTGTGGCATCCCCAAGATTACCATTTTCAATTTTGAATGCAACCCTTCATGAAAAGTCTCCTTCAAATATACATCATCTAGGTGATTTGGGATGATTGCTAGCTACTAATTCCATAATTTTTTCATAATAATTTTCAACAATTTCATGGTTTTTTTACTTGATATTGCAAATCATTGCTATTGTTTGACCTTCATTACATATTTCACTGAAACGTGAAATGAAAGTTTGTTGTATCATTAGCCATGTTGTTGCTAGGTTTGTAATTTTGAAATGAGCAAACTAATAAGCAACTTTTCATTTTAAAGTATTTGGAAAATATTGAAACATGTGGGTCAATGTTCTTGACGTTGGTCACACACACCTTTGTGAGTTGTCGGATGTGTGACAATGGTTCATCTCCATCATGAAACTTAAGTGTTTTACTAATAGAAATTGGCCAAAATGCTACCATTGCATTTGCAACTACATCTAACTTGTAGTCATTTACAACTAGTTTTGGGAGTTTTCGCAACTATATGATCAAATTTCAATTATTTTGATCATTGTTGTGATTATGTTGCAACTATTGATAACTTCATCATATGGGCTGGATGGTTTTTAAGTCTATTTTCATCCATGAATAGGTTAATGTCCCATTAGTCACAATAGTTGTCAAGTTAGTCACGCCCCTAGAGGTATTCTATGGTCACTTAGGGGTATATTTTTATGTATGTATTAAAATATGTTATCCATGTATTAATTTTTTTTTTCATACATTGATTATGAATATATATGTATAATGTTTATATATTGAATTAAAAAATTCATATTCTAAATCTGAAAAAATTTATTTCAAAATTTTAATAGGTTGGGTTTGCATTTTAATCACCAATGACTTCATAGCTAAAGTCCATATATTTCATGTGTAATGAAAACTAGATCATCACCCAAAGTATATTTCGACCAATTCCACATGAAAGTGTCATACATCATGACATTGTCATGTTTCATCTACAATATGAAATTTTATAGACATTGTTCAAGTGTCAACTTGCATGGCCTACTTGACACAATTGGCACCTCCCTTGTTATATTCAAATGTAATTTTAAGTTTCGTTTTTCAACCTACCCCTAAACCCTAAATGAAAAAATTGAAAAAGAAAAAAAAAAGTAGACCCAAACCCTAAACTGTAACCCTAAAGTAGACCTTAAAAACCCCAAATGCTAAACCTTAAAGGAAGAAATTGAAAGATAAAAAAAATTAGCCCTAAACCCTAACCCTAAAAGTAAACCTTAAAAACCCCAAACCCTAAACCTAAAATGAAGGGATTGAAAGATAGAAAGAAAATGAGACCCTAGCCTAAACCCTAACCCTAAAAACATACCGTAAAAGCCCCAAATCTTAAACCCTAAATGAACAATTGAAAGAGAAAAAATAAAATAAAACCCTGTCCCTAAACCTTAACCCTAAAATCCTTAAAAGCCCCAAACCCTAAACCTTAAATGAAGAAATTAAAGGAGAAAACATAAATCAGACCTTAGCCCTAAACCTTAATTTTTAAAAAAATCCTAAAAGCCCCAAACCATAAATGAACAAAATTGGAAGAGAAAAAGGAAATCAGAATGTAACCCTAAACCCTAAAAGCCCCAAGCCCTAAATGAAGATTAAAAGAAAAAAAGAAAATCAGAACTTAACCTTAAACCCTATTTTTTTAAAACCTTAAAAACCCCAAACCATAAATAAAGAAATAGACCCCTAAACCCATATTCAGACCTTAAAACTTCAAAACTTAAACCCTAATATTTAACCTTTCAAAACCCAACCCCTCAACAAAATTAAACCCTAAAATAACCAATAGCCATAACAATAGCCAATGACCAAGGAAAATAGCCAATATCCATAGCCAAAAACCAATGGCCAAAGGAGATAGCCAATAGCCATTGGCAATAGCTGGGACTAAATGACCACAGTCAATAGTCAATAGCCAAAATTGATAGCCAATAACCAAGAGAAATGACTAATAGCCACAACCAAAAACCAATGGCCAAGGGTAATAGTCAAAGGCAATAGCCATAGCCACAAAACAATAATCATAGCCATAGCCAATATCATCTATTACCCATAGGCCCCTAGCACTAGCCCATACATCTAGCCCCCATAGAATAGGTGGGCAGCCCGTGAGTGAAAAAAAAGGAGTTGATGTGCTCAATTTGAGGATCCCATCCTGGGTTTTCCCAATTTGGACCCCTATTCAACCCCTATTCGAAGACTTTACGATAATTCAAATTAAGGAATAAGGGACGAAAGAGGTGGTCAAAGTGGGACCCAACTGGGTATGACTTTACGGATATTATAGATACAATATTTCATGAGATGCTAATCGCGATTAGCTGCCCCAATCGGTTCTCACCAGCATGCACGGAAGAACGAGGGATCGAAAGGAGGAGGAGCTTGTGCAGCGATGGCGTCCGTGCAAATCTCTCTCCTGCAATAGAAAACTTTAGGTATTGTATAGAGAGGAGAGAGTTGGATAGTGTGGTCAGGTTAGGGTTTGGAGATGGAGCTTTCCTGGGACAAGTGCAGGAAGAGCTACTGACAAAGAGAGACGCAGATGGACAGATCATTCCATTCACCAGAGTGACATGCAGCTCGACTTGCCAGCCTTCAAACATCTCATACATGGGAAGAATGGAAGCAAAATCAGAAGGCGTGGATGTCATTTTATTGGTTTTAACTTATTTCCGGATCAATTCCTTAGCACCATTGACATCCTGGTAAGTAGGCATTTCTCAGCTCTGGCATCTGTTTGTTGAAGATAGATTAGCCAGACTTTACCAAAATAAAATAATCTGGACTCTGGGTGGTTAATTTTGTGATTGATTTTGTAGCTATCATATAGGATGAGCAAAGTGGCAGGGAGAGCTTGAAGATTTTGAGGCTCATTTGATGCATGGATATTGAGCCCAACTTGATGCAGAGGGAGCAAATAAATTGGCTCGAGGATCAAATAATGCTGACAAGGGGGAGAAGTTCAAAAAGGGTACCTTCTAGCTTCTATTTTATGTTGCCTTGGTCATGCTTTTCTACTTCAGGGCTACATTTCTGCATGATAATTCCTTCTTCATAGTCTGGATTTATGTCAATTTCCTTGCTGGATACAGATTATGCTTTCTATCTAGATGTACTTCAGGAGAGGATTCTGTGGCAAGTTGTCATTTCTTGTCACAACATTCTTGCTGTATGGTGTTCTTAAGCCATAGACTCTGTGGCCAACTATATATTTGTTTATTTCTTGACTTCATTGTGCATAATTAATTCAACTTTGAAGCACAACTGATACAACTTTCCTAAGATGTATCATTCACTACTTCTTCATTGACAAGCATTGTCTCTGTTTCAGGAGGAAATTTGGGAGGTACTGTTGTACAAAATTCAGAAATTGTCTTTGCTACAAACACCTGTCTCTGCCTTTCTATATGGCAACATGCTACTTGCAGTTAATTTCCAAGTCGATCTCCACCTGTTGCTGGGAACTGATGAAGTTAGTGGGGTTATTGGAAAGGTGGTCAATACCATAGGTGCTGCTGGTGAAGGTCCCTGAACATGTGTATGACTGCCACTGTCACTCTAACTGCTCTTCACTTGTGTTTTGTGGTCTTGCTTTGTCCTTTCTTTACAGTTGGGTTTTCTTTTTTTCATGCCTGCTGTTATGTTATCAGATCTGACATATCCAAGATCTTATTATTGGGTCACCTGTTACATTTTTTCAAGTTGACTCAAATTTTAAGTATTGAGATATTCTCGGTACATGTGAACATAATTTTTAAAAATTTCTCTCAATGTATACCATTACCACTACCTTTATGGCAACTCATCACCACTATTTATGATGAAGGTGATGGTCTGACACTTTGTGAGTGACTGTCATAAGGTTATGGCCTCACTCATTCCTGTTGTGTTATTTTCAAACTGTTGTTTTGGACTATAGTAGATATTCAGACCATTAACACTGTGCAAGGGATGGCATTATAATTACAGAGACACAGATGAGGACTGTCGGGTTTTGTCAAGTCAGAAAGCTTTTTGTTTCCAGAGTACTCTTCTGTCAATGAGCCCTTGTGTTTTTTACTTTTATGTTTGGGAGGAGGGTGTCTTCCCATTTTCTTTTTTGTGATTTTTGTCACTGGTGTATATGTTCAGGGAAGAAACACAATGACAGGGACAAAGTCACAGACAAGTCACAGACAAGCAAGAAGAGAAAGGTATTAGGATTGACCTGAGACCAACAGTCTTATATTTTCTGTAGCACTGCCTTGTCAGAATTCACCCTAAGGAACTAGCAATCTAGGTAGGAAAGGAAGTAGAAGATATGCTGAAGATATGTTGGAAAAGAAACCATAGGTTTTCTTCAACATCCTTCCCTCCTCTTGGAGTAATGTAGTTCCATGTTATTACCTTTTTAGTCCTATGCTTTGAGTATTGGTGCACAAGTTAGTTCTCATGATAGCAAGACCCAGATTTTTGTCAATTAGAGCCAGGAGGAGCACTTAAATCAGATCTAGATACTGTTATGTTGAACATCTTTTTTCTGTGGTGCATCCTTGTTCTGTTAGGGCAAAGTCTCTGTAGAAATGGAATGTCTGTCTTTATGATTAGTGGTTTTGACAGAGATCTTTGAAGAAACATGTCTGAAGTGATTCAGAGTCAGATATAAAGAGCTCAAGTAGTGATGATGAAGGGCAAAAAGACCATGAGTAGCATAAGTAAAAAAGGGTTAAGAGAGAGAGGAAGGGGAAGCTTGAAGAAAGCAGGTATGGGACTGCTTTCTTATGGACATTAAAGTTTCAGGACTGCTTCAGAAGCTGAGAGTGACAGTGAAAAGAAGGGGCCATTACCCTTTTCATGTTTTTTAAAAGATTGTTAACACACTAGGTTAGTTCTAAAGCGGTGTTATATTCTCCCCTGTCATTACTGAAACTTATGCCATGGTGGTGGACTTGAGAATTTACTTTCAATGTGGACAATGTGTGAAAACTGGTTCACCATTTGATAAAACTGCTCAAAGGAATGGAGATTTTAGTTTTACAATTGAGCAGAGGGTGGAGATTTGGTGTTGATTCAGCTAAATCCACTGTGTGCATGGATGCTAGAGTATTTGAGAATTGTAAGTTACTCTCTAATCCGTCCCAGTTGTTAAAGGATGCATAGATCTGGGCAGTATATGGAGAAGCAGACAATGTGAGGACTTGCTTTTGCATGTTTCTTCTTAGTGAATTGGGTCTGATTATGTTTGACCAGATTTGCAACAGCTGCAGACATCACAGAAGAAGATGCCAAGTAACTTGATTGATGTCTGAAGCATGGTTTCACAAGGGCCAGTTAGATTTGTGCATGTTATGAAGGACACAGCTGATTACTTGACAGGTTTAACGAGGCATTCACCAAAGAAGGCACAATCAGCCTTGCTACTCGCTTCATCATGCATGGCTTACAAAGGACATGAGATGATTGTGGCACAGGATCATGCATTCAACAAGATATTTATCAAAAGGAGAATTCAACTCACTTCATTTCAATACTTAGCAGTTAACACTCAACTGAATTCTATGCTTATAAACTGAGTTCAATAAGGGTAACACAATGCAAAGAATGTCGCTGAATAACTTTCAAATTGTAGGAGGGTTACAAGTTAGTACTCCTTCCCCCTTAAAGAGCTTAGAGAATCCTGCATCGAAACAATATGCTTGTCTTCACTAGACATTGTATCTCCATCCTGTGAAGCAGTCTCTTGAAGAACCCCCTAGTTCTTCAGAGTTGTTTCTATGAGCATGCGTGCGACAACATAGGGGTCAACATTGGCTGCTGGCCGTCTGTCTTCCAAGTAACCTTTGCCAGCAAGAGAGACAGGGAGTGGGATGCGGATGGAGGCACCACGATCAGCAACACCTGACTTGAATGTGTTGATGTTTGCAGTTTCATGCTTACCTGTTGAGAATGAACATATAAAGATTGGATTGTGGACAAGATGCTGACTAGTTATGCTTTGTTTCAATTCAGATACCAGACTTGTACATATGACTCTGGCCCTTTTCCTGCCATTTGCAATGGTATCTTTTGCAACTACAAGCAAAAGAAAACCTCAGAAGCCAACTGAGATGCTTGTGACAAATTTTCTGATGACGGTCCACTACTGTGTTGAATACAGTTATGTAGTGAGAGGACATCAAATGCACCAATGAGTACCTATCTATATCCCTAGTAAATATGCAGTAGAAGGTGCAAAGCATACCTGTCAGACGGCGCTCATTGCCAAGTCCATACTGTTGGATGTGTTCACCATGCCTCTTTGACAGCTTCTCAATTGCTGCCTCAATGGCCTTCATGCCACCATCCTTTCTCATGGACTTGGTGGAGTAGTTAGTGTGGGCCCCTGCACCATTCCAGTCTCCTTCCATGGGCTTAGGCTCAAAAGTTACAGTGATGCCAAAGTCCTCACCCAGGCGATGAAGCAACCAGCGGGCAATCATAACATGATCACCCACTTCTAGTGGTCCTGCTGGGCCAATTTGGAACTCCCACTGCCCTGGCATCACCTCTGCATTGATGCCACTAATTTTCAAACCAGCCTGTAGTTGAGCAGGACACACAATGAGTAGATGCAAAACAATCTGGAGCACTAACATTCTGTCATCTTTGGTGTGCCAAGCATGGTGTCAGATATCACACATATCTATTACACCACAGTTCTGGAAAAACATTGAGGTGCAAGATGGGCAAGATGATCTGTCCACAGTGTATGTGTGACAGGCCCTACATACTTCATTGACCAGCAGTATATAAGTATGCTCTATTATCTAGAAAAGGGAACAGAACCTTTCATGAACTGTACATGAATCTTTACCAGAACACTGTTTCATGGGATCTTGTGTCTATAGGACAGTTGAAACACAGCCAGAATGAATACCTTGATACATGCATCCAAGTGAGCTTCCACAAGGGATCGGCCATAGACAGCTTCTAGGCCGACACCACAGTAGAATGGACCTTGGGGATGTGGGAAGCCACTCTCAGGCCAACCATAAACCTTACCAGCCTTGTTGAACATGGTATACTCTTGCTCAAAACCAAAGAGGGTGTCCTCATCCAGTATATCCTGACTCAAGACACTTTTTATGAGGTGACGGGTATTGGTTTCATGAGGAGTCCCATCTGGGTTTAAGACCTCACAGAGGACAAATACATGAGGGTCCCCACGAATTGGATCTGGACATGTGAACACAGGTTTCAAGATACAGTCTGAGAATCGCCCTTCAGCTTGCCCTGTGCTGTGACATTCAAAATAGCAGCAATTGTGTCTTAGATCTTTCAATCACTTAGACACAGTTCTTCACCTGGAAATGAAGTGAGCTAGATTCTAAGAGCTCATGTGGAACACATTACATTCTTTGGGATAATTGTAATCCAATGGGTCTGTCTTCAGCCTCAAACTTTTGAAGCATATGCAATTGAGAATGCATGGATAAATTGGATATGAACCTATCACTGGTATTAATGGTCAAAGATCAAACATCTACAACACATAGAATGTGAACATGCTGTATCCTATGTTGCAATAGTGCAACAATATCTTTTGATAAATTGAAACCACTGAAAAGTATTGTCTATGACAAATTTGTATCAAAATCTGAGTACAAAACCATGTACTGTACCTGGAGCCATCAAAGGACCAGTCAGGAAAATCTAGTGACCCGGGAGGAATGTCATTTTGGATGACTTTTGTTTTGGACCGCATTTCATTGAAGTGGATACCTTTCTTTCCCTCCTGCCCATCCATCCATATATATTCGGCCTTCTGCACTGCATTTACTTGCAGCCTGTGGTGGGCCTGCAAGTATGAAATAGACATGACTTTGGTTTTTTGACTTAATATGTTTGCAGAGCTCAAAGACCAAGAGCATCCCCACCCACACTGAGTATCTAGGCGTGTATCAATATTTCTCACATCCATTATTACTTATTTACATATCCCAAGCCTCATCCATAAACTTGAAAGTGGGACTCTTTAAAAGAGGAGACCACTAATAGCAAAGCAAGTGGACCAATCAGACAATCTGATCAATCAATAGCACTGGGAGACTCTGGCGTGGGACCAATCAAGCAAGCTAACCAATCCACAACATGATTTATACTATGCATTGGCTTTTGCCAGCCCTCGCATCTTGTGGAACTATGCTGTACCAAAACCATTTTTCTGAACCACACCAACAAGTTTTTATTCTTCTACTCCCAAAACCTGCTCTTATAGAGCGTGGGTAGGGATGTTCTAAGCGAGGATTACTGCGTATTTTTGCTGCACAATGTGCATTTCTTGCACTTCATCAGCTGAGAGTAAGCTAAGTAGTGGCCATTGCCTGCATTATTTTGTGGTAACGTGAGACGGGGCCATGGTACCTGTCTTTGAGTGCTTCTAGTCATCTTGAGGCTGCTGCGGAACTCATTGTCGGCGAAGAAGCCAGCAACTGTTGGCCTTGCTGCCTACGCGTCAGCAAAAGAAAATTCATAAGCATGGTGATCTCTTATTGTGGGATACAACAGCGAATTTCTAGCTAGGATTTAAAGACATATACTAGTCAAAACCTTTCACAGACGCTGCTACATTTGAATGCTGCTTGAGAGGAAGGAAGAAACTTCAGATCCACCACATTTCAAAAACAGATTTGGTGTATTCCCATGGTACGTAACCTGTCCGAATGACGACAAAGGGGTCACGGTTCTCCGAACCCTCGCGGAGGAGGTGGTGTGCAGCAGTTCCGTGGAAGAAACAGATTGCGAAAGCGTGACTTGCGCGACGGGCATAACAGCGTTGGCCATGATCTTCTCCGGAAGAAGAAGACCCCTCCTACTCTGAGGACGCAAAGAAACAGTACTGGGTCTTCATAAGGATAAAGCACGGAAACAGACTCCAAAAAACGCAGCCAGAAACAGACCACACATATCATCAGAAAACTAGAAGGACAAAAAAATTGGCAGCAGCTGCTAGACCAGAGATACTGTGACTTAACCGCGGTGTCGCTCTCACAACCCTAGTTAGGTTCTTCACTGGGGGCCACTTATTTCGTACGGTCGGATTTGCAGCAAACGTTGAAGTGTCAGGTAATCGGACGGTCGAAAGAGCCATACAGAGTTGAAGCTTGATTGGCCACATAGAAGTGGATAGGGAACCGGTTGGCGCAACGATTGGGTTAAACGGAAGGAATATGTTGCAAATTTTGTTTTTTCAAATCTTTTCATTAAGTGTTGGCTCCTCTAATGTGAAGAAGATGAAATGTATATAATGTAGGGTGGAGGGCGTAATCCGAAGAAGGCTTCCCATGAGCTGGTAGACAATTGTGTGCTCAAGTAATGCGCTTGGTCAAGGGCCTTACAGCAGTTCTACAGGCTATGTCTGTGGCCCTGCAAAAGAAAATCAGATGAAGAAAAGTCAAAACATGCCAGTTTGGCTTGACAAAATGGTTTTGGCCCAGCATTTTTTTGCAGGAAGCTGACTCCTAAGACTGGTGAAAGCCACAGAGTCAAACACCAGTTGTTGTACCTGTAAGATCAAGGATTGCACCTTGCAAAGGGCTCAAGCAACAACCACACCGAACATCTTGAAGAAAACATCAATGTTAGAAAACCACTTTTACAATGTTCGAGTTGTCCCTAATGTCAAACGAAGCTGAGGAGTATTTCAAGTTGCAACAAAACAACGACACAAGCTTCAATAGCACCTTGAGGAAGCACCATTTCATAACACCTTAGCATTGAGAAAGCTCTAGCCCTAATGGATGTAGTTGCTACCCTGAAGCTCAAAATGAAGTTGTTGAAGCACAAGAAACATAAGATGAACAAGTTATGGTTATAAGCAGGATAAATCCTATAAAACTAACAAAAAAATAGCATAATAGATTGAAGTAAAAGATTGAGTCAGTAAATCTAAAATTGATGTATCATTGTCTACACTTTAACTCAGGCTATTGGCTTTCAATTGCCACAAATTTCTATGCAATCATTTCTCAAATTGTAGTGGATTTCTTAATCTTCTGTGGCCTCAGTGCGATGCTACCATGTTGGCATGCCTGCCAACAAGGCAGTAACTGACAAAAACATCAGATTCTGTTCAAGACAACAACCTTCCTTGGATGCTCATGAATGTGAAGATATATTCAGCACATGAACAAAAGTGAAGAAGCTATTTGAAGTCATCCCCTCTCCTTCTGCACACCTTATTTGATTTCTCCAAGTGTAGTCTGTACCACAACATGCTTAAAATTCACCAGATTTCAATCAAGACAATGGGAAGGTCCCATGATTGATTTGCAGGTCATCTTAGAATGTTTGCTTGCCTCTTCCATGACTGCAAAAGATCTCAGATTTGCTTGATTATGTTCCATCTGGAACATTTGCTTAGCAGCAGACGTTGCATGCACAGTTTGAAGTTGATGCAGTGCTTTCCTCATCAACCATCAAACCACTCCACCTATAAATCTGAAAATAAATCTCTGGCAGTTACTGGGAGATTCCCTATTCCAAACTATAGATAGGTTCCAAATCAAAGGAAGTTGTCCAGAATGAATCAGAAGTTTCAAATTACAGGAACACATGATTTCAGGTTTAACACTCATTCCTTCAGCAACAAGGTTGTCGTTGTAGTAGCTTTTGCAATACCAAACATATTCATGAATATTCAAATTTGATATCCGAGGCTGTAGACAAAAGAGGGAAGACAATCTGATCACCCAACAAACAGATCTGGTGAAATATGAGAGGTATGAGTTTCACGTCACCATGACATAAAGATGTGGACATAGCAATTCAATTAAAGAACCTTCAATTCCTTGCCACCCTGATGATTCCACCAGCCTCACCAACAAAAAAGCTCCAGCAGACTGGTTGTACTCACAGAACTCAACACCAAGTGAAATTAAGATTGCAGCCTTCATTGTGGAATGCACCACAGTCTCCAACACTGTGGAGTAAATTTGACACAGAAGGACAAACAATGAGGCCAATAGGTCAGCCATACAAACAGAGGGTTGACAACAATGTGGCTCTTTTGGATCCCAACACATTGGAACTAAGCAACTGACAATAAACATTACAACTATGGCATATTGAAAAATGCATTAGGCACACAGACATCCTGCAACCAAAAGGAGCCCTCCTGACATTTTCTGCATTTGCAGTATAAGTGAAAGAGCTCAACAGTCATTTTCATAGAATTGTCATGTAGAGTACATAAGTCTATCCCATAACTGTTCTGAGACCTATTGAAAGCACCAAGTGAACCTACCCCATCCAACTCCCATTCCGGGGTAGAAGAGTGGACAAAGACTAGTGGAAATCTAAGAAGGTGGAGGGGTTGACACTGCAATTTGAGGGAGGCAAAATGATGTCTAGAGATGGTCTCTCACTGACTAAATTCATTGGACTCTCCAATAGCTTCTGATGACTAAAGACTTTGGGACTGCCACATTGAAATGTCAGCAATTAGGTTTCGCAACTGGTCAATCTGGAGCTTGAGAAACTGGTTCTTCTTCATCACCTCCTGTCTCACATCCAGGTCCTCATTGTGAGCAAAGAGCTGCTAAACTGTGGGAATTAAACTCAAATCCTTGAGTATACTCTTTGACCTGACGGAGGAAAGAATACCCTGCACAAAAATGCTGAAGTACCAAATTATCACAAGTAGGGAAATCACACCTTTCTCAGGTCAGTGACCCGTTGCTCAAGATCATCTAGCTCTCCTGTTTCCATTTCAACTGGCACACCACCTGTGCCTTCATCTTCTTGCTGTCTCATCTGTTTCAGTGAAAAGTTTACCATCCCAAACATTCAAATACTTTGGACATAGGGAGAAATAAAAGCAATAACAAGAAAGTGATTGATGAAGCCAATGAGAGAGGGGACTATGCAAATTGTGACAATTCAAAAGTGATGTGTAACCTAAACCTTGTTGCATGTCAATATTCTTCAGCAAAATCACATGCAGTACTCTAGCATATAACGTGGAATTTGGTCTAGAGGTCCCCCACTAAACCCTAAACCCTGACCCCAGATGATATCGGAAAACTTGACAAACTGTTGCACATCAATTTCTCACCGCAAACCTTGAGTGGTGTAAACCACGTGTAATTTGGCATGAGGGAGTACAACACATTCATTCCAGAAAAATGTGTATTATTAGCCCTAACTAGTGAGCCTGCAGCCCTAAGTCCCCAAATCCTAATCCAAGAGCGAATGCATCCCCGGAAACTCCATACGTCTACGAATTCCAATGACAAAGAAACAATGGCGTCAAGAGCAAGAAAAACGATCACACTACTGCTGGTAAAAATTTCGACCCCTAATGTCAGTTTGGAAAGGTTCCATCACCTAACGAGAAGGCCCCCAAAATGCAGCAGGGGGTGGGGAGAGGCAAGGGCCACAATGGAGAGAAAGATGACCTGCGGAGTATTCAAAATAGAAGCTACCGTAGCCCGCAGAGCAGCAGTTGCAACCTTGTAGCGTAGGCTCGTGGCTTCAAGCGCAGCCAACCCGGCTTCGCCTTCTCCACCGCTATCTCTTCCAGCTCCCGCAGCAGGATCCGAAACGGCAGTTACAGAATTGGAAGACACCGAAGAGGACTCTAGAGCGAGGTGGGACGAAGAAGGTGCTACCCAGAACGAGGGGCTGCACAGAGCTTCGTTCAGCGACAGGAGAATCTGATGGGCAATTTCCACCACAGTTTCCAGTTGCTTCTTACCATCCGCCGCAAGTTCTTGCAATGTCTTGGAAGTGGACGGTGATACCTGCTGGTGCGGCGTATCCCCTTCCATAGCTTGCAATCTCTTCCTCTCCTCCCTTTGTCTTCCCTTCTCCGCTTTCTTTTTTCCTTGCTTGATTGCTTCAGCTGTCTCCTCCTGTATCTAGCCGGCCAGGGCGAAATGACGACCACATTGGGAAGTTACTTGGACAGAAGATGGTGGATGAGATTGATTACTTTGTTCCGTGCATTCTAAATTTTTTGTGTATTTTCTGGCAATACCTCTGTTCGTGGTGTTGCACCATGCCAAAAATGCTACACAATGTAGCACGTGGGCCACCTGGGTTTGTTAATCCCAAAGACCTCTTGATGACAGGCAATTTCTTTTTATCTTGACCTATTAGGCTTACCTTCCATAGTTCCCCCCTTGTTAACAAGATTGTACAAAAACAAGGTGTTGAGTGACACGAGGGACCTGCCAAGATAGGGATTCGAAATAATGAAAAAGAAAATGGATATGTTTGAAAACTTTTCAATGTATTTTTTGTTGACAATTTTTTGATCAATGGATGGGATAATAAATTGAAGAATTTTTTGGTTCATTTCATTAATAATCATATTTTCACATCCATCCATTTCATGTCTTTTGGTGTACTCTTGTACTTGTGAATGTAACTTATCCCACTCATCATCAGAATCATTTAAAATATTAAAATTATACATAAATTATTTTCTTATATTTTCAATGACATCATTCCATGAGAGATGTTGACTTTTTAAATTATTTTTTGATCCATGAAAAGGTTTTATGAAAAGCAATAATTTTTTGTAATGGTTTTTCAAATCTTTATGAAGAATAATTGAAAACTAACGAACAATTATATTATACATCTTTTTGTGATGATTTAGAATTACAATTCACAACAAATACAACTAAAAATTTTGTTTAATGATTGATTTCATGTTTTGGGTTTTTTTAATAATTTATCAATAATTGGTCCATGAATGTTTGCAAATGCAAATATAGGATGCACATGACATGGGTTGATGGTTCTCCTTTCTTCTAATTTATGGCTTCAACCTTTTAGTTGTCCTTGTTGTATGTTAAATGCCAATGAGTAGTGGTTTATTAAGTGATATTTGTGTTGCAATATTTTTTTGTTTTCTAGTGTTCCTTCATGTGTTGATGCTTGTTAAGAATGGATGCACATATATCTTCATATGATTCAAGTATTACAAGTTGTAGAAATTTTGTTTAAAGAGTTATACAAATATCTCAAGCTTTTGAATTTGGGCATCTTTCATACTACAACATTGTTTATAAAAAATTATTAATTTTAAAAAGTTTTCATAATTTCATTTGGATTGGATGCTATTGTTGACATTTGTTGGCTTTGCATAATGTGTTGTTTTGATACAAAACTACAATTATCTTGTTCAAGAATGAGGTTTCAGTTTCAAATGCAAAAGGTTATTTATTTTATCAATAGTTGGTTTTTGAATGTTTGTTGCAAACAAATTTAGGATGCACATGATATGGTTCGGTGGCTATTTGTACTTCCATCTTAGATGTTATAACCATTGTTTATTTTTTGCCACCCATTATGTATTATTATCAGTCCTATGCTTAATGGTGTTCTTTAACATGATCTTGCAATCTTGGGTATGTTGATGTTTGTTAAGAATAAACACACACAAATCTTGTTTAAAGAATTGGAAAAAAATCAAGCTTTTGAATCTTGGCATTCCTCCCATTATAAGATTCCATAAAAACAATTACAACTTAACTTAGTTATTGTGCTAAAAGATTTGACCTTCATGGATACAACCTTGAAATCTATTTTTTATCCAAAATTTGTTCATTAACGAATGGTATAATAAATTGAGGGACATAGTAAAGTAAATTGAATGCAAAGTATACATGGTTATGATCTATCCAATAAGCTTGTTGATCCAACATGAAATTGTTGTGTTAGGGCATTAGTCCATATATGGTTGATTTGTGTATTATTACATGTTATGCTTTCAATAGATATAATATGGAAATTATGGGTATTCATATAAGTTTGTAATGTTATTGATTCAATTGTATTTGTTAACATGTTTATGTTAAAATCTCCAATTATTATGGTTGGACAATTTGTAGGACTTATCGTAACTATGACTTCTAAAATGGAAATGAAAAAAATTGTGCTCATTTGTGGTGGTTTGTAAATTGCAATTATGTACAACGCTTGTGTGTTTTCATTGAAAAAACCAGCGAGAAATTCAACACCTGAATTTATTCTTGAAAATGTATGTGATAAGAACATATTTGTATAATAAAATATCATTGTCTTGTGCTAGTCATACCATGATTTTTTTTTAAAAATTAAATTAAACTTCTTGATGTGTTTGAATGTTTTATATTTTTGTTTCATTTAAACAAAGAATATGTTATGCAAATAAATTTGGATCAATAAATGTTTTGAAAGTGTAATATTAAAAAATAAGTATTCAAAGATTTTATGACAATAATTTTTTTACGAAAAGATTGTAAATAAACAATTTTTATTTCATATTGTGTAATTATTATTTTTAAATGAATTTCTTCTTGTACTAAAGTATTTACTTGGAAGTTTTTGTTCAAGCATGGAGAAAGCAAGTATAAATCTTCTTTAGAATAAACTTGAGATAATGCAATGTATGTTAAACCATGTTTTCATACACCACTTGGATAAAATGCAAGACAATTGAGAGTTAAACCTTGTGCTTGATGACTAGTGTGTGTTGCAACAATTGGACAAGAAATTGAATTTTTATGATGATATGAAAAGGGTTACTACCTATTTGTATTTCTGCAATTTTTTGTTCTATTGGTGTCCATTTTTTGTTAGTTGTAAAGAATTGTTTATAAATGTGAGAATTTTTAATTTTCATATTTATTCCAATTTGTGGGTTATGGAAATATATCCAAATCAATGGTTTCGGATTATTTTCAATATAATATTGAAAAGTGTTATCTACACCATTTACAAGACCATTTAATGTTGCATAATGGTGCACATAATTCCACTAACATGTTTTTTTAAAGTAATAATTCACGATCGAAACCACATGTGTGAGATGGTAACATTTATAATTTGAAATGAAAATGACATTTTTTAGAATGGAGATCTTTTGCAAGAAATTTGAATGTTTCATTAGGTGTTTTTCCATACACAAGTTTGTCGTGGGCTCTGGTTTTAAGGTTTGTATAAAATAATTATGGTGATGTGTTATCCATTGGTGGTGGTGTGAAACATAAATTGTTCATAAAATGTATGTCATCATTTGTTTGTGAAACAATTCGAAACTTGTTTAAAATATTAATGAAATGAACATCATTTTGTTTCATAAGTTTATATAATGATAACATTTAACATTTTCATACTAGAAATTCGTTGTTAAAATATTAAATCTAGTAGTTTTTAATGTAAAAATCCATGAAATTTGGAGGCATTTGATAAAAATCACCTATCATTATTACATCAATACCACCCATAAATTGGTTATGAACTTGTTTAATTACTCATAATTTATGATCGATAAATGTTAATGTTTTAGTGTTAACTAATGTAATTTCATCTATGACTAATAAATGTAGTTGATTCATAAATATTGATGAAACTATCACGTTTTTCATCACTCATAGCTTTGAATTCATTAATTTGTTTGTTTAAAAGAATCACAAGTGTGAAATGAATGGTCATACCATTATTGTTGAATGTAGCTTTCCCTATGTATGTTAATTTCATGACTTTTGGTTTCAAAGGGTCAACATTTGGAATATCTTTTATACAATATCTTAACATGTTTTGTATGATACACATTACTGTAAAAGTTTTTCCTATCCCCACACCTCTTGTCAAAAAATTTGTGTAAAGGTTTTGAAGGATATATATATTTAAATATATAATATCATTTACAATGAATCTTTGTTCATCATTAAGTTTTTTCATATTTGTTGAGAATTCTTCATATGGAATGCATTCATCCATTTGTTGAGAAACATCATGAATTGGTGTTTTGTTTCTTTTAGGTTTTTTTTTAATGTTGATGGATATTCATATGTTAGAACATATAATTTAATTTTTTTGGTATTTGTAACATGTTTTTTTCTAGGTTAGTTGCATCAATATTTATGTCATTAATAATGACATATTCCTATCCATTTATTTCATTTTTTTGGTGTATTCTTGCACTTGTGACCATATATCCCACTCATCACCATAATCATTAAAATTATTAAAATTATATACAATTTCTTTTCATTTTCTCAATATTATCTTTTCATTGAAACACACATCTTTCCATGAAAGATGTTGACTTTTTAAATTAGTTTTTGATCCATGAAAAGGTTTAATTTTTTTTAATTAATATTTTTTTGGATCTTTATGAAAAAAAAAAATGAAACCCACTATATAATTTTATTATGTTTATGTTTTTTTGATGATTTAGTATTGTAATTAACAAAAAAATTGCTAAAGAAAGATGGTTTAATGATTGATTTGGTAAATGTTACAAAAAGAATTAAAGGTCCAAGTTGTTTAATAATTGCAAAAGTGTCATTTTAAAATCGATTTAAATCATTTGGAGGTGTATGAATACAACCTATACCCTAAACCTAATAACCTAAATCAAATTTCAATATTTTGTCTAAATTCACAATTTTTTGAAACATCACTAGTTGTGAGGAGTCGATTAAATATTTTTTCTTTTCATATATGAATCCATGCATAAGACAATATAAAATGTAATAAAATTTTGATTTTTTGGGAAAAATATATTTGTTATATGATATGAAAATTTGTAATTAACATTTGTTAATTTAACTTGTACTATTTTTTAATATGAACATGTAAAAGATGGTCTTGGATTGTCATAAAACAATGTTGGGAAATTGTATTATTCTGAATATGGATCATGAAATAATCCAAGTGGCCAAAAACCTTCTCTTGGAACAATTGTTAGAGTTTTTGGATCATCATCAATAATTTTTTCAAGATTCATTATGTTTTGTACCAATGTTTTTCCATGGTTTTTTTTCTATGATTTCTTCAAATTTGTCTAAATTATGGAAATCAAAAGTTTGTTCAAAATTGTCATTTTCCAAATCATTATTTCCACTTGCATTTGCAAGTTTTGTTAAACTTTGCCAATTTGGTTTTATTGCAACATTTGATGTTAATACAAAGGCATCTTATAATTTTTTTATATGTTTTCATGACTATGTTAAGTTGAACATAACCAAACATATATATAGATTTGAATTATAACTTTTTAAAAAAAATAAAAAACTTGAATAATCTTCATATGGCATCTAAGGTAAAAAAAAATTTGAATAATATTCAAATTCATTGGGACATTGACAATATTTCCATGTAATCCATATTGTCCATACCATTGTAATTGAAATATTTGTGTGAATATTAAATGTGGTGCAATTAAACATTTTTATATTTTATTTAGCATAATTTTTTTTGAATATGGTTTGTTGATTATGATATGATTTCATAAAAGTAATTCAAAAGGTTTTCCAATGTCAAATTTTTTTTACAAGATTTACATATTAATACATGTTCCATAGTTCTTTCAATATTTTGTTTTGATGCAACAAAAAATTGATATTTGAAATCTAACCTTTGACAACAATAACATACATGTTTAACAATATTTTGATATCATCTTTACGTCTATGAATATTTTTATGAGAAACATTTATTTTCTCATTAGTAGATGGAATTTTTTTTAAATCAATATTATTTGCTATTGATATATTTATTGAATTAGTTTATGAAGCTTTTACTTTGTTATCATTGGGTTTTTCTCTTTTCAATTACACATCAATTTTCTAATCAATTTTATTATGTGATAATATATTTCATATAAGTTTATTCATCATTTGTTTTCCCATGGTGGAAATCATGCAAAATTTCAAAATTTAATTATCTCCTACGACACGACATTTTAAGACTTTAGGTGTGACAAGGGTTAAACATTCTTGTAAATGTGACATATTATGTTTTCGTATTATTTTGGAATTAATTGAGTATTTTACTAAATACACAATTGCATCAAATAAACAATCACCCACATTATATTGAAAATTAATGATTCGTTTCAACCCAACTTTCTTCAACTCACACTAGTAGAAAATGGTAATTTTGTAATTAGTCCTTGCAACTAATTTGTAGTCACAAGTGACATTTGCAATTAAAATTTAATAGTCACATTGGACAACTCACATGTGACACTAGTCACAAATGACAAAGAATTTGGATGAAAAAAAAATCAACAAAATACACCTTCATTCTTTGATTGGCCATATATGTATTATCACTTGCAACTCGGATGTGATTTTTTTGGTAAACAATGGAAGCAAGTTATGTGTTCCCACATGTCCCAATTTTTCATAATTTCAAATATTTTTACTGTAATTTTGAAATAATATAAATTGTTTAGTTTTTATGCTTGGATGGTTTTTAATAATGACACGTGGTGTAATAGAAATTTTCCATGTGGCAAATTAATTGAATTTGTGTCAAACAAATTTAAATCAATAATTAGGTATGTAGGTTGAACTAGATAGTAGGCTACCCACAACCCATGCTTACCTACCTTCATAGGTAGATAAATAGGATCTACATATCCATTTACTTAGGTTAGATATTTGTTTAAATAGGACTTACTTACTTACCTAGGCCAAATACCTACTTAAGTAGGTAGGTCAAGGAGGTAAGTAGTAAGTGTAAGTACATGAATATTTATACTATATTTTGGGTTAGGTTTTTTTTATTGGTTCATCCCATATGCCCATTTTTAAAAATGAAAATGTAAAACAAAACACATTGTTTATATATATTTTAAAGATGAAAGTGAAAGCCAAAACATATGAGATAAACTTTTCAAAATTTCAGTTGTAAATAGTTTGTGACTAAACATTTTTAATTGTAAACTGTTTGGAACAAAAAACTTTATCCCATATTTTATCCTCATTTTAATTTTTGTAAATTATATAATTAATTAAGTAAGTTAGTAATTAACTACCTAACTAGTTAACCAATAAATAAATTGATTAACTAATAACCAATAAACTACCCTAACTAATTACTTATAGTAATAATTATCAATATTTTTCATTGCAAAATAATATAATATATGATTTAAATATATTATTAAATATGACTAAAAGTATTAGTTGAAAATAAATAAATTACCAATTAATTAATTATATATTAATTATAATGATCTTATCAACTAATTTTATAAATTAGAAATTGGTTAATATTGAAATAAATAAACATTACTTATAAATTATAAATATTAGTCCTAAATTTTTAATTAACATAATTGGTACTTAACCTAGGCTAATTATTATATTATAATTATTTCCATTATTTTCTTCATCTTTATAGATAATAATAAATATAAATATTTGAAAATAATAATAACATTAATAAAATTATTATTGTAATTTGTTGGTAAGCAAGGCTAGGGGGTTTTTTTATTTATTCATATTGTTAATTCACTTTTAATATTTATTTATGAATTATTATTTTAAAACTATTATTTTTAATAAGAATATTTGTCCTTTGAAGATAATTTTTTCATTTTTATAATAATTTACTATATTCCCTTATAAACTATTATAGTAACTATTATAAATTCATAAATAAAAAAATTATAGAATTTAAAATGAAATTTATATTTCAGTAATTATTACAATTTAATAATACTTAATGATTGAATACTTATAATAATAAAAATAATGTAATTTGTAACTAGCTTAAGTTACTTATTTTACTATTATTATATATATTATTATGTCACTTGTTATGGTTTATTATAATAAATTTTTAATAAATAAAAATTAATTCTTAATAGGTTCAACCCTTTGAAAAGATTTTCAATAATTAATATAAATAGATAATTTAGATGTTGATAAATATATATAATTTAATATATTAAAATAAATTATTATTATTATTGAAAATATTAATTAACTTAGGTTTATTTTTTATTCATTTTTTAATTATGTCAAATTATATATTTTTTGTTAATTATAAATATCAATATCTAATTCTAGTGACGATGATTTCATCAGAGTTGGTTTAGGTAGGATGGGCTATAGTTGTTGGTCATATAATAAGACAATTCCAAACTACATATTTATTAGGGGTGGGTGTCAACAAGGTAAAGGAAACAAAAAAGTAGTATGCCTAAAATCCAATTAAAAAATGGAACAATTTTTGATATGGACACAAAAAAGTAGATTCAAAATATTTTGAAGTAGAAATTTAAAACCATAGGGGCCTACATTTAGTTTGAGGGAAGTTAAATACAAAATTTGAACAACTTTAGTATCATAAAAGTAGGTTGAAAGTACGTTTGAAACTATCTGGGTCAAAATGGTGTTCAAACCTACATCATACTAAAAATTTGATATACTATGATTACAAATTCATAATTTGATAATACATAAGTCTTTTTTTTAGGCTCCAATAAGTTGACTTTTTTTTAAATCAATACTTCATCTACATGTAGCCCATTTCATCTACATGTAATGCATTTTGTAAGATCAAACATTTTGTGCAAGTAGAATTTTTTTTTAAAAATCTACTTAATTCTACTTTTAAGATGAGGTTTTTCAACATTTTAAACATAATAGAAAAATATCATCATGTTAATTATTTACTTTCAATACATTAAAAAAACTTTTTCATGGCTACATGTAATTGTTTTTGACAAGGAGTAATGAGCTTTACCTTGCTTGCACCCGGGTCAATTCCAAATTGGAATCTTTAAAAAATAAACATTTTACAAGTTGTAATGTTTCAAGATGTCATTATGGATTTCAAGATATCAAAAGAAAGAAAATCTCTTTATTTTTTTCAATGTCTTTTGGAATTTTTGTGTCCTTTTGGATGTTTTCAGCTTTCCAAAGAAAAGGAAATGGTCTTGGTGAGGATCCTTTTTGAAGAAAGGATGGTGAAGTGCATGTTCAAGAAAAGACTATCCGAGCAATTCACACATAGACAAAGGTTCAAACCTTATGTTACAACTGCTTGTATTCAATGTTTCTTCCTCTACAAAAGTTTCAATAGATGTTGCTTCTATCAAGTGTGTTAGTTTAGCTGCTAAGTTAGGTCCTAGTTAATTAAAGATAAACTAGGTTCATTAAATTAATTAGTTAATCTCAAGGATGTTTGTCATGGGATATAATCCCATTTGGTCTTGTTATATTGGACAGGTTTGTATGATACTAGACTACACATTAAATTTTGCAAAACATGTAGGGCAACTCACATAGTATTAGATTCATTGCATACATTGCATACCCAGAAAATCAACCAAGTGAGTGATTAATTAGTCACTTCAAGAACCTATGAGATAAGAATCTTTAAACACTAGAAGATGACAAATTTAAATCCATGGTGTCGTGTCTAATTTGTAGGGGAACTAGGATGTGTCTATCATGTTAGGAGGTGCCCAAAGTATGAATTTTTCTAGAGAGTAAAACTACAAGATCCTATGAATGGCAAGTTTGACATTAAGAGTAACACTTTTGGAACTTGCAAAAAATAATAAACCATAGATATGGCAACTTGTCAGGTTCTTTCAACTGGTGAAAAATAAATGAAACGAAAGCACATAACCCTAATTAACATTGCTAGTATTAGGGTAGAATGGTGACTAACCTCAATCTGGAATAAACATAAAGTCCATCTAGGAAGTACATGCCTAAACAATGTAGAACAAATTATCAGCAACACAATTCACAGGACTTCCAAATGTTAGGAAAGTCCTAAAACCAAACATGATAATCAAAGCAATAAACGACACGTTGATTTAATTACAAAACAATAATTGGGTCTTTCAACAACAAAAACTAAGTATTAATCAAGACACATATTGTTTTCAATTGATGTAAAAAATTTGAATGAATGAAGCTCACAACCCATTAGTACATTGAAACAAGCTCAATTGAACACGTGAAGTATCCATTTTTCTTTCTTACCTTTACTTTTCTTTCTATCCATTTCTCTTCAACATGCACCCATGCAACTTTATGATATTTAATCCACATATGGTCTTTAATAATGAAAGTAAAAATTTGTCAAACCTTTGCATTGAACATCTAGAAATTTAAAACATGAGGAAGAAAATGGAGCTTTGAGAGGTGTGTAGCATCAATGTAAATTTGACATCCCATACAAAGCCATTGATTTTCACCTTGTAGCTCTTCTTCACTTAAATAGTCATTCAAACTCTCCTCGAGACTAGAAAAACCTTTCATGTTCAACTCCAACTCATAAAAGTCCACATCCTCCTTTGATGCATTTGACTCTTGCCCACACTTGGAGCACTTTCATAGAACAAAATGGACCCACGTGTTTAGTCATCCCACTTGACAATCATATTTCAGAAATAATACACATCCTCCACATATAACACTTGCATATAATTATGAAAATAATGATCTAGATTCCTTCAACAAATGCCAAACTCATTGGCCCTTGTGATGATTTGTTGCAAGATTGATAGCTCCCAACCAAACTCATGAATTGTAGAAGATGTACCTACCACCCAATAGAAATAGTTGTTTCCACATGGTTAGGGTTTAGGGTTTGATCCATTTGCTCGCCTAGTTAGCTCCAAACATGCAACCAACCTAGTTTACAAATCATTGTCATTTCTTGATGAACCATTTAGAGATCCACAAATCCACAATTGTGCACCCTTCTCTTATGGAATTGAAGTGAGCTTGATCTCCATAAGTACCCTTTAGCAATTGCATGATATTTTACAAGGCCTTTCATCCAGCCACAACTTTCATTGACGCAAGATGATCGAGAACCCATGTTCGCTCAAGAAACAAATTGATTTGTATTTGACTCACCACTCCTCCAAATAGAACATAAGCAAAACATTCCACTCTAGATCTCTCAAGGCACAATTTATTGCCCTCATGCAATTCCCGTGAACATACACCTCTTAACAATATTAAGCATTATAAATTAAGTGAAAAAAATGAGAAAAAAAACACATAAACAAACACTAGAACTTTCAAGGTCTCTAACTTTCAAATTGGCCTTTCACAAACATACAATCTCTCAAGGCAAAAAACTCTTTCCAATTAAAAAAAAAGTGAAGAAACATTCAATGCATTTGTAGCCAAAAAAAATTGTCAGTTTGTCAAAGTTGATTTTGATTTTTTTACAAATCTGAATTGTGACTCTAGGCCAATTGAGAAATAATGCATAATATTCATTCCCATAAAAAAATAAGAACAACATTTGCTTGAAAGCAAGTAGGAAAAAGAAGGTGGAGAATAATCAAGGTATATTTCAACTAGTGAGAATTGATCATTTATGTATTACAACAAGTAAAATATTTATTTCCAATTTTTTTAAAAATTGTTAAAGAACCTTGCAATTTATTTATTTATTTTTCATATAGTTTTCTTGCACCTTCCCTCTTTTGGAAATCCTATATATAAGGGGGAGAAATATGTGAATTAAAATTTTGTGCAAGGTCAGTATTTTTTTATGTGAGAAGAATTTGAAAAAAAATGGCTATTTTTAAAAAATAAAAAATGTATATTACAAAGTGTAAGATACATGTTCAATTGGCTTGAATTTTACAAAATTGTAAGGTCCAATGAAAATTTATTGCTGAGGAATCTAAAAAAACCAAAAAAAGGCAAGTTTTTATGTTGTTTTGAATTTAAATCAATGGGTGAACTAGCACCCATACTACCAATAAAAAAATCAATGGGGTGGGAGGGAGGGCAAGGGAGGGCACTTCTAAATGTTCTAAATATCCCATGCTTGGACATTTTCTGATTTTACAACATGAAATATAAAGTGATGAATTTTAATTAATTTAAAATAATTAATTTAAAATAAAAAGAAATTCATCACTTTATATTTATTTTTAAAATTCAAAATCTAAATTAATTTTCAATAATTACTTTTGTAATAATACAATACTATTGAAAATACGTACAACCAATATGAAAAACATGAATATTATGTCATTAATATTAAGGAAGTTAAATTGGGCAATCTACAACGAGGTTCAAACTACCATAGTATTTTATTCAACCCACAAACAAAAGAAATGTCATTTGCATTATTCATAGGAATTGTAGGATTATGTTGGTTGGGGCCAAAAGGAAATTATAATAAAGTTTCCTTTGTTAATACATACAATTAATCATCATTTTCCATTATACTTAATGATTCAAGATTCATGAACAAGCATAAAAAACAAAATATCACAATGGAGAGACCATTGGAACAAAAAATGCACAAATTGACTTGGCACGAAAATCAAGATACAATATTCAATTTTTTTTTGTTAAAGGTTAAAATAAAAATTAAAAAAAACTTCTAGAACACTTGAAGCAACATCCAAGCACAAAAAAATTGTTAATGAAAATGATAAAATAAATAAATACAATAGAAGTGTTTGACAAAAATAATAAATTGATCAATGATGCAATAGTAAATCTAGGAGTTTTAGTCTCCATAAAATGTTATGTTAAATATTGGAGACATTTCATTTCCAAACAACATGAAATAACATTAGAATTAATTGATGTAAAAAAATTGATCAAGGTAGAATTATTATTGACAGTTATAATACTCACATATTCATAATATAGATTAGGTTACAATAACATTATCATAATACCTAAATATCATTCATATTTTTAAAAATATGGTAGAAACATAATAAGATTTTTAAAAATAATTACCACAATTTAATGTGAATTTGTGCATTTCATTATATACATTATTGTTTGTGACCCAATAATGTACCATTTCAAACACATTATCATACATCATCATCAAAAACATCATATTATCAACATACTTAAAATACAATTCAAGTCTATCATTATATTTTGTATTTTACATATACAATGAAATCATATGTAAATTATTCAAATTAATGGACAATGATATTATACAAAAAAAAGAAAATAATGATAATAATGATGATATAAGAAATAAAAAGAATGCTAAAAAACAAATAAATTCTGAATTACATAATATTAATATTAATATTAAAGACGGGTTTATAAGAAATGTTAATACAATGATATTGATACACAAATAGAAAATAAAATGAATAAAGTAAAATGAGAAAAATATAAAGCAAACAAAGTGGATATAAATAATAAAAAACGAGCCAATATCATGATATTGATATGGAAGTAGATGTAAATAAAAACAATTCAGATAAGCAACACACATATATTGATCAACAAAAAGTAATTCCTTTCCCACCACACATAAAAGTTGAAAATAACATATTATACTTAAAACAATGCTTCATTTACATTTAATTATTGTTGTGTTTGTGATGAAAAAACTTTCATACAAGAATTAATAACATGCAATATATTGGACTTAAATACAACATTAAAAAACATGAAAATTTTATTAAAACTCAATCCTAAACATCATGTATCAAATGATTATGATATGATTCCACAAGAACTTATAATAGACACTATGCACATACATCTAGAATTGGAGGGACTTTTACTTTCCAAAAAAGGTATTTCAAATAATGAACCAAAATTTTCTCTATATACAATTTGTAATTCTTCTATAAAAAATAACAAAATGTCAAAACTTGCATTGGTTGATGGTCTATGGATTGGTATTGCACCAATAACACTACCAAAATTGACAATGGTTGAAGAGACTTCAATTGCAAGATATTGTTGTTGAACAACATTATTTAAATTGAGATATATAAACAAAGGTGGTATAATAGTTCAACATGCACTTAAAGGCAATGTAGTAAGTTTTGCACAAGATCTTGAACATGCAATTGAAATACTAAAAAAATACCATTATCATTAGAATCCTAATATGATTTTATCACGATTCATTTTTTTTGGTAATACGCATCCTCCAATGGAAACAATCAAAAGTTATAAATTTTTAACATGAATTTTTTTGTAATAACCATATGGCTTACATGGTTGATTTCTAACCATATAGAATACAACTGTACAACAATCAATAGACATGATTTGAACTTGTTATTAGATAACAACATATTAGATCTTGTTATGAGATCGATATTCAAATCAACAAATATAGGATTGGCAAATGCAGAACATTGAACCATCACTGATTTACACAAACAAGTGAATAATTGTAAAATAAATTAAACAAACAAAATAAATATTGAACAAATTATGGAAACATTTGGATTAATAAATTTTGATGGAATTGACATAAATCAACATGAATATATGAAAAATGCATTATATAATTTAAATAATCATCATTATTTATCTTACAATTTCATAAATCTAAAATGATCAATGAATACAACAACCCATCTTTGATATCATGCATGTTTCCTAGCTAGTTTGTTCCCTTTTAGAATTGGTGTTCCTGAAATGGTAAACATGCCAATTAAAATGTCATTATAATTGTATACAAAACACCTCATGAATTTAGACAAGATGCATTATAAAATTTCAAAACACCATCTATTTCCATTCCTTGTGTTTAACATAATTCAACAAAGATAAATATGTCTTGGAGCGAAATTAATGGTGTGTAGATCATCAAACATAAATGAAATAGAACTTTTGGATAAATTACAATCAATAGATTTTGATGAAATCATTAAAAAATCCACAAAACATAAATGAATAAACAAATGTATCGAGTTTGGTACACTATATAAGAATCTCTAACAAATATGTCATGGCTTCTAGAAGTAGCCACGCATCACAAAGAGATCAAATATTCAGTATGATCAATTTTATGGGAACACCAAGTTTGTTTTTCACTTTAAATTTTGCATTTGTCCATCATTCGTTAATTTTTGTCTTGATTGGGAAAAAAATAATCTTGACTTGTTCTATGATGATAATATGTTAACTAAAAATGAATAATGCAAACAAGCAACCATAAATCCCAAAGTTCAAGCAATTTTTGTACACACTCTTGTGAATGTTATTTTCAAATACATGCTACAAGTTTAAATTTTTAAAAAAATCTCTAATAATAATGTAGGAATGCTTAGACATATTAAAGCATATTATGGATGTTATGAAACTATTAAAAACGGTGGTTTTCATATCCATACATTACTATATCACTTTGATTCACCAAATCCTAACACCTTGATTCAAACATTACGTGACGATGAATACCTTTGAGAACACACAATTAATTATTTAAATGACATTATCACACGAGACATTAACATGTACAAGTCTTCCAATTCTATAACACAAAATGAAAATGACAAATGTGATGACTACATACACCCATGCACCGCAAGACCTCTTGACACAAATGAAAACACTTTCCATGAATTATTTGACAATGATGTATGTAAATGAATGAATGTATGTAATGATCATGAATGTAATCCAACATGTTATAAATCATATATTGATACATCAAAAAAACTTTGTAAATATAGTTTTCCTCAACCTTTAATCAATGCAACTCATTTTGACAATGACGTTGGACTATTGCATATTAAAAGAATTGACAAATGCTTAAACAATTTTTCCCTTTATATTATTTGCATCTAGATGCAACCATGACCTCAAATTTATAGTAGCTTCTAGTAATGATAATAAATCATTGATTTACAACATCACATATTACATAACAAAAGCATGCATCTACATTACACACATGTATTTCTTATTACAATTTGTTGCGAAAAAAATAAAGACAATGAATAAAACAAATTCATATGATTGTGATAAAAGTTGTCATCTACTCATACATTGTTTGAATACAATTGGAAGTCAACAAAAAAATCAACCCATTAAAGCAAATAGTTATTTGTTAAATTTACAGGATCACATAATCGATTTATGATTTTACATATATACCTTGGTATAGTTTATCAACATGGGTAGATGAACAAGAAATCAAAGAAATGAAGCAAAATGAAAATAATAATTTACCAAATGAAAATTTTGAAACATTTACAATTGACAAAACTTTAGAAAATTTAGAATACATAATTTTCGAACTAACTATCAACAAAGACCCAAAACATTAAAATATATTCCCCCCCATGAATTTCTAGCAAAACAAATAAAATCAACAATGTTCGTATTCATCAATTTCATGAAAATCATTTCAATACAAAACTCATAATATATATGAACATAACATATTTAAAATACCAATCCTTCAAAGTTACACAATACCATCACCAAAAAAATGATCCAAAAAATTATGCTCAAGCAATTTCCATTATATTTTCTTCATGGCGGACTTTATTTAATATCAAAAATAATCTTTCTATGTCATGGGAGGAAACTTCAAACAAATTGTATCTAAGTTTTTCTAACTCAACAAAAATGGTAATAAAAAATGTCAACATCTTACATGAATGTAAAAAATCTAGAGATGCAAATAAACTATTGACAACTTCAATAAATTATCAATCTAATAAAGATGAAAATCAAAATTCAATAACAAATCTTCTTTATTCAAAAGAGTTTGAAAACATGGTTCAAGAAGACATTGATGAAATCACAATACAAAATAATATCATACAACACAAACAAAACCTTGAAAACTAAAAATATAATATTTATTATGTAACACAAGTATTAATGCATATGTAACTAAAATAACCAAAAACTTGGAATTAATGGAAAATATAAAACTTGAGAAAATGAAAAAAAATGATATGAACATCATAAATGAACATCAATTTAATATGAAATAATGGAATCATATTCTAAATCATTCACAAAATCAAACAATTGATAAGTGAACATGAGAACATGTGTATCCATATACAAATATAAACCACACACCTCTATATCAAAATTCACAACAACCAAAATTACGAAATATACGTAATATTGAAATAAATCGATCAAATGAAACATATACCAATGTCAATAATATAACATTTATTTACAAAGATAATTTTTCCTTTATATCCATTAAAATTTTCATAAAAGAAAAATATAAGTTAAATAAATTTTTAAAAATTGCATTCAAAACATTCACACAAATGAGTTCCATTAATCAAAAATTACAATATGCAGCAGGTGTTGTAGGAACATGTAAAACACAAATAATCAAAACCATCCAAGAATATTTTATCAAAACAAATAATGAACAAAAACTTCACATTGCATATATATATATATACCACAAATTAATGTAGCATTGTCAGTAGGTGGAACAATTATCCATTTTTTACTAAGCTTGTTTATCGATAAACACGTCATTGTGAGTAAACCAAATTTAGTAACAAACATTTGGCCCACTATTGAATTCATCATTGTTGATGAAATTTCAATGGTTGGTTGTAACATGTTTGGTACAACGCATCTAAAATTACAAAAATTCAAAAGTAACATATTAACATTTGGTGGGGTAAACATATTGTTTATGAAGGATTTTTTACAATTTCCACCCATTAATGATACACCATTATATTCAAATAACATTCAACCAGCCTTTACATTCACAAAATTAACTCACAAAAAATCATAGATAAAAGTTTGTGAGAAAACTACATTCACTCTAATAATATCATTTTAACAGAACAAATGCAACAAATGAAAGATATCCAATATGGATCTATTCTAGAAAACCTTAGAACTGAAAAAAATTATGATTCAAATTTTGAATTACTTAAAACAAAATTTCTATCTAAATTTTTAAAAACTCGTTTGAAAATCCATGAAGGACTATTACCTTCATAGTTCCTTGAAATGAATTACATAATGCTATCAATCATCACACAATAAAAATGAATTCAACAAAATTAAAACAAAAATGTTACACATATATAACTATGATACTTATTTTAAAAATCCGATACGTACTGACATTCAATATATTATAAGACAAACAATGCCAACAAGTAAAACTCAAAATTTAACACCATTTAAAAAAAATTATAAAGGAATGAAAGTAATAATTATTAAAAATCTATACCCAAAACTAGGAATTGTAAATGGAACAATTGGTTATGTTGAAAACATTTCATTCACAAAAATCACATTGGTTTCAATGTGATGAGATGATGCATCCACCCATTAACATTTTAGTTGATTTTAATGAAATAATAATTAAAAAAATACATTACAAGACATCAATCTTGAAGGTTTACCCAAAAATGTGATATTGGTAACACCCATTATGACAAATTTTCAATATCGTCATTTCATAGAAGAATCAAACACCTCAAAACTTTTAATATAATCAATATCAACTACCACTTGCCCTAATTTTTTGTTTAACTAACTTTAAAACTCAAGGGCAAACTTTTGAACGCTTGATCATAGACCTTCACCAACCACCTGGCATTATTCAATTTAATATGCACAACATGTATGTAACATTGTCATGTTTATGTTCCTTAAGATGGAATCATATTTTACGAAATATCATTATTTAGGACATACATAAAGTTAACTTGAAAAAGGGCATTAGAAATGACAACACTTGTTTTGAGATCAAACATTAACCAAATCAATACACTGACATAATATCAAAAATTGATTAAGGAAAAGAATAAAAGAATAGTATATAAAAATAAAATAAAAACATTATTGAAATAAATGATGATTCAAATGATAATAACAATGATAATAACATCATTCACTATTATCATGAAGACTTTCAATCAACAAATGAAGATGAAAACATACTTCTTGATCCAAATGGATGGTGAAGTGATCAACACCTAGGAGCGGCAATGCGAATATTATATATAAAAAAATTACAATCAACATATTTTGGTTATATGAAATAACCATGAATATGGTGTTTTATTGAACTACATGTGTTTAAAATCAATGTAGGAATTATGAATGTGTCCATATTGTAATACAAATTTGTTGTTACAATAAGTTTGGAATAGGTATGCAAGGATTTAATCCACATCTACCACTACTTTATGTTATCCAACTCCATGTATATTTGCTCATCATGCTAAGTCTTTCGATGATGTTTGCAAAATGCATGTGTAAGCTCTAGAAAAATATAGTCAAGAAATTGTGACATGTAATTGTGGCGCTAGTTTGATGTTGTATCTCTTAGTGTATAGCTAAATGTATTGGTGATAGACTCTTCAGAGGTTTTTGCATTGGCCTTCACTACAAAATTGAAAATTCTAACATGAGCATTTGGGTCAACATTTTTTTTGAAATCAAGGTATTTAAAAGCTACCTTATTTGGCTTCACAGAATGACCATTTTTTACGATCACGGATTCTTGAAGTTATTATAAATGGTTTTTGATATCTTCCTCCTAGATTTCCAACATCTATACGTCTATACCTTCCAATAGATATTGAGCTCATCAGTGCTCGATATGCAATCATGTTTACACAAGTAGTCATTATTGGATTGGTAAACACCATTTGGGTGTCCCAACGACTTTAGTATGTTGTTGGTAGCCTTAAACTTCTACTCAAATTCCTTCCCATCAAAACCATTTTTGATCTACGACCCAAGTTTGATGCAGATCGAATTAATACTCCACCTAATTTGTGTTGGGTGTAAGAGTAATTTCCACTCATGTGGTTGGTATTATAACATTAAGCAATTGAGTAACCTTTATTTCAACAAGTTGTCTATGAATTTTTGCAACTGCCATTTTTGATATTTTTGTTGAAGTTAAGTTCACTCCAGTTTGACGATGCCCCATCTTGTGGTTACCCATTGGTATCCTCTGTGGTGAATACACCTCTAGTACTTTACTCTAGAATTGAATGGATGGATGAATTTATCGATTCTAGTTCCCAATTAACCTCCCAACTCCATGCCTTTTAATCTATTTTGGACTACAAGAATTCCTACTTGGTGGATAGTCAACTTCACCACATCAAGAGGTGCAAGGGACCCGCGGAGGCATGGAAGACACTTTGCAACATCCTCGAGACGCGGAGCTTGTCCAACATCCTCTTCATTCACTGCAAGTTCTTCACGTGCAAGATGCAAGAAGGAGAGGACCTTTTAGACCACATCAACAAGGTCAAGGCACTTGTGGATCAACTTGCTTGCTTGGAGGTGCCCGTGAGGGATGAAGATGTTGTGATGACCTTGCTTGAGAGCTTGCCACCCTCCTACGAGTACTTAATCACCACCTTGGAGACCTTGCCCATGCAAGACCTCACCATGGAGTTTGTGACCGCACGATTGATGCACGAAGTGTCCAAGAGGAAGGAGAAGGAGCCGCAAGGTGACGATGCAACGATGGTGTCAACGCAAGGAAAAGGAGGGACCACATCTACACGCAAAGACACTAAGACATGCTATTATTGTGGCAAACCAGGCCACATTGCACGATTTTGCTTCAAGGCCAAGAACAACAACAAGGAGAAGGAGAATGCCAACAAAGCCAAGGACGATGATGACTATGCCGTTGCAACAAAGGATGGAGACCATTGCAAGGCCATATGCAAGTGGATCATGGACTTTGGAGCCACCAAGCATATGACCCCTCATAGAACCGCATTTGACATGTATGAAGTAATTCCAACACACAACATGCATATGGGTGATGATATCATTGTTGAGGCAATTGGAATGGGGTCCATCCTTGTGGAAGTGATGGTGAAAGGGCGAACCAAGAGGATTAGAATCAAGGACGTGCTCCATGTGCCAAAATTGCATGCCAACTTGCTTTCGGTGAACAAAATCTTGTCAAGTGGGTGCAAAGTGCAATTCAACATGAATGAGTGCATTGTGAGGGCATTTGATGGAGAGGTGATTACAATAGCGCTACGCGAAGGCAACTTGTATCAAGTGACCTTCACCAAGGTGTGTGAGATGCATGTGGCCAACGTGGCCCAAACTTCAACAATTGATGGTGCATTGGAGCTTTGGCATCGCCGCCTCGGTCATTTGAACGTCAAAGGTGTGCATGTGTTCCAAAACATGGTGAGTGGTATGAACCTTGGAAACATGCCTTGCCCTACATCTTCATTTGTTTGTGAAGGGTGAATTGAGGGAAAACAACATCGCAAACCATTTCCAAGCGATGGAGGGATGCGTGCCACCAAGCCTTTGGAGATTGTGCATTCGGATGTATGCAGCCCCATGAAGACCACATCCTTGGGTGGTGCAAAGTACTTTGTGACGTACATTGACGACTTTTCAAGGAAGGTGCGGGTGTACTTGTTGAAGTCCAAAGGGGAGTGCTTGGAGAAGTTCAAGGAATTCAAGGCACTTGTGGAGACACAATCGAAGCACAAGATCAAGGTGTTTCGGTCGGACAATGGAGGGGAGTACGTTTCCAAGGGATTCAAGCGCTTCTTCAATGCACATGGCATTGAGAAGCAAACCTCCACACCATATAGGCCTCAACAAAACGGAATGGCAGAGCGTGCAAACCGCACCCTTGTGGAGATGGTGAGGATCATGCTTCATGCTTAAAACCTCAAGAAGTCACTTTGGGCGGAAGCAATGGTGAATGCGGCCTACACAAAGAATCGATGTCCATCAAGGGCATTGCCGTCCATCACACCCGAGGAAGCGTGGAGTGGGAGAAAGCCTTGCATTTCACACATGCGTGTGTTTGGATGCATTGCGTATGCCATGGTGCCGGACGAAAAGAGGGGTAAGCTTGATGCAAAGGGCACAAAATGCTTGTTTCTTGGGTATTGTGAAAGCACCGAGGCATATAGGCTCATGTGTGTGCAATCCAAGAAGATCATCAAATGTAGGGATGTTGAGTTCATGCAGGATAGCACTAGTGTCGGCAATGATTTGGAGATGCATCCAAGTGGGAGAAATGAAACCCCTAATGTGGTGATTGTGGACACATCTTCCAAATCGCCTTGTGTGGATGATGATGAGGGCGCAAGTGATGCCAAAGAGGATCCAAGCAATCAAGAGGCAACACCAACCTCATGGTGTTCATCAACACCTTCAACACCATTGAAAGATGCAAAAACAAGTGGTGAACAAGAGGGGTAGCCCTCGGAGGAGCGTAGGTACCCCTTGAGGGAGCGACGACCGCTTGGAGAATGGTGGAAGAACCACATCCTACCCCAACAAGATGTGGAACATGCTAATGTTGCTTATCTCGATGATCCATTGAATTTGTGTGATGCAATGCGTTTGGAGGATGCAAGCAAGTGGGAGGTGGCCATGAAAGAGGAGTATGGCTCACTCATGGCCAATGGCACATGGGAGTTGGTCCCTCTTCCAAAGGATCGCAAGAGTGTGGGATGCAAGTGGGTGTTTTGCACAAAAAAGGATGCATCAGGCCATATCGTGAGGCACAAGGCAAGGTTGGTGGCCAAGGGGTACTCTCAAGTTGAGGGTGTGGAGTTCAATGAGACATTTGCCCCGGTGGCCAAGTTCACCACCATTAGATGCATGCTCGCAATTGGAGCCACCATGGACTTGGAGATCCATTAAATGGATGTGAAGACCGCATTCTTGAATGGGGAATTGGAGGAGGACATCTACATGGACCAACCACAAGGATTCGTGCAAGATGGCAAGGAACACCTTGTGTGTAAGTTGAAGAAGTCCTTGTACGGGCTCAAGCAATCACCAAGAGCATGGTACCAACGCATTGACATGTTCTTCACCCATGAAGACTTTTCTAGGAGCCAAGCGGACCATTCGTTGTATGTCAAGCAAACGGGTGAATACTTGTTGATAGTGATCATCTATGTGGATGATTTGATCATCTTAGCAAGCAATGTGAGCATTTTGAAGTGGTTGAAATCAAGGCTTGAAGATGAATTTGATATGAGTGATCTTGGAGAATTGCATTATTGCCTTGGCGTGGAGTTTAAGAGAGATCGTGTGAACCGCACCATAACCATGAGCCAAAGTAAGTACATTGAGGAGGTGCTCAAGCGCTTCAACATGGAGGAGTGTAAGCCCATTGGAACTCTGCTTGATGTGAATTCCAAGCTCTTGAAGCTCACAAAGGAGGAGTTTCAAGGCATTCAAGAGGAGATGCAAGGCATTCCATACAAGGCGGCGGTGGGATCATTGATGTATGTCATGGTGGGCACACGACCGGATCTTGCATTCCCGGTGAGCATGGTGAGTCAATTCATGTCAAGGGCTGGTCCTTCCCATTGGATGGCAGTGAAATGCATCATGCGGTACTTGAAGGGCACTTTGGACTTGAAATTGTGCCTTGAGGCAAGGATGTTAGTTTGAGGGGATATTGTGATGCCGATTGGGGTGGAGATGCAAATGAACAGTGTTCCACCACGGGTCACGTGTTCTTTGTTGGAGTGGGAGTCGTGTCATGGAATTGCAAGAGGCAACCTACAATTGCCTTGTTTACCATGGAGGCCGAATGCATGGCCATTAGTCAATGCACCAAGGAGGCCATATGGTTGAGGAAGTTGATGGCAGATGTGGGACTTGTGCAAGATGGACCAACAAGCATCATGTGTGATAATCAAGGATGCATTGCACTTGCAAAGAACCCTACCCACCACTCTCACACAAAGCACATTGACATACAACACCACTTCATTCAAGAGAAGTTGGAGAGTGGAGAAATAGGCTTAAAGTATTGCCCAACTCAAGATATGGTGGCAGATGTGTTGACAAAGGCATTGGCAAAGGAGCGGCATCAAAACCTTACAAGAAGCATGGGATTGGGAGTCTTAAATTACTTGCAAAGTGGGAGTGTTGAAGATTATGATGTAGATGTTAGAAACATAGATAATGGTGTGGTAGATATTAGAAACAATGTGGTAGATAAGTGTTGCAAGCAATCAAAGACATAGGTAGATTTGAGATATGTTAGTACCACGAACATGTTAGAATAAGGAGGGAGAGAAATAGTTATCCCATATGGTTTGTCAATGTTGTGGTACATGGAAGGGAATAAATATCAAGGTTGGAGGGGAGTTGAATACCTCACTCCAAACATTGTTCACATACTTGTGTGTTCTATGTGCTTGTGATTGCTCTGATACCACGCAATCTCTCCTTTAATCCTAATAGGTAGTGCAACTTGTTTTCAAAGGTCTGTCAAAATTTCTTCAAGTCTTCCCATAATGGTAGCATGCATTAATGCTTCAAAAATTTCTTGCTTTATGTCTCTACCTTTTCCAAAATTCTCACTACTTTCACAAAATGCAGGAGGCAATCTTGATGCAAGGGATTCAATGTATATTGTTCTAGTTATTCTAAAAACTTCATCTCTAACTTTCTACAATTATCTTTCCTCTGCCTTTTGTTTTTCTTTTATTATTTCTCTTCTCAATTATGCCTCCCTCTCGCTTGCTCTCTCTCTAAACTAGTCTAAGGCACTCATTGCTTCATTTTCATGCAACAAAGAATATAAGCAAATCTAGAGTGAAAAATGTTGAAGATTATGATGTAGATGTTATAAACATAGATAATGGTGTGGTAGATATTAGAAACAATGTGGTAAATAAGTGTTGCAAGCAATCAAAGACATAGGTAGATTTGAGATATGTTAATACCACAAACATGTTAGAATAAGGAGGGAGAAAAATAGTTATCCCATATGGTTTGTCAATGTTGTGGTACATGGAAGGGAATAAAAAGCAAGGTTGGAGGGGAGTTGAATATCTCACTCCAAGCATTGTTCACATACTTGTGTGTTCTATGTGCTTGTGATTGTTCTGATACCACGTAATCTCTCCTCTAATCCTAATAGGTTATGGGCCTACTCATGCGAGTTGCATGATTAGAGGTTTGATTACCTGTGTGCATTGAGAGAGATCTTGAGGGTTTGTGTGTGTTGGAGGTGCAAGTTTGCACTCTTAGAGGCGCTTTTGGAGCCTTGGAGGAGTTTTGAAGAGCTTTGGAGGAGCTTTGAGGTTTTGGAGGCCATTTGGAATTTGGAGGTGCACAAGTGTTGGATTGGTGTTCTTTGGAAGTATTTGGAAGCATTGGATGTGCATGTGTGCACATTCCAACATTGTAAGTCTTGATTTGAGTCATTGAAGTGTATTTGTGCACATTTGATTCATAGAGCACTTGATTTGAGTTGGTTGAATGCATTCTGAGTGTCTGAGGAGGCGTTGATGCAAGTGGGAGCCATTAAGGGCTGAATTTCGTGATTGGAGGTGCATTGGTGCACAATTGAACCATCTAGGGGCTAGAGTGTGTTTATGAGAGTGCATTGAGGCAAATTGCATGTAAGAGTGCTCATTAGGCACTAATTGGCATTTGGTTGAGCGCATAAGTGGGTAGAGAGGTTGGATTTGAGTGCAAAATGGCATCGTTTGAGGGGGAGAGCGTTAAAGTCATTGACAAGCTCAATGGGGAGAACTTCAACCTCTAGAAGTTCAAGATGGACCTTCGGGAGATTGTCGACGAGTCTAAGGAGGCTCCACCATCCAATGCGGACCCCAAAGTCATCAAGGAGTACCAACGGCGCACGAAGAAGGCCATGTCCATCATTGGCATCAACTTGGTGGATAGTCAACTTCACCACATCAAGAGGTGCAAGGGACCCGCGGAGGCATGGAAGACACTTTGCAACATCCACGAGACGCAGAGCTTGTCCAACATCCTCTTCATTCACCGCAAGTTCTTCACGTGCAAGATGCAAGAGGGAGAGGACCTTTTAGACCACATCAACAAGGTCAAGGCACTTGTCGATCAACTCGCTTGCTTGGAGGTGCCCGTGAGGGATGAGGATGTTGTGATGACCTTGCTTGAAAGCTTACCACCCTCCTACGAGTACCTAATCACCGCCTTGGAGACCTTGCCCATGCAAGACCTCACCATGGAGTTTGTGACCGCACGATTGATGCATGAAGTGTCCAAGAGGAGGGAGAAGGAGCCACAAGGTGATGATGCGGCGATGGTGTCAATGCAAGGAAAAGGAGGGACCGCATCTACACGCAAAGACACCAAGACATGCTACTATTCTGGCAAACCAGGCCACATTGCACGATTTTGCTTCAAGGCCAAGAACAACAAGGAGAAGGAGAATGCCAACAAAGCCAAGGACGATGATGACTATGCCTTTTCAACAAAGGATGGAGACCATTGCAAGGCCATATGCAAGTGGATCATGGACTCAGGAGCCACCAAGCATATGACCCCTCATAGAGCCGCATTTGACATGTATGAGGTAATTCCAACATGCAACGTGCA
>Ga0209208_10000461_pt1 | contig 52592 bp, 40 predicted proteins | sample S1TSphfallax_3_FD_187694 | JGI IMG/M metagenome (GOLD analysis project Ga0209208, IMG submission 187694) | Host-associated microbial communities from peat moss isolated from Minnesota, USA - S1T2_Fd - Sphagnum fallax MG (SPAdes) (version 2) | ecosystem: Host-associated > Plants > Peat moss >... | reverse complement strand
TCCCGCCAGCGCCGCTTCCGAAAAGCTCTCCGCCGGGAAACGCGGGGTGATCCGAATCAATTCCAAGCCTCCGCGATCCTCAATCCGCCACGCCGGCGATGTGGCGGGAATAGCGACGATACCCCGTTCCGGCAGGTCCACCGCCTCGAAACTAGCTGGCTCGGTGGCAAAGACTTTGCCCGCCCCTGCGGCCGCGAACAGATATTGAAGGCTTCCCTCCGGCGCGCCGCTGGCGGAGGAATCGTGCGCCGACTCATGCGCCGCGGTGGACGCTTCGGGCTCTCGGCCCATCGAGGCCCCGTTCCGAGCGCCCTCGACCCGCATCTTCTCCACGCAAAAATACTCGCGGTCCACCAAAACCGTCCGGTCGGCCAGTTCCAGCGGAAGCTCCTTGCCCGCCGCGGTTTCCAGCCGGATCGCCTCGAGCGCCTTGGCCACATGCAACTCGCGCCCGCGGCCGTAATCGAAGAGCCGGTAGGTCAGGTCGCAGTTCTGCTGCGTCTCGAGCAGCACCGAACCGGGCCAGATGGCATGCACCGTTCCGGCGTCCACATAGACCAGGTCTCCGACCGCGATGGGCAAAATCTCCAGACTCCGCTCAAGCGTCCCGTCGGCCACTTCCGTTTCCACCTGCTCGAGCGTCACGCCGGGCTTCAGCCCAGCCGCAACCTCCGCCCCTGGCTCGGCCGCCAGCGCGTACCAGCACTCGGTCTTGCCGCGCGGCTGGCCGTATTTCCGCGCCAGCCGATCGTCGGGGTGAACCTGCACACTCAACTTTTCCTTTGCGAAGAGCACCTTCAGCAGCAGCGGGGATTGCCCCTGCATGCGCTTCGCCGCCGTCGCTCCGAGCATTTCGCTGGCAAACTCGGCAAACACTTCCTTGAGGGGCTTCCCCGTCAGCGCCCCCGTTCCCACTTTGCACTCGTCGCCGGTCAGCCACACTTCGCCTACCGGATTGTGGCCCGGCGCCGACGGTGAGACATGGTCGTACCACGGACGCAGATCCGGCGTTCCCCAAATTCGCTCCACAAACTGCGGTTCGAGCCGGAACGGCGCCAAGTTTCCCGTTGCTCTGTTGCGATTCATATCTCTCCACTCTCATAAGCGAGAAATCGCTGCGCTTTCCATCATAAAAAGCCAGTTTTTTTTCACTTTTTTATTTTCCTGCCGAAAGTAGCCGATACCTTGCGTTGCGCGGCCAGCGGCCAGGCAGAGTTAAGCGCCGTCCACCGGACCGCTCGCCGCCCCAACTTGCCGGACAAGGTAACAGCCTCATTCTACGCGCCTGCGATTGAAAACATTGCTCCAAAGACGCAATTGCGGATACCCTGAGACTGCAGGCGATGTCCGGGCTGCCCCCAGCCGGCCATCGCTACCCCCAGAAACGAGCTCATTCTCAAGCGAATTGCAGCCGAAATCGGCGAATTTCCAATCTCATCGACCCGCAAACGGATTCGAACGCGGGGATTGCAATTCGCAACCTCATTTGGGCCAACTGCCAACCTGGAATCCCGACGGCGCAACACGCCGTACTAGCGCCCGAAACGGCCAAGGAGAGCAACTTCATGTCGAAGCAAGTATCCATCTGTGTGCTTGGATCCGGTTACGTCGGACTCGTAGCCGCCGTCTGTTTCGCCGAGATCGGCCACAAAGTCATCTGCGTGGACAATAACGAAGCCAAGGTCAAGATGCTGCAGGCCGGCGGAGTCCCAATCTACGAAGAGCATTTGCCTGAGATGCTGGCCAAGCACCTGAACCGTGGCGTTGTGTTCACCACCGACCTGGCCCACGGGGTGGAGCAGTGCGAGGCGGTCTTCATCGCCGTGGGCACGCCGCAGGGGACCACCGGCTCGGCGGATCTGTCCTACGTCGAGGCCGTCGTCAGCGAAATCGCGCGCGCCGTCAACGGCTACAAGGTGATCGTCGAAAAGAGCACCGTGCCGGTCTACACCAACGAGTGGATCAGCCGCGTAATGAATCGCCATGGAATTCCTCCGCAGAACTTCGACGTGGTGTCGAACCCCGAATTCCTGCGCGAGGGCACCGCCATCGAAGACTTCCTGCATCCGGACCGCATCGTCGTCGGTGCCAACAACGAGCGCGCCGCCGATGTGCTGCGCCGGATTTACGCGCCGCTCACCGAAGGCACCTACTTCGAGCAGGAGGGCGCACTGCCGGGCGTTTGCAGCAAAGCCCATCCGGCGAAACTGCTGGTCACCTCGGCGCAGAGCGCGGAGATCATCAAGCATGCCTCGAACGCCTTCCTGGCGCTCAAGATCTCGTTCATCAACGCGGTGGCCAACCTGGCGGAATCGGTCGACGCCGACATCGAGGACATCGCCGCCGGCATGGGCCTCGATTCGCGCATCGGACCCAAATTCCTGCGCGCCGGCCTCGGCTACGGCGGCTCCTGCTTCCCCAAGGATGTCGCGGCATTCCACTGGGTCGCGCAGCAGCAGGGCGTCGATTTCCAGCTTCTGGAAGAAGTGAAGAAGATCAACAATACGCAGCAGGAGATTTTCTTCAACAAAGTGCGCTCCGCGCTTTGGACCCTGCGCGGCAAGAAGCTGGCCGCGCTCGGCCTGGCCTTCAAGGGCGACACCGACGATATTCGCGACTCTCCGGCCATCGAGATCATTAAGAAACTGATCGCATCCGGAGCCACCGTCACCGCCTACGACCCGGCGGCGATCGAAAAGGCCAAGGGGGTGCTGCCCGCCACGGAAAGCATGAGCTACGCCGACAGCCCGTATGCGGCCGCCGAGGGCGCCGACGCGCTGCTGATTTTGACCGATTGGAAGGAGTTCGCCAAGCTCGATCTGGTCCGGCTCAATCAGGCGCTGAAGTTCCCGATCGTCATCGACGGCCGCAACCTGTACAAGCCGGTGTACATGCAGGAGCAGGGATTTACTTACGTCAGCGTGGGCCGGCCGGCGGCCTACACCGCGCAGCAGGGCAAGCCGCGCAAGCTGGTCCTTTCCTAGCGCCGCAGGCTTTTGCCGGCCGGAGACGCGGCTCTCCGGCTGGCCGCCCGTACATATTCTTCTTTTCGCAATCCAGACCCGGAGCGTAATTTCTTGACTATGCGTGTACTTGTCACCGGTGCGTCCGGTTTCCTGGGCTCCCATCTCACCGACCGGCTCATTGGCGAAGGCCACACCGTCCTCGGCGTGGACAACCTCTCCACTGGCGATCTGGGCAACATCGCCCACCTCCGGAACGAGCCGCGCTTCATCTTCGAGGAGCGCGATATCTGCCAGCCCTTCGATCCCGGCCCGGTGGCGGCGGTCTACAACATGGCCTCGCCGGCCAGTCCGCCGGAATACCTCAAGCTGGGGATCGAAACCCTGCGGGTCGGCTCCGTGGGCACCGAGAACACCCTCGAAATCGCCCAGAAGTACGGCGCGGCCTACCTGCACGCCTCGACTTCCGAGTGCTACGGCGATCCGCTCGAACATCCCCAGACCGAAAACTACTGGGGCAATGTGAATCCAGTCGGCCCGCGCTCAGTCTACGACGAAGCCAAGCGCTACGCCGAGGCGCTCACCATGGCGTACCACCGCTCGCGCGGCGTCAACACGCATCTGGTGCGCATCTTCAACACCTACGGGCCGCGGCTGCATCCGTCGGACGGTCGCGTGATTTCCAACTTCGTCATGCAGGCCCTTCGCAATCAACCGCTTACCGTCTACGGCGACGGCCAGCAGACGCGCAGCTTCTGCTATGTCTCCGACCTGATCGAGGGGATATTGCGCCTCTCGCGCTCGGACGAGCACCTGCCCACCAACATCGGCAACCCGACCGAATTCACCATCCTGGAATGCGCCCAAGCGGTGCTCGAAGTCACCGGTTCCAAGAGCGAACTGCGCTTTGAGCCGCTGCCGCAGGACGACCCCACCCGCCGCAAGCCGGATATTTCGAAAGCCAAGCGGGTGCTTGGCTGGGAGCCGAAGATCGGCCTGCGCGAGGGGTTGAAGCTGTCGCTCGAGTTCTTCAAGTCCAAGACCTGAACTTCAGCGCGTTTCCGATGCAGGACCAAGCAAACCAAGACAAAGCAAACCATGACAAAGCTAACCCTCCGAGCGTGAAAGGTACGAGGATATCCCGGATGGCAAACGGCGCAGGCGGTTCTCGATTCCATCGGCTGATTTCCCTGGCGTTGGTGGCCTTTTTGGGAGGCATCGATGCCCTCTACGGCCGCATGAATTACAGCGGCGATTTCCTGTGCTATTTGAATGTGAGCCAGGCCGTCTCGGCGCATCGCTGGAAGGCGGCCTTCGACCCGATGTGGAGCGCAGGCTATCCAATTCTTATCGCCCTCTTCCGTACCTTTTTCCCAACCACCGCGGAGGGTGAGTGGTACGCCATTTGCCTGCTGAACTTTCTTATCTTTCTGGCCTGTTACGGCGCCTGGCGGCTCTTGTTGCGAGCGATCGTGGGCATGGCCGCGCCTGATTTAGCCGCGCCTGAGTTAGCCGCGCCTGAGATGGCCGGTGCCGAAAATCGCCCCGCGATTCTGCTGATTACGACTGCAATTTTTCTCAGCTACAGTCTGACTTTCGATTCCGCCTCCCGGGTCGCTCCCGACATGCTGATCACCACCCTGTTTCTGATGGCCTCCGCTCTTGTCCTGCAACTGCTGTCCCGGCCGGCGATGTGGCATGCCGTCGCTTTGGGATTGGTTTTAGGCGCGGGCGGCTGGGTCAAGGGCGTCTTCGTGCCTTTTGCCGGCTTATTCCTGCTGGCGCTGGCCCTCGGCACCCTTTTTCGCAAACAGCCGTGGCTACCGGTCGCCGCGGCCGCGCTCGCGTTCGCCGTCGCGTTTGCTCCCTTCGTCGCCTTGACCAGTTGGTCTTACGGCCACTTCACTCTGGGGGTCACCGGAGCGCTCAATTACGCCTTTCATGTGAACAACCTGCCCCACTGGACCAACTGGCAGGGCGGGAGCGGCCCATTTGGAACACCGTTGCACCCGACTCGACACCTGATCGCCGATCTACCCGTCTTCGGGTTTGCCTCGCCTTTCCAGACGACCTATCCGCCCTACAACAACATGACCTACTGGTACGAAGGCTATCGGCACTTTTCCAGCCTCAAGAGCCTGTTCTGGGCGGCGATTGCGAATCTGGTTCTGCTGCGCCAGTTGCTTCGGCACCCATTTTTCTATGCCCTCTCGATCGCTTCGTTGGCGGTGCTGCTACGCAAGGATTGGCGCAACGCCTTGCGCGGTCTCCCGCCCCTCTGCTGGATCGTTTTTCTGGCGCCGGTGTTCGGCTTTGCGGCCTACATCGCCATTCATGTGGAAATGCGGTACCTAAGCCCGATCCTGATGCCGCTATCGCTGTTTCCGCTGTTCCCGCTGCTCGACGTCCGTCTGCCATCGCGGCGCACCCTGGTTTTCCTGCTGGCCGTGCTTTACCCGATGGCCGCCGTCGCCGAACTGCTCGTCGACGCTCGCGACGTTTGGAGGGCGGCGCTGCGCGGGGAGGACTTTCACCAGGCGGAACAGTGGCGAATTGCCGTCGCCCTGCCCGCATTTGGGTTGCGCCCAGGCGACCCGCTGGCGACACTGGACGACAATCGTCCGAATTTCTCCTGGGCTTATTTCGATCGCATGCGACTGGTGGCTGAGTTCGGAGGGGAACCGGAACTGGACCGCACCGGAGAGTTTTTCCTCCATCATCCCACCGCGCACGAATCGGAGGACAAGGACTACAATCCGATTTACAGCGGCCTGAGCGCCGGGCGGCGGGCAGAGGTTTTGCAGGCGATGCGAAACGAAGGCGCTGTCGCCGTTCTCAGCTACCGGCAACCGGGAGAAAAGCCCGCTCCGAACTGGACGCCGATTCCGGGCACCATGGCTTGGATTTACCTCTTTCCCCGCTGACTGCGCGGCGATAGCCTATACTCGGTGCGAATGATGCGCTTCCAAAATCCGCTCCGCGGCAAAGTTGCCGTCGTCTCCCGGTTTCTCATTTCGACACTTGGGATGCTTGCGATGGCTTTCCCGGTTTGCCTCAAAATCGCCGGCGCCCAACCCTTGAGCGCGCACTTCGCCGGTCAGGGAGGGATTCCGGCGTGGACGATGCAGATCTCCGGCACAAACGCTTCCCTGCGCGGAATCGTCTCAGTGGACGGCAAGATCGCCTGGGCCAGCGGAACCGCCGGAACGGTGCTCAAAACCGCGGACGGCGGCGCGCACTGGACGCCATGCGCGATTCCGCCCGACGCCGAAAAGCTCGACTTTCGCGGCGTTCAGGCAGCCGATGCCAGCCACGCCATCGTCATGTCCTCCGGCCCTGGCGACCTGAGCCGGCTCTACAAGACCGACGACGGCTGCCAGAGCTGGAAGCTGCTCTTGAAGAATCCCGACTCGCCGGACGGCTTTTTCGACAGCTTCTTTGCCGACTGGACGCCCGGATCGGGTCCCGCCGGAGCCGCTCCCATCTGGACCGGCTCGCTGCTCGGCGACCCGGTCAAAGGCCGCTTCATGGTCTTCGACACACCGGACTCGGGCGTCACCTGGGTAGCCCGCAAGAGCCCCGATCTGGCGCTGAATGGGGTCGATTTGGGCGCCTTTGCCGCCAGCAACAGCCTATTTCCCGCCAACCAGGACAACGCCCATACACCGCAGATCTTCGCCTCCGGCGGCAAGGGCGGCGCGTTCGTGTGGATTGAGACCAACGCCGGCAACTCCGTCGGCCTCGCCAGCCCCAGCACCATGACGCTCAGCCGCTGGAGCCGCATCCAGGTCCCGCTGGCCGGCGGCAACGAGGCTTCTGGAATCTTCGCGATTGCCCGCCGCACCGAATCCGTTCCCTATCGGGACACCATCGCCACGCGCGAAACCCTGATCGCTGTCGGCGGGGATTATCGGAAGCCAAACGAAGCAACAGGTACAGCCGCCTGGTCGACGGACCACGGCCTGCACTGGACCGCGGCCGCCACGCCCCCCCAAGGCTACCGTTCCGCTGTGGCCTGGAGCCCGGAACTCGACGCCTGGATCGCCGCCGGGACCAACGGCTCCGACATCAGCCGCGACGACGGCAAGACATGGACCCCACTCGACAACGGCAACTGGAACGCCCTCGCGCTGCCCTTCGCCGTGGGGCCCAATGGCCGCATCGCGCGCATTTCCCCCTCGGCGGCCAAATAAAGCGTGTCTAAGTTGAAAGTTCACTCCGGCTTCGACCACAGATCGGCGACTTTGCTTCCCATCGGCATCCGCGCGCATCCAACGAAAGTAGCAATGCCCCGTTTTTCAGGAAGTGTCCCCGATTCGCGTCTTCGCGATAGGATAAGAGTCATAGGAATGAAACAAGTCGCGACGACCTCGGAACCCCACGGCAGCAGTGTATCCTTCCTGCGGCCTGAACCAGAATCGCGACAAAGCCACTGTGCAAGACTTACCGAAGGCTCGCCTCTGCTCCGCGTGGAGGCGCTCACCAAAGAGTACCCAGGCAACCGGCGCTCGGGCCGAGGCGCGCTGCGGCTCTTCGATGGCTTGAGCTTTCAGGTGCTAACCGGCGAACTTCTGGCCATCGTGGGCCAATCCGGCAGCGGGAAAAGCACCCTTTTGCACATGCTGGGAGCCCTTGATGCTCCCTCCTCCGGAACGATATACTGCGGCTCAACTCAGGTTACGCAATTGACCACGCGAGAGGCGTCCCGCTTTCGTAATGAGCAAGTCGGGTACGTCTGGCAATTCCACTATCTGCTGCCCGAGTTTTCAGCGCTGGAAAACGTGGCGATGCCGCTGTTGGCGCGAGGCGTTTCCAGGCGTCAGGCGATGGACGAAGCGGCGCACTGGCTCGCACAAACCGGCTTGGCCGATCGGGCGGCGCATCGGCCCGGCGAGTTGAGCGGCGGCGAACAGCAGCGCGTGGCTCTGGCCCGTGCGCTGGTCACCCGGCCCCAGTTATTATTGGCAGATGAGCCGACTGGCGATCTGGATAGCGAGTCGGCGGACCTGGTGTTCGGTTTGATTGAACGGCTGCATGCGGCGCACGGACTCACCTCCGTGCTGGTAACGCACAACCTGGAACTGGCCGGGCGATGTACCCGGACTTTACGTTTAGCGGGAGGCAGGCTTGAGGAGGCCTCCTACGGCAATTCCGACAAGAACGGTGCGTTCGTTACTTAACACAGTTCGCGGTAACCCCAATCTGTTCTCGGCAACTTTGAAGAACAGCCACCGCAGCCGATAATCCAAAGAGAGGCACACCATGTTCGAACGCTATACAGAAAAGGCTCGGCGCGTCATCTTCTTTGCGCGATATGAGGCCAGCCAGTTCGGCTCGCCTTATATCGAGACCGAGCACCTGCTGCTCGGCCTGTTGCGCGAAGACAAGGCTCTCACCAATCGCTTCCTGCGTTCGCACGCGTCGGTCGAGTCCATCCGCAAGCAGATTGAAGCGCACACCACGATCCGCGAAAAGGTTTCGACTTCGGTCGATCTGCCGCTCTCGAACGAATGCAAGCGCGTCCTCGCCTACGCGGCCGAAGAAGCCGAGCGGCTGGGGCACAAGCACATCGGCACCGAGCACTTGCTGCTCGGCCTGCTGCGCGAAGAAAAATGCTTTGCCGCGGAGATCCTCCAGGAGCGCGGATTGAAGCTCGCAGCCATCCGCGAAGAGCTGGCGCGCGTCACGCAGGAGAAGGCCCCCACGCAGGCTCGCCAGCGCGAGAGCAGTTTGTTAGCGGAGTTCAGCCGCGACCTCACCCAATCGGCCATGGACGCCCAGCTCGACCCGCTGGTCGGCCGGGACGGCGAACTCGAGCGCGTGATCCAAATCCTCTGCCGCCGCACCAAGAACAACCCAGTTCTCATCGGCGAACCCGGCGTCGGCAAAACGGCCATCGTCGAGGGCCTCGCCCAGCGCATCGCCGACGGCGAAGTCCCCAGCTTCCTCGCCGACAAGCGCGTTCTGGCGCTCGACCTGTCGCTCATCGTCGCCGGAACCAAGTACCGCGGCCAGTTTGAAGAACGCCTGAAGACCATCATGAAAGAGCTGATGGAGAATCAAAACTCCATCGTCTTTATCGACGAGTTGCACACGCTGGTCGGCGCCGGATCGGCGGAAGGCTCGCTCGACGCCGCCAACATCCTCAAGCCGGCTCTCTCCCGCGGGGAAATCCAGTGCATCGGTGCCACCACCCCCGCCGAGTTCCGCAAGTCGATCGAAAAAGACCGCTCCCTCGAGCGCCGCTTCCAGGCCGTCAAAGTTCCGCCGCCCAACGAAGTCGACGCCATCCGCATCATCATGGGCATCAAGGATCGCTACGAAAAATTCCACGCGGTCAGCTACACCGACGCCGCCATCGAGTTCGCCGTTTCGCACTCCAACCGCTACATCCCCGATCGCTTCCTGCCCGACAAGGCCATCGACCTCATCGACGAGGCCGGAGCGCGCGTGAAGCTGCGCCAGACTTCCCTGCCCGAAGAGATCACCGAAGTCCAGAAGCGCATCAAGTTCATCGTGCACCGCATGGACTCGGCCATCGCCAACCACGAGTTCGAAAAAGCCCGATTCTATTCGGACGAAGAGCGCAAAGAACGCGAAAACCTGCGCTCCCTGCGCGAAAAGTACCACCTCGACGACTCGGCGGCAGGAATTGTAGGCCGCGAAGACATCGAAGACGTGGTCAGCCGCTGGACCGGCGTTCCCATCACCTCCATCAAGGAAGAAGAGACGCAAAAGCTCCTCCGCGTCGAAGAAGAGTTGCACCGCCGCGTCATCTCCCAGGACAAGGCCATCTCCGCGCTGGCCCGCGCCATTCGCCGCTCCCGCGCCGGCCTCAAATCGCCGCTGCGGCCGATCGGCAGCTTCCTCTTCCTCGGGCCAACCGGCGTCGGCAAGACGGAAGTCGCGCGCACCCTCGCGCAATTCCTCTTCGGCAGCGAAAAGGCGCTCATCCGCTTCGATATGTCGGAGTTTATGGAGAAGCACTCCGTCTCGAAGCTCATCGGTTCGCCTCCGGGCTACGTCGGCTACGAGGAAGGCGGCCAGCTCACCGAGCGCGTCAAGCGTTCGCCCTACTCGGTCGTCCTGCTCGACGAAGTCGAAAAGGCGCATCCCGATGTCTTCAACCTGCTGCTGCAGGTCTTTGAAGATGGCCAGTTGACCGACGGCCTGGGCAACACCGTCGACTTCAAGAACACCATCATCATCATGACCTCGAACATCGGCGCGCGGCACTTGCAGAAGAACAAGGGCCTCGGCTTCTCCTCCGACCGCGAAGACCTGGTCATGGAGAAGATCGAGGAGCTGGTCAAGGGCGAGGTCAAGCGCACCTTCAACCCCGAGTTCCTCAACCGCATCGACGAAGTGATCCTCTTCCAGTCCCTATCGGACGCGGACCTGATCCAGATCGTCGACCTGCTCGTCGCGCAACTCAACGCCAACCTGGCCCAGAAGTCGATCACCATCTCCGTCGACGGCGACGCCAAGAAGTGGATTCTCGACAAAACGCTCGGCGACCGCAGCTACGGTGCAAGACCGCTGCGCCGCGCCCTCCAGCGCTACATCGAAGACCCGCTTTCGGAAGCGCTCATCGGCGGTCTCATCCAGGACCGCCCCGCCTTCCTGGAGGTGTACATCCTCAACAATCAGCTCTTCTACCGCTCGGTCTCGAATGCGCAAACCGAAACGGAAGAAAAGACGGATGGGATTTTGCTCTACAGCGCGTAGGGAAGAGTCAACTAACTCAAAAGCCCCTGGCATTTGCCAGGGGCTTTTTCATTGCCGACCGATATTCCGAACTACCCTATTCCTCGCCTATGGTAAGATCACGCACGATGACTCTATTTTTTCTCAACCTAAAGGCCGAGAATCGGCCTGGCTACCTGACCGCGACGTGCTCGATCTCCGGCGACCCCGGCGGCTTGCAGGGGTTGACTCGTAGTTTTGCGAGGGAGGCTGATGCGAGGGAAGCGCTCGAAACCGCCGGGATCTCCAGCCACCGATACGAACAGATGTTTATGGTGGTCCGCTCTGGCTATGGCGGTGGCTTCATTAGCGTTAGTAGCGAGGAGGCTGAGAGGATGGGCTTAGTCGCGACAATTTAGGGCCAGACGCATCAGGCAACTCCTAGACCCGACAGGAGAAGCCTCCAGCGTTCGATTTCGTGTCGAAGTCTAGTCAGCGGGGACTGCTCATGGTTGAGAGGCGTAGCCTATGAATCGGTTTGCGAAGATTCTTTTTGCGCTGACTATTGCACTGCTGGCCTATCCGGCGGGCGCCCAGCAAGACTCCGCTCTCATCCTGGCCGACCCGGCAGGGCGACCCACTCTCGTAAAGGACGCATTCGGCAACTGGACCGCCCCAGTATCGGTCTACTCAGACGACGATGTGGAATTGTTTGTACCGGACACACTGACCTTGGGCGGAATCCCCTTAGACGGAGGCGAGTTCCGCAGAGACGGGACATATGCAACCTACCTGTACTCGTTCTACAAAAACGACCACGACTGCCGCAAGTACAGGATACCGGAGGGGCACGAATCTGACCCCAAGTTGCTCGAAGCTTGCGCTCTATTACGCTACCAGCGCAGGGTGATCAAGGTCGACACACGAAAAAAGACCCTTGATGTCGTGGAAGCCATCCTGATGTATCGAGATGCTCAGCCCTTCCCGAACAATCTTAGCCTTAAGAACCAGACCATGCGGCTGGATGCCACTGCGAATCCCGTGATGTTTAAGACCGTCAACCGTATTACCGCACTGATAGCAAGGCAAGTGAGCCGGGGCTTGAGTCCCTAAGCTAGAATTGAACACGACGCGATCTCGACTCCTGCCTCACGCGAAGCCGTGAAGAGTTCAAGCAATCTCCCACGGATAGTCACGAGCTGAGGACGTGAAAATGAGCGCAGGCTCGACCGCAACAGGTGGAGTGCACCACAAAAGCCAACACCGTCCTCGCCCCTGTCTTTGTTCTCTAAGGTCAATCGCATGAGAGAGCAAGAATCTGGCCGCCAGCCGGTCCGGAAGCCCGTATCCATGCGGGTCGGCTGCATCCGAGCCTCCTTGCACAGAATTAACTCCATTGGGCGTAGAATACAGATCAAACGAGCCAACAGCATTCTTGAATGGCCGCGTTTCACCGCGAATCGGCACACAATGGCAGCAAAAAGTGGTACAAAAGCGCGCAAAATGCACACGGTAACCTTCCGCTAACCGATTCTGAATCATATATTTATGGCGGATTTTGCAGCAAAATACCCCACCCCACCCTTTTTTCGCTGGGGTCCGTTCGCGTTTCGGCAGAAGTCGCATTTTAAGTTCATGCAATCGCCTTGGCCTCAACGGCCTCGCCGGCCAAATTTCGCGAGCGCGATGTTACGATGTTGGGAGCGTTCAAAGGCGGAGTCGAACTATGAGCGAAACAGCCGAACTCGGAAGCATGACTACCGAAGAAGTCCTCAGCATCACCCGCCAGCACAACTACGGCACCTGGCGCGCGCAGAAGACCTGGAAGCCGATGCACATCGTCGACGCCGAGGGCTGCTACTTCACCGACGCGGCCGGCAAGCGCTATCTGGATTTTTCGTCGCAGTTGATGTGCGTCAACCTCGGTCATAAGAACGCCAGGGTCATCGAGTCCATCGCTGAGCAGGCTCGCGAACTGCCCTACGTCGCTCCCGGCTACGCCACCACCTCGCGCGCCAAGCTCACGCAAAAACTGCTCGAACTGCTCCCCGAAGGCCTCGAAAAATTCTTCTTCGCCACGTCGGGAACCGAAGCCAATGAAGCCGCCTTCAAGATCGCGCGCATGTACACCGGCAAGACCAAGATCATCTCGCGCTACCGCAGCTACCACGGCTCGACCACGTCTTCGATCTCGTCCACAGGCGACCCGCGCCGCTGGGCGATGGAGCCAAGCGGCAAAGCTGCCGGCCACATCTTCGCGCCGGAGTGCAACTGCTATAAATGCCCCATCAAGCACACCTATCCGAGCTGTAACATCGCGTGCGCAGATTACATCGAGCACATGATCCGCAATGAGTCGGACGTGGCCGCAGTGATCGTCGAACCGGTCGTCGGCACCAACGGAGTGTTAGTCCCGCCGAAGGAATACATGCCGCGCCTCAAAGCCATCTGCGAAGAGCACGGCGTGCTCATGATCGCCGACGAAGTGATGACCGGCTGGGGCCGCACCGGCAAGTGGTTCTGCGTAGACCACTGGGGCGTAAAACCGGATATCTTAGTTACCGCCAAAGGCATAACTTCCGCTTATGTCCCACTCGGCCTTACGGCGACCACCCGTAAGATCGCCGATTACTTCGAAGAGCATTACTTCGCCCACGGCCACACCTACGAAGCGCATCCCATGACGCTCGGCCCAGCCGTCGCGACAATCGAAGAGATGGAGCGACTCGACCTCGTCAACCGCGCCGCTTCGCTCGAACCCTACGTGCGCGCCAAGCTAGAAGCGCTCAAAGAGAAGCATCCAAGCGTTGGGGAAGTACGCGGCCTCGGCCTCTTCTGGGGCGTCGAGTTAGTCAAGAACCGCGAGACCAAAGCGCCCTTCAACACCATGGCAGACAAAGTCGAAGGCAAGCCCCTCGTCGTCGATCAGGTGGCCGCCAAGATGATGAGCATGGGCGTGGCGCAAAACGCCTGGATCAGCCACTTCGTTATCGCCCCGCCGCTGATCGTCACCGAAGCGGAATTGGATTACGGCATCGGCGCGCTGGATGAAGCCTTGACCATCGCCGATGCGCTTGTGGCCTGAGGCTGGCAAGAGACGCTTATTCATCGGGAATGGCAAGAAAGTTGGAGCGCTTGCCCCGGACCACCCTCACGATTTGCAGAATTTCGCCGCTCACGCGGTAGTGGATGACGAAGTTTCCGGAGGCATGGATTTGAATGTCCGGATATTTCACGGATCCTCGAATTCTCCCGAGGAGAGGAAAGCGAAGAAGCAGCGCGAATGCCTGATTCAACTTTGAAAGCACTCGTGTTGCGAGGTCTTCACTAGCGCTATCCGCTGCGACATAAAGCCAAATTTCATCCAAATCGGCATCTGCCTGTTTGCTTATGCGGAGGCGCATTCGGCAGAATCCAAGCGTACCCTTGAGCGATTCGCGACGATCGCCGGCAGCCTCGCCAGCGACTCCTCGTCGTACTCGGTATATTCGCCGGCTTCGATCGCATCCACGGCTTCATCCAGCGAATCGAGAAGCTCAAGGCGCTTTCTCTCGCTCTCTACCCATAGGTTCATTGCCCGTTGAACCGCGGCAACTGCATTCTCATAACGGCCTTGCTCGATGCCTAGTCGAACAAGTTGTTCCTGGTCGGGTGTGAGTTCGATCTGCATAGCATAAGCGTAGGAGCGAACTTGGCGGCTGTCAATCCCGGGCGACAGCGGTCGTTTCACTGCGTCTTCAAATCCGCAATCGGCACCGGCCAAATGCGCATCAACAGAGCATACAGCAACCCCGACAGGAAGATACCAACAAACCAAGAGTAGTCGTAAAGGAAACGGAGCGCAGGCACAAACAAGCCGATCAGCGCGATAACAATCCCGGCGACCAGAGCTACAATCGCCCTTGGGTTGATCCCTTTGGAGTAATGGTAGATGCCTTCGCGATGATAGAGCGAGTAGATGGATAACTTCGTGTGGCGGATGAAGTAGTAGTCGCAGATCATGATGCCGCCGATCGGTCCCATCAGGCCGCCATAACCGGAGAGCCATCCGATGATGAAGGCGTCGGGGGTGGCCAGCAACTTCCACGGCTGCATTGCCAGGCCAAGCAAGCCGGTAATCATGCCTCCGGTGCGGTAGCTGATGAGGCGCGGATATAGGTTCGAGAGATCGTTCGACGGCGAGACGACGTTCGCGGCGATGTTCACGTTGAGCGTGGCAACCAGAATCCCGATGAGCGCGATGAAGGCGACCACGGGCTGGTGGAAGCGGCCGAGCAGCGTGATCGGGCTCCAGATCGGCTCGCCGAAGAGCACCACCGAGGCCGAAGTCACCGCGATCCCGACGAAAGTATAGAGCGTCATAGCAATCGGCAAACCAAGCCCCTGGCCGACAATCTGCGCTCCCTGCGACTTCGAGTACCGTGTAAAATCCGGGATATTCAAGGCCAGCGTAGCCCAGTAGCCGACCATCCCCGTTAGCGTTGGAAAGAAGACGGGCAGGAACTCGTGCCAGCTTTGGAACTTGCTCGGGGTAGACAGCATGGTGCCAAAGCTGCCGGCCTGGATGCGGACCCAGATGAGCAATGCCGCCGCAAGCACGAACATGAAGGGAGCGGCAAAGCCCTGCAGAAAGCGGATCGACTCGACGCCACGCCAGACAACGGCCATGTTGAGCCCCCAAAAGCCGAGAAAGCAGGCCCAGAGCGCCCACTCCACATGGCCGACCGAGGGCCAGATGACAACCAGCATCGAGTAAATGGCCTGGCCGCCGATCCAGCTCTGGATGCCGAACCAGCCGCACGCCACCAGCGCACGCATGACCGACGGGATATTGGCTCCGCGAACGCCGAACATGGAGCGGATGAAGACCGGAAAGGGAATCCCATACTTCGCGCCGGCGTGCGCATTGAGCAGCATCGGCACCAGCACGATCAAGTTGCCGAGCAGCACGGTCCCTACGGCCTGCTTCCAGTCCATCCCCTTGGCGATCAGCGAACTGGCAAGCTGGTACGTCGTGATTTCCATGGACATGGAAAACCACAGCGCCAGGTAGTTGTATGTGCCCCAGGTGCGATGCGCGGGCGTAGTGGGCGCTAGATCCGCGTTGGTGAGTGTTCCGTCGACCTTGTTGGCTACGGCTGTGCTCAAAGCTCCTCCGGGACACCGTAAATATGGATGAAAATCGGACTGCGCAAGGCCAGATGAGACTTTGAAAATAACCGAAACGGGGCCGCAGGGCAACGAATTTATTGCTTTACCCGCTTATCCGCGATATGAAGTAAAGATGCGACCTCCGCTCTCGTTTCTCCGCAACTGGCTACTTCCGCCGCTTCTTCTTGTTGCCTCAACAGCCTTTGCGCAGCAGCCGGCAAAATTGATCGTCAAGAACGCGCGCCTTTTCACGATGGCTCCCAACCAGAAGGAAGTCTTTACCGGCTACCTGGTAGTGGATGCCGAAGGCAAGCTGGCGACGGTCGCGGCCGGCGATCCGCCTGCCAATCTAACCGCCGTCGACACGCTGGACGCGCATGGCCACTGGGTTCTGCCTGGGTTTCTCTCCGCGCACAGTCATCTTTGGCAGGCGGCGTTTCGCGGCATCGCGGCGGACAAGACGCTGCCGGGTTGGATCGACGGACTCTACAATCAGAAGGCCAGCAAAGCCGCGCCGGAGGATTTTTACTGGTTCACGCTAAGCGGCGCGCTCGATCACCTGCAGCACGGCATCACCGCCGCGTACGACTTCAACTTCGGCAGCAACACCTGGGGCAAATGCGGCGACAATGCCTGCGATCGAAACGGCTACCGGGGTGAGATTGACTCCGGAATCCGCTTCGTCCACGGCTATCAGCCGGACCGCATCAGCGGCGTGGACACGCCGGCGATGGCCGTGGCGCGGCTCAAGCGCTTCATGGATTGGCTGGCAAAGCAACCGAAATCGGACAAGTTCCTGAGCGTCATGATCAACGGCGCCACCGCCTTCAACGAGACCTACCGGCAGGCGACCTCCGAGAAGGCGATGATGGACGAGTTCCACATCGGGAACCAGAGCCATTATCTCGAGCCGCCGGACACGGTCGAGGCCGAGCGCGCCAAGTTCAAGTGGTTTGTCGAGAGCGGCCTGCTCGGTCCCACGCTCTACTTCGGCCACTTCATCCACGCCGACGACGCCATCCTCAACAAGGTCGCAGCCGCGCATAGCGGCATGAGCTGGAATCCACTCTCGAACGGCCGCCTCGCTTCCGGCGTGGCGGACATTCCGAAGTACCTGAAGCTCGGCATACGCGTCGGCATGGGTGTGGATGGCGAAGCCAGCGCCGACCTTGCCGACCCGTTTGAAAACATGCGCACCGGCCTCTACGCCATCCGCGATAAATATGAAGACGCGACGATCATGAGCCCGTATCAGGTGCTCTATCTGCATACCATGGGCTCGGCCGACGTGATGGGCGTCAAAGACAAGCTGGGCAGCCTGGAGCCGGGCAAGTACGCCGACTTTCTGGTGGTCGATCCAACACGCTTCGGCACCGTCTTCGACCCCTATGCGAGCCTGGTGCTGGTCGCAGGCGAACGCGATCTTGAACGCGTGTACGTTGGCGGCGAGTTGAAGGTCGACCACGGCGCCATGCTTGGCCAGGACATGGTCAAAGTCCAGACCGAGACGGACCGGCGATCCGCCGGAACGATGCAGTAGTTGCGTCAGCGCGGTCGGGACTTCGGCTTGTTCCTTCCTAGCTTACCGCCGTCAACTCCTCTTGCACCGGCCGCTGCATCGACGACACGCGATAGCCTTCATCGGCCAGGTGCTGTCCCATCTGGGCATACATCGCTTCATCCGTGGGTTGCCATGTTGCGAGACCGTCCACATAGCGGTTGTACATGCAGAAGGCAGCTGCGATAAGAACCGTGTCGTGGATCTCCATATCGGTGGCGCCTTGCTGCCGCGCGGCTTCCACATCGTCCGTGGCGACTCGCTTGCCACCTTCCTGTACCTTGCCCGCAATTACCAGCAAACGCTTCAGCTTCTCCGAGATCGGAGCCCGAGTGAAGTCCGACTTCACCTGCTTCACCGTGTTTGCGTCGCCCAGATGACAGGCTGCGGCAGCGCCGTGGCTGGTCTGGCAGAAATAGCAGTCGTTGCGTGAAGAAACATAGGTGGCAATCAGTTCCCGCTCACCTGGAGTCAGGGTGTTGGGCTCATGCAGCAGAATATGCGCCAGTTCGCGCATGGGCTTGGCCGTCTCCGGCCGGAATGCGAAGCCGGCGCTGATGCCGGGTAACTCTCTGGGTAAGTCGATATGAGGCATAATTCAGGCTCCTTGAGGCTTTAATTCCGTGTTTTCGATGTATTCTCGACTCATCTGCACATAGCCTTCGCGAGCTGTCTTCTTGCCGCGCTCGCGATAGAGAGCTTCGTCCTGCGGCTGCCAGGTGGCGAGGCCATCGACATAGCGGTTGTACATGCAGAATGCGGCGGCGATCAGTACGGTATCGTGAATTTCGGTATCGGTCGCGCCAGCCTGGCGAGCCTTCTCAATGTCGGTAGCCGTCACATGCTTGCCGCCACGCTGCACTTTGCCGGCGACGACCAGCAGCGCTTTCAACTTGGCGGAAATGTCGGCATGCTGAAAGTCTGCCTTGACACGCTTGACGAGGTCTTCGTCGCCAGCCAGATGCGCGGCGGCGATGGCACCATGAACCGTCTGGCAGAAGTAGCAATCGTTCAGGTAGGAGACATAAGTCGCGATCAGCTCGCGATCGCCGGCGGGAAGCGAGTTCGGCGCGTGCAGAAGCGTCTCAGCCAGTTCGTTGAGAGGCTTGGCGGTTTCTGGGCGGAAGGCCAACGGTCCGCGAATTCCCTGCAGTCCTTCGGGAAGTTGAATGTGAGGCATGATGCGTTTCAGTTCCTTTCCGAAATGAGGGCCGCGTTGGAGTGGCTGGGTGAGAATACTCTGCGCAGCGGAAGGCCGCACAGAACAATCGCCACGCCAGCCAGCGCCGGCAAGGGATCGTGCATAAGAATCAGCAGCGCAATGATAGCGGAAAACGCGATGAACAAGGTTGGTGCCCAGGGAAACCACCAGGCTCGGACGCGAGAAAAGGTGCGAAAGAGTGTGGAAGCAGTGATGGCCAGAAAAACTACGGCGGAAAAGATGATGTAGGACAGTACTCGGTCAAAGGCTCCCAGCAGGAGCACGGCGAGCGAGAGTCCGGTCTGCAGCAGAATTGCATTGGCCGGAGTTCCCCAGCGCGGATGCAGGTTAGCGAAGGCGGGAAAGAATGCTCCTGACTGCGCCATGGCGAAGCAGACACGCGGAGCAGCCATGGTCAACGCCGCGATCCCGCTCGCAACGCAGACCAGGACGCAGATCGAAAGGATGCGAGCTCCCGTCGCGCCGAAAAGCACTTCGCCGAATTGCGCGACAAAAGCGGTGTTCGAAGTGAGCTTCGCCATGGGGATGACCGAGAGAAACGCCGCGCTGATGAGCAGATATACGGTGGTGACCACAGCCACTCCGCCGAGGAAAGCCAGCGGTAGAGTGCGTCTCGGGTTGCGCACTTCACCGGCGATCTTGCTCGCTTCCCACCAGCCTCCGAAGCTGAAGAATGCGCTCACTGCGCCGCCGGCAATGGCGGGAAAGATCGCGTCCGCCCCGGACCGGCGCGTGACCAGGGGCAGCAGATTGCTCCAGTGCGCGTGGCCCGAGACTGCGGCCCAGCCCACCAGCGCGAAGAGAACTGCCAGCTTGAGAAAATTCGCGAGCGACATGACGGTGCCGCTCAACCGCGTACCCAGCAGATGGATGGCTCCGAAGAGACACAGCAACAATGCCGGCACTACGCGCAGCGCGTCTGGGCTTATCGGCAACACTTGCGCCAGATATGGCGCCGATCCCACAGCCAGAGCCGCCGCCACGCCGGGATACATCACGATCGAACTCATCCAACCGTAGAGAAAGGCTACAGCCTCGCCGTAGCCGGCGCGTAGATACACATACTCGCCACCCGACTCGGGAAAGCGAATCGCCAGCTCTGAGTAGCAGAGCGCGCCGCACATCGCCATGATGGCCATCCCCAGCCAGACAAGGCCCAGCAACAGCAGCGAGCCGAGCGACTTGGCCATCGCCGCGGGCGTCAAGAAGATGCCGAGGGCAATGGATTCGCCAGTGACCACGGCAATCGCCGCAGGCAGACCGAGTTGCCGGTGTGAATTGTGAGTTCGCGCCACCACCGGAATGCTACGGCGTGGACGAGTGTTGCGCATCCACCGAAAGGTCGAGAAACCACTTACCGGGAATCACTGTCCGCCTTCGCTAATAGTCGACTCTGGCCGGTTGCGCAATCCACGTCGCAAATGCTTCCCACGCCTCGGACGCCATCATCTGCACGGATGGAATGCTGCGTTCAGCGCTGCTGCGGGCGATCTCTCGATACAGGAACGCGTCGTCGAAGCCGGCGCGGGCCGCGTCTTTCTGGTCGCAGCCGTAGTAGAGCGCTTCCAGCCGCGCCCAGTAGATGGCCGCCAGGCACATGGGGCAGGGCTCGCAGCTCGAATAAATCTCGCATCCCGCTAGCGTAAACGTGTCCAGCGCCGCGCATGCCTTGCGAATGGCATTGATCTCGCCGTGCGCGGTGGGGTCGTTGGTCGTGGTCACCGAATTGGCCGCCTCGGCAATCACCACGCCGTCACGCACAATCACGGCGCCAAAAGGGCCGCCCGTGCCGGCCATCACATTCTGTGTCGCCAGATCTATGGCGCGACGCAGATGGAGCGGATTGGGGACTAGGTTGGGTTGGTGCGGCATAAGAGCGAGAGCCTCCGATACACTAGACTTTGCAGAGAACTGCGGGAACGCCGCGAGGATTATCGACAGTATGGCACAGAGTGCGGGAGAAAGCTGGAAGTCGGCTATGACTTGGGCCTTTCGCTCCACGCGGGTCGTCACTCCGGACGGGCTGCTGCCGGCCGCCGTGATTGTCAAAGGCGGCAAGATCCTGCGCCTGGCTGCCTGGGATGAAGTGCCGGCTAAGGCTCACCTGCAGGATTACGGCAACTTCGTTCTGCTCCCTGGCTTGGTCGATACTCACGTTCACATCAACGACCCCGGACGCGACTGGGAAGGCTTCCGCAGCGCGACGCAGGCGGCGGCCGCCGGCGGCGTCACCACGCTGGTCGATATGCCGCTGAACTGCATTCCGGAGACGATCGACGCGCCAGCGCTCGCAGCCAAACGAGCCGCGGCGGCAGGCGAAACCGAGCCGGAGCCGGCCGGACCGCGGACCTGGGTGGACTGGATGGCTTGGGGCGGCGTGGTTGGCAATAACGGAGACGGCGGCAATGAAGACGACCTGCCCGAGCTGATCGCCGCCGGCGTCCCCGGATTCAAGTGCTTTCTCATTCACTCCGGCATCGACGGCTTCCGCTGGGTGGACGAGGCGCAATTGCGCAAGGCGCTGGCCGTTTTGCGCGGCACCGGCCTGCCGCTGCTGGCCCACGCCGAGGTCACTCCTCCGATCGATTGGGCTACGGGCGAAATCAACGCCGAGGGCCGTCATCCGGACTGGCGCCGCTACTCCACCTACCTCGCCTCGCGCCCCGACCAAGCCGAGCAGGACGCGATCGACCTGCTCATCCGCCTCGCAGCCGAATACGACACGCCACTGCACATCGTTCACCTGGCGAGCGCCGCGGCGCTGCCGGCGCTTCGCAAGGCCCGCGCCCAGGGACTCAAAATCACCGTCGAAACTTGCCCGCAGTACCTCCATTTCTCCGCCGAGGAGATTCCGGACGGCGCGACAGAATTCAAGTGCGCCCCGCCAATTCGCGGCGCCGCCAATCGCGAGGCGCTCTGGCAGGCGCTCTTCGACGGCGACATCGACCTGATCGCGACCGACCACTCCCCCTGCCCGCCGGAGCTGAAGCGCCGGGATTCCGGCAGATTCGACCAGGCGTGGGGTGGAATCGCCTCGCTTGGCCTCGCTTTGCCGGTCGTCTGGACGGGTTTGCAACAGCGCGCCGAAGCCGCTTCGGCGGATTCCGTCGCGAATTTTGCCCTGCTGAGCAAGTGGCTGGCGAGCGAACCGGCGCGCCTCGCCGGCTTAACCGGACAAAAAGGCGCGCTGGCCCCCGGATACGACGCCGACATCGTCCTGTTCGATCCGGATGCGGAATGGACAGTCGCGGAGAGCGATCTCAGATTCCGTCACAAGCTCTCGCCCTATCTGGGAACGCGCTTGCGCGGCCGGGTGCTTGAAACCTATCTGCGCGGCGAGTGCGTCTTCTGGGGGCGCGGACAGGAAGGTGTCCAGTCCGGCGTCATCGATCCTAAGGCTCGCGGTCACGAACTGCGGCGCGACGCCAGGACCGAAGCCGATCTGGAGCTGGCCCCATGACCGGAGCCGTCAACTCGACTGAAATGCATCTCCGTCAGGCCGCGGCAGCCATCGCCGAGTGCCGCCTGCTGGCTGCGATGTCCGAAGAGCCAGGCCGCACCACCCGCCGCTTCCTCACTCCGCCCGTCGCCGAGGTCCACGCTCACCTGCGCCAGCGAATGGTCGCGCTCGGTATGTCGGTCTGGGTGGACGCCGCCGGGAACCTGCGCGGACTCTGGGATCGTTTCCATGGCGCGTACATCCTTCTCGGCTCCCACATCGACACCGTCCCCGATGCCGGAGCCTACGACGGTGTGCTCGGCGTAATTCTCGCGCTCGAACTTGTCGCGGCGGCGCAGCGGGAAGGGCTTTCGCTGGCCATTGAGGTCATCGCCTTTTCCGAGGAAGAGGGCGTACGCTTCGGCGTTCCTTTTATCGGCAGCCGCGCCGCCGCCGGCCGGTTCGACCCCGCGCTGCTGGCCCTGCGCGACGCCGATGGGGTCACGCTCGAAGGCGCCCTGCGCAACTTCGGCCTCGACCCTGGCGAATTGAACCAGGCCATAGTCGAGCCGGACGCTCTCGGCTTTCTGGAAATCCACATCGAGCAGGGTCCGGTGCTCGAAGCGGAAGACCTCTCGCTCGCTGTAGTCAGCGCTGTCGCCGGCCAGACCCGCTGCGAAGCCGCCTTTCATGGTCAGGCCAACCACACCGGCACCACTCCGATGCACCTGCGCCGGGACGCTCTTGCCGCCGCCGCGGAATGGATCGGCGCGGTCGAGTCGTTCGCCCGCAGCCACAGTGGCGAGGCGACGCTCGTGGCGACCACGGGAAAGCTTCTCGCCGAGCCAAACGCCGGCAACGTCATCGCCGGACGAGTTCGGGTCAGCCTCGACGTGCGCAGCGATCGCGACTCCGTCCGCCAAGACGCGGTGGAAGCGATGTTGAACAAAGCCGAAGCCATCGCCGCCAAACGCGGGCTGCGCTGCGAATCGAAGCTGCAGATGGAGCAGCCGGCCGTTCCCATGGACGAGCGGTGGACGGCCCTGCTCGCGGACGCCGTTGAGGCGTCGGGACATCCTCCGCGTATCATGCCGAGCGGCGCCGGACACGATGCCATGGTGATGGCCACCCGCCTGCCCACCGCCATGCTCTTCTTGCGCAGCCCTGGCGGCATCAGCCACCACCCCGCCGAAGCTGTCCGCGAGGAAGACGTGGCCGCAGCCATACGCGCGGCCCTACTTTTCCTGCGCCGGATTGCTCGGCAAATCCACGCATAAACGCTCTAAAATGAATCTGCTTACGCCGAAAGTGAAAGAGGAATCCACGATGCGGCACCTGGGAGCAACCCGCAGCAGTCTCAAGCAAGACCACCTGGTGCAAACGCCGGACACCTTCATTCGCACCCCGCTACCCGGCGCCGATGGTACGGAATTCATCGTCCACGCCGGTCCGAGGGTTGGCGCAGCCTTTACCTGGATGACCGCGGAGTTCGCCCGCAACGGCACCCTGGCCCAGCTCCAGCCGGGTGTCGAGCGTTTCCTTTACGTGCTCGACGGCGCCGTCGATCTGGAGTTCATCGGCACCCGCAGCAGTTCCACGCTCACCCCCGGGCGATTCGCCTACATACCGGCAAACTCCGCTCACCAGGTGCGAGCCAGCGAGACCTCGCGAGCCGTGGTCATCGAAAAGCCGTACCAGCAGGTTCCCGCTTCTGTCTATGAGACTGCCCGGCAAACCAGTCCACCCGAGGTGATCGTCGGCGACGAGGCGAAACTTCCCTCCGATCCTCTTGGCGGGGACGAAGATCTCCAGGTACGCCGCCTCATGCCCGACGGCCCGAACTGGGATTTCGCCGTCAACACCATGACCTACGCTCCCGGCGCCACGCTTTCGCAAGTCGAAATCCACGTCATGGAGCACGGTCTGCTCATGCTCGAGGGCGGCGGCATCTACCGGCTCGGCGACCACTGGTATCCCGTCGCGGCGGGCGATTTCATCTGGATGGCGCCCTGGTGCCCGCAATGGTTTGGCGCGCTCGGCAAGACGCCAGCCAAGTATTTGATTTATAAGGATTGGAATCGGCATCCCATGGCGCCCGGCGCGTGAGGCAAGCTGAAGGGCAATGCGGGAGGAAACCATGGCGGATTGGAAACCGATCGTCCATATTGAAACGCTGATGGAAGAGCTCGAAACGCTGGCTCGCATTTCGGAGGCAGAGCCGCCGGTGGTCACCCGCGTGGTTTTTTCGGAAGCCGACTTGCGCGCCCGCGTTCAAGTGAAAGAACTTTGCCGTGAGGCCGGACTCGGCATTCGCGAAGACGCTGTGGGCAACACCTTCCTCCGCTGGGAGGGTACCGAACCCAGTCTTGCGCCTGTCGCCACCGGTTCCCACATCGACGCGATCCCCAATGCCGGCGCGTATGACGGCGTGGTCGGCGTTCTCGGCGGTCTGGAGGCGATTCGGTCCCTGCAACGCGCCGGCTACCAGCCGAGGCGGCCGATCGAACTGATCGTCTTTACCTCCGAAGAGCCAACCCGATTCGGCATCGGCTGCCTGGGTAGCCGCATGATGGGGGGCGTACTCAAGGCCGAGCAGGCCCACACGCTGCTCGACAAGCACGGCCACGGACTTGAGGAACTGCGCACCGAAGCGGGATTTGTGGGGGATCTGGCCACGGTTTTGCTCGCTCCCGGCCACTTTCACGCCTTTGTCGAACTGCACATCGAGCAGGGCGCGCTGCTCGAACGCGAGGGCCTGGACATCGGCGTCGTCACCCACATCGCCGCGCCCGCTTCCCTCAAGGTCGAGATCACGGGCGAAGGCGGCCATGCGGGAGCTTTGCTGATGCCGGATCGCCACGACGCTCTCTGCGCGGCGGCCGAACTGATTCTGGCCCTGGAATCCGCCGCCAAATCCACCGGCGTCATCGACTCCGTCGCCACCGTGGGCATCTGCGAGGTCTTTCCTGGCGCGGTCAACTCCGTTCCATCCAAAGTGCGCCTTGAGACCGACATCCGCGATACGGATAGCGACAGGCGCGACGCGGTGATTGCGCAGCTCAAGACCGCGGCCGAAGCGATCGAAGTTCGGCGTGGGGTTCGCATCGGCTTTCAAACTGTGAATGCCGACCCGCCCGCCGCCTGCCAATCCGCGATTCTCGACGCCATTGAGAAAGCCGTTACAGACTCCGGACTGAGCGGCCGCCGCATGGTCAGCCGCGCCTATCACGACTCGCTCTTTGTAGCCCGCATCGCGCCCGTGGCCATGATTTTCATCCCCTGCCATCACGGCGTGAGTCATCGCCCGGACGAGTACGCGAGTCCCGATTGGATTGCCGGCGGCGTCGAGGTTCTGGCGCGGACGCTGGCGCGGTTGGCCGCATAGCCGGTGGAAATCGGCCCATCCGAACGTGAAGGCGCCCGGATGAGTCGAGCCGGGCGCATACATCGTTTGGTTTAGATTGTCGGGCTAAAGGAGAGACTATCCTGCGCTTCCGCATCTGGAACCCGGTGCTGCGGCTTGGCGTGGAGCAGTGGCAGCGCCGCCGCCAGCACTTCCTCCACACGGCTGGCATAGTGGATGGCGACCCCCTCGGTCAGTGCCGGAGTCAGGTCTTCTTCCACGTTCTGGCGATTGTCCGCCGGGAGGATAACGTGCTTCACGCCAGCCCGCCTCGCCGCCAGGAACTTCTCCTTGATGCCGCCCACTGGAAGGACATTGCCGCTCAACGTCACCTCTCCGGTCATCGCCGTAAACGGCCTGACCGGCGTGTTGGTCAGCAGGGACACCAGGGTGGTCACCATGGTTACGCCAGCCGAGGGGCCGTCTTTCGGGATCGCGCCCGCCGGAACATGGATGTGCAGATCGATCGCGGAGTTGAAATCCTCCGCGAGCCCCACTGAGGCCGCATTCGAACGAACCCAAGTGAGCGCCGCCTGCATCGACTCTTGCATCACTTCGCCGATCTGGCCGGTCATCGTAAATCCGCCCTTGCCCTTCATGCTGTTGGCTTCAATGAAGAGGATGTCGCCGCCTGCCGGGGTCCACGCCAGCCCGACCGCCACTCCGGCTCGCTGTGTGCGTTCGAAGACCTCCATATCCACCCGCACCTGCACCCCGCCGAGATATTCCTGCAGTATCTCCTTATCGAGGATGAGCTTGTCCTTGTTCCCCTCGACAAATCGCCGGGCCACCTTGCGGCAGACCGTTCCAAACACTTGCTCCAGCTTGCGTACGCCGGCTTCCCGGGTGTAATGCCGGACGATGTGCCGCACTGCGGGCTCGGGAAACTCGATGACGCCCGCCGGGATGCCATTGGCCGCAATCTGCTTCGGAATCAGGTACTTGAACGCGATGTTGACCTTCTCGTCCTCGGTGTACCCTTGCAGCGAGATGATCTCCATGCGGTCCAGTAGCGGCTCGGGAATCGGATCGAGCATATTCGCCGTGCAGATGAAGAGCACCTTGGAGAGATCGAAGGGAACGTCCAGATAGTTGTCGCGAAAGGTCGAGTTCTGCTCCGGGTCGAGCGTTTCGAGCAGCGCCGCCGCGGGATCGCCGCGGAAATCCCGCCCCAGTTTGTCCAGCTCGTCCAGCATAATCACTGGATCGTTGGTATCCGCGCGGCGAATGCTCTGCATGATCTGGCCCGGCAGCGCGCCGATGTAGGTGCGCCGATGGCCGCGAATCTCCGCTTCGTCGTGCATGCCGCCGAGGGAGACTCGCTGGAATTTTCGCCCCAGAGCCCGCGCGATCGATCGGCCCAGCGAAGTCTTGCCCACTCCCGGAGGCCCGACAAAGCACAAAATCGGTCCTTTCATGTCGGGTTTCAACTCGAGGACGCTCAGGTAGTCCAGAATGCGATCTTTCACCTTCTTGAGGCCGTAGTGGTCGTCGTCGAGGATCTCGTGCGCCTTGGCCAGATCCACTTCGGTGCCCGAACTGCGCGCCCACGGCAGCGCCGCCAGCCACTCGACGTAGTTGCGAACCAGGGAGGAATCGGAGGCCATCGGCGACATCCGCGCCAGCCGGTTCAGCTCCTTCAGAGCTTCCTTCTTCACCTCGTCGGGCATGCCGGCGGCTTCAATCTTCTCCCGAAGTTCGTCATTATCCCTTTGACTTTCATCGACTTCGCCGAGTTCCTTTTGAATTGCCTTCAACTGTTCGCGCAAGTAGTAGTCGCGCTGCGACTGCTGCACCTGGTCCTGCACCTCGGTCTGGATCTTGGTGCGAAGCTGCTGCACCTCGATCTCCTTGGCCAGAAACTCGTTCACCTTTTCAAGGCGCGCCGCGACATCCACCGACTCGAGCAGGACCTGCTTGTCGGTGGTGGTGAGAAATGGCAACGAAGAGGCGATAAAGTCGGCCGCGCGGCCCGGTTCTTGAATGTTGGCGGCAATGGTCTGCAATTCGTCCGAGAGCGTCGGCGACGCGCTGACGATCTGCTGGAACTGGCCAGTCACGTTGCGCTGCAGCGCCTCGACGGAGGCCGCCGAAGCGGCATCCTGCGCCTCGTGGTCGGGTACAATTTCAACCTCAGCCATCAGAAACGGCTCGGTCTGAGTGAACCGCGCCAGCCGCACCCGCGCTGTGCCTTCGGTAAAGACGAAGCGGCTTTGATTCGGCATCTTCACCACTTTGTGGACCGTGGCCAGAGTGCCGTACTCGTACAACTCGCTGGGTTGCGGCGCGTCCAGACGGGCCTCGCGCTGCGCCACCACCACGATCGTACGCTGGTCGCCCAGGGACTCAATTAGGTGAATGGAGCTTTCCCGCCCCACGGTCAGAGGCAGCACAGCATGGGGGAAAAGCACCGTATCGCGCACGGGCAACACCGATACGGACTGGAGATGAGCAGGCTTGCTGAAATCCGCGCCGGACTTGGAACTATTCGGAGAACTGAGCGGACTGGAAGAACTAATCATTGAGCATCCTCGTATCAACTTTCCTTATTAGACACCGCACAACCGCGAAAGTTTCAGAAAGGGAATCGCGCGCTCGCCCTCCCGGCCGTCTTTGAATTCTTCGATGCAACTCTGCAGCCCACACCGCCTCGCATTCCACGATTCGCGTCTTAATGAGACATCCGGGGGCATTCCGCCAAAGGGCAAACCTGCCGGCAGGGTCGTATCGTGAATCGCTACGAGCGGATATCGGCGCATGCGCCGAAAACTTGAGCCAGGGCGCCAGAATTTATACGCGGATGTGTTTGATATCGAGAGGGATAAGGTAATTAAGCGATCTTCATACAAACCCCAAGCATGGCCGCTAACGGACCGCTTCCACGTAGCGCCCCAGCTCTTTGACCATGGAGCAGTGAGGCCGCAGCGCGGCGATCGCCCGCGCGCCGTCCTTAGGCGAGTGGAGCTGGCAATCGACGTAAAACACATACTCCCATGGGCGGCCGTGGACCGGGCGGGACTCGATCTTGGTCAGGTTGGTTCCCTCTTTCGCCAGCTCGGAAAGCGCGGCGACCAGGGTGCCAACGCGATTTTCGACCGTAAACGCCAGACTCATCTTGTTGGCTTGGGGATTGGGATCGACCTCGGCGGCGCGGCGGAGAAAGAAGAAGCGGGTGAAGTTTTCCGGGTTGTCCTCGATGCCGGCCGCCAGAATCTGCGCGCCGTAGTAGCTGGCGGCCTCGGCGCTGGCGATGGCCGCCGCGTGGCGGTCGCGCAACTCGACCAGTTGCTTCACGCTGCCGGCCGTGTCGTAAAAGGCGAAGGACTCGATCTTGGGGTGCTCGGCCAGAAAGCGGCGGCACTGGGCCAGGGCCACGGGATGCGAAAAGACCCGGTCGATCTGGTTGAGCGCCGCGCCGGAGATGGCGATCAGATTGTGCCGGATGCGCAGCAGCGTCTCGCGGACGATGGCCACGTCGTTGCTCAGCATCAGGTCGAAGTGTTCGGTGACCGAGCCGGCCAGCGAATTCTCGATGGGGATGCAGGCCGCGTCCACTTCGTTGCGCACTAAAGCCGCGAAGACCTCGGCGGAAAGGGAAAACGGAACAATGCGCGCCGGTTCATCGGCGAGCGCGGCGAACTTGGTGGCAGCCTCGTGGCTGAAGGAACCCGGTTCCCCCTGAATGGCGATCTTGATCACGGCAATAGGGCGCTCCCGCGCAGACGGACGCTGAAAGAATCTCTCAAGATATTACCGTGCAAACCAGAGATCGGCGGAGACAAATGCCAGAAAAACCATTCCGATAATGCCGTTCATGGTGAAGAAGGCGGCGTTGAGTTTGCGCAGGTCGCGCGGGGAGACCAGCGTGTGCTCGTAGAGCAGCAGAATGGCCACGGCGGCCACGCCGACGCGCCCCCAGCAGCCGAATTGGAAGAGCACGGCGAACCAAGCCAGCATTCCAACCACGGCCGCGTGGAGTAGACGGGCCATCCAGAAGGCCGCGTCGAGGCCGAGCGCCTGGGGAATGCTGAAGAGTCCGGCGGCGCGGTCGTGCTCCATATCCTGGCAGGCGTAGAGGATGTCGAAGCCGGCGACCCAGCAGGCGACGACGGCGGTCAAGAGCGCAATGCGCCAGTCGAGCGAGCCGCGCACGGCGATCCACGCGGCGGAGGGCGCGATGCCGAGCGCCAGGCCAAGCACCAGATGCGACCAGCGCGTGACGCGCTTCATGTAGGAATAGCCGAGCAGAACGAGCAGAACGACCGGCGAAAGCAGCAGCGTGAGCCGGTTCAATTGCCAGCAGGCCAGCTCGAAGGCGGCGATCATAAAAAGCGTAAAGGCCAGCACAAAACCGGGCGAGAGCAGCCCGGCGGGAATGGCGCGCATCCTGGTGCGGGGATTGGCGGCGTCGAGCGAGGCGTCCGCCCAGCGGTTGAAGGCCATGGCCGCCGAGCGCGCCGAAACCATGGCGACCAGAATCCAGGCCAGCGTACGCCAGGAAGGGAAATTGCCGGGAAGGCCATGCGCGGCGAGCAGCGCTCCAGTGAGCGCGAAGGGCAGCGCGAAGATCGAGTGCTCCCACTTGATCATCTCGAGGGTGATCTTCGTCCTGGTCCAAAGCGTGCTCATTGGCCGATCCGCCTCAGTCTCCAGTGTACTTGAGGGGCGGCGGATGGTAGCTTGCAACGGAAACATCGTTGGAGGGGGCTTGAAAACTCCGCCGCAGCTCCCGGCTGTTTCTCCGCTCCTGAATCGCCTGTTGTTCGTGGCCGCGTGGACCCTGTTCGCCCTATCGGATCGAGGCCGGGCTCAACAGCGGGCCTTCGATGCGACGCATCTGTCCGCGCCGCGCGAGCTCAACAGCGAGTGGCTGATGCAGGTGGGCGACGCGCCGTCCTTCGCGGAGCCTGGGTTCGACGATTCCCACTGGACCTCGGTCGATCTCAACACTCCACCGACGCAGGCTCTTCACGGCGGACGTCCGCGGGTGGTCTGGTACCGGCGATGCTGGTTTCGGTGATGGTGGGGGCGATCCGGGCCACGGCGGAGTTTACGCACGAGCCGGAGGAACTGCTGGCCAGCCTGAATGAGTGGCTGATGGGGCGGTCGAGGGGCGGGTTTTCGACGGCGCTGGCGGTGCATTTTTCCGCGGATGGAGTTGAAACGATCGCCAACGCCGCGCATCTCTCGCCGTATCTGGATGGGCGGGAGATCGAGCTACCCGGCGCGCTGCCGCTGGGCATTGTGGGCGGCGCGGCGTACGAAACTACGACGTTCTTTTTGGCGCCGGGGAGCCGGCTCACGTTCTACTCCGACGGTGTTGTGGAGGCGCAGAATGCGCAGGGCGAACTGCTCGGGTTCGATCGCACTCGGGAGCTTTCGACGCAGCCGGCGGCGGCGATTGTGGCAGCGGCGAAGCGGTTTGGGCAGTCGGACAACATTACGGTGGTGGCGATTACGCGGACGGCGGCGGTGGCCGTCGCGGCTTAGGATGGCGACTGGCTTTGCGCGGCACCGGCCTTAAGGCCTTAGCTCCCTCCTTGATCGGCATATAACGATGGCGGCGGTCTGCGAAATGGGATAGAGTGGCAGCGGCAACTCTTGCCTGGAGAGGAGTACCTGCATGACAGCCGAAGTTCCCGAGGGTTACAACACGCTGCAGCCTTACCTGATGTTTGCGAGCGCGAGAGCGGCGATTGACTGGTACGCCAAGGTGTTTGGGGCGAAGGAGAAACTGTGCATGAGGTCGCCGGAGGGGCGGGTGGTTCATGCGGAGATCGAGTTGGGCGATTCGGTGGTGATGCTGGCGGACGAAAACCCGGCGATCGACGCGTTTGCCGCGCCGCATTATGGCGGGTCGCCGGTGAGTTTGATGCTGTATGTGGAGGACTGCGACGAGACCTACGCCGAGGCGCTGCAGGCGGGGGCGACGAGTCTGCGCGAGCCGGCCGATCAGCCGTATGGGGATCGCGTGGCGGGGGTGCTGGACCCATTTGGGTATACGTGGTGGGTGGCGCACTCGACTGGGCCGCAGGTGAGGGGAACGGAGGCACCATGACGCCGGATGAGTTTCGCGAGATTGCTTTGAGTTTTCCGGGGGCGGCGGAGAGTGCGCATATGGGGCATCCGGATTTTCGGGCGCATGGGCGAATCTTTGCCACGCTCTCGTATCCGGATACGAAGACCGCCATGGTGAAGCTGGCCGCTGCGGATCAGCGGCGGCTGGTTTCGGCGTATCCGCATATTTTTTATCCGGCGAATGGGGCTTGGGGATTGCAGGGTTGCACGATGGTGCATCTGGACGCGGCTGGGCCGGACCGGATGACGGAGGCGCTGGAGCTGGCGTTTGAGAACAGTGCGGCGGCGGTTCGCGCGAAGGCGGCGAAATCGACGCGGAAGCGGTGAAAATTCGCGGAAATCCTGAGAACAGCGATTGAAACCGCAACGGTTTCGACATAGTCTTGGACAATGCCTGACGCAATGGACAAGGGAAGCCGGAATGGCTCTACGCTGGTTTTGCGGAACTTGCGCAAGACGTATGCGGATGTGGTGGCTGTGGACGGGATCGATCTGGAAGTGGCCAAGGGCGAGTGCTTTGGTCTGCTGGGGCCGAATGGCGCGGGGAAGACGACGACGATCGAGATTTGCGAGGGGCTGACCGATCCCGATGCGGGCGGAACAGTCGAGCTGCTGGGGCTGAACTGGAAGGCGCATGCGGCGGAGCTGCGGCAGCGGATTGGGTTGCAGTTGCAGGAGACGCAGTTTCCGGAGAAGGCCACGGTCGAGGAGATGATTGGGCTGTTCCGGAGCTTTTTTCACAAGGGGATTGCGGTCGAGGAGTCGATCCGGACGGCGCAGTTGGAGGAAAAGCGCAAGTCGCGGGTGGGCGGGCTTTCGGGCGGGCAGAAGCAGCGGCTGGCGATGGCCTGCGCGCTGGTGGGCGACCCGGAGCTGCTGTTTCTGGATGAGCCGACGACGGGGCTTGATCCGCAGGCGCGGCGGCACCTTTGGGATCTGGTGGACGATCTTAAGAAGGCTGGGCGGACGATCATCCTGACGACGCATTATATGGATGAGGCGGAGCGGCTGTGCGATCGCGTGGCGATTATGGACCACGGGAAGATCATTGCGCTGGGAACGCCGGCGCAGTTGATCGCTTCGGTTGGCGGCGAGCACATTGTGGAGTTTGCGCTGCATGGCGATTCTGCGCTGAATACGGGTGCTTTGCTGGCGATCGAGGGGATTGGGTCGCATCGGGTGGATGCGGGGTTGCACCAGCTTTCGGTTTCCGAGCTGCATGTGGCGGTGCCGGCGATCTTTGCGGCGATTGCGGCGCAGGGGTTGACGCTGAGCGAGTTCCGGACGCATTCGGCGTCGCTGGAGGATGTGTTTGTGGGGCTGACCGGGAGGAATCTGCGCGATGAGTAGCCAGCCTGGCAAGATTGAGTCGAGTTCCCTGTTGCAGTTGACGGCGCTGCGGTTCCGGCTGTTTTTGCGCGAGCCGGAGGCGGTTTTCTGGACGTTTGTGTTCCCGATCCTTCTGGCTGTCGGACTGGGTTTGGCGTTTCGGAATCGGCCTGCGGATGTGTTGCAGGTGGCGGCGACGACTCCGAAGCTGACGGCGGCGCTGGCGGCGGACAGGGGGCTGACGGCGACGACGCTGGATGCGGCGGCGGGGGCGAAGGCGCTGGCGACGGGGCATATTGTGCTGCTGGCGGTTGCGACTCCGACGGGGATCTCCTACGAGTACGACGATACCAATCCGGATGCGCGGACGGCGCGGTTGCTGGCGGACCGGGCGGTAGAGGGCGCGGCGGGGCAGGTGGCCAGGGTGGCGGCGGAGAACAGGCTGGTGCATGAAGTGGGGTCGCGGTATATCGACTTTGTGGTGCCGGGTTTGCTGGGGATGAATCTGATGGGGCCGGCGATCTGGGGGATGGGATTTGCGATTGTGGAGGCGCGGCAGAAGAAACTGCTGAAGCGGATGGTGGCTTCTCCGATGCCGAAGTGGCAGTATCTGGCATCGTTTATTTTGTCGCGGCTGGTGATGCTGGCGGTGGAGGTGGGGGTGTTTCTGGGCTTTGCCGCGGTGGCCTTCCAGGTGCCGTTTCGCGGGTCGCTTTGGGAGCTGGGGTTGATTTGCCTGCTGGCGTCGTTGAGTTTTTCGGCGCTGGGGTTGCTGACGGCTTCGCGGGCGAAGACTATGGAGGCGGCCAACGGACTGATGAATCTGGTGATGCTTCCGATGTGGATTTTGTCGGGGGTGTTCTTTTCGTCTTCGCGGTTTCCGGCGGCGATTCAGCCGTTTGTGCAGGCGTTGCCGCTGACGGCGGCGATTGACGCGCTGCGGGGGAACATGCTGCAGGGGCTGAATCTGGGACAGATGTGGGCGCCGATGGCGATTTTGCTGGCCTGGATGGTGGTGCCGTTTGCGGTTTCGCTGCGGATTTTCCGGTGGCGGTAGGGGTTGACTTTCGCCCCAAAAAGGCGAACAAGTGGCGAATATTTTCGCGCGCGCACTACATTTCGCTCATATCTTGTTTATTTTCATTGGTTTCCGGGGGATTTTCGGGACGCGAAACGCCACTTTTCGGGGGGGGTTCGCCACTTTGTTGCGCATTCTTGACAGCTTTTTAGCGGTCGCGCTGGTGGTGCAAAGGCAAAAGCCAGGACGGGCGGGCTCTTGGGGGTTCCCACCTTAGTCGCAAGGCCAACGGCGCGGCGAAGGTGGGGCACCCGCTTCGGTGGTGAAACGTGGGTACAAGCGTGGGCGATGACAAAAATTTAGGTGTGGGGGCGGGAGAGGTTTACACTGAGGTTTCAAACCTTGGATTGCATTTTTGGCGGTTGTCGCTTTGCTTGGGCTTGTGTGCCTCATCGATGCGGCATCGAGACCGCGAGGAACCCATGGACGGCAAAGCTGAACCCGTTGACGCGCCGGTGGAGGTAACCGACCCTCAGGAGATTACCCGCCTTCTGCGCTCGTGGAGCGGCGGCAATCGCAATGCGCTGGACCAATTGATGCCGGTGGTGTACCGGGAGTTGCGGAAACTTGCGGCACGCTGTCTTTCTTCGGAACGGCCGGGACACAGTTTGCGGGCGACAGCGCTGGTGAACGAGGTGTATCTGAAGCTGGCGCAGTCGGAAATGGCGTTCAACGACCGGGTTCACTTTTACGCGTTGGCATCGCGGATGCTGCGGCACATTCTGGTGGACCATGCCAAGGCGAATCGGCGGGAGAAGCGCGGCGGGGATGCGCAGCGGATTCCGATCGACGAAGCGATCGTGTATGGACCGGAGACGCCGCCGGAGATTCTGGAGCTGGACGAAGCGTTGAAACGGCTGGCGGCCGAAGACCAGCGCAAGGCGGATTTGATCGAGATGCTGTATTTTGGCGGATTGACCTACGATGAGGCGGCGGAGGCGTTGCAGATTTCGCCAGCGACGGTACACCGGGAACTGAAGTTTGCGAAGGCGTGGCTCTATCGGGAACTGAGCCGGGAGTCGAGCCGCGAACTGAGCCGGGAGCCGAGGTAAATGATGCCCCAGACTTTGGAACCGAACCGGTGGAAGCAGGTGGAAGGGCTGTTTTATGCGGCGCTTGAGCTGCCGGCGGAGGCGCGTGCGGCGTTTGTGCAGAACCAGTCGGAGGCGGACCGGGAGTTGATCGACGAGGTGATGAGCCTGCTTGCGGCCGAGCCGGCGGCGGAGAAGTTTTTGGCCGCGCCGGTTGGGGGAGTGGTGCGGGAGGTCGCGGCGGAGCAGACGCTGGACCGGCTGCGGCCAGGCGGGCAGTTGGCGCACTACGAGATTCAGGCGAAGATAGGCGCGGGCGGCATGGGTCAGGTGTACCGGGCGATGGACCTGCGGCTGCGGCGGCCGGTTGCGCTGAAGGTGCTTGCTCCTTACCTGACGCACGACGAGGCGGCACTGCGGCGGTTCGAGCAGGAGGCGCATGCGGCCTCGGCCTTGAACCATCCGAATATTCTGACGGTTTTTGAGTTTGGCGAGTCCGAGGGGCTTCATTACATCGCGACGGAGCTGATCGAAGGGCCGACGCTGCGCTCGGAGTTGCAGCCGGGCGGGCGGGGGCGGTTCGAGATCAAGGCCGCGGTGCCAGTGGCGGTCCAGATAGCCAGCGCTCTGGCGGCGGCTCATGGATCGGGGATCGTTCATCGGGACATCAAACCGGAAAATATCTTGATCCGCGGCGACGGCTTGGTCAAGCTGGTGGATTTTGGGATTGCGAAGCTGGGTGAGGGGCGGGCCGGTTTCGACTCGGAGGCGGGGGAGGCAGGGGCTAAAGCCCCGTTGGATTTGCCGGCTTTCTCGGCACGACTGAAGTCGTGCCCTGTTACAAAGCCTTCCGACGGCGGTTCCGAGGCGGGGTCGCGCGACGGCGGTGGGTTTGCGCCGGGGCTCGCTGGGGCCGATTTGACGTTGCCGGGGATGGTGGTGGGGACGCTGCGGTATATGTCTCCGGAGCAGGCGCGGCGGGAGCCGGTGGATGGGCGCAGCGACCTGTTCAGCGTGGGGGCGGTGCTTTACGAGATGCTGGCGGGGGCGCCGGCGTTTCAGGGGGAAAGCCAGGAGGAGATTGCGCGGCGGGTTTTGGAGGTCGATCCTCCGCCCCTGGCTGAGTATGGCGTGGATGTGCCGGTAGAGCTGGAGCTGATTGTCGAGAAGGCGCTGCGGAAGGAGAAGGACGAGCGGTACCAGACGTCGCGGGACTTGCTGGTGGATTTGCAGCAGTTTCAGCGGAAGTGGGAGTTTGAGGCCAATCTGGCGCGGGCCGGGATGACGCCGAGCGGCGGTATGCGGGCGCGGGCGGCGGGCGAGGCGAATTCGGGTGCGCATTCGGCGGCGGTCTCCGCGTCTTCGGCGCCGGTGGGAAGGCGTTGGAGGCCGCTGGCGCTTTCCGCCGGGGTGTTGCTGGCGGTTCCACTGGGGATTGGGGGGTGGCTCGCGATGCGGGACTCGGCTCCGGCGGCGGGGGAGCCGCGGAGCATTGCGGTGCTGCCGTTCGAGAACCTGAACGGGGACAAGAGCGCGGATTTTCTTTCGGTGTCCTTGGCCGACGCGCTGATTGCGAAGCTGGGATATGTGAAGTCGCTGACGGTGCGGCCGGCTTTGGCGAGGACGGATTTCCGCGCGGGAAATCGCGACCGGAAGCGGATTGCGTCGGATTTGCGGGTGGATTTGTTGCTGACGGGGAGTTACCGGAAGGAGGGTAACAACCTGGAGGTTGCGACGGAGTTGTTTGGCGCGCGGCGCAACGCGGTTCTATGGCGCGGGGATTTGCAGATTCCGTACGACCAGTTGCTGACGCTGGAGGACAAGCTGACGCAGAAGATCCTCGGCGGGCTTTCGATTAAGTTGTCGGCGGTGGAGGCGCAGAGCATTGGGCATGACCGGCCGGTGAATACGGTGGCCTATGAGTACTACCTGCGCGGTGTGGATCTGTATGCGCTGAACGAGTTTGCGGAGGCGATCGACGCGCTGCGTCAGTCGATCGCCAACGATCCGGGGTATGCGCCGGCCTGGGCGCAACTGGGGCGGGCGTATACGACGCACGCTTCGCTGCAGTTTGGCGGGCGGGAGCAGTATGCGCTGGCCAGGCAGGCGTACGACAAGGCGCTTTCGCTCGATCCGGGGCTGGTGGATGCGCGGATTTATATGGCCAACCTGCTGACGGATACGGGACGGGCGGAGGAAGCGGTGCCGCTGCTTAAGGAGGCGCTCGAGGCCGATCCGAACTCGGCGGAGGCGCACTGGGAGCTGGGGTACGCGTACCGCTTTGGCGGGCTGCTGGATGAGTCGGCGGCGGAGGCCGAACAGGCGCGGCGGCTGGACCCGGAAGTGAAGATGAACAGTTCGGCGATCAATGCGTACCTGTATCGCGGGGAGTACAAGAAGTTTCTGGACAGTTTGCCGGCGGGCAACTCCGGCTATACGCTGTTTTATCGCGGTTTGGCGCAATATTACCTGAACGACCTGAACGAGGCGGAGAACGATTGGGACCGGGGTTACCTGCTGGACAAGACGATACTGCCGGCGCCGATCGGGCAGGCGATGAGCGACGGGCTGAAGCATCGTCCCGAGGATGGGTTGAAGCTGCTGCGGGAGACGGAGGCGCGCTTCGACGCGCAGGGCGTGAACGACCCGGAGATGCTTTACAAGATGGCGCAGGCGTACGCGATGCTGGGAGACTCAACCTCGGCGCTGCGGGCTCTCGAAAAGAGCGCGGATGGGGGATTTTTCTGCGCGCCGTTTCTAGCCAAGGATCCGCTGATGAACAGCCTGCGCGGGTCGCCGAAGTTTTGCGAGTTGCAGGGGCGGATTTACGCGCGGTTTGCGCAGTTCCGGCAGCGGTTTGGGTGGGCTTCGGGTAAGTGATGCGGGTTAGCGGTTGAAGGGGTATTCCTGGACCCAGTGGAATCCTCGGCTGACGAGCGTGAATTTGTTGCGGTCGACGAGAGTCAGTTCGAGATGCGTGGGTTCGGTGCCGAGAGTGCCGTCGAGGGTCATACGGTCTGCGGCTGGGCGCTGGTAGTGGAGGGTTCCCTTCCATCTCCTGTCGTCGCCTTTGGTGAGGGCGATGGTGTGGCTGGTCTCGTCGATGGCGGCCGCGAAACCGCCGAAGGTGTCGTCCATTCTTTGGAAGGTCATGTACTGGGGGTAGTCGAAGACGATGCGGCGCCAGCGGCCGTAGTCGTCGAGGAGCGGAGAGCGCTCGTGGTTGTCGATGATGAGCTTATCGACGGTCCAGATGCCGTAGAGGGGGGATTTTGGTGCGGCGGCACCGTATTTGCCCCAGTCTCCCCAGGCTGCATAGACGGCTGTGCCGAGGAGCCAGGCGGCGAAGAGCAACTGGGCGAAGGCGGCGATGCGATTGGCGCGAATGGAGCGAAACAAGGTGGGAGCCGAGGAAGAGGCGACGGGGCGGTCGCGCAGGAAGAAGTCGGCGAGGCGGGACAAATCCGGGGCGGCGAGAAAGAGGGCCATGAGCAATAAGTGGAAAGAGAGAATTTTAACGGGAACGTCGTAAGTCATGTTGAGGATGAATATCTCGCTGGTAACTCCCATGGTGAAGAGCGCGCCGAGCAGGGCGGTGCGAGGCAGGAAGAGCAGGATGGCGGCGAGGACTTCGGCCGAGCCGCAGAGCATTTCATAGGCGGGGGATGCGCCGATCGAAAACCAGAGTGCGCCCATGGGAGAGAAATCTCCGTAGGGCTCCAGTAACTTGGTGAGATAGGGGAAAGGCATTTGCATGGGGAAGAGCTTGGCCAGGCCGTAGCTCAGCATTTGACCCGCAATCCCAAAGCGAAGGAAGAGGCGAAACCAGGCGTGGACGCGGGGATAACTCATGCGCCTGCGATCGAGGATGCTCCAGACTAGAGTGGCGGCTAGCGACACCGCCAGGAAGCAGAAGAGCATGACCCAATCGTAGGTTTTGTCGCCGCTGCCGCTCCCTTCATAGACTAAGTCGCGAGTTATGCCGAATACGTGGCGTGCGGCGAAGAAAACAAGAGGTCGCAGCGGGGGCAAGGTGGAAAGGTCGGGGATGTCTACCCTGGGAATGGCGATGAGGGCGCCTACGACCTGGACGTAGAGGCAATAGAGCGAGAAATAGATGAGACAGAAGCGGAAGGCGAGGCGCGTCGGGAGGGACCAGCGGCGGGTGGGCGTTTCAATCTGGATTTCGGCTTGGATTTCGGATTTGGTTTCGGCGATGGCGGCGGCTTGCACGCGGGTTCTCCTCAAGACAGCGACGTTTTGAGTCAGTTATAGCAGCATGGCGTCAGGTTCTTTCAAGAAGTTCTAGAAGATTGCTTGGATGAGGATGGCTCCCCCGAGGGCGGCGAGCAAAGCGACGGGCATGGCGACGATTCCGACTCGGAGGAAGCTCAAGAAGCTGACATCGAGATTCTCCTTGCGCAGGGCCAGGAGCCAGAGGATGGTGGCGAGCGAGCCGGTGATGGAGAGGTTGGGGCCGAGGTCGACGCCGATCATGACGGCGCTGGCGATGAGACCTTGGGTGTGCGAGGCGTGGAGGGTTGCGCCGGCGATCAGTCCCAGCGGGAGGTTGTTGACGAGATTGTTGGCGATGGCGACCGGGAATCCGATGAGAAGCGCGGCGGTCGCTGGAGGGAGGGATTCGGCGTGATGGAGCCAGCGCTGGGTTAGGTTGAGAGCGCCGATGGATTCGACCGCGTCGACGAGGATGAAGAGGCCGGCGACGAGGGCGAGGGTGGACCAACTGATTTCTTTGGCGAGGGGCCAGGGGTTGCGCCTCGATTGGATGGAGACTAGGGCGGTGACGGCGAGGGCTGCGAGGCAGGTGGGCAGGCCGAGATCTCTGCCGAGCGAGGAGGCGGCGAGCAGGATGGCGGCCACGGCGGCGAGGCCGGCGAGAACGAGTTTGCCCTGGGTATTCAGCGCCGGGGCTGAAGCCCCGAGGCTTTTGCGCGGTCCATCAGGGGGTTGAAACCCCCTGCTCCCTCCGAGGTCGGCGCGGAAGAAAAAGCGGAGGACGGCGTAGGTGGCGAGGATGGAGAGCGCGGAGGGTACGGCGTAGGAGGCCAGCCATTGGCCGAGGGGCGGCATGCGGTCGTGGAAGACGACGAGGTTGGCGGGGTTCGAGATGGGGAGGACGAAGGAGGCGGCGTTGGCGATGAGTGCGCAGGCGAAGAGATACGGGAGCGGGGCGACTTTGGCCTTGCGGGTGGCGTGGAGGATGGCCGGGGTGAGGACGACGGCGGTGGCGTCGTTGGACATGAGGATGGTGACGGCGGTGCCGGCGAGGTAGACGAGGGTAAAGAGGCGAGCCGACGATCCACGCGCGTGGGCGACTACGAGTGAGGAGAGCCAGTCGAATACGCCGTGTTCGCGGGCGAGTTCGGAGAGCAGCATCATGCCGGTGAGGAAGAGGTAGACGTCGGAGCCTTCCGCAACGGCGCGGCCGGCTAGTTGCAGCGGGATGAGGCGTAGGGCGACGAGCAGGAGCGCGCCGCTGCCGATCCACCAGACCTCTGGGATGCCGCGCGGGCGCAGGAGCATGAGGAGGATACTGAGGGCGACGATGGCGGGGAGGAGGATGTGCGCCAGTTCGGCGGGAATCATGGAAGCAGTTCTCCAGTGCGCGGGATCAGGCTACATGCCGGCCAGTCTGAGGTGGGGCGGAGGAATTGTCATCGAAATCAGTGTATTCGGTGAGGGTTTCCGGGACGGCGATCCAGAGGAGAAGGAAGGCAAGGACGGCGACCGCGCCGAGCGAGAGAAACGAGACGCGGTAGCTGAAGTGTTGGATGAGCTTGCCGCCGAAGGTGTTGCTGAGGGCAGCTCCGATGCCGGCGGCGGTGGCGAGTGCTCCTTGAAGGAGGTTGAAGCGGCCGGTGCCGCGGGCGCGGTCGGCGACGATGAGGATGGAGACGACGGCAAAGACGGCGTTGGCGACGCCGTCGAGAAATTGGATGGCGATTAGGCCGGCGGGGTTGTGGACAAGCGTGTAGAGGAGAGCGCGGATGGGGAGCACACCAAAGCCGAGCAGCAGGAGGGGTTTGCGACCGTGGCGATTGGCGAAGCGTCCGAGGAAGGCTGCGGAGGCCATGATGAGCAGCTGGGTGACGACAACACACGCGGCCATGAAGGGCGCGGCAGTGCGGTTGTCGTGTTGCGAAAGCATTTCGCCGAGTTGGGGGAGCATGGCGGCGTTGGCGAAGTGGAAGAGGAAGGCGCAACTGAAGAAGGCGAGCAGGATGCGGTCGCCGGATACGGCTCGCCAGATGGATTCGAGCTTGGGTTCGGGGCCTTCGGCAGTGCGCTCCGAACCGGCATGCTCTGGGCCGCCGCGGGCGAGTTCGTAGTCGATTTCCCTGGGGCGGATGCAGAGGACGCAGACGATGGTGGGGAGGGTGAGCAGGGCGGCAGAGATGAAGATGGCGCGGTTGCCAAAGAGGTGGCTGACGGCGGCGATGAGCAAGGCGCAGGCGACGTTTCCGGCGGAGTTGAAGCCCTGGTTGCGGCCGAACTGGCGGTCGAAGAGCTGACGGCCAACGAGGCCCATGGTGATCGCGGCGAGGGTGGGACCGAGGAATGGTCCTGCGCCGCCGATGAGGAGTTGCGAGGTATAGACGGTCCAGGGGTCGGCGCGGAAGGAGAGCAGGACGGCTCCGATGGCCAAGACGGCTGTCGCGAGGATGAGGACGAGGCGCTTGGCGCGGACGCGGTCGACGACGGCTCCGGCGGGTGTTTGGAGCAGGACGGTGACGAGGCCGCCGACGGTGAGGGCGACTCCGACGCGGCCGGGCTGCCAGCCGGCTCCGGCGAGGTAGGCGGCGAGAAAGGGGCCGAGGCCGGTCTGGACGTCGGCGAGGAAGAAGTTAGTGGCTTCGAGGGCGCGGCGGCTGTGGGTTTTCCCCGTGAGCAGGCTAGGAGCGGCTGGCGCCATGGACTGCGGTTCCCTTCCCGGAGAATTAGCGGCCACACGCCCGTCTAGCCGGCGAGCTTCCAGTCGGTTCTGGGGATGGATTGGCCGGGTTTGAGTTTGAGTGGGCCGTGGTTCCTGGCGTGGGCCAGGGCTTCAGCGGCGCGGGCGAATTCGAGGGCCTGGAAGTAGTTGGCGCTTTTGTGAGCTTGGGCGGCGCTCTTGCGGGCGGTTTCGTAGATGGTCTTGAGAGCCTCGGAAGAGGATGGTTCTTCCTCCCAGTGTTCTTCGGCGCGGCGGAGGAGGTCTTCGAACTGTTCGGCGATGGCGGCGGTGAGTTCCGGGCCGACGGGCGAGACCTCGGCGTAGGCGGAGGCGAGGGTGGCAAAGGTCCAGTGCTCAGCGGCGCGGAGGAGCTCGGCGGCTTGCTTGGAGCGGCCTTCGCGGAGTTCGTTCTGGGCGAGGCCGGCGAGGATGCGGGTAGGTCCGGTGCCTACGGACGGATGGAGACGCTCAAGGATGTCGATGCGGCCCATGTGCTCGAAGGCGCGGCGGAGGTCTTTGGGGTGCTTCCCGTGTTCGGGTTGGTGTGCGTGCTTCCTGGGGGCCTTTTTTGCGGCTTTTTTGGCGGCTTTTTTGGGTGGCGGCATGATTGGGGGTCCGTTTCTGGGGCGATTGACGCTCAGGGGTATTGTCGCGAAAGGGGCGGATTCCGATTGTTCTGAAAGGGACAGCTCCGTCAGTCCTGCGGGGTTTGGCTTTGACATGCCTTTAGGGAATCGTTTAGGGTTCGATCAACCTTCAAGGTCGGCCTGACTTACTCTCTGTGCATGCTGTTGCGGAAGGGCTCCACCGGCATAAGGTCATCCGCGAATAGAACGGTGTACGCTGGCGATGATCGAGACGCTCGCATGGAAGCCCCCCGGCTGGACGCGGCGCGGTTTTCTCGCTGCCGCATCGGCGGCCGTCGCGCCGGGCCTGCTGCGTGCGCTGGGATCGCCGGTTGCCCCGCTGCGTGCGCCGTTTTCACGGTTTACGGATGTGGCGGCGAGCGCCGGATTGACCCAGCCGATGGTCTTCGGCGATACCAGGCACATTACCTATGTGATTGAAAACATGGGGGGCGGGTGCGCCTTTCTGGACTACGACAACGATGGGTGGATGGATATTTTTCTGCTCTGCGGGCGGCATCTGGAGGGGGTTCCGGCGGGGGCGACGAACCGGCTTTACCGCAACAATCGCGATGGGACGTTTACGGATGTGACGGAGAAGGCTGGGCTGATCCGGTCGGGATACGCGAGCGGGCTGTGCGTGGGCGACTACAACAACGACGGGTTCGAGGACCTGTTTTTGACGTATTACGGGCAGAATGTGCTTTACCGGAACAACGGCGACGGGACGTTTACGGATGTGACGGCGAAGGCGGGGCTGCTCTATCCGGAGAGCCGTTTTGGGGCAGGATGCACGTTTGTGGAGACGCGGCGGAACGGGCTGCTGGACCTGTTTGTGTGCAATTACGTCGAGTTCCATCCGGACCGGGCGCCGAAGCCCTCGCTGGCGATGGTGGGGTGCAACTACGAGGGCGTGCCGGTGAATTGTTTGCCGACGGCGTATACGCCGCCGCAGCATTTTTTCTATCGCAACAACGGGGATGGGACGTTTACGGATGTTTCGAAGGAGAGCGGCGTGGCGGCGCTGCGGGGGTCGTATGGGCTTTCGACGGTGGCCTTCGACGCGGATGAGGATGGATGGCAGGATATTTTTGTGGCGTGCGATTCGTCGCCGAGTTTGCTGCTGATGAACAACCGGGATGGGACGTTTCGCGAGGAGGCGCTGGCGCGGGGCGTGGCGGTGAGCGGCGATGGGGAGATGATTGGCGGGATGGGGACGGGGGTGGGCGACTCGTCTCTGGACGGGCATCTGGACTTGCTGAAGACGCACTTCATCAACCAGGCGACGGGGCTTTACCGCAACGACGGCAAGGGCGCGTTCGACGACGTGGCGCGGGCGGCGGGGTTGGCCGGCGAGCGGCGGTTTATCTGCTGGGGAGTGGGGATGGCGGACTTCGACAACGACGGTTTCCAGGACATTCTGGTGGTAAATGGGAGCGTTTATCCGGAGTTGGAGGCGGTTTACGCGAAGTATCCGGCGAAGGGGCCGAGGCTGATGTTTCGCAATCGGGGGGATGGGGATTTCAGCCTGATGGGCGGGGAGGCTGGGCCGGGGATTGCTACGCCGCATGTGAGCCGAGGGTGCGCTTTTGGGGATTTCGACAATGACGGCGACGTGGATATTTTGATTTTGAACCACAATGAGCCGCCTTCGCTGGTGCGCAACGATGCGCCGAAGGAGAACCGTTGGATCAAGCTGCGGCTCGAAGGGACGAAGAGCAACCGGAGCGCGATTGGGGCGCGGGTGGTGGCGCGGTACGGCGGGAGGGTGCAGGCGCAGTCGGTGAGCAGCCAGACGAGCTACTTTTCGGCGAACGATCCGCGGCTGCATTTTGGGCTGGGAGCGGCGGGGACGGCGGATTTTGAGATTTTTTGGCCGAGCGGGACACGGGAAGTCCTGAAGGGCGTGGCGGCGGGGCAGGTGGTGCTGGTGCGCGAGGGTTCGGGGGTGGTGAAGGCGTCTTCCCTCGGGGGCTGAATCAAGATCACTGGCTTTCTCGGCACGACGGATCAGGCGGCGGAAAAAGTCGCAAAATCGGTGGGAATTGCGTGTCTGCGTGAGAACCGGCAGGGCTCGCCGTCGGGAGATTGCGGAAGGGCCCGCGGCGAAAGCCGGAGCTTTCTTCGGCGGCTTTTCAGCAGCCTGAAGGCTGCTGCTCCCTCCGACGACGGCGAGCATTGCTTGGGGTCGCAAGTTCTCAGGCAGGGGCTAAAGCCCCGTGGATTTGATTGATTTTATCGGCACGACTGAAGTCGTGCCCTGTTACAAAGCCAAGGCAAGAGGGTTCTTCGACAAGCTGTTAAGTCGTGCCCTTTTACAAAGCCGCGAGCATTTTAGGCGGTTAGGCTTCGGCGGCTTCCACGGTGGGGGCCTGGGGGATGATCGCGTCTACGCGGGTGAGTTTGAAGAGTTCGAGGACGCGCGGGCTGACGCCTACGGCGACCATGCGCTTGCCGGCGGCCTGGCACTGCGTATAGTGATTGACGATCAGGCCCATGCCGGCGGAGTCCATGTAGGGCACGCCGCTGAGATCGAGGATGGAGAGATCGGGGTATGGCTGGGAGCGCAGATCGGCCTGCAGGTCGAACATGTTGCGCAGGGTTAGCGGCCCTTCGAGGACCAGGATGCGGGTTCCGGGCAGCTTGCCTGCTTTGCGTTCTACGGTGAGGGGTGAGTCAAGAGCCATAACTACCCAAGTGTAGGGAACGGCGGCGGATATTTGGTTACAGTTGTGTGAAACGAGTGTGGAGTGTGAGTGTGAAGAGCAATGCCTTTCACACTCACACTTCACACTCGCACTTGGTTCTGAGGCGTTAGTTGGAAGCCGCCTTAGACTTCTCTTCGGGCTGGTTGGCGACTTGGAGGTGGTTGGTGACGCTGAAGACTCCGGGGACGCCGTTGGCGCGGAGGTAGGCGACTTCGCTGTCGGCTTTGCTATCGACCATGCCGTAGAGTTCCACATGGCCGTTCTGAACGGAGATTCGGATGGGCTTCGCGGGGTCGATGGCGTACTTATTAAGCGAAGGATAGCCGTAGACTGCGCGGGCGACTTCGATCCGGGTGCGGTCGTCCATGAGCGAGACGGGATCGACGGAGATGTCTTCGACTACGTCTTTGACGCCCGGGTAGGTGCTGACCAGGGCCATGGCGGAGTCTTTGTCCACGTCGGTGCGAGCGTGGCCGCCGAGGGTGACGACGCCGTTCTGCACGTTGAGCGAGATGGCGTTGAAGGCGTTGCCGTAGCCGACGCGGTCGTACTCGAGTTTTTCGAGCAGCTTGGCCTTGAGCTGATCGTCGGAGACGGTAGGCCCGCCGACCTGGATCTCGTTGCGGACTCCGGCTACGCCTTTGACCTTCTGAACGCGTCTGCCGGCGTCGGCTTTGTATTCGTAAAGGTCGACCGTACCGGTAAGCGTGGCGATACCGTTTTCCACGGCGACTTTGACGTTTTGAAACTGCTTTTTGTCGAGTTTCTGGGTGGCTGCGGTGGCGATTGCGGAGCTCTCATCTTCCATGCCCGCGGTGATCGCCGCGCCCGAGGTGCGGGGCGCGGCAAACGAAGCCTGGGGAAGGGTGAGGAGGGCCCCGGCGACGAGTCCTGCGAGCGTTACCGATGTGGCAATGCGATTGGGAGTCATGCCTGTATCCTCCTGGTTGCTTCTTAAGTACGCTGTCGAATCCGCCTTTAGATGTTTGGCGGAATTCCTGCAGCGCTCGGTTAGTTAGACACAAGTTTTGGCGGGGAGTTGCTTAGTGGCTCGGCGGTGAGCGAAATAGCTCAGTTAGCGACTGGGTTACTTGAAGCGGCGGCGGTTTTTTAGGACTACGGAGAAGATGCCCGATTCGTCTTGGGTGACCAGCAGGGAGAGATGGCGGTTGATGGCGATTTCCGCCTGGATGAGTTGCTGGGTGGTGGTGTTGACGTTGCTGGCGTAGGTGAAGGTGACGTTGTTGCCGATCTGTTCGACGACGGTGACGCGGGCTGTCGAGTTGCCGAGGGCGCCGATGAAGTTGGGGTCAATTTTGACGGCGCCGGTGCCGAAGAGGCGCTGGACGCGGTTGGAGACGGTGGCGTTGAGGGCTCCGCCGAGTAGGGCGTCGGTGTTGGGGTTGTCGCCGCCACCTTGTTGCTGTTGCTGGCCGTATTCGGCTCCTTCGCCGGTGGTGCGGCCGAGGGCGAGCAGGGCGATGATGTCGGCTTCGGGGAGGGGCGGCTCGGAGCGGTAGGTGAAGCGGGGCTTGTCGGAGCTGCCGTGGAGACCGAGGGTGATGTCGTAGTCTTCGACGCGGGCGGTGGCGTCGATGTCGATGTTGGGCTGGATGCGGACGGGGTTGGTGAAGTTGATGTCGCCGCGTTCGAGCTCGTATTTGGTGCCGCCGATGGAGGTGCTGCCCTCGGTGAGGGAGATGCGGCCGAGCAGGGAGGGCGCGGCGAGGGTGCCGCGCAGGCGAAGGTCGACGTCGCCGGCGAGCTTGGCGTAGGCGTTTTGGAAGTCGAGCTGGGGCGCGGAGGTGAGGTGGATGTCGAGGTGCAGGCGGTTGGAGGGGGCGTCGGGCGCGACGATGGCTGAGACGCTGGACTGCGAGGCGAGGGCGGCGATGTCGAGATCGGAGTTGATGGTGAAGCGAGTGACCTGCACGTTGCCGGTGAGCTGGAGGTTCGTTTGCGGGCCTTGGAGGCGGAGTTTGGCGTCGGCGAGCGAGCTGATGCCTTGCGGGTAGCGGATGCGGATGGATTTGCCGGTGGCGGAGAGGTCCGCGTAGAGGCCGTGCTGAAAGCCGAGATAGCCGCCGACGGAGAGCCGGCCGCCGCCGCTCATGGCGGTGAGGGAGCGGATTTCGAGTCGGTTCTGGATGAATTCGAGGGTGCCTTGGATCTGGCTGAGGCCGTTGGGGAAGTCGCCGAGGGCGAGGGCCACGTTCTGGAACTCGACTTTGCCTTGCAGCGTGGGGTCGGAGAGCGGGCCGTGGGCTTCCATTTGGAAGTTGGTGACGCCGGAGGCGATCAGGTCGGGGTCGAGCGAGGCGGCGAGGCGCATGTTGACCGAGCCGTTGGCCTGGATGTCGAGTTGCTGCTTGCCCGGGAGGGCGAGGCTGCCGTTGATGTTGAGGTCGGTGTCCTCGCCGGTGACTTCGAGGGGATCGAGGCGGGCGACGCCTTCGACGAGGGTGGCGTGGACGGGGCCTTTGCTGGCCAGATGGACGCCTTCGATAGCGACGGCGAGCTGGTTGAGGTTGGCTTCGCCACGAATTTTTTCCGGATGCGCAAGCGGGCCGGAGATGTTGGCGTGGCCCTCGAGAGCCGACTGGCCGGCGATGCCGGTGACGCGCATCAGCTTGAGGATGGCACCGATGTCGAATTTCGAGAAATCGAGGCTGGCCTGGGTGTAGTAGCTCGAATCGAGTCGGGTGTTGCCGTGGGCGGTGAATTCGCCGGCAGGCTGGTGGGAGGTGAGGTCGTAGGCGACGGCGTGCTGGGCGGCGGAGGCGGAGAGAGCCAGGTCGGCGACTGGCTCGCCGGCGACCACGATGCCGCTGAAAGTGGCGCGGGCTGTGAGCTGCGGGTCAGAGAGCGAGCCGCTGCCGTTGGCGGTGAAGGCGAGTTTGCCGGCGATGGGGACGCCAGTGTTTTTCAGATGCTGGATTGCGGCGAGGTCGATGGAGGTCCCTCGGGCGTCTAGCTGGAAGGTGCGATGGGCGAGATCGTAGCCGCCGCTGGCGGTAAGATGTCCACCGGCTTGGGATGCGGTAAAGCTGGAGATTTTGATCTGGCTGCCGGCGACCGAGCCGCTGGCGTGAAGGTGGTCGATCGCTTCGCCGTAGCCGGCCGCTTTGTCGACATCAACGCTGCCGGAGCCGGTGAGGCTGTTGAGCTGGCCCTGGACGGCGATCTGGGCGCTGAGGTTGCCGGTGACGGGCGCGGCGACGGCGGCGAGGGGCAGGAGCTGGTCGAGCGGGAAGGCTTGCGCCGAGAGCTTGAGCGCGAGGGGCGAGTGCGCGTCGAATTCGTCTTCGGTGTCGCTGAGCTTGTATTTCGGATCGGTCGAATCAAGACGGCCTGCGAGGGTGAGGGTGGAATGGCCGCGGCGGAGGGTGCCGCGGCGGATGAGGATGCTGGCTGGGGAGTATAGGCCGTCGGCATCGACGGAATCCCAATTCAGGAATTGCGAGGCAGTCTTTGGTCCAGAGGCGGCCACGGGCATTTCGATGGCGATGTTGGTTGCGGTGACGTGGCCTTCGACGCGGGGGGTGAGCCAGGAGCTGTTGAGTTCGCCGTGGAACTGGGCCTGGCCGTGCAGGGCGGTCGGGATGGCGACGGGGAGGGCGGCGGCTCCGGCGCGGGCGCCTTGCTTGAGGCCGAGGGTCTTGAGGACGGCGTCGAATTCGGTGAGGTCGGTGGATTTGAAGTCGAGTGCCATCTCGGAGGCGCGGTCGGCGGGGTAGACGCCGAGCAGGCCGCTGCCCTTCATGGTGCTGTGAGGGAGGGTCACATCCATGGTGTCGACTTTGATGGCTCCCTGATCGGCGTGGTAGGTGGCGTCGATGGCGCCGTGGACGGGGGCTTCGCCGGGAACGGGATTGGCGGACGGGGTGAGCGCGAGTTGGCCGCCGATCTGGAGGTCGTAGGCCATGCCCGTCCATTGCGCGTTTGCGGGGCCATTGACGACGGTGTCGAGGCCGAGATTGCGGTAGCCGGGGGCGGCGAGCATGAGCAGGATGGTGTCCAGGGTGACGTTGTGAAGATCGGCACGGACCCGGCCGGCGGGGTGGGGCCAGCTCTGGCGCGCGCGGAGGAGTTCGCGCTGGACGGCGGGCTTGGGAGTGCTGCTCAGCCAGTTGTCGAATTGGAATTCGCCTTCGACATCGCCCCCCTGCGCGATGTGGATGCGGACGTTCGAGACGAGGAGTTGTGTGGGGCCGGCGTGGAAGCGGCAGGCGAAGGCGGCAGTGCGGGCGTCGACGACGGGGTCCTGGTAGTGGAGGGCCTTGGAGGCGATTGCGCCGGAGCTTTCGAAAGCGGAGCCGGAGCCGGAGCCCGCGGCGTGGAGGGTGACGACGCCGCTGCGGATGTTGGGGAAGGCTGCGTAGGGGGCGAGGATCTGGAGGTCGAGTTGGCCGTCGGCCTGGGCTTGCCAGGCGGGGTGGGCGAAACTTGAGAGTTTGCCGCTGAGGGTAAGCGTTTGGCCCTGGGATTGGAGGCGGAGATTTTCAAGCTCTGCGCTGTCGTGAAAGAGGTCCACCGTGGCGTCGATGCGGCTGGAGACTGGGGTGAATTTGCCCTGAGCGAAGGCCAGATTGCCCAGACCGAGCTGGATTCTGTAGTTTTCGGGCGCTTGAGCGGACGGTGGCATCCAGTTCATCTGGAGGTTGACGCCGGAGGCTTCGAGATTGAGGGGTACGACGGCGTTGGCGATGTGGGCGCTGCCCTGCTCGATGGCCAGTTTGCCGATCTGGAGGTCGAAGAGAGTGTCGATGACGGGCCGGTTGGTTGGCTTGCGGCGGGGGTGGGGCTGGTTGACCGAGCCGTTGGGGTAGACGATGAGGTGGAATCGGGGGCGGGCGATTTCGGCTTCGCGGAGGAGGATTCTTGGGGAAAACGGGGCGGTGACGAGGTTGAGGATCGCGATCTGGGCGCGGAGGCGGTCGATGTGGGCGTAGGGGGCTTCGGATGCAGATTCGAGGCCATGGATGGTGAGGTTGTCGGCCTGGAAGCGGAGGTGCAGGAGGTCCCAGTGGAAGGCGGCGATTTCGACGCGGCCGCCGGTGGCATCTTCGAGGGCGGCGATGAGGCGGAGGCGGATCGAGTCTTCAAAGGCGGCGGAGCTGGCCCAGAGATAGAGGCCGAGGACGGAGCCAGCGAGGATGAGGAGGACGCAGACAAGTGTCCAGGCGGAGTGCCGGAGCCAGCGGGACTTTTTCGGTGCCTGCGGGGGATTTTGGGGTGGTTCGGGAGTGGTTTCGGGACCTATTTGGGGGATTGCCGGGATTTCGGGGTTGGTCATGCGCGGCCTCCCGGCAGGGAATGCCAGAGATTGAGGCTGCGAGAGATCGAGTTAGCGCTTAGCGGTAAGTGGTTAGCGGTTAGGATTTGATTTTTTTCCCGTACGAAGAAGTGGGGCAGGGGCGTGGCTGTGGCGCTGCCGTCGGGGGTTTCGGCATCGGGAGGGCGCAGGGCGGGGTCGAGAATTTCCACCTGGCCCTGGCTTTGGAGGGATTTGAGCCAGTCGTTGAGGAGCACATTGACGCGCTGCTGGAGGAGGATTTCCTGGATGCGCGGGGAGATTTTATCGAGCGGCGGGGCGTCTTCCGGGCGGGCGTATTTGGGAACGAGTGTGTCCTTGTAATAGCTCTCGATCTCTTCCTGGGTGATGCGGATGCCGCTGCGGAAGCGCAGCTCAATGAACCGGAGAACGGCCATGCGGTGGGACCAGTAATCGGCGACGCGTTCGGGGGTGAGGCCGAGCGTGGCCAGATAGGCGGCCCATCCGGCTGGGGTGGAGCAGTCCAGATGCTTGCAGGCGGGCAGGCTTTGGCGCAGCTCTTCGAGAGATGCGTCGAGGTCTTTTTCGGAGACGTCGAGGCCGTGGGGGTCTTGCTGGAGGATTTGCCGCTCGATGAGGGTGCGGGTGATGAGGCGTTCGAGCGATCTGGCGGGGGTGGCGTCCCGGCGGCTGCCGATGGGGAGCAGGCGGAAGATGCGCATTTCGAAGTCGAGATCGCTGGCCAGGATGAGCTGGTTGTCGACTACGGCGACGGCGCTGTCGAGTTCGGTTTGCGCGCGGGTGGAGAGTGCGCAGAGGAGGGCCAGCGCGGCGATGGCGAGGGTCGTCCGGGGCGGATTGGAGGTCTTTCGCATTGGTTTGGTTAGCCCGTTATCAAATGCCACAGCCGATTCCCAGAGGGAATGACAGAAAGAAAAGCAAGAGCAATTCCGCGGGAACTTGGCCATGGGCGTCAGAAGCTTTGACCGAGGCTGAAGAAGAAGTTGAAGTGGGCGCCTTCCCCAACGTAGGGCTGGGCGAGGTTGGCGTTGGTGGTGGCGTCGTATGTCACGGGGTAGATGGGCGGATTGAGGTTCCAACTGAAGTCTACGCGGACGGGGCCAACCGGGGTGTGGTAGCGCAGGCCAAGGCCGAGGGCGTGGGAGAAGTAGTTGAAGGAGCAGGAGCCTTGCGTACCGGTCGAAGTCACCGTGCCGGAGGGAGGGCCGAGGGTGAGATTGCGGCAGCCTTCACGGTTTTGCTGGCGGAAGCGGAGGAAGCTGGGCCAGATGTCGCTGGCGTTGGTAAAGACGTTGCCCATGTCGTGAAAGAGGACGAAGCTGACCTGGTTGCCGACGTAGGGCAAGGTGGGCGGGGGCATGCGCAGTTCGGTGGAGTTGACGAAGACGCCGGCGCCGCCGATGGGAAAGCCTGTCTGCGGATCGCGCGGGCCGGCGGAGTTGACGCCGAAGCCGCGGTGGGAGTTGCCTCCGCCGGCGTAGAGTCGCTCGGGGAGCGGGATTTCCTCGTCCGCCGGCTGTCCGTAGGCGCGCTCCTGGCCGTAGCGGGTGTTGCGGGCGAGGACGAAGCGGTCGTGGTTGAACTGGTAGTAGCTGGAGTTCGAGACATCCATCTGATTGAAGTTGGCCTGGGAGTCGAAGATGGCGGAGGAGATGAACTCCTGAAAGCTCCAGTAAGTGCCGCGATGGGCGTCGAGGGGGGCGTCGCGGGTGTCGCGGACCCAGTTGAAGCTGGGACCGCCGACGCGGACGGCCTGGAGCAGCAGGGGAATCTCGTTGCTGGGGAGCTGGACGCTGTTTTCGTCGACTTTGACGCGGCGGTAGACGAACTGGTAGACGAAGGTGTTGGCTTTGGAGAGCCAGAGGTGGTCGCCCTGGAACTTCTCTGTGAGGCGCAGGCTGCCTTCGAGTTGAGAGGCCGAGTAGGTGACCACGTCCTGGCTGTTGTTGTAGCCGGCGGTGAAGCTGAAGTTGAAGTTGCGGTCGCCGAAGATGTGGGGGTACTGGTAGACGAAGTCGACGCGCTGCTCGAGCAGGCCGAGGTTGCCGCGGAGGGAGACGGTCTGGTCT
>Ga0209208_10000460_pt1 | contig 52597 bp, 45 predicted proteins | sample S1TSphfallax_3_FD_187694 | JGI IMG/M metagenome (GOLD analysis project Ga0209208, IMG submission 187694) | Host-associated microbial communities from peat moss isolated from Minnesota, USA - S1T2_Fd - Sphagnum fallax MG (SPAdes) (version 2) | ecosystem: Host-associated > Plants > Peat moss >... | reverse complement strand
TGCGGCTTGGCCTGGCATTTCTGGAGAACCATGCTGTTCACGATGAGGGCGGCTATGCGTGGCGGTTTGATCTGGACCATCGCCCGACCGACCTGACGCGCGATCTGTATGACCACGCTTTTGTTCTGCTGGCGCTTTCCAGTGCCGCTGCCGTTGTGGGAACCGAGGCGGTGCGGGCGCCCGCGGAGGCCTTGATGGCCTGGATCGACAGCGCGTTTGCCCATCCGGAGGGCGGCTATCTGGAGAGCCTGCCGCCGGCGCTGCCGCGGCGGCAGAACCCGCATATGCATCTGCTGGAGGCGCTGCTCGCGGCATACGAGACGTTTGCAACGCCGGTGTTTCTGGATCGGGCGCAGGCGCTGACGGATCTGTTCGCCGAGCGGCTGTTCGATGCGCGGAGCGGGGCGCTGCCGGAGTATTTTGACGATACGCTCACGCCGTTGCGGCAGGATGGGGTTTTCCTGGTGGAACCGGGCCACCATTGCGAATGGGTGTGGCTGCTGCACCGCGCCCACGCCCTGGGGGTGCGCAACGCGCGGTTGCCGCACATCGCCGGGCAGCTCATGGCGTTCGTGGATCGTTTTGGGATCGATCCACGCTTCGGCAGCCTGGTGGATGTGGTGGCCAGTGACGGGCGGGTGGTGGAGGGCGGCACACGGCTATGGCCGCAAACCGAGCGCCTGAAAGCCGAGTTTCTGCGCGCGGATGCCAGCGAGGCGAAGCAGCGCGAGGCGATAGAGGCGCTGGCCGCGCTTTTGCGGCCGGATGGTCTGTGGCATGAACGCCGCGGCGCGGACGGCGTGCTGGGCGAGGGGGCGGCGCCGGCAAGTAGCCTGTATCATCTGACGGCGGGCATCGTTACCATCACAGAGACGTAACTCCAGGGGCTCTGCCCCTGGACCAAGCTGGGGCCGGACGGCTCCAGACCCCATGACTTAGCCAGGCTGAAGACAGGTCCGTCGATTACTCATGAGCATTAGCGGGCATGTCGATGGGCTGGAGGGGAGCACCCTGGTGGGGTGGGCGGCCAGCCAGCTTGTGGCGAACTGCGCCATCAGCGTGGTCGGCCCCGATGGCGAGGCCATCGCCAGCGGCATTGCGGATATCGAGCGGCCGGACCTCGCCGGCGTGGTGCCGGGCAGATGCAATATTGCTTTTCGGATCAAGCTGCCAGCCCTGAACCCCGGGCCGCTTCGCGTGCTGGCCGATGGCGTGGAACTGACCAATTCCCCCGTGCATCTCGGCCCCGGCATCTTCGATGGCCACATGGGCGTGGATGGCGGCGGCATCGTGCATGGCTGGATCGCCGAACGGGTGCCGGATTTCGTGCCACCCACGATCACCCTGGTGGACCAGGCCGGCGACGTGGTGTTCGAAGCACGATCCCGCATCGATGGCCCCGTCGGCGCCGCGCAATTCACCGCCGCGCAATTCTCCGGCCAGCTCGCCGACCGCTGCTTCGGCGCCGGCGAGCGCCGCCTGACCGCCTTTGCCCGCGGCACGCGCTTCGCCGAGGCGCGCTGCGACCTGAAACTGCTCGGCCATCTGGAGCAGTTGGACGCGACACGCTGCTCCGGCTGGCTGTTCTCGCCCAGCGCGCCGCACCGGCCCTTCGCACTCGATGTGCTGCGCGATGGCGCCTGGATCGCATCCATCCCCTGCAACCGCCCGCGGCCGGATATTGCCGCGGCGCATCCGGGCGTGACCCTGTGCGGCTTCGAGGCGAGCCTGCCAGGGCCGCCGCCCGGCTGCCGGGAGGCGGCCACCATCACCTTCCGCTTTGCCGGCGGAACAAAGGACCTATTCGACGGCCCCTATGTGCTGGCGGACCGCGTGGCCGTGGTACAGGCGGCGCGGGCCGTGGCGCAACTGACGCATGGCAGCTTCCTGAGCGTGCTTCAGACCGCCGTGCTGGAACGGGCGATCGGCGGCTTCCTGGCCGAGGCGCGCGCGCAGGACCGAATGGCGATCGGCCATCAGGCGACGCGGGAGCAAAGGCAAGACCCAATCCGCTTCACCGTGGTGATCCCCGTCTACCGCGATGTGGAGGTGACCCGCATCTGCATCGACTCCGTGCTGGCGCATCGCGCGCCGGAGCAGGACCGGATCCTGCTGGTGAACGATTGCTCGCCCGAGCCGGGCATGGCGGCGCTGCTGACCGCCGCCCTGCACCACCCCCACGTGGTGGTGCTGACGAACGATGAGAACATCGGGTTCGTGCGCTCGGTAAACCGGGCGATGTCGTTCTGCCAGGCCGGCGATATTATCCTGCTGAACGCCGATACGCGGGTGTTCGCCGGCGGGCTGGAGGAACTGTGGCGCACCGCGCACGCGGCGCCTCAGATCGGCACCGCGACGGCGATTTCCAACAACGCAACGATTTTTTCCTATCCGCATGGCGAAAGCCCGGTCGATGCCCTGGAGGATATCGGGTGGGAGGCGCTGGCCGCGGCGGCTTTGGAGCGCAACCGGGGCGTGGCGATCGACGCGCCGACCGGGCATGGCTTCTGCCTGCTGATCAAGCGCGAGGTGATCGCGCGGATCGGCCGGCTGGATGAAAGCTTTGGCCGCGGCTATGGCGACGAGAACGATTTCTGCGCGCGCGCGGCCGATCTGGGCTACCGCAACGTGCTGGCCCCCGGCGCCTTCGTCGAGCACCGCGAAAGCATATCCTTCGGCGATGAGAAGGCGGCGCTGCTGGCGGGCAACCTGGCCAAGCTACAGGCCCGCTACCCGGAATACACGCCGCTGGTGATGGATGTGGAGCGCTGCGACGATCTGCGCCGCGGCCGCTGGGCCCTGGATGCGGCGCGGCTGGAGCGCATGCACCAGGCGGGGCAGGCCTTCGTGCTGGTGGTGCATCATGCCTTGGGCGGCGGCACCGAACGGGCGATTGCCGATATCGAGACGGTGGTGGGCTATGACGGCGCGCTGCGGCTGAGCCTGTGCTGCCGGCCGGACGGGATGATGGAATTGACCGCCGCGGCGCCGCTGCTGCGCGCCGTGTTCGCGGCCAATGAGGCGGCCGAGGTGTTCAGGCTGCTGGCGGCGGCCGGGGTGCATATATGCCTGGTGCACCAATTGCTGGGGTTCGGGGTGGATTTCATTGCTGAACTGGCGGTTTGGATCGCCGCGCGGCACGGCGTGTTCTTCGTGCACGATTATTACCCGGCGTGTCCGCGGGTGAACCTGATCGATCCGGTGGGGCAATATTGTCGTGTGCCGGATACCGATATCTGCGCGCGCTGCGTGGCCGTGGGCGGGGTTCACGAGGCATCGCGGACGGGCGCCCTGGCGCCGGATGTGCACCGCGCGCTGTTCGGCGCGGTGCTGCGCGCCTGCAAACATGTGGTGGCGCCCTCGCTGAGCGCGGCGCAGACGCTGCGGGCGGCCTTTCCCGATATCGCCAGCGAGGTGGCGGCACATCCTGAGCCGGCGCTGACCTACCCCGCGGTGCCGCGGACCGGGAGCAACAGCGAGATCGTGCTGTTCGGCGCGCTGGGCGGGCACAAGGGATCGGATGTGCTGCTGGATCTGGCACGCCTGGCCCAATTGCGCGATCCGCTGCTGCGCTTTCGGGTGATCGGCTACACGGATAAGGACGAGGCGCTGCGCCGCGTGGGCAATGTGGTGATCACCGGGGCCTACAAGCCGGGGGAATTGCACCAGCTTGCCAAGCAGGCCGACGGACGGTTCGCGCTGTTTCTTTCCGGCTGGCCGGAGACGTTCGGCTACACGCTTTCCGAAGCGGTGAGCCTTGGGTTTGTGCCGCTGGTGCCCGATATCGGCGCGCTGGCGGAGCGGGTGCGGGCGGCGGGGTTTGGTGTGGTGTATCCGTTTCCTATCGTGGCCGCGCAGGTGCTGGGGTTGCTCTCCCCGATCGCGCGTGGGCGCACGAGTGCGGCGGCCAGTGCGGGCAGCCCCGCGGCTTTTGCTCCGGCCAGCGCGGCGGCGGAGCGGATGCGGGCGATCATGATGCCAGCGATGGCGGCACCGCGGCGGGGGAAAAAAAGTAAGTAAGGTCTTCTTTTTTGAAAAAAAGAAGCAAAAAACTTTTAATTGTTGGCGCGCCTCGCCGGCAGCGCGCGCAAAGGGATAAAAGTTTTTTGGTTCTTTTTTTCAAAAAAGAACATTCTTTCTTCCCGGTCTGACGAGGTGCGCGGGCCTATGACTTCAGCGCCGAAAATTCTGAGCTATCAGCTAACAACATTGGACGAGCTCGCAACCGAGCGAGTTCTCGGCTTCAGGGATGTCTTCCAGGCACAGAAGTTCGACCTTTATCCCGCGCATATACTCGAGATCCCGCCGCTGACCTGGGGCGATACGGACCTCGTACGGCCGGGGATCACGGAGGCTGCGCCGCAGGGATCGAGCGGAATTTCGTTGAAAGCCCCGGCTGTGGCGGCTTGGACTCTGCGCCACGCGACGATACTGGGCCGTTACGGCATGGTGACGGTCGACGGCTGCGTGCTGTCCGACACGCTGTACCACGTGCCCTTGCACGACATGCCGGGCGCCGGCCCGGGGCCGGGCAATAGCTTCCGGCTGCCGGACCCGCCGCGGCGCCGCGCGGCAAAGTCGGCCTATCATCTGCTGGCGTGTAACCAGAACAATTACTTTCACTGGCTGCTAGACTGCATCTTTCGCTATCAGCCGAAGGCCTATCAGCTTGCCATCGCTGCCAGTGGGGACGCAAGTCGGCCGCCGGTGGTGGTGCCGCCGGCCGACACCCCCTGGAAGGCCATGAGCGTGAACACCGCCATACCGGCTTCGGTGCCGCGGCTGATGCTGTCTGCCGAAGATAAGCTGACGGTGGAGCAATTGCTGTTCGTGCCTGATCTCACCGGCGCCGGCTTCAATCCGCATCCCGCCCTGCTGGCCGCGTATGACCGGATCCTGGCTGCCGTAACCGGATCATCGCACCGGCCAGCCACCGGACGAAAACTCTATATATCGCGGCGGGACAGCAACAACCGCGTGCTGGTCAATGAGAGTGAAATCCGGGCGGTGGCCGAAAGCGTGGGATGCACGAGCGTGATGCTGAGCGATCTTTCGTTCCATGAGCAAGTGCGGCTGTTTTCCGAGGCCTCCCTGATCGTGGCTCCGCATGGCGCCGGGCTGACCAATATCGGCTTCTGCCGCCCGGGCACCACGCTTTGCGAATTGCACATGGATAGCTATGTGCACTGGTCGTTCCGGCGCCTGGCGGCTTTGCGAGGCCTTGATTATGGCTGCCTGGTCGGCGAAACCTGGGCGGGGCCGGAGCACAATTCTGCCGGGCCAGCATGGCGGCTGGATCCCGGCCGGCTACGCGACGTGCTCAAGGTGCTGGTGCCTGGCGTTGGGGAAGGCTGGCTGGGCAGGCTTTGGACGAGAGGAAGGAAGACTCTTCTTTTTTGAAAAAAAGAAGCAAAAAACTTTTGACACTTAGCGCGCGACTCGCCGGCAGCGTGCGCAAAGGGATAAAAGTTTTTTGCTTCTTTTTTTCAAAAAAGAAGAACCCTTCCTTACATCTTCTCCATCGCCGCCCGCATCGTCGCCGCACTCCGCTTCAGCGCCGCGCGTTCCTCCGCGGCCATGCTGGGCATCAGCACGCGTTCCACGCCGCCGCGGCCGATCACCACCGGCATGGCGAGGGTTACGCCGTATTGCGGCAGATGCGTGCCGAGCGGGAACACCGCGTGTTCATTGCGCGTCATTGCCTCCACAATTCGCCCGCAGGCGATGCCGATGCCGTACTGGCTGGCGTTGATGCCTTCGATAATCGTGATGTTCGCGTTGCGCACCTGTTCCTCCACCCGCGCCTTGAAGCCGGGCAGCGCATCCTCGCTCACCAGATCCAGCACCGGCGTATTGGCCACCTGCGCGCTGGACCACAGCAGAACGCGCGAATTGCCGTGTTCGCCCACAACCCATGCGTCGACATCGGAAGGGTGCACCTCCAGTTGCTTGGCGATGTAGAAGCGGAAGCGCAACGTGTCGATATAGGTGCCGGAGCTCATCACCTGGTCGTGGCCGGCGAGTTCGCGGGCGAGCGCGGTGAGCGGTTCGGGCGGGTTGGTGACGATCATGATCACCGCGCGGGGCACCACGGCCACGATTTTGGGCACCACATCCCGGATGATGTCCGCATTGGTACCGAGCAGGCGCAGGCGGCCGGCGGGATCGTTTCGGTCCATTGCGCCGCCGGCTTTTTCGTTGATCCCCACGGCGATCAGCACGAGCTCCGCACCCTCCAGATCGGCGTAGTCGCCGCCGATGAGTTTCACCGGCGGGCACAGCGGTGTGCCGTATTGCATGTCCGTGACCAGCCCGCGGACGCGGCCGACATCCTTGTCGATCACCACGATCTCATGCGCGGCGCCGCGGCCGATAATGGCCATGATGCTTGCCGCGCCCACGGCGCCCGCCCCGACAACGCCGACCTTCATGCCAAATCCTGTGCCTGCAACTCAAGATTGCACGGGCCTAGCAGTCGGGATGACGGCGTTCAAGCCGCGCGGCTTGAACGCCCACGCTTGCTGACCCGGCACATCCTAACCCAGCCTTCGCCGTGCCTCCGTCGCCAGCGCATCCACCCGTTCGTTCATCGGGTTGCCGGCGTGGCCGCGGACCCAGAGCCATTCCACCTGGTGGGGCTTGGCGGCATCCAAAAGGCGGCGCCACAAATCCATGTTCTTCACCGGGTCGCCGGTAGATGTGCGCCAGTTCTTCCGCACCCACCCGGTGCTCCAGCGCGTGATACCGTTACGCACATATTCGCTGTCGGTGTGCAGCACCACCCGGCAGGGGCGGGACAGGGCTTCCAGCGCGCAGGCGGCGGCGGTGAGTTCCATGCGGTTATTGGTGGTGTCGGGATCGGCGCCGGATAGCTCCCGCTCCTTGCCGCGATACACCAGAACCGCGGCCCAGCCGCCGGGGCCGGGGTTGGGTTTGCAGCCGCCATCGGTCCAGATCATCACAGGGTCGGCGGTTTTGCCGGCATTGGGGTCAGAGTCCGTAGTCATGGAAATCTCCCGCGGCAAGGTGGAAGCGCAGGCGCTTGAGATAGTCCAGCGGGCTCTTCGGGGTCACCAGCGCCCCTGGCGGCGTGTTCAGCCAGTCGAACAGCCGGGTGAGCAGGAAGCGCAAGGCGGCGCCCTGGGCCAGCACCGGCAGCTTTTCGCGCTCCGCCGGCGCAAGCGGGCGCACGGCGGCGTAGCCGGCGAGCAGCGCGCGGGCGCGGGTGGCGTTGAAGGCGAAATCGGCCTCGAAACACCACGCATTGAGGCAGATGGCGATGTCGTAGGCGAGGAAATCGGTGCAGGCGAAATAGAAGTCGATCAGGCCGGAAAGGCGTGGGCCGAGGAAAAACACGTTGTCCGGAAACAGATCGGCGTGGATCTGGCCGCGCGGCAGGGCAGCCGCGCCCGGCCACGCGTGAAGGATCCGCTCACCCGCCTCCGCCAACTCGGCCGCCAGGCCGGGCTGCACCTCATCGGCGCGGGGGCGGCATTTTTCCAGCAGGGGCTGCCAGGAAGCGGGGCCGAGCGCGTTCGCGCGCACCGGCGCATAGCTCAGGCCGGCCAGATGCAGCCGCGCCAGGGCATCGCCCAGCGGCCGGCAATGCGCCTGGGTAACGCGGCGTGGCCATACGCCGGGCAGGAAGGTGGTGATAGCGGCGTGGCGGCCGCACAGCAGGCGCAAGGCGGCGCCATCGCGCCCGGCCACCGGCAGCGGGCAACTGATGCCCTGCCCGGCCAAATGCTGCATCAGGCCCAGGAACCACGGCAGGTCGGCGGGGTCCACGCGGCGTTCGTACAGCGTAAGGATGTAATCCCCCTGGGTGGTGCGCAGCGAGAAATTGCTGTTCTCCACGCCCTCCGCGATGCCGCGGAACGCCACCAGCGACCCGATGGCGTACTCAGCCAGGAACGCAGCCAGGTCCTCGTCGGATACGTCGGTATAAACGGCCATTCCAGTCGTCAGTCGTCAGTCTTCAGTCGTCAGAACAAGGTGGTGGACGCGGCAGGCGCCGTCGGATGACTGGTGGCTGGCAACCGAGAGCTGAATCATGGTCAATGCGGACGCATCCTATGGAAACCAACACCTGAAAACTGACAACTGGAAACGCGGCCTGGGGCGCTGGGATCTGGTGGGCATCACCATCAACAGCACCATTGGCGCCGGCATACTCGGCCTGCCCGGCAAGGTCTATGCGCTGCTCGGGCCTTACAGCGTGCTGGCCTGCCTGGCCGGGGGCGCGCTGATGGGGCTGGTGGCCTGCTGCTATGCCGAGGCGAGCAGCCGGGTGCCGGGAACGGGCGGCACCATCCTCTACGCGCGCGCCGCGTTCGGGCCCAGGGCGGGCTTCCTCGCCGGTTGGCTGGCGATCGTCACGCGGCTGCTCGCCTTCGCCAGCATCTGCAATCTTGTGGTGAGCTACGCATCCGGTCTGGTGCCGGCCATCGCGGAACCGGCCTGGCGGGTGGTGGCCATCACGGTGCTCAGCTGGGGCCTGGGCGGCGTGATCTATGCCGGCGTTTCGCTCTCCGCCCTGGCCAACGGGGGTTTTACCGTGGCCAAGCTGCTGCTGCTGGCGGGGTTCGTGGTGGTGGGCCTGGGCTGGCTGTGGCCCCTGCATCCGCGCGCCTGGCCCCCACTGCCGCCGGCCGGCAACTGGGCGCCGGGGATCGTGCTGCTGCTGTTCGGGCTGATCGGCATGGATGCCGCCGTGGTGAACGGGCAGGAAATGCGCAATCCGCGCCGCGCCGTGCCCTTCGGCCTGGGCGTGGGCATGCTGATCGTGGTGTCGATCTACAGCGCCATCCTGCTGGTATGCGCGGGCGTGGTGCCGAACCTGGCACATTCCACACGGCCGCTGTTCGATGGCGCGGTCGCCATGCACGGGCCATGGGCCGGGGTGCTGGTGGTGGTGGGTGCGGTCATCTCCATGGCCGGAACGCTGTTCACCATTCTGTTCGTGGGGCCCCGCCTGGTGTTCGCCCTGGCGGCGGAGGGGCAAATGCCGGCAGGCCTGGCGTTCGTCAGCCCGCGCCGCGGCACGCCGACGCAAGCAGTGCTGGTGCACACCGCGCTGGCCTGGCTTCTGGCGGTCACCAGCAGCTTTCTGGGCGCGCTCACCGCCTCCACCCTCACGCGGCTGATGCTGTATGCGCTCACGGCAATGTCGCTGGTGGTGCTGCGGCGGCGCGGCCTGTCCGCGCAGCCGCATCCGCTGCTGCTGCCCGGCGGACTTGCCATGGCCCTTGCCTCCGCGTTCCTGTGCATCTGGCTGATGGTGCAGGCCGATCGCGCGGCCTGGACCTCCGCCCTGTGCTGCCTGGCGCTGGGGGCTGTGGTGTTCGTCAGCACCGCCAGGCGGGGCGCGCTCGCGCAATAAAGTGACGCTTATGGGATAAACCACGTCATAAAAGAACTGACTTCCCGGCCTGTCCATGGCATGCTGCCGCATCGACATCATGGCTCCTCAGGAGGGCAGAAAAATGATCGATGCATGCGTCGTCTGGGCATGCGCCCATCCCTTGCAAGCCGTTGCCGCCATGGTCGCCGTGGGCGTGGGCGCGGGGCTTCTGCTGATCAACAGGCTGCATGAGATCGTCAAGCACGATCCGCCACGCTGCTAGCAGATCGTGCCGGCCTGCTGAACCTGAGCCATCAGCAAAAACTCTTCTTTTGTATAAAAAAGAAGCATAAAACTTTTGACTTTTTAGATCCGTCGCGCCGGGAGGCCAGGGCCTGAGGCAGGGTAGGAACACCCCGGCCGAGGCTGTTCACGTCAAAAAAAATTTGCGCTGCGGCCGACACCAAGACTTGTTTATCACAACTGTGTGCTCACATCGAGAGAGCGCTTTCTTTTTTGAGAAAAGCCATGCTATTTCCTTGAGAATTGGATCAAGGTGCTGAGCAGGCATCAGCTGGACGTGGCATCGGGGTGCGGCAGAGTTACTCATGGGCGATAAGTTGTCAATGAGCATCGATGATATGATGAACCTGCCTGGACAATACACGTTTCACGTGTGCCAACGGAGGGTGAGAACAATCCTGGCGCTGGTGCCGGGTGTCCGCGGCGTCTTGAGGGCGAGCGGGGCTTTTCAGGCCATGACCGGAGCACGGTTTCGGCAAAACCGCCGGGGGGCGGTGGTCGTGATGGTCGCGGCGAGCATGGTGGTGATATTCGGGGCGGCCGCCTTCGCGCTCGATCTGGTGAACGCCTTTTACATCAAGTCGGTCGATCAGCGGATTGCGGATCAATCGGCGATGGCCGCGGCCCTTGCCTATGACGAGAACACCGCATCGCTGCAAAACACGGCATCGAGCCTGGCCATCAGCAATGGGGCGGGCAACGCGTCGGTGGTCGCCTCCGTCGTCAGCGCCCCGTCCGGTGACGGGAATAATGCGGTGAAGGTGGTGGTCACCTCGCAGGTTCCGCTCAGCGGCTTTGGCCGGGTGCTGGCGGGATCATCGGCGAACACGATCAGCCAGACAGGCTTCTCGGTCAGCGCCACCGCCTACGCGGAAATCCAGGATGAGTCATCGCCCTGCATCATCGCCCTGGGCGCCACCGGTTCCCCCTCCAGCACGGTCACGGTGCAAGGCACCGGTGGGGTGAATATCACGGCCACGAGCTGTGCGGTGGGCGCCAACGGCAGCATCGCGCCCAGCAGCGGCGCGCATATGTCGGCCAGCGCATTTTACGCTACCGGCACGATCAGCACGGGCACGGCCTCCGGCGCGTCATTGACAACGAGCCCCACCGCCAGCGCGCTGTTTGCCAATTCGTCGGCGCAGAAGGATCCGTTCGCCGGTGCCGGCGTGTTCTCCCGCATCAGCACCGTGGCCGATATGTCCGCGCCGATGTTCCCCTCGGTGGGCAGCGCACCCACAGGGGGGGCATCCGAAGCTTGCAATGGCACCCTTACGCTGCCGCCTGGCAGCTACGGGGAGGTCAGCGCGTCCTACTATCCCACCTGCAATACAATCACCTTTACCGGCGGAACCGCCACGACCAGCATCGCCAGCATCCAGATCGCCGGTCCGAGCATGACCATCAACTTTGGTCCCGGCATCTACAAGATCGGCGGGATCAGCAACGTTGGCGGCAACCAGACGGTAACGATCAACCTGACCGGCAACCCGACCCTCTACATCTGGAATGGTATTGCCAACGACAGCGGCGCATCGACCGTGTTCAACGGACCGGCCACGTATTATGTCCAGGGCGGCATCGTCAATTCCAGTGGACCAGGCTCTCTCACTTTCAACAACGGCACCAGCACCACCACCAGCACGTTCACGATCGCCGGCGGCATCCAAACCGGGTCAGGCACGACCACATTCCCGAACGGCACATATGTGATCACCAGCGGCGACGGAACCGCCAGCATCGATAGCGGTAGCGGAACCACCGTGTTCGGCAACGGCAGCTACCAGATCGCCTGCCAGAGCGGCGCCGGCATTTCGCTGGGTGGCGGCGGCCATCTCACAATCGGGGCGGCGCTGAACTCAACCTCGGTGTTCCAGATATTCAACGCCAATTCCAACGGCAGCGCCTGCGGCAACGCCATCAGCACCGGCGGCGGCAGCAGTTTCACCATCGGCAGCTTCAACAATTACGATCTCGATGGTGGGATATCCCTGCAAGGCAGCGCCAGCCTGGGCAGCGGCATCTATACGGTCAATGGAGCGCTCAACGCCAGTGCCTCCGGCGGCGGCAGCATCACCGGCAACAGCGTCTCGATCATCGCGTCGGGCGCCGTGAGTTTCGGCGCGGGTTACAGCAGCGTGGATATCACGGCGCCTTCGTCCATCACCAGCTCCACCTATGGCAACGCCACCACCATCGCGCTGGCCAGCGAATCGACCGCCGCATCCTCCGTCACGTCCGGCGCATCCAATACGCAGGTGACGGGCGCAGTATATCTGCCGAACTCCCCGCTCACGCTGAATGGCGCGGGCAATCTGAACGGCGGCGGCAATTGCCTGGTGGTCGTAGCCCAGAGCATCGCGCAAAGCGGGGGCGCCTCGCTCTCCACATCCTGCGCGAGCCTGGGCAATTCGGGCGCCGGCGGCTCCATTTCACTCGTGCAATAAGGTTATATCGTGCGCCACCGGCTGATAGGATGTGACAGGAGCGGCGCAGGTGCCCTGGAACTCGGCCTGGCCGCGCCGCTGCTGACGGCCCTGTGCGTGGGGATTGTCGATTTCGGCTTTGCCTACCGGAAGCAGTTGCAACTCTCCGGCGTGATCGACGCCGGCGCGCAATACGCCTTCACCGAGGGGCAGACGGAAACCGGAACGACGCTGGATAATGACGTCTCCGGCTTCATCAGCGCCATATCCCCCCTGGCGCTGTCCTCGGTCACTGTCGTGTTCAACAACAACGACACGAACAGCAACGATTATTACTGTCTCAGCGGCAATCCCGCCACCTATAGCGGGCCGTATAGCCGCGGTGCCAGCTGCGAGGATGGGTCTGGTTCCACCGCGGGCGAGTATGTGTCCGTTTCCGCGAGCTTCACTTACACACCGCTGTTTCCCGCGGACAAGGTGTTCTTCTCCAATCCGTTCACCCAGACCGTTTATGTCAGGTTACAATGATTCTTGTGCATCTCGCGCGGCTCCGGCGCCGCGAAAACGCCACGGCCGCCCTGGAATTCGCGCTGGCCGCCGTTCCGCTGATGCTGCTGATCCTGGGCATCATCGAGGCGGGGCTGTTGTTTTGGTCGCAGGAGGCGCTGCAAGGTGTCGCGATCGATACGGCGCGCTGCGCGGGGCTTGGCTCATGCAACTCGCCGAGCGCCGCCCAATCCTTTGCGGTGAGCGAGGCGGTTTCGCGCGGCCTGAACACGGTCACCACCACCGCGGTGAGCGTGAGCACCGGAACCGCCGCCGAGGCACTGTGTGGCAACACGACCGCCAAGGTGGTGAATATTTCCGTGAGCTACCAGTACAACAGCATCAGTTTCATTCCGGTAACCCGAAACCTCACCGCCTCCGCCTGCTACCCCCTCGCCCTGGACTCAACGGTCTGACGACCAGGGCCACGCACCCAAAAGGTAAAAGTTTTTTGCTTCTTTTTTTCAAAAAAGAAGAATCCTTTCTTTTTGTTCTTTTTTGAAAAAAAGAACCAAAAAACTTTTACCTGTTTGGGTGTCGGATGCGGACCTACCCGCCAAACTTTCCACTGCGGGGGAAACCGCTGGGGGGGAGTTTGCCGGCCTGGCCGCGTTCGCCCAGCCAGTCGCGCAGATTGGTTTCGGTGCGGGTGCGTTCGCCGGAGCGCCAGGTGAGGCCATCCTTCAGGTTGAAGGTTTTGGCGTCTGCGAGGCCCCCTTCCTTGTATTTCTGCAGCGTCACGCCCAGGCCGCGCGAAAGTTCGGCGATCTGATCGATGGGGAACACGAGCAGTTTGCGGTTCTCCCCCACCACCGCGATGTGATCGCCTGTCACTTCCGTGCAGATCTTGGCGGTCTCCCCAGGGCGCAAATTCAGCACCTGCTTGCCGGCGCGGCGTTCGGCCACCAGGTCGGATGCGGGGGCGATGAAGCCGCGGCCGCCGCTGCTGGCCAGCAGGTATTTCGCATCCTCCCGCAGCACGAACACGTGGCCGATCTCGTCGGTGGCGGCCATGTCCAGCATCACACGGATGGCCTGGCCGTCGCCGCGGCCGCGCGGCAGGTCGCCGGCGCGTAGGCTGTAGCAGCGGCCGTTCGTGGCCAGAAGGATCAGCCGGTCGGTGGTCTGCGCCGGCAGCAGCAGGCGCAGCGCGTCGCCTTCCTTGAATTTCTGCCCCTCGGCATCCGCCACGTGGCCGCGCAGGGCACGGATCCAGCCTTTTTCCGACAGCACGACAGTCACCGGTTCGCGCTCGATGGTCACGATATTGGCGATATCCACGGGCGCCGGCACCCCACCGATTTCGGTGCGGCGGCGGCCGAGGGCGCCATCGCCGAATGCCTTGCGGGTGGCCTCGATCTCGCCCGTGATCTTCTTCCGCTTCAAGGCATCGCTGGCCAGCAGCGCGTTCAGCTCGCGCCCCTCGCGGGTGAGGTTTTCGTGTTCCTTGCGGATTTCGATCTCCTCCAGCCGCCGCAGGCTGCGCAGGCGCATATTCAGGATCGCTTCGGCCTGCACGTCCGTCAGGCTGAAGGCGCGGATCAGGCCCGCTTTCGCATCATCCTCCTCGCGGATGATCCGGATCACCTCATCGAGGTTGAGGAACACGGCGAGAAACCCGGCGAGCACTTCCAGCCGGTGTTCGATCGCCTTCAGCCGGTAGCGGCTGCGGCGTTCCAGCACCTCGTGCCGGTGGGTCAGCCAGGCTTGCAACACCGGTTTCAGGCCGAGCACCTGCGGCGTGTGGTCGGCGGTCAGCACGTTCATGTTCAGCGGGAAGCGGCTTTCCAGGGCGGTGAACCGGAACATCGTTTCCATCAGCACCTCGGGTTCCACACCGCGGGTTTTGGGTTCCAGCACCAGGCGGATGGTCTCCGCCGATTCGTCGCGGATATCGCCCAGCAGCGGCAGTTTCTTCTCCTCCAGCAGGGCTGCCACCTGTTCGATCAGGCGGGATTTTTGCACCTGGAACGGGATTTCGCTCACCACGATGCTCCAGGTGCCGAACTTGCCCTGTTCCACCGCCCACCGCGCCCGCAGCCGGAACCCGCCGCGCCCGGTTTCGTAGGCGGCCAGCAGCGCCTCGGGCGTTTCCGCCAGGATGCCGCCGGTGGGGAAATCCGGGCCTTTCACGTGCTTCAGCAGGTCCGCGGTGGTGGCATCGGGGTGGGCGAGCAGGTGGATCGCGGCGGCGCACAACTCCCCGGCGTTGTGGGGCGGGATGCTGGTCGCCATGCCCACGGCGATCCCGGCCGCGCCATTGGCGAGCAAATTGGGGAAGGCGGCCGGCAGTACCACCGGCTCCTGATCCTCATTGTCGTAGGTGGGCCGGAAATCGACCGTATCCTCGCCGATCCCGGCCAGCAGGGCGGCCGCCACCTCCGTCATCCGTGCTTCGGTGTATCGCATGGCGGCGGCATTATCGCCGTCCACATTGCCGAAATTGCCCTGCCCCTCCACCAGCGGGTATCGCACCGCGAAATCCTGCGCCAGGCGCACCAGCGCATCATAGATGCTGGCATCCCCATGCGGATGGAACTTGCCCATCACATCGCCCACCACCCTGGCGCATTTCTTGAACCCGGCGGATGGGTCCAGCCTGAGCTGCTGCATGGCGTAGATCAGCCGCCGATGCACCGGCTTCAGCCCATCCCGCACATCCGGCAGGCTGCGCGACATGATGGTGGACATGGCATAGGCGAGATACCGCTCGGAGAGCGCCTCGCTGAATCGGGTATCCTCGATGTTTTCCATGGCCGTGTGATAGCGGCGGGTAGCGGGGGACGGAAGGCGGAAGGAAGAGGTTCTTTTTTGAAAAAAAGAACCAAAAAACTTTTGTTTGTTGAGGTACGAGCGGCGGCCGGCGTGTCGAATCCCCGGCACGGCGTCGCGCCCGTCATCCCCCCACCTTCCCATCCCGCCGCATCTGCCCTAACACCGCACACAGACCAGGGTGTTCGGGAACGCGGTGCGATGCCGCGGCTGCCCCCGCAACTGTAAGCGGCTACACCTGCCCCACATGCCATTGCCGCACACAAACGCGGCGAGAAGGCGGGGCAGGGGGCTCCCCCCACCGGGAAGCCAGGCCGCCAGCCAGGAGACCGGCCTGGGTCGAGAGTGTTCGCGCGCGTCGGGCGGGGTGCACCGAGGCAGTGGGTTTTCCCGCATGCGGCAATCGCCGTTTGAACCCGCCGCATCACCACGTGGTGCGGCTGCCGGAGACCCATGCCCATGCGCCGCCTGCTCACCGCCGCCCTCGCCGCCGCCCTGCCGGGCGCGGCGCTCGCCCAAACCATCCCCGATTCGGGGGAAAACCTCACCGTCACCGCCACCCGCGTGCCCACCGCCTCCGTCAACCTGCCCGCCGGCGTCACCATCATCGATCGCAAAACCATCGAGGAGCGCGGCTACACCACCCTGGTGGACGCCCTCTCCGCCGTGCCCGGCCTGCGCGTGGTGCAATCCGGCGGCCCAGGCTCCCAAACCAGCGTGTTCATCCGCGGCACCAATTCCAACCACGTGCTCGTGCTGCGCGACGGCGTGCCGATCAACGATCCCGCCGACCCCGGCGGCGCCTTCAACTTCGGCATCGATACGCTGGAGGATGTGGAGCGCATCGAGATCATCCGCGGCCCGATGTCCGCAACCTATGGCTCGGCCGCGATCGGCGGCGTGATCAACCTGATCACCAAAAAAGGCCACGGCACCCCCACCGGCCACATCGTGCTCGCCGGCGGCGCCCCCACCCAAGGCCTCGCCCAGGCCGATATCTCCGGCGGCTTCGGCATCTGGGATTATTCCGCCAGCCTGGAGGCTTTCTCCACACGCGGCTTCGATCAAACGCCCCAGCGCGAAACCGCCGTGTACACCGGCGAAGTGGATGGCGACCGCGAAAAACAGGCGCAGATGCAAATCGGCGTCACGCCCTGGACCGACACGCGCATTTCCCTGCTGCTGCGCGCACGCGATTCAAAATCCGGCTACGACGAAGTGGGCGGCGTCGCTTTCGATGGCGGCAACGCGACCGGCTATGATGCCTCGCTGTTCGGCCGCCTCGGCCTGACCAGCTCGCTGTTCGATGGTATCTGGACCACCAGCGCGTATCTCACCCGCCTGCAAAACGACCGCGAATACACCATCACCCTCGATCCCGCCGACCCCAACCAGGCCACCGGCGACAGCCGCTATCACGGCCGCCGCACCGATGCGCAATGGAACAACACCGTGCTTCTGCCCGATGCGGGTGCAATCACCGCCACCTCGCTGACCTTCGGCACCGAAATCATCGCCGACCAGGCCGATACCAAAATCGACACCAGCTCCGACGGCTACCCCTACCAGAGTTTTGTCCGCGCGCACGACGATACGGAGTCAGGCTATCTCGGCCTGCAATCGACATTGCTGAAAAGACTAGCGCTGACCGGCCAACTTCGCGAGGACGCGACAACGGTGGGCGGCGACGCCTTCACCTGGCGCGTGGGCGGCGTGCTGGATGTGCCGGAAATCCTCTCCCACATCAAAGCCTCTTACGGCACCAGCTTCAACGCGCCCTCGCTCTACGACCGTTACGGCATCGACAGCTACGGCTATGTCGGCAATCCCAATCTGCGCCCGGAATACGGCACCGGATACGAATTCGGCATCACCACCACCATCCCCGCCTTCGCGCGGCCCGACACAGCCAGCGTGGGCATTACCTATTTCAACAACCGAATCCACGATCTGATCGAAATCGTCTACGCTGCGGATTATTTGTCCAGCACGCCCGTCAATATCGATCGCGCCCGCACCGAAGGCATCGAAGTCACACTCACGCTGAAAGCCGCCGACTGGCTGCAAGCCGACATCGCCTACACCTACACCGATGCCCGCGACCTCGGCACCGGCGATCTCCTCCTGCGCCGCCCCACCAACCAGGGCTCCGCCGATCTCCGCATCACCCCCATCCCGCGCCTGGTCGTCGCCCCGGAGCTTCTCTACATCGGCAGTTTCCAGGATTACCTCACCCCCGATGACGGCATCCCCGGCGCCACCACCGGCCTCTCCCCCAGCGGCCTCATCTTCAACCTCAACGCCACCTATCAACTGACGCACGCCGTGCAGCTTTTTGCGTGGGGCAAGAATTTGAACGGCTCCCGCTTCGAGCCCGTCAATGGCTATCAAATGCCGGGGGCCTCGTTTTTGGCAGGGGCAAGGCTTGGGTTTTGAAGCAAGCCTACGCCGAACGAACGGTATCTTGGCGTAGCCCGCATCGCGCTTGGGCGATGCGGGTGCCATGCACGCCAGCTGTTGAGGTCGCACACGAACGACGGTGCTGGCGAGCCAGCCGCCTGCATGGTAATCTTATGCTCATGCCGGACGACCTCTACGACCGCGACATCCTGGTGTGGGCCGAGCATCAGGCCGGCCTGCTGCGCCGGCTTGCACAGGGTGAGCGCGTGAACGCGGCTGTGGACTGGCCCAACCTGATCGAGGAGGTCGAGGATTTGGGCCGCGCGGAACTCCATGCGTGCGAGTCACGCCTGCGCCAGGCAATGCTGCATCTGCTGAAGCTGCATGCAGGCGAGGAGATGCCGGCGGGGCATTGGCGTGGCGAGACAGTGGTGTTCCTGGCGGATGCCGCCCAACGCTTCACGCCCGGCATGCGGCAGCGGGTTGACCTCGCCAGGCTATATGCGGTTGCGCTGCGGGCGGCCTGTGCCGGGGGAAAACCGGCTTGGGTTTCGTTTCCCGAAGTGTGCCCGTGGTCATTGGACGATTTGCTGGCCGAGCCAGCGGACATCGACGTCTTGCTGGCTAGGCTGAGGAAATAGAAAGGTCTTCTTTTCTGAAGAAAAGAAGCAAAAGACTTTTATCAATTAGTACGCGCCGCGCCGGCAGCGCACGCCAAAAGGCAAAAGTTTTTTGCTTCTTTTTTTCAAAAAAGAAGGCCTTTCTTCCTCACACCCCGGCTGGCCAGTGCAGGGTCAGGAGGCTTCTACGACGGGCTCCACGATCCGGGGCGGCTCTGCCTTCGCCGGGCCGGGGATCTTGGTGCCCTCGGTCAGCATTTCGATTCGGCCGGTGATCTGGCCGCCATCCTCCACCTGAAGGCGGCGGCAGCGGGCCGTGCCGAGCACCACGCCGCTGGCGCGCACCACCAGGCTGCCGCGGGCGGTAACGGTGCCGTCGATCGTGCCGGCAACCTCGGCATCCTCCACCACGATCTCGCCCTTGAACACGCCGCCGGGCGAAACCGAGAGCTCGGCCGCATGGATCATCGTGGCTTCCACCGTGCCTTCCACCACCAGGCGCTCGGCATCCTGCACCATGCCCTGCACGCTGATGCCGCGGCCCACCACGAGCGTACGGCGCTCGGGGGCGGTGGCGGCCTCACGGCCGGCATTCGGCCGGGCCGGGGGGCCAACAGGCCGCGGCGGGGCAGAGGGCGGCATAGGCGGGTTGCCGAGCGCGCCAGAGGGCGGCTGGGGGGGTGGCGCGGGCGGTGTGGCGGGCGGGGCAGCGAAGGGCGGACGTCCCATGGTCGGGTCCTTTATGGCGGGCGAGGAATAGGGCACCGGGCGTGGCGGAACGCCAACGCCGGTGTCGATCACGGGCGGGGCTTGCGTGGGGGGCAAGGCCTGCGGCGTTTCGGCTTGTGGCGGTTCCATGGCGAGCTCCGGCTCATCTGGCTTGCGGCGTCTGAACATCGGCAGGCCCCCCGTTCGACCTATGGTCACTGACTGAATTGTCCCGGCGCAACGTGAAGTGGCGGTTGCCGCACCCTGCCGGCTGGTGGCGGCAGCTGTGTTAAGGACGTGAGCTAACACGTGGCGTTTGCAGGAAACAACCCGCCGCCGCGCTTTATCGGGCGGTTTCGCGTCCTAAAATGGTGCCGGGCTGTGTCCGGCTTGCCTGCATGAGCACGTGCACCATGCAGGCGGCGCCCAGCACCGGCACCAGCAGGTTCGCCAGCGGCACATACCCGGCCAGGGCGAGCGCCGCGCCCTGGAAAAGCACGCTGCCGCGATGCCGCGCATACAGCGCGTGCGCCTCCACCCGGCGCATGCGCCGCATCGCCACGGCCATGAACATGCCACGGCCCACCGCCCAGGCAGTGATTGCCCAGCCCAGAACAAGCCCGGCCCCAGGGATCATCAGCGCGAACAGGCCAGACAGCAGGCTCAAGGCGAGAACGCGCAACCCGGACGCCAGGCCATCCCACAGCTGCGCTGCCCAGTGGGCGCCGGCGGGCGGGGGTAGCCCGGGATACCAGCGCTGCTCCACCGCGCGGCAGATCGGGTCCAGGAACAGCGATGCGATCACCACGGCCACCGGCAGGAAAAGCCACAGCGCGGTGATCAGCGCCGCGAATCCGCCCAGCGCGCCGATCACCCAGGCAACCCAGCCCGTCAGCGGGGCCAGTTCCCGGTGCAGGCCGTACACACTGCCGGCACAGATCAGCCCGAAACAGGCGGCGGAGAGCAGCAGGCTCTTGAGCAAAACCCGCAGGATGGCGGGGTCGTGCAGTTGTTCGATCGCGCGGGCGAGGGGAGCGAGCATCCTGCCCTCTTACCGAAGCTGACCCAGCCGCGCCAATCCGCCCTGGTGCCGGATGCGCGCCCCCAGTCGGCCTGCTTGCGTGCGGCAGGGAATTCGGCAAAGACGCTTGGGTATGAGCACGCACCCAAGCTTTGATATCATCGGCATCGGCAACGCGATCGTGGATGTCGTCTCGCCGGCCGGCCATGATTTTCTCTCGCGGCACGACATGCATCCCGGCAGCATGGCGCTGATCGATGCCGCGCGGGCCGATGCGTTGTATGCGGCCATGCCGCCGGGGCAGGAGAGCAGCGGGGGCTCGGCCGCCAATACCTGCGCGGTGGCGGCGGCGCTGGGCGCGCGCGTGGCGTATCTCGGCAAGGTGGCCGACGATGATCTGGGCCACGTGTTCGCGCGCGATATCGCGGCGGCGGGCGTGCATTTCCCCAGCGCGCCGCTGGTGGGCGGGGCGCCGACGGCGCGCTGCCTGATCCTGGTGACGCCGGAGGGCCAGCGCACCATGAACACGTTCCTCGGCGCCTGCGTGGCGTTCGGCGAGCCTGATGTGGATGCGGCACTGATCGCCGATGCCGCTGTGCTATATCTGGAGGGATACCTGTTCGATCCGCCGGCGGCGCAGGCGGCGTTCCGCGCCGCGGCGCGGGCCGCGCGCGTGGCCGGCCGGCAGGTGGCGCTGTCGCTCTCGGACGCATTCTGCGTGAACCGGCACCGCGACGCGTTGAGGCAGCTGCTGGCGGATGTGGATATTCTGTTCGCCAACGAGGCGGAGATCTGCGCCCTGTACGAGGCCAATGATTTCCGCGACGCGGCCGAGGCGGTGCGCGCCGATGTGGCTTTGGCGGCATTGACCCGGTCGGAGGCCGGCAGCCTGATCCTGCGCGGCGATGAGCGTGTGGAGGTGGCGGCGGAGCCGGCGCAGGTGGTGGATACCACGGGGGCCGGCGATGCGTATGCCGCCGGGTTCCTGGCCGCATACACGGCGGGGCGCGATCTGGCCGCCTGCGGCCGTTTGGGCAGCCTGGCCGCCGCCGAGGTGATTTCCCACTACGGCGCCCGCCCCGTCAGCGACCTCAGTGGCCTGTTGGTGTCTGATCGTGCCGGAAGCGTTACCGAATAGGGTAAAGTTTTTTTCCGCTGCGCGGGGGCTTCTTTCTTGAAAGAAAGAAGCAAAGAACGTCAACCTATTGCGCCCGCCTCTAGGGATTGCAGATCGCGTCTCCCTGGCCGGGGGCGGTGCCTTTGCCGTCGGGGCCGGCGGAGCAGAGGTCGTAGTCGTGGCCGGGGCGCTCCGAGGGGCTGGTGTAGAGCCAGGGGTGGTTCCATGGGTCCTTTGGCGACTGCTCCCCTTTCAGGTAGGGGCCGTTCCAATTGTCCACGTCGGAGGGCTTGCTGACCAGCGCGGCAATGCCCTGCTCGGTGGTGGGGTAGGTGCCGACATCCAGCTTGTAGAGGTCCAGCACCGACCCCAGCCGCTCCACCTGCTGGGCTGCCACATTCTTGCGCGCGCCGCCCAGTTGCCGCAGCGCGGCCGGCGCCACAAAGGCCACCAGCAGCCCCAGGATGGCGATCACCACCAGCAATTCCAGCAGCGTAAAGCCCGCATCCGGGGCGGTATCGTCTCTCTCTTCACGCTGCATCACACTCAAACGCTCCTGGCTACGCCTGACGGCAGGCGCCCTTTTGCTGCCTGGCCCCGCGCTCGGCAAGCCACGCCCACATGAAGCTCCGGTCATGCCGGTGCCGGTCTTTTCGCCTTGCCCGGAACATGCGATGTCGGGCCTGTCTGAGAGCGCAACCCCGGGAGAGATCGCCCCCGCATGGCCGTGCCGTTCCTCGCCTGCATGGCGCTCACCGCGCAGTTCTATGCGCTGCCGCCGCGCGTGCTGCCGTCCATCCAGGCCGTCGAAGGCGGCCGCCCCGGCCTGGTGCACAGCAACACAGACGGGTCCGCCGATCTGGGGCTGATGCAGATCAACACGCGCTGGATCGGCAATATCGCCGAGGTGGTTCGGGCCAGCCCTGATCAGGTCCGCCAGCGCCTGATCGGCGACCCCTGCTTCTCCATCGCCGCCGCCGGCGCCATCATGCGCGCGTATTTGAGTGAGACTCACGGTGACCTGATGCGGGCCATCGGCGACTACCACTCCCATACGCCGCCGTTGAACCAGGCGTATCAGGCGCAGGTTGTGCAGAGGGCGGCGGCACTGTTCGCGTCGGCAAGGTAGTAAGGCCTTCTTTTCTGAAGAAAAGAAGCAAAAGACTTTTGTCTGTTGGCGCACACCTCGCCGGCAGCGCGCGCACAGGGATAAAAGTTTTTTGGTTCTTTTTTTCAAAAAAGAACATCTTCCTCTGTGCTTTACGACAATGACGCCAGATACGCCGAAATATCCCCTATCTGATCATCATCCATCGACTGCGCATGAGCATGCATCGTTTTGTTCGCGCGTGAGACAGGAAGAAAGACATTCATGGGGCGGCGCGGAGCGCGCCGCATTGCGGCTCGGATCAGGCGGCCTTCGAAACGGCTTTATGCCGCGCCATCACCGCATCGGCGAAGTCATCCGACCCGGTGCCTTGCGTAAACGCAACGCCATAGGTGCCGTCGGCGTGGCGTGTACGCACCTCGAAGGCTGCGCGCGGGCCTGTGTCGCCAAGGCTCATCACGCCTGCACAGCCCAATGTCAGCGCGACCGCGCAATCCAGCCGCGCACCCTCACGCGACAGATCTCGCAACCGGATGCGATAGGAAGACCCTTCGATAAGGGCCACGGCTGGTTGGTCGATCGGCATGCGTGGAACCTTGCGCCGATCCACGTCCTCGGTGGCGCCGCGTATTGTGCGGATGATCTGATCTCGCGTCTGATCGATGCCGGTGGCGACATGCGCCGAAACATCGCGTAACTCCTGGGCAGCGCGAACCCCCGTGGAGGCGTCGCTGGCGATCTCCGAGACGCTCCGGGCGATCATTTGCATCGAGGCAGCACTGTCTTGCATGTTGTTGGCGATGATCGATGTGGCGGAAACCTGCTGCTCAACGGCGGCGGCGATGGCACTCGAGGCGAGGGAAATGTCCGACAGCGCCTCGCCTACCTCCTCGACAACCGCGACCACATTACGGGTGGCGTCGCGGATTTCGCCGATCTGCTTGCCAATCTCCTCGGTTGAGCGCGCGGTCTGGTTGGCGAGGCTCTTCACTTCGGCGGCGACCACGCTGAAGCCCTTGCCCGCATCGCCTGCCCGCGCTGCCTCGATCGTGGCGTTCAAGGCAAGAAGGTTGGTCCGGGCGGCAATGGTCATGATCAGATGCACAACGTCGCCGATCCGCGCGGTGGCTGCCGACAGGGCTTGAATCCGCTCGCGGGCGAGACTGCCGCTATGGGCCGCGCGCGTTGCCGTCCGGCTGGCGCCGGACGCCTGGACGGAGACCTCCGCCACCCCGCGGGAGAGTGCGGCACTCGCTGTGCCCACCGCCTCGGCGCCCACCAGCGCCTTGCGCGCGTTTGCGGCAACCTCTTCCGCACTGCTGCCGATGCGGTTGGCGAAGTCAGTAATATTGCTTGCCAGCTCCACCATCCGGCGGGACTCCTGCACACCGTCGTCAGCGGCGGTCCGTGCCGATGCCTCCACCGAGTCGGCCATCATTTGCAACGCCGCGCGGCGCTCCGCGGCAATCCGGGCCTGGGCAGAGTCCGCTTCCGCACGGCGCTGCGCCTCGGCAGCGACCACCGAGGCGGCTGACGCCTCGGCCAATGTGATCGCAGTCGCGGCCTGCTGCGCCAGCCAGGCAAGCGCCGAGGCCTCGAAGATGAGGATCACCGCGTGGAACACCACGCGGAACAGCTGCTGGCCGCCGGGAAACACCAGTGCCGGCACAATGAAGTTCAGCACAAGGTGATGTAGAGCGACGGTTCCCGCCCCAGCCAGGATCACCCATGGGTCCAGCAGCGCGCCGCAGACGGCCAGGACGGCAAAAAAATGCATGTGCGCATCGGGTTGCCAAGGGTGGCCGGAGAGTTCCGCAAGGAGCAGCGCCGGCAAGCTGCACATCGCCACACCGACCGTAACGCGGGTGCCGGAAGCACCAGGGTTGAGCCAGTGCGCCGCCGTGGCCACGCCGGCGATGGCCGCCCATAGCGCCATCGCCGCAGCCAAGCCCGAACCGCTGAGCCAGCCCGCCCCCAGCAGAACCAAGCCATGCGCCCAGATCAGACAGATCAGCAGCCGCTCGAAGGTGCGGCGCAACGCCGAAAGCGTGCCATCGGACGTGCTCGGATTGCTTGCGGCCGATAGCTTGCTCATGGCGCGCCCTCACCGCACCCCGCGCGGCCATGCCACGCCACGGTCAGGCCCAGCACATGGCGGATCCGCGCCGCATCGCCACGCAGCACAACATAGCCAGGGGCGGGAATCGCGAGAACCGCCGCATCCGCCTCAGCGGCGGCGGCAAAGGCATAGGGTGCCTCAGTCTGCCCAAGATGCACCAGAACGGGGCTGGACCCCTCAGGCGTCAATTGCCGCCATAGCAAGACCAAAGGTACCGCAATCGCCAACGCGGCCGACGGAAGGTATTGTCGCAGCTGCATGGGAACAGCGTTAGGCGGAATTGCTTGAGGGATCGCTAAGCAGATCGCGGCCGTTACGAATTGCAGCAGACGGCCATCACAACGCCCGGCTACGCCGCCCTCGCTGATCGCAGCAATCTGCGCTTATCCTCACCCGCGCGCCGATAAAACCGGCACCCGCATGAAAACCCGTCACGGTGGGAAAATGGTGCCCAGGCGTGGAATTGAACCACGGACACTGCGATTTTCAGTCGCATGCTCTACCAACTGAGCTACCTGGGCGCCGGCGCGGCGGCAGGCTTACCCCAGCGTCAGGGGCTGATCAAGACGGCGGCTGGCGATTGTCCTCCCCCTCGGCGGCCAGCGCCTCGCCGTCCTGGCCGGGCACCACGTATTGGCCGGTGAGCCAGCGGCCGAGATCGATGTCGGCACAGCGTTTGGAGCAAAAGGGTGACGTGTCGGTGTTGGCCGGTTTGCGGCAGATCGGGCAGGGCGCGGTCACGGTGCATCCTCGATGGTCCAGCGATCAATGGGCAGCGCGGGGTCGCTGTTCAGGATCAGGGGATAGGTGGCGCGACGTGCAAGATCCGGCAGCGCCACCGGATCGGCTTGCAGCGCGGCCACCACGGCAGGTGCGGCGCGCAGCACCGGCCGCCATCCGGGGCGATTTGGCAATTCGCGCGCGATCCGGCGCAGCGCCGCCAGCCCCGCGGCCAGGGGGCCTTGCAGCAATTCATGCAGCGGCGCCGTGCCGCGCGGGCGCAGGATTTCGGCCAGCCCCAGATGGGAGAAGCCCAGCAGACGGGGCCGGGCGGGATCGGTGGCGAGCGCTGCCTCCAGCGCCGGCGCCAGCGCCGCGCGCCGTTTGATGGGGATGCCCGCGAAATCGATCAGGATGGCGCCGCCGAGGTTGCGCAGCCTGATCTGGCGGGCGAGCGCCGGCAGCGCCGCCCGGTTGCCGGCCAGTTGGGCCGCGGATTTTTGCGCGCGGGATGCGGTGGCGCCGGCCATGTCCAGGTCGATGGCCGTGAGCGCGGGCGTTGGTGTGATCGTGGCCCGCAGACCGCCGGGCAGATCGGCCTGTGCCGCGGCGAGGGATTCGATTTCCGCCTCCAGTTCGTCGTCGAAGGCGTGCGCCACCAGCCGGGTGCGGCCGGGTTCGGCGGAGAGCAGGGCAGGATCGTCCACCAGAATATCGGCACCGGGATAGGCGGCGGCGAGGCGGGCCAGTGGGCCAGCGCCGCGGCGTAGAAGGCGCGGCGGGCCGGCGGGCGCGGGCTCGGGGGTGGCGGCGAGGCGTGGGCCCTTGCCGCCTTGGGCGGTGCGCGTAATGCGCACGGTGATGATGGCGCCCTCGCCATGCTGGGCGGCGCCATCGCTATCCGGCAGAAAACCCTCCGCCCCCGCGAGCGCCACGAACGCCCCCGCCATGCCCGGCACGCGCGCGATGATGCGCCCCACATGAATATCGCCAAGCCCATCCGGCGCCCCCGGCCGCCAGATCGCCAGATCCATCAACTGCCCATCTTCAACGACCGCAATCCTGACCTCTCCGGGTCCGAATGCCGCCCTGATCACGCGTACGCCATAGGTAAAAGTTCTTTGCTTCTTTCTTTCAAGAAAGAAGATTCTTTCTTTTTCCGCTGCGCGGGGCCTTCTTTCTTGAAAGAAAGAAGCAAAGAACTTTTACTCATAAGTACCCGCGGCCCTTGAGCAATTGTGTGGTCTCGAACAGGGGCAGGCCGACGACGCCGCTGTAGCTGCCGTGCAGGGCGCGCACGAAGGCGCTGGCCTGGCCCTGGATGGCGTAGCCGCCGGCCTTGCCCTGCCACTCGCCGCCGGCGAGATAGGCGCGCATCTCGGCGGCACTCAGCCGGGCAAAGATCACCGTGCTCTCGCTCACGCGGTGGCTTTCCGCACCCTCGGGCGTCACCAGCGTCACCGCCGTCAGCACGTGGTGGCGCCGGCCGGAGAGCAGCTCCAGGCAGGCGGCCGCCTGCGCTTCGGTTTCCGCCTTCGGCAGAATGCGCCGGCCCACGGCCACTACGGTATCCGCGGCCAGCACGAAGGCCCCCGGCGTGCCCGCCGCGCGCGCTTTCTCCCGCGCCAGGCGCTCGGCATGCGGGCGGGGCAGCTCGCCGGGGTGCGGCGTCTCATCGATATCCTGCGGGGCGATAAGGTCGGGGGTTATCCCGATCTGGGCGAGAAGCGCCAGGCGGCGCGGGCTCGCGGAGGCCAGAACCAGAGTTTTGGATGTCAGCGTGTTACTTGAACCTGAACGTGATGCGGCCCTTGGTCAGGTCGTAGGGCGTCATCTCCACATTCACCCTGTCGCCGGCCAGAACGCGGATACGGTTCTTGCGCATCTTGCCGCTCACCTGGGCCAAAATGGAGTGCTCGTTGGTATCCAGCTTCACGCGGAACATCGCATTGGGCAGCAATTCAGTGACGATACCACTGAATTCGATCATGTCTTCTTTGGACATCAGGCCTCTTCTATCATGAACGTGATCAGTCCCTCGCATCGGGTTTTGCACGGGGCGGGAATGTGATGACCGCACCGCGCCTGGTCAAGGCGCGCGACAGGGGGGGCAGACTTAAGGAGGAAGAAAGGTCTTCTTTTTTGAAAAAAAGAAGCAAAAAACTTTTGCCTATTGCGTACGCTTCCGGCGAGGCGCGACAGCATAGTCAAAAGTTTTTTGGTTCTTTTTTTCAAAAAAGAACACGCTTATTCAGCCTCACTGCCAAACTCCGCGCATGCGCATGCAACCCCTCCGCCTCCGCCAGCAACACCCCGGCCGGGCCGATTTCACCCAGCGCCGCCCGCCCGCCTTGGATCCACGTGGTGCGCTTGAGGAAATCGAACACCGATAGCCCGGAGGCGAAGCGCGCCGTGCGGCCGGTCGGCAACACATGGTTCGGGCCGGCCACGTAATCCCCCAGCGCCTCCGGCGCGAAACGGCCCAGGAAGGCCGCGCCGGCATGGCGTATCCGCGCGAACAGCGATTGCGGATCGGCAACCATGATCTGCAAATGCTCCGGCGCCAGGCGGTTCGTCAGCTCCGCCGCCTCAGCCCAATCGCGCACCAGGATGATCGCCCCATGGTCGCGCCAGCTTGCGCCGGCGATGGCGGCGCGGGGCAGGGTGGGCAGTTCTCCCATCACAGCCCGTGCCACCGAATCGGCAAAATCCGAATCGTCGGTGATCAGAATGGATTGCGCGGCTTCGTCGTGCTCGGCCTGGGCGAGCAGGTCCAGCGCCACATGGCGGGGATCATTCGCCGCATCCGCCAGCACCACCACTTCGGAAGGCCCGGCAATCCCATCGATCCCCACGCGGCCGAACACCTGCCGCTTCGCCTCAGCCACATAGGCGTTGCCAGGCCCCACGATCCGGTCCACCGCCGCGATGCGCGCCGTGCCATAGGCCAGCGCCGCGATCGCTTGCGCCCCGCCCACGCGAAATATCTCGCTCACCCCGGCACGGTGGGCGGCCGCCAGCACCAGCGGATTGAGCACACCATCCGGCGTGGGCACGCACATGGCGATTCGGCCGACGCCCGCGACGCGTGCCGGGATGGCGTTCATCAGCACGGAGGATGGGTAGGCCGCCTTGCCGCCGGGCACGTAGAGGCCGACGCTGTCCAGCGCCGTCCAGCGCATGCCCATGGTAAGCCCTTCATCGTCATGCATCTGCATGTCGGCGGGAAGCTGGGCGCGATGAAAACTCTCGATACGCGTGGCGGCCATATCCAGGGCCTCGCGCAATTCTCGTGGTGTATTGGCAGCGGCGGCTTCGATCTCCGCTGGCTTGATGCGCAAATCCGCCGGCGTGATCGGCAGGCGGTCGAATTTTTCCGTCAACGCGCAGAGCGCGTCGTCGCCCCCCGTGCGGATGGCGGAGATGATCTCGCCCACCACGGCATCCACCCGCGCCGTGGTTTCGCGGGCTTCATCCAGCAGGGCGGCGAAGGCGGCGGGGAAATCCTCGGCGCTGGTGGAAAGCCGCCTCATGCGCCGATGGCGGCGCGGAAACGGGCGATCCAGGCGCCGATCTCCTCCGGGCGCGTCTTCAGTGCCGTGCGGTTGACAATCAGGCGGCTCGTCACCTGGGCGATCACCTCGGTTTCCCGCAAGCCGTTAGCCTTCAGCGTGGATCCGGTCTGCACAAGGTCCACGATCAGGCGGGAGAGGCCCAGGCCCGGGGCCAGTTCCATGGCGCCGTTCAGATGCACCACGTCCGCATGGATGCCGCGGGCGGCGTAATGGCGGCGCGCGGTATTGGGGTATTTGGTGGCGACGCGCACGGTGGACCAGCGCGACGGATCGTCCATCTCCTCATGCGCGGGCGCTGCGACGCTCACGCGGCAGGCGCCGATACCCAGATCGAGCGGCGCGTAGATCTCCGGGTAATCGAACTCCATCAGCACATCGGCGCCGCAGATGCCGATCTGGGCGGCGCCGTAGGCGACGAAGGTGGCCACATCGAAGGGCCGCACCCGCACCACATCCAGCATGGGATCGTTGGTGGGGAAGCGCAGGCGGCGGCTGTCTTCATCAGTATAGTCGGCAGCGGGCACCAGGCCCGCGCGGGCAAGGAAAGGTCCGCATTCGCCCAAGATTCGGCCCTTGGGCAGGGCCAGGATCAGCGGGCTTGTCGCCTCGGGCGCGAGCGCGGTTTCTGCGTAGGGTGCGGACATGCGGGCGCGCTTAGCACAGGGCCGGGTTTGCCTCAAAGTTTGGGGGGGTGGGCGAGCACCGTTGCCTGGGTGAAACCCGGGTTGCACCTAGGCTAGGGTGCTTGCTTCAGGCACGCCCCGTGAGAGCGCTCCTGCCGCGCTCTTGAAGTGCCCGGCCGGGTGGTTCGCCTGGCGGCTTTGCGCCAATGGGCGTCGTTCGCGAGTCGCGGTTGACACGCCAGGAGCGGACATGGCTGCAAAGGATCGCGCTAAGGGATGGACTAGTGAGCGCAATGGCTCACGAAACAGTCCATCGCAACCGCGGCCGCCCTCGCTCATGAACTTCGGGGTGCGCATCAATCGCCTTCAATCGTTGCCGCAGCTTGATCTGAACCGAAGAGGGATCGATCGCCCGAGGACGTAAACGCGAGCGCTTCGCAGGTTGCTCCAGATGCAGGATGACCCTCAAAGTAGTGGCCGCCAGTGCGCCTGCAGCAAAAGCCTTTTCAGTTCCAATCCGTGCATTTACCTTGGCTGGCAAGATGCCGGCTAACGTGTCCAAGATCTTGCAGCAGACCTCATAATCGAGCTCAGATGGTTTAGTGCGAGGGTACTGCCGGTAGTCTTTTACCTCGATTAAATAAAGGGTTTTGTCTGGCGCCAATGCTAGGACGTCAATGGCCTTGATGCCACTCCGGACTTTCTGGAACTGACTCTTGTAATATGCCCAGTCGTCGTATCTACCGACTTCCCAACCAGGTTCAAACACAAATGACAAAGCACCTACTGGCACCACCACCATTATTGAAGCTCGAGAAATCTGTCGGATTGCTCCAAATCCTCATCGAGGGAGGCAATCGAGCCTACATCGGCTATAGTCGCACCCTGCTCGATCTGCACGCCTCGGCCATCACTAGCGTGTAGACCAAAGAACTGGGAAGTGAGTCCTCGGTCGTCAACTTGAGCAAGCAAGATCTCTAACTCTCGTAGCAGGAACAGGCTATGGGTAGCGATGAACACCTGAATGCCACTCGTAGCCAAGTCGCATATAGTTTTTGCCACTTGCTTGATAAGGCGCGGGTTTAGACCAGCCTCCGGTTCGTCCCAAAACAGGTATCCATTATCCAGCAACGCTCCTGTGGCGATCAATCGAGCAATCATGCCTAATTTCCGCAGTCCTTCTGCGACCAGTGGCATCTCCATCCGGCCAGAAGCATTTCTCAGGTAAAATCGCCCATCCCGCTCAGCCTCAATCGTGCCACCCATTGCTTGCTCGAGAGGTTGTAAGAGTTCGCGTATTCTTTGTTCTTTAGGCCCGCGTTGTAGAGGCAATCCGAGCAGCACGCAGGTGTCGCGCCAAGTTTCCTCGAAATCAAGCAACCGACTTTCGTAGACAGAAACAAAGCCAGGATATACCGTGAGCAACTCACGAGTGGGTAAGAAAGCCGCCGACGAAGCGAGCCAGCGGGCGGGGACTCGACCGATCGAGACTTCAGACTTGCTATTTGTTGCGAAACTGAAGGCCGTCTCCATATCTGTCTTTGCAAACGTGAGGGTAACATCAGATCGCTGCCTGCCTGGCTGCCGTCTCGCGAGACGGCCAAGCGCCTCCGGTCTGAAGACATTTGTTAGCTTCTCTGCAATTCTACCTTGCAAGAGAGCCTTAGTCGGGGCAGTCGAAATCGGACGACGATGTCCCTGCGAGATCGCATCTAGAATGCAGTAAGTAATCTTTAGCAGATGAGTCTTTCCAGTCGCATTCTCTCCAACGATGACATTTAGGCTTTTACTGAAATTCAGCTCCACATCCTCAAAGAGTGTGAAGTTCTTTATCTGGAGAGCGCGAGCCGGGAGCGTCTCATCGACTCCTGGCCGCTGAGTAGCATTACGGGCCATGACGCTCGCCGTTTTGAGAAGCGTGGCTTAGTTGGCCAACCTCAACTGCTGCAGTCCGTGAGGTGCCGCCCAAGACGCCGTAGACTAGTCTTGGTGACCCCTTGGATGCACGCCGATATGGACCGATCTTCAACCCGCCACTCCGAATAGGATTTTGTCACGCTAGGGCTCGTCATCGAGGTCGGTCAATCTTGTTTAGAGAGTTCCGAAAAGTTCCCAACTATGGGCTGTCACCCGCGTGCGGAAGCTTGCCTTTCAGAAGTCGTGGTTTCTCGTGCGACTCGGAATATGCAAGCTCGATGCCGCTCCCTGCGCCATGGAGTGGAGGCAGCGGGAGTCTGAGCGGCAGCTAACCCGTCACTCTGTCTGCGACCTGCCTGTCCTCTAACGGCCAGCTGCGGCCGATATTGGCAGTCCAAACTCACCCACTATCCGCGGGCGCTGTGCCATAAGGCCGCAACAGGGGTACCACCTCGCTCCACGCAATCCGATCCGGATCATAGTGCGTCAACACCGTTCGCAGAGCCGCTTTGCCAATCCGCCGCCGCAGGCGCGCGCTGCCTGCCAGGGTTGTGAGGGCGGACAGCCACGCTTCCTCGCCCTCGGCGAGGAAGCCATTGCGGCCCTGCCGGACGATGCCGGCGAAATGGGCGCGGGGGGAGCAGATGGTGGGAATGGCCAGGCAAGCGGCTTCGATGAACTTGATGTTGCTCTTGGCGTCGTTGAACGCACCCGGTTCCAGCGGCGCCAGGGCGATATCGCTCTCGCTGAGCTGGCCGAGGTAGCGGGCGAACGAGGCGAACGCAAGCCGCTCCACCCGATCGCCGAACGACGCGAACCCCTCCGGCAGCGTCAGTTCGCCGATGATGCGCAGGCGCGCCTCCGGCCGCAGGGCCAGCAGGCGCAGAAGGGCTGGGGCGGCCTGGGCGAAATCCGCGTCGTGCGTGGAGCCCGAGCCGTAGGTGATCACCAGGCCGGCCTGCCGGCGCGCCGCGCGCTGGCCACGAAAATGGGCGGCAAGGGCCAGGGTTTCCGCATCCAGCGCGTTCTCGATCACGGTTACCTGGTCAATCCCGGCTTCGCGCATGGCGGCGCCAATCGCGGGCGTGCTGGCAATGCCGGCGCCGCAAGCCAGCATGGCCGTGCGATACAGGCGTGCATTGGTCAGCGCGCCGGCCTGGGTTTCGGCATCAAGGCTGGCAAGGTTGCTGTTCTGTCGGATGGCCGCCTCGTCGAAGACCAGATCATCCACCTCCCAGGCGGTGGGGATGCCGCGCGCGTGCAACGTATCTATCAGCGCCAGCACCGGCGGGTCGGCCGGCACGCGGTAGAGGATGGCCTGCGTGGCCGACGCCACGGCAGCGAGGCAGTCTGCCGTCTGCCGCCAATCCACCACGTGGCAGGGCACGCCCAGCCGGGCAAAATAAGCCTGCTTCTGGCGGACACGGTATTTGGCGCATTGCGGGATACGCAACTCGGCCACGATCAGGATCGACTGGCCGGGCGCGAAAGCCTGCGGTTTGCCAACGCCTTGCTGAAAGCTGGCACGCAGGCGCGACAGCAGCGCCCGGATCGGTGCGGTCATAGGTCGGAAGTGTGCTCCAGCCTGTCGAACCAGGGATTGTCCCACAGATACAGCCGCACCGGATCATAGGTGTGGTTCAGGCGCCAAAGCACCACGGGCAGCGAGAGCTGGTCCTGATACGTCCATTTCAGGTTCTCGTTCCACCAGCCGATATTCACCGCCTCGTGCATCGGATGGCCGACACGGCGGGCAATCAGGGTGGTGGCCATCAGGCCGGCGTGCTCGGGGTATCCCTCGGCACGATACGCCTCCACCTGTTCGGGCAGTTTCAGGCCCCGGTATTTGCGCATGCCGATGGAGGCTTGCAGTTCATCGTAGATGCAGTCCCGGTCCGGGTGGATGAACATCGCCAGGCCGTGCTCGCCGACATGGGCGATGAACTCGGCCGCGAAGGTTGGGGATTTGATGCGCAGGCAGCCGTCGATCCAGATGATGTAGTCGTAGCGTGGCCGTCGCGCGAACGGCGCATACCGCCAGGCCAGCCGGCCGTTGGGGAAAACCTCGTGGTTCATGCAGCGGAAATATTTGGCCCGCATGCGTGGATGAAAGCTGGGGTTCCGGTTGGATCGGATCACCCGCCAGGCGCCATCCCGCGCCGGCCAGGGAGCATCGGTAAAGCACAGGAAATCGCAGTCGATCGACTGCGCCACAGGCTGCAGCAGATGGTCGTAATTGCCGTAGATGGAGGTGTAGATGCAGACTCGCATGGGAAGCCCGTTAGGGTGTTGTTTCGGGCGCCGCAAGGGGGCCGTTAGATGCGTTCGATATCCGCCCCGCACGCACCGAGCTTGCGTTCCACGGCCTCGTAACCACGGTCGAGATGATAGACGCGGTTGACGATGGTTTCGCCGCTTGCGGCCAGGCCGGCCAGCACGAGCGAGACGCTGGCGCGCAGATCCGTGGCCATTACCGGCGCGCCGGTAAGCGCCTTTACCCCGCGCACGATGGCGGATGATCCGTGCACGTTGATGCGCGCGCCCATGCGGTTCAGCTCCGGCGCGTGCATGAAGCGGTTCTCGAAGATCGTTTCGGTGATCATCGCCGCCCCCTCCGCCACGCACATCAGCGACATGAACTGCGCCTGCATGTCGGTGGGAAAGCCTGGATAGGCCTCGGTTTTCACGTCCGTGCCATGCAGGCCATTGAGCCGCCGCACCAGCAGGAAGCCCTCGCCCTCGGTGATTTCCACGCCGGCCTCGGCCAGCGCCACGCTCAGCGCGGCCATATGGTCCATCCTCGCGCCCAGCAGTTTCACGCTGCCGCCGGCGATGGCGGCCGCACAGGCATAGGTGCCGGTTTCGATTCGGTCCGGCACGATGCTGTGGCGGGCACCGTGCAGCGCGGGCACCCCTTCGATAGTGAGCTGGTCCGTGCCGATGCCCTCGATGCGGGCGCCCATGGCAACCAGGCAGTCCGCCAGATCGGTGATTTCCGGCTCGCGCGCTGCGTTGGAAAGGGTGGTCCGGCCGTTCGCCAGGGTTGCCGCCATCAGCAGGTTCTCGGTGGCGCCGACGGAGACGAACGGGAACACAATGTCCGCGCCGCGCAGCCCTTGGGGCACGGCGGCATGCACATAGCCGCCCTCCAGCCGGATGGTGGCGCCCATCTGTTCCAAACCCTTGAGGTGCAGATCCACGGGCCGCGCACCGATGGCGCAGCCGCCGGGCAGCGAAACCTGCGCTTCCCGGCAACGGGCCAGCAACGGGCCCAGCACCAGGATGGAGGCGCGCATCTTGCGAACGATGTCGTATGGCGCAAGCGTGTTGGTGATCCGCCCGCCCAGCGTGATGGCGCGGTCGGCTTTTTCCACGGTGATGCCGTGCTGGGCCAGCAGGGTGCCCATGGTATCGAGGTCCGCAAGCAGCGGCACGTTCGTGAGGGTAAGGTAATCATCGGTGAGAAGGCCTGCCGCCATCAGCGGCAAGCCCGCGTTTTTTGCCCCCCGTATGTCGATCGTGCCGCTCAGTGGCCTGCCACCTTTGATACGAATTCTATCCAAGTTGTATTCCTAATGAATAAAAGTCTTTTTGCTTCTTTTTCTTCAGAAAAAGAAGACTCTTCTTTTTTGAAAAAAAGAAGCAAAAAACTTTTGACTATTTAGAGCCGTGGTAATGACACCCCGCGTTGATGCATGTACTTTCCTGCCTTGTCGGCGTAGCTGGTTTCGGGGGGGGTGTCGCCGCGCAGGAACAGGAACTGGCAGATGCCTTCGTTGGCGTAGATTTTCGCCGGCAGCGGGGTGGTGTTGCTGATTTCGATGGTGACCTGGCCTTCCCATTCGGGTTCCAGGGGCGTTACGTTCACGATGATGCCGCAGCGGGCGTAGGTGGATTTGCCCAGGCAGATCACCAGAATGTCACGCGGGATGCGGAAATATTCCACCGTGTGCGCCAGCGCGAAGCTGTTGGGGGGGATGATGCACACCGGCGCGCGGCGCGTCACAAAACTGTCGGGCGAGAAGTTTTTCGGGTCGACGATGGCGCTGTCCACATTGGTGAAGACGCGGAAATCGTCGGACACGCGGGCGTCGTAGCCGTAGCTGGAGAGGCCGTAGCTGATCACGCCATCGCGTTTTTGGGTTTCCACGAAGGGATCGATCATGGCCTGCGTGGTGGCCATGGTGCGGATCCAGTGGTCTGGCATGATGGGCATGGGTGCGTACCGCTGGTCAGGTTTCGCCGGCGGGCGGGGTGGGCGAGGTCTGCTTGCGGGTTTGCTGGGCGCGGGCCTGGGCTTTACGGCGGAGCAGGTTTTCGCGCAGGGCGGCGGCTTCCCGGGCGCGGCGGGCTTCCGCTTCGGCTTCGGCGCGTGGGGTTGTATGGGGGAGCTTGTCCGGCATGGCGCCAGAAAGCAGCAAGGGCGTGGTTGACGCAAGCGGCAAGGCAATGCGCGAGCGGCGGGCCGCTCGCCCAGGCGCGCTGCAAGGCAGAAGATGAAGCATCACACCTATCAAGTGCGTGTGAGATGGACCGGCAATGAAGGGCGGGGCACCGCTTCATATGCCGGTTATAGCCGCGCGCACGTCATCACCGCCCCCGGCAAGCCGGCGATCGAGGGATCGTCCGACCCCGCCTTCCGCGGCGATGCGGCGCGCTGGAACCCCGAGGAGCTGCTGCTGGCCTCGCTCGCCGCCTGCCACAAGCTCTGGTATCTGCACCTGTGCGCCATGTCCGGCATCCGTATCATCGCCTATGAGGATGCAGCCGAAGGCATAATGACGGAGGATGCCGAGGGGTCCGGCCGCTTCACCTCGGCTATGCTGCGGCCGCGCGTGACGGTGGCCGCCGGATGCAATGTCGCGCTGGCGCAGGCCCTGCACGCCCGCGCGCATGAGATGTGTTTCATCGCCCGCTCCGTGAACTTTCCGGTGACGCACACCCCCATCGTCTCGGCCGCTCCTGGGGATGATCCAGGACAGTGAGGTTCGGCCACGTCCGCGAAGAATGTTCTTTTTTGAAAAAAAGAACCAAAAAACTTTTACCCCTTGCGTACGCTGCCGGCGGGGCGCGCGCCAATGAGCAAAAGTTTTTTGCTTCTTTTTTTCAAAAAAGAAGACCTTCCTTAAACCGAAAAATACTTCGCCGCCGGATTCAACACCACGATCGCGCTCGTCGATTGTTCCGGATGCAACTGCGCCTCATCCGACAGCGACACGCCGATCCGATCCGCCCCCAGCAGATCCAGCAGCATGGACTGATCCTCCACACGCGGGCAGGCCGGATATCCAAAGGAATAGCGGCTGCCGCGATAGCCCTGGGCAAGCATCTTTTCCAGATCGCGGTCGTCCTCCGCGGCAAAGCCCAACTCCGCGCGGATGCGCTTGTGCACATACTCCGCCATCGCCTCGGCCATTTCCACGGAAAGCCCGTGCAGATAGAGGTAATCCTGATAGCGGTTATCCTCGAACCACACGCGCGCCGTGTCGCTGGCCTTCTGGCCCACGGTCACCACCTGCAACCCGATCACGTCGCGCTGCGCATCATCCACGTCGCGGAAGAAATCGGCGATGCAATCGCCATCCTCCCGCGGCTGCCGGGGCAGGGAGAAGCGTGCCACTTCCGTGGTGCCGTCCTGCGCGAACAGCAGCAGATCGTTGCCCTGGCCGGCGGCCTTCCAGTAGCCGTAGATCGCCTGCGGGTGGAGAATGTCGTCCGCCTCGCACGCCGCCAGCATGCGCTTCATGATCGGCCGCAGCTCCTGCTTCGCCCAGCCGAGGAAATCATCCAGGCTCTTGCCCTGTTTGCGGAACCCCCACTGGAATTGATACAGGCTGCGTTCGTTCAGGAACGGCACGATCGCCTTGGGCGGCGCTTCCAGCACGCGCGCGCCCCAAAACGGCGGCTCCATCACCGGCACATCGCCCGTCAGCCGCCGCCGCCGCGCCTGCACCGCGGCCACATCGATCGGGTGCCAGGCCCGCTCATCGGCTTTGCCCAGGGACCGCTTGGTGTTCTTCGCCTTGCCGCTGCGCTTGGCCTGCAACGCGGAGAGGTAATCGTCGAACCCGTTGCCCGTCACCTTGTCCATCAAATGCAGGCCATCGAATGCGTCGCGCGCATAGGCCACGCGGCCGGAGGCATAGGCCGCCACGCAATCCTCCTCCACGTAATTGCGCGTCAGCGCCGCCCCACCCAGCAGCACCGGGATCTCCAGTCCCTGGCGGGACATCTCCTCCAGATTCTCCCGCATGATCACGGTGGATTTCACGAGCAGCCCGCTCATCCCGATGGCATGCGCGCGATGTTCCTTCGCGGCCTCCACCATGTCCGCCAGCTTCACCTTGATGCCCAGATTGACCACGCGATAGCCGTTATTCGTCAGGATGATATCCACCAGGTTCTTGCCGATATCGTGCACATCGCCCTTCACGGTGGCCAGCACGATGGTGCCTTTCTCCTGGCCCTCCACACGCGTCATCATCGGTTCCAGGTAAGCGACCGCCGCCTTCATCGTCTCCGCACTTTGCAGCACGAAGGGCAACTGCATCTTGCCCGCGCCGAACAGCTCGCCCACGATCTTCATACCGCCGAGCAGAATGTCGTTGATGATCGCCAGCGGCTCATGCGTTTTCAGTGCATCGTCCAGCTCCGCTTCCAGCCCCTTGCGGTCGCCATCCACGATCCGGTCGCGCAGGCGCCCTTCCACCGTTTCGGATTTGGCGCGCTTGGTCGCTTCGGCCGCCTTGCGGTCGGCGAACAGCTCCAGGATGCGGGAGAGCGGATCATACCCCTCCGCGCGGCGATCAAAAATCAGATCCTCCGCCACGCGCACTTCTTCTTCCGGGATCAGATGCAGCGGCCGGATCTTGCTCACATGCACGATCGCGCCTGTCATGCCCGCGCGCACCGCGTGATCGAGGAACACGGAATTCAGCACCGCGCGCGCCGCCGGGTTGAGGCCGAAACTCACATTGGAAAGCCCAAGGATGATCTGGATATCGGGGAATTTCTCCCGGATCATCCTGATGCCATCCAGCGTCCATAGCGCCAGTTTCCGGTCATCCTCGTTGCCGGTGGCCACCGTAAAGGTCAGCGGATCGATCAGCAGGTCGGATTGCGGCAAGCCGTGCCGGGTGCAGGCGAAATCCACCAGCCGCGTCGCGATCTCCAGCTTCTGCTCGGCCGATTTCGCCATGCCGGTCTCATCGATCGTCAGCGCGATCACCGCCGCGCCGAATTTCTTGGCCAGCAACAGCCGGTCGGTCGCCGCCTTCTCGCCATCCTCGAAATTGATCGAGTTGATGATCGGCTTGCCGCCATGCAGTTTCAGTGCGCTCTCGATCACCGGCGTCTCGGTGCTGTCGATCACCAGGGGCACGTTCACCGAATTGGTGAAGCGGCGGATCACCTCATCCATCTCGGCTTTTTCATCGCGCCCCACGAAGGCGGTGCAGATGTCCAGGCTGTTCGACCCCTCCGCCGTCTGCTCGCGGCCCACGGAGACGCAGCCGTCCCAGTCGCCGGCTTCTTGCAGCTCGCGCCATTTCTTCGATCCGTTGGCGTTGCAGCGCTCGCCGATGCTGAAAAAGCTGTTGTCCTGCCGCAGCGCCGTCTGGCTGTACAGGCTCGCCACCGACGGGATCCACACCGGCCGGCGTTGCACGGGGGTGGGCCTAAAGCCCTGGCCGCGCCGGCGCAGCATGGCGTCCAGCGCCTGTATGTGTGGCACATCGGTGCCGCAGCAGCCGCCGATCAGGTTCAGCCCGTCCTCGGCCACAAAACGTTCCACCCAGCTCGCCATCTCCTCGGGCGCCAGCGGATAGCGCGTCTGCCCATCCACCAGCTCGGGCAGGCCGGCATTGGGCTGCACGCTCAGCAGGCCAGGCCAGTTGGCCGAGAGCCAGCGCACATGCTCGGCCATTTCCTGCGGGCCGGTGGCGCAGTTCAGCCCGATCAGCGGCACGTCCAGCGCATGCACCACTGTCGCCGCGGTGGCGATATCCGGCCCCACCAGAAGCGTGCCGGTGGTCTCCACCGTCACCTGCACAAAGATCGGCGTATCGCGCCCCGCTTCGGCGCGCGCGATTTTGGCGCCGTTCACCGCCGCCTTGATCTGCAACGTGTCCTGGCAGGTCTCGATCAGGATCGCGTCCACCCCGCCATCCATCAGCCCGCGGCATTGCTCGGTAAGTGCGGCTTCCAGCGTGTCGTAATCCACATTGCCCAGCGAGGGGAGTTTGGTTCCCGGCCCCACGCCGCCCAGCACCCACCGGTCGCGCCCATCGGCAAATTCGTCGGCCGCCTCGCGCGCGATTTCCGCCGCGCGCCGGTTGATTTCGCGCGCCCGCTCGGATAGCCCGAATTCGCCCAGCGTGATCGGCGACCCGCCAAACGTGTTCGTCTCCACCATGTCGGCGCCGGCCGCGTAATAGCCACGCGCGATCTCCCGCACCAGGTCGGGGCGGGAGAGGGTGAGCACATCGGTGCAGTTCTCCTGCCCCCAGTAATCGCGCTCGATATCCAATGTCATTGCCTGCACGCGGCTGCCGGTGCCGCCATCGCACAGCAGAACGCGATCGCGCAGGGCATCGAGAATATGGGGGCGGGTCATGCGGAAAATTCCAGTTCGCGAATGGGGGCGGCCAGCGCCGGAGCGGTGGCTTGCCAGATTTTTATCGTCAGGCGCGTATCCGCCTGGGCCTGGATCGTGGTGGGCGGCGGGGCGGCGAGGCCCGCGCGGTGCAGCAGCGCCTGCATCTCGGCATCGGAAAAGCCAAGCCGGCGATGCCCCATCTGCGCCATCAGCTCCCGCCGCTCATGCGCGCCCAGATCCACGATCACCAGTCTTCCGCCGGGGGCCAGCACCCGGCGCGCTTCCGCCATGGCTGCCGCCGGGTCCTCGGCATAATGCAGCACCATTTGCAGCAGCACGGTGGTGAAGCTCTCATCCGGCAGCGGCAGCGCATACATATCGGCCAGCCGCACGGAGCAATGCGCGGTGTCCGGCCCGGCCAGATGCACGCGCGCCAGAGCCAGCATGGTCCGGCTGGCATCGATGCCCAAAGCGCTCGTGGCCCGGGGTGCGAGCAGTTTCAAAAGCCTGCCGGTACCGGTGCCGATATCCAGCACGCGGCCGAGATCGCGGTCCGGCAGCTGGGCCAGCAGCGCGCGCTCCACCTGGGCGGCCGGCAGATCCAGCGCCCGCATCTCGTCCCAATCCGCGCCTTGCAGCCGGAATTTTTCCGAAGCCGCCCGCGCCCGTTCCGCCAGCACCCGCGCGCTGCCCCGCCGGTCCGCTTCCAGCAGCGGATCGCCCGGGGGCGCATGGGCCAGGATCGCCCGCACCAAAGCACCGCTGGGCCCCTGCGCCAGTTCGAACCACGCATTGGCCCCTTCGCGCGTGCGGGCCAGCAGCCCCGCCTCACACAGCAATTTTAGGTGCCGCGACAGCCGCGGCTGCGATTGCCCCAGCATGTCGCAGAAATCATTGACGCAGAACGAACCCGTGGCCGCCAGCGCCAGCAGCCGCAGGCGCGTCGGGTCGGCGGCGGCGGAGAGGGCGGTGAGAAGCGCATCCATCAGGCTTGTATAAATATATAAAGCTATCTTTATATCAAGTATGAGTTTTCGTCTCGATGCCCGGGTGCCTGTGGTGTTCGGCTCGCCCCACATGGCGGGGCCGGACGATGTGCTGCTTTTCGAAGGCGGAGAGGGCCTTGCCGCCTTCGAGGTGGACCAGGGCCATGCGCCTGGCTGCGCCTGCTGCGCCCCCCGCCGTGCCGCGGGCCGCGCGCTGGCTGCCCTGCTACAGGCTCGCGCGCGTGGTCAGGTCGCCTTCTTCCGTCGTGTCGTCGTGGTCACCTCGACCGACGCTGGCCGCGCCGACATCGTGGCGGCGCTACGCGAGGATCCTGTCGCGAGCGCGTGCTTCCGGCAGGCGCCATGAGAGCGGTTTTGCGGCGCTTCTCGCAGCTTCCCGTGATTGGCAGGCCGCCGCGACGTTAATGACCAAAAGTTTTTTGGTTCTTTTTTTCAAAAAAGAACATTCTTTCTGGCTTTCGCCTTGGCTTGGGTCGCGCGGAGGTTTGGGATGGTGGGCAGTGGTTCGCCTGGCGGCTTTACGCCTCAAAGCCGTCATTGCACGGCAAGCGGCTCGTGACTGAAAAGCGGCGATACGGCTCGATGAATAGCTACTGCCACCGGTCGCCCGGTGTGGTCACGTAGGTTTTCCAGAGGTATCCCCACGGAAGCACGAGCGGCACGATCACGACGCCCGGGAATATGCCTGAGAACGAATCAGCGATGTCGGGATCCAGGGTGTGGCCCATATACGGGGGAAGCCACGCTGCGAGCACCCAGATTAGCTTCCACGTGAATTCGAGGAACATCAGCGGCATCATCCTGACCGGATACCGGACGCCGAGGAGACTGATCAGCGTAAGGGCGCCAAAGAAGCTCATCCCGACGCCATGCCAGAAATCCCACGGTTGCTTGTGATGCAGGATCGCCGGCCACGTTTTCGAGCCCTGCCCCAAACCAAGCAGGAGATACGCGCCCCTGAGTACATAGAGGCGATAAAGCGGAAGCTCCGGCCTGGATTGTATCTGTTCCATGCGTACCTACGGCGTGCTTCGCCAAAATGTTTCAATTAAACCGATATCCACAGAATGAAACGCAGGCCAATGGGATTCTGCCTATGGCCATCCATTTCGAGCCGACGGCGGGCAGTGCCGTCGATTTTCTGGGCGCTTGTCAAGTCAAGCTGTCATTTCGGGCCGATTTGAAGCCCGCGTCGGACCATGTATCGCCCAAAAGCTTCGCGGCGGGGCCGGGGCGCGTTGAACGAGGCTACATCGTAGCCGCCTTTGAGCAGCCAGTAAGCAAGGGCCAGACCGGCGATGCTGGCGCCGGAGATCGGAAAGCGCGCCATGCCCTTCTCCCTGGAACTGGGTTGGCGCAGCCCCGGGGCAGGTTGGCCATCGGGTAGAAGCCGGCCCCCGACTCTCGTTCGCACCTGCATCGGCGCCGCAGTATGGGCATCTCCCAACTGGCCTCGGCGGACGTCAAGTCTATCGCGTTGGCGAAAATTGCACGTGTAGCTTCGCCGATCTTTCTCTGCGGATGGCCGCGATCGAGGCCAAGGCTAATGCGGCGGCAGCCGTAAATCCTGCTATGACGCCGCCTGTTGGTTGGTGAATTGAAAGCCCGACAATCCCACCAAGGATGATCACCGCTGCCAGAATGTATAGCGGCCGGAACGGCACCCAATATGCGATCGGGATAAAGTGCAATCCGACCACCAAGGCCATGGCGGGAAGGAGTAATTCAACATGACCCAAATTCACCAGGAGATTGGCGACGATAAAGAGCCCGATGCCTTCGCCTATGCTGCTCCATAGCATGACCCGCCCCGATCCCTCGGGCCTGGCTAACCCTTCGCCGGGCAACCGGATTGCCAGCAAGGCAGCAATCGCTATCCCGGCAAATCCGATGAACGGAAGGCCGAGTTCCAGCCCGCTGCATTTCAGCTGAAGCAGCAGCGTCATCGACGCAAAAACAGCGCCGAAGAAACTCATGATGATCGCGCCGCTCGCTCCCAATTGCGTTTCCTCAAAAACGTAACGTTTATCACTGCTTAGGAAGCGTAGGGCGTGCTCCAGCACGCCAAACCCAGCGCGCCACGCGCGGCTGTTGCGTTTTGTGTCGGCAATGGCGTGCTGGAGCACGCCCTACGTTGGAAGCGACATTTCCGAATTCATCGCCCGTCTGCTGACCTGTGCCGAACACCCCCAAAGCTGCCAGTCCGTTCCCCGCCAACTGTGGCGCCTCGCTGCCGCTCGTCATCCCCCCCTTGCCCTTCTTCTTCTCACCTCGCGCCCATCTTCGCCAGCATCTCCCTCGCATTCTGGTTGCCAGGGTTGATCGCCAAGGACTTATGATAATTGGCAACCGCATCGGCGATATCGCCATCGTCCATGTACGCCTCGCCCAAACTATCCCAGGTATTGCCGGACTTCGGATAAACCTCGGCATTGAGCGATAGAATGCGGATCGCGCCCGGATAATTCTTGTCGCGGATCAATTGATACCCCAGCGTATTCAGCTCGTCCTCATCAAAATTATACACCGGTTTGCCAACCGACCGCAGCGCATGATACTGCGCCACCGCCGCGTCCACACCCCCTGTCTTGATCGTCTCCGCCAGCGCCGCGGAAATGGAAGGCCGGGGATCGAATGCCGTGCGGATCGAGGGTGCGAAAATCCCTATGCTGGCCGCGGCCACGCCGGCGCACATGGTCAGCGAAATGGCCACCAAACCGGCCGCCATCACCAGGTTTTCCGCCCGCCCACCGCGAAGCTGCGTCCAGAAGTAAAGCTCCAGCACGGCAAGCGGGAGTATATATTGACCAAACGTGACAAATGTCAGCACCGACCCTTTCAGCACCGACACATCGAATGCCCCCGTGCCGGACGCGATCATGGCCGCAAGCGCGATGCTGGAGCGGATGAACAGCGCCGAACTCACCAACAGATATAGCCGCCATGCCCACCGCCGGTGCGACGCGAAATCGCGCTTCAGCGCGGTGCGCAGCGCCATGGCAGCACACAGCACCACCAGCACGCCCAGAACGCCGGTGCCGAATTCCTGCAAGCGGCTGGTGCCCGTGCCGCGCGATATCAGCAGATATAGCCCGGCAACAGCGATGCTGAAGGCGGTGAAAATGTACACCCGCCCATTCCATCTATGGAACACCGGCGCGCGCCGCCGGATCGCCGGCACAAACTGAATGGCGCCGCTGAAAATGACGAAAACCGCGCAAACGATATGAATGATCAGCGCCGCATTGCCGACCGGATCGCCGGCGGCATAGCCGTGCGCGAGGTGCTTGTTCCAAACCACCGTGTCACCGCGCAAAGCTGTCATGCTATAGAAAAGCGCGGTGCTGGAAGCGAAAATCACCTGGCCCACGAAGGCTACCGTAAACCAGAACCCCGCCGCGGCGCGCAGCGCCCCCGCGGCACCGAGGTTAAACCGGAACGCTGGAACGGAAAGCGTGCTGCTCATCCTGGGCCTCCTGCCGCGCCACATGCCGCGTTTGTGACCTGGTCAGCAAGCCGCATGCCACCCTTGCCGCCACGTCACCTGGCCGGCCCAAAAACCCCCTTTGCGAGACATAAGCCTGCCAAAACAATGATGTGCCGGATGGGATGATCGGCAGCCCCGTGCCGAAGTGGTGGCAGGCGGCGCCACATTATGGTCGAAAATGCAATATCTTCGGGTGAACCTCAGGTGCCGAACTGACCCGCCGCCCGATGACCGGCTGCGCCCGTGCCGCGGGCACGCCTGCTTGAAGACGTGCGCGCTTCACATGCGGGGGTGAACAGAATAGTCTCGTCTCGGATCAACCTGGGCGCGCACATGAAGCTTTTGGAAAAACGACTGGGTTGCGATGCGCGGGGACCCCGCGCGCCGTGTTCGCCAGGGGCACGTTATAACGTGGTGGAGGCCGGCATGCGGCGCAACACTCTGCCCAATAGTCTGTGTGTTCCAGCCGCCTTCGCTGTTCTCCTCCTCGTAGGGCAAGTGCCCGCCCTGGCGCAGACCGTGCTCAACGCCGGCGTGCTGACCACGCCGGCGGCGCGCGCCGACGATCCAAAGCTCTGCAAGGGCAAAACGGCGCCTCCCACCCCGGTTGCATGGACGCCGGGCGCGATCACCGCCAAGCCGCCGCCGGCCACCAGCGGCACGCCGCGGATAGAACAGCTGCGCGGCGGCAAGGTGATAGCCGTCTATACGAGTTTTTCGGACAATGTCGGCTGCACCTACAAGAATAATGGTACTGATCACATCGATCCTGGCCCGGCGGCCGCCAGCGGCTGCGGGCCGTTCACCCGGGAGTATTCGTATCGCCTGTGGGAACCGCACGATGTTTTCGTTGTCTACCCCGCGGTATATCAGGGTAGTTCGAATAACCCGTGGTTCGGGCCTGAGGCGGACGATTCCGCGGCGTATGCCGCCGGCATTTTCCATGTGCCCAACCTCGTGACCGTGACCGGACTGGCGGGCGCGGCCACACGCCCCGTGATCCTGCTCAACACCGGTGCCTCCAACAACAGCCTCGGACAAGCCGCCGTCTATTTCAGCGGCGGTACTGGCATGGTGTTCGAGAATATCGACGTGATCGCAACCTCCGGGGCCTCAGTCGGCAAGTCCGGCGTGTATATCAATGGCACGACCAACCTCACCATCAGCAACGTCGAGGTCTCCGGCTTCGAGATCGCCAACGGCCCGGGACAAGGCGGCGCCGACGGCATTTTTGGCACACCGAACAATGCCGGTTTTCTGCTGCTGGACCAGGTGGAACTCGACCATAACGGCGGCACGAACGGCCCCGCGCATAATGCCTATATCAATGCCAGCACCGTCGATCCGCACTTCACGGTGATCATGCAGAATTCCTGGTCGCATGACGCGTTCTACGGGCATCTTTTCAAATCCCGCGCCCAGAGCACGACCATGACCGCGAATTACTTCGAAGGCGGCCTGCCGCAGCCTGGATATCCGCAGGCCGAAGCCTATCTGCTGGATGTTCCAAACGGCGGCACGCTGGTTGCGCGCAACAACGTGTTCGTCAAGACCATGTCGGGGCCGGACTCCAACGCGATATCGATCGTGTTCGGCGAAGAGGGTTTCACCGATAACCGCGCGCAGAGCATCGATATCGAGAACAACACATTCGTGGCCTATGCCCTGACCGACGACGGCAGCAGCAAGCTGTTTCCCATGTCGTTCTTCACGCCGGCCGCGCTGCCCCACTCTGCCGGATTTCCGGCCGGCGTGCGCTCGCAGGTGCTGAAGAACGCCTTCGTCGGCTATTGCAAAACCGGCCAGGCGACGCAGGACTACCGCGGCAATATCGCGGTGATCGAAGCCTTCGCCGAACTCGGCGGCGGCTATACACTCACCACGAAGGTCGACAGCAACGAGGCCGAACTGGCCGCAACCTATCCCAAGTACAAGCCGGTGGCCGGAACCTCCACCTACGCCCACGTCGCCCACCCCGGCGCACCCCGCACCGTGCCAACCCTCGGCGCGTTTGATTGAGCGACCATACGAGGAGCGTTCCCACACAGCTTGCGCGCGCGCACCCAAGGTCACGTCAAGGCAAGCCGTTCTTTTTTGAAAAAAAGAACCAAAAAACTTTTTGCCTGTCGGGCCTTGTTCAACGCGGCTGCTGGATGGCTGAAAGCACCCATTGGCCGCCGGGGGCGCGCACGAAAGTCCAGAATTCGCTTACGGTCACACGCTCGGTCAGGCTGCCGTCAACCACATGGCCGGCACGGTCGCGCGTGACATCGATCATCGAAAACCGCATCGACACCGTCGCATACTCAGCAGATCTCTCCGACCACGCCTCCGAAAGATCGCCCTGAAGCAATTGCACGCCGAAAACCTGGTTGCGAACGCCACGGCTGGTCTGCTCCGCCATCTGATCGGCGAAATAACTCACCATCTCCGGGGTGGCCATGCCACGCAACGCGGTCAGATCATGCGCCGACCAGGCCGCCTGGATGCTGCGCAACAGCCTGTCGAAACTCTGGTAGTCAGGCGCGGCCAACGCCAAAGGCCGGCTGGCCGGGCGCGGGGCAGCGAACACCGGCCGGGCCGCGCCGCCACCGCCAAAGTTCTGATTGAACCGGCGGCTGAACATCCCTGGGCCAGCCGGCGCCAGGTTGCCCATCACAAAATGGCGGTACAGCCAACTCGCCAGCATATACAGCAGGAACAACTGCAACAGCAGGCCCAGCAATCCCATGCCGCCATGCATGCCGCCAAAAAACCCATGGCCGAACAACATGCCGCCAATCCCGGCCCCGATCAGGCCGCCCAGCAAACCGCTGGCGAAAGCCGACCGCCCGCCAATCCCATAGCCGCCATAACCCGGCCTGCCATAGCTATTCGGCGTCATGCTGCCCTGCATCGGCGCGCTGCCATACGGCGCGCTGCTGGTGCCAGGCGCGGTTGCATAGGTGCGGCTGCCGCGGCTGCCGAGCGAGAGGCCGCTATTGACCCGCGCCTCCGCCATGGCAGGCGCCAACACAAGAAGCATGGTCAGCAGCAGCGGGAGGGTGCGGCGAAGCTGAAGGATTTTCATGGCATCCCATATAGGAACGGACGCGGCCGGAAATCAGGGCCGGGCCGCAACCCGCTCACGCCGCCTGCGGCAGGCGGGCCCAGGCGGGGATGTGAACCGAGATAGGTTTCTCCTGGCATATCAACGAAGTGTCCGCCACAGCCTCCAGCCGCAGCAATGCCAGCCCGGCGACACCGTTGCTAGAGCGTATCTGACCTACCTCCTTGTCATGGCTAAACACCGGGGTGCCCGCCTCAGGCAAAGGCGACGCGGCACTCACGGGCAGCAGCCGGCGCTTGACCAGCCCGCGGTATCGCGTGCGGGCCGTCAGTTCCTGGCCCATGTAGCAGCCCTTGGTCCAGGAGATGCCCTGCAACTCATCGAAACCCGCTTCCAGCAGCACCGTCTTCTCCGGCTCCAGGTCGCGGGATCCATCGGGCAGGCCCAGGGCGATACGGTGCCGGTCCCAGTCATCGAAGCTGGCGCTGCCCGGCGGCAGGGATGGGCACAGGATGCGCCAGCCGGCCTCCGGCAGGCGCGGATCGGGCGCGGCAATGGCGCCGTCCGGCAGATCTGGCGTGGCCGCCCAGGCGGTCACCACATGCAGGGATGTGGCGGCGATCGCGATATCGGCGCGAAGCTTATAGCGGGTGAGCCGCGTGGCCAGCATCTCCGCCTGCGCCGCCTCGCAATCGATCAGCAGGGCGTCGGCGGTGGCCAGGATGAAGAAATCGGCCAGCCACTTGCCCTGGGCCGTCAGCAGGGCTGCCCAGACGGCATGTCCGGGCGCGGCCAGGGCCACATCATTGGAGACCAGGCCGTTGAGAAAGCCAACCCGGTCCGCGCCCGTCAGGGAGAGGACAGCCCGGGCGGGAAGATGAGCAAGCATGTCGGTCGCCAGTTGTCAGTTTGCAGGGAAGGTGGGGATGAGCGGCGGTGTCTGGCAACTGGCAAGTGGAAACTGCTACAGCGTCGGCATCCATGCGCGTTCTTTTCATCACCGCGACCCGGCTGGGCGATGCGGTTCTCTCCACCGGCTTGATCGAGCATCTGCGCCTGGTTTTCCCCGCGTCGCGTTTTACGGTTGCGTGCGGGCCGGTGGCGGCCGGCGTGTTCGCGCGCATGCCGGGGCTGGACCGGGTGATCGTGGTGGATAAGCGTCGGTTCGATCTGCATTGGCTTTCGCTATGGGCGCAGGTGGTGCGCACGCGGTGGGATTTGGTGGTGGATTTGCGTGGCTCGGCGCTGAGCCTGTGCGTGGCCAGCCGCAGGCGGGCGATCATGCGTGGCGGAAGGCGGCCGGGGCACCGGCTGACGCATATCGCGGGCGCACTGGGGCTTGCCGCCCCGGTGTTGCCCGTGGCGTGGACCGCGCCGGCGGACCGTGCCGTGGCGGCCTCTGTGTTACCGGGTGGAGGGCCGATCGTGGGGCTCGGGCCTTCGGCCAACTGGCCTGGCAAGGTGTGGCCCGCGGAGCGGTTCGTGGCGTTGTTCCAGGCACTGGCGGCCAGGCTGCCGGGCGCGCGGGCGGCGGTGTTCGGGGGGCCGGATGCGGCGGATCGCGCGGCTGGCGACCGGGTGCTGGCGGCGCTGCCGGGGGCGGTGGACCTGGTGGGCCGGCTCAGCCTGCCGGAGGCGGCGGCGTGCCTGGCGCGGTGCACGATTTTTGTGGGCAACGATTCGGGCCTGATGCATCTGGCTGCTTCGGCCGGCACGCCGACGCTCGGTTTGTTCGGCCCGACGCCCGCGAGCGAGTATGCGCCTGCCGGAAGATGTACCGCTGTCGTGTTGGCTGATGGCCCCCCTGGTCACGCTCCCATGACGGAGCTGCCGGTTCAGTCCGCCGTGCTGGCTGCCATCGAGTTGCTGCTGGTGGATGGCCGCCTCGGTCGCATCGCAGCCCCGCTTGACTCAATCTCGTGAGTAAAAGTTCTTTGGTTCTTTCTTTCAAGAAAGAACGCCTTTTCTTATGAAGCTCGCCCAGTTGATGGCCGGGGCCGAGGCCGGCGGCGCCGAGCTGTTTTTTGAGCGGCTATGTGCCGGCCTGGCTCGTTCGGGGGATGAGGTGTTACCCGTGATCCGCCGCAATGCCGCGCGTGCGGCGCGTTTGCGGGCTGGCGGGCTTGCCCCGGTGGAGATGGGTTTCGGCGGGGTTTTGGATGTGTGGACGCGGCCGCTGATGGCGCGGCGTCTGCGCCGGTTTGCGCCGCGTGTGGCCGTGGCGTGGATGGGCCGCGCTGCCCGGCATGCGCCGCGTGGCCCGTGGGTGCTGGTGGGCCGTTTGGGCGGCTACTACGATGTGCGCCAGTTTTCCCGCTGCGAGCATTTGGTGGGCAACACCCAGGGGGTGGTGGACTGGATCCTGCGGCAGGGCGTGCCGCCGGCGCGGGTGCACAGGCTGCCGAATTTCGTGGCCGATCAGGCGGGTGGGGTGCCTGCCTCCTTGGGGGTGCCCTTGGGTGCGCCGTTGGTGCTGGGCATGGGGCGGCTGCATCGCAACAAGGGTTTCGACGTGCTGATCGCGGCGATCAGCCGGCTGCCGGGGGTGCATGCCGCCATTGCGGGGGAGGGGCCGGAGCGGGTGGCGCTGGAGCGTCTGGCGCATCATGCGGGGGTAGCCGACCGGGTGCATTTCCTGGGCTGGCGCAGCGATACCGCGTCGCTGCTCGCGGCCTGCGATGTGCTGGCCTGCCCCAGCCGGAGCGAACCGCTGGGCAATGTGATTCTGGAGGCGTTTTCCGCCCGGCGCCCCGTGGTGGCTGCCATGGCGGAGGGTCCGCGGGAGCTGATTTCATCGGGCCGCACCGGTATTCTTGTGGCGCAGGAGAGTGCGATCGCGCTGGCGGCCGGGATCGAGGGGGTGCTGCGGACTCCACAAGCCGCGGCGGCGATGGTGCGCGCGGCGCGGGATTGTTATGAGCAGGCGTATTCGGAAGGTGCCGTGGTGCAGCGCTGGCGTGAGTTTCTCGGCAGTGTCTCCAAGGAGGATCCGATCGGCACGCTGCCTGGGGCGGCCTGATGTGCGGCATTGCCGGCCTGGCGCTGCTGGCGGGTGCCCCACCGCCGGATCCTGCCGTGCTGGGCGCGATGCGCCGGGCGCTTGCGCATCGCGGCCCGGATGGCTCCGCCACCGTGGTGATCGGGCAGGCTGCATTGGTGCATACGCGGCTGGCGATCATCGATGTGGCGGGCGGCGACCAGCCGTTCTTTGATGGCCCGGCGGCGCTGATCGCCAATGGCGAGATCTATAATTTCCGCGAATTGCGCGCCGCCATGCCGGGCACAAGCTTTGCCACCGGCAGCGACTGCGAGCCGCCGCTGCATCTGTTCCGCGCCGATCCGGAAGGGTTCGCGCTGGCGTTGCGCGGCATGTTCGCGATCGCGATTCATGATCGCGCCGGCCGCACGCTGACGCTGACGCGCGATCCGTTCGGCATCAAGCCGCTCTATGTGGCGCAGATCGAAGGCGGCATGGCCTTCGCCTCCGAGCCGCAGGCGCTGCTGGCGGCGGGGCTGGTGCGGCGGGGTGTGCGGGCGGGGGCGCGGGATGAGTTGTTGCAGATGCAGTTCACCACCGGGGCGGAGACGATTTTTCCCGGCATCCTGCGGGTGCTGCCGGGCGAGACGTTGCGTATCGCCGATGGACGGCTGATCGACCACCGGCGTGTGGCGGCGCTGCCGCAGGACGGGCCGGAGGAGATCGGCGAGGCGGAGGCGCTGGCGCGGCTGGATGCGGCGCTGATTGAGAGCGTGGATCTGCACCAGCGGAGCGATGTGCCCTATGGCATGTTCCTCTCCGGCGGGATCGACAGCGCTGCCATCCTGGCGGTGATGGCGCGGCTGAATGCGCGGCCGGTGCTGGCCTTCACCGCCGGCTTCGATGTGGCGGGCGCCGCCGATGAGCGGGCGCAGGCGTCTGCCATGGCGCGATCGGTGGGGGCGGAGCACGTGCCGATCGAGATCACCCGGGAGATGGTGTTCCGCCACTTGCCGCAGATCGTGGCGGGCATGGACGATCCGGCCGCGGATTACGCCATCATTCCCAGCTGGTTCCTGGCGCGCCAGGCGCGGAAATTCGTCAAAGTGGTGCTGTGCGGGGAGGGGGGCGACGAGATTTTCGGCGGCTATGGGCGCTACCGCAGCGCGATGCGGCCCTGGTATTTCGGCGGCCGCGTGATGCGCGGCCATGGCACGTTCGACCGGGTCGATGTGCTGCGCCGTACGCCCTTGGCCTGGCGCGACGGCCTGGCTGCCGCGGAGGCGCAGGCCAGCCGGCCGGGCCGGTCGCGTCTGCAGGTCGCGCAGGCGACGGATATGGCGGATTGGCTGCCGCACGATCTGCTGCTGAAACTGGATCGCTGCCTGATGGCGCATGGGGTGGAGGGGCGCACGCCGTTCCTGGATCCGGCCGTCGTTGCCGCCGGGTTCCGGCTGCCGGATGGGCTGAAGGTGCAGGAGCGGCGGGGGAAGTATCTGCTGCGGCGGTGGCTGGAGGGGGCGTTGCCGGCGGCGCGGCCGTTCGCGCCCAAGCAGGGGTTTACCGTGCCGGTGGGGGCGTGGATCGCGGCGGAGGGGGTTCGGCTCGGCCGTGCGGTGTCGGCACAGCCGGGCGTTGCCGAGATTGCGGAGCCTGAGCGGGTGGAGGCCTTGTTCAAGGCCGCCGACGGCAAGCGCGAGGGCATGGCCTGCTGGGCTTTGCTATTTTACGCCCTGTGGCACCGCGCCCATATCGAAGGCCGAGCCCCGGAGGGCGACGTGTTCCACGCGTTGAACACGTAGTCCGTTCTTGTTTTGTTTCACGTGGAACAATTTTACAGAAGGAAGAAAGCGTTCTTTTTTGAAAAAAAAACCAAAAAACTTTTGCCACTTGGCGCGCGCTGCCGGAGAGGCGCGCACCAAAAGATAAAAGTCTTTTGCTTCTTTTCTTCAGAAAAGAAGACTTTTTTTCTTAGTGGTCGACGGCAACCGCCGACACGCTGTTGTACGGGCTGCCTTCCGGGGTAAGGGCCTGGGTGGACCACACCAGATAAACCAGAACGCGCTTGTCCTTGTCCCAGATGCGGGAGACACGGATTTGCTTGAACAGCCAACTCGCGCTGGCCCCGAACACCACCTCGTTGTCCGGCAGTTTGCCTTCAGT
>Ga0209208_10000459_pt1 | contig 52626 bp, 50 predicted proteins | sample S1TSphfallax_3_FD_187694 | JGI IMG/M metagenome (GOLD analysis project Ga0209208, IMG submission 187694) | Host-associated microbial communities from peat moss isolated from Minnesota, USA - S1T2_Fd - Sphagnum fallax MG (SPAdes) (version 2) | ecosystem: Host-associated > Plants > Peat moss >... | reverse complement strand
CCGCTCGAGACTCTCGTGCTGATCTTTACTCAGAACAACTGCTCTGGCCACGCGCATCGTCTTTCACCTCAGTGCAATAGACGATCTCACCTTGATACCCGTTACTATTTAGGCCGCACTGCACTAGGAAATAGGTAGGTTCCGGCTCTTGGCTATCCGAATGTTGATGCACCCTAGAGTTCGCAAATATACTGCTCGGGTCTTTTCCACTAATTTTGAATGTCAGGATAATCTCGATTTTTCCCGTCTCAAACGTGCGTGAACAAGACGAACATGCAGCCACGGCTGTGATCTTGTCTTCCATCGCTTCATTTAAGCATATGTATGATATACCGATACACTAGCAGCGAACGATCCGTTCAGCACCGTAGGCGAGAGCCGCATCAATATCTTGCGGCTGGAGAGTTGGATAGCTGGCGAGAATTTCGGACCGGTCAACGCCTTCAGCAAAATTGTCGAGAATGACAGAGACCATAATCCTCGTGCCGCGAATGCAGGCTCTCCCATGGCAGACCAAGGGACTAAAACTAATCCGTTCTCTCCAATTCTCCATAATCTCAATCTTACTGCCAAGTTGAGAATTCAGATCCAGTCATGTACCTCGGGCTCAAGATCTGGAACCTCGCTGAGAATAGCCAGAAATTGGTCGCGGTCGCCACGCTCGGCCCTCTCCCGCACATGCTGCCAAGCCGCAAACTGCTCGGAAAATGCATTTACAAAGACCTCGTCCACGGCGATGTGATGTACCTCCGCCATCCTGATTGCTTGTTCGTAGATCTCGTCCGGAATGTTGATGCTGACGCTCACATGCCTCCCTTCAAGGCTCTCGCCGAAGTCAATACTGAATCAGCGATAACCGCTCATAAAGAACAAACCGCCGGTCGCTGGTAATCAAAGTTAAATTCTGGCAGCACGCTTGCGCAATCAGCAGCCGGTCGAACGGGTCCTTGTGCTCTGCAAATTCCGGCATCCGCCAAAGAAACCACAAATGGTCCAGCAGAATAGTCCTGACTTCCAGGCCCATTTTCCCGATGGCCGCCGTGATATCCATCGGCCGAATACGAGCCCGGAGTTCCTTCTTCAGATGAATTTCCCAGGGAGTGATCACGCTTAAACACCGGCGCTGAGCTTGGTCTATTGTGTGTCTGACAGACGGAGGCAAGCTGCCTTGCAGATACTCCACAAAAGTAACGGTATCCAGCAGGATTCCGTTATTCATTCAAAGCCTCAAACTGGCTCAGAAATTCCGCTTCGGCCTCCGGCGAATTCCAATCGGCTGGCAGATCCGCCAGTTGCTCCCGCAGCATTCCAAAACCGCTGGCCGGCTGCGGCGCGGGAATGGGGATAAGTTGAATGCTCTGGCTTTCACCCTGGCGGGTGATGATCACGGTCTCGCCCAGCAGCGCCATCGTCACAAGATCCGAGAGTTTGTTTTTTGCGTCTTTCAAGCCAAGTTCAACCATGTAGCCATTGTAGCCATATTTGAGTGGCTACCGCAAGTGGAAAAATGGGGTAAGTGCATACTGAACCTGTGGGCCTATCCATTGCAATCATAGGCGGCGGCATCATCGGCATGTCCATCGCTTGGCGACTGGCGCAAGCCGGATTCACCGTCACGGTATTCGAAAAATCCACCATCGGCGGAGAAGCCAGTTGGGCTGGCGCGGGCATGCTTTCCCCTGGCGGCGAATTCGACGAAGATTCCGAAATGGCGCGCCTGGCCGTCGAATCGCGCGATCTCTACCGCCATTTTGTGGAAGAACTGCAGCGCGAATCCAGGCTTGAAATCGATTTTCAGGAAACCGGCGCACTAGACTTGGCCTACTCAGCGGCGGAACTCACTCAGCTTGCCGCCCGCGCCGAACGCCAAGCCGCCATCGGCATCCCCAGCCGCCCGGTCAGTGCCGAACAAATCGCCACTTTCTGGCCGCGCGTGCGCAAGGAAGAGCTGGCGGGCGGCTACTTTTACCCCGGCGACGCCTCGGTCAATCCGCGCGATGTCGTCGCCGCCCTGCGCGTCGCCTGCACCAATCGCGGCGTCAAATTAATTGAGAAGAACGAAATTCATATCGTCGACCCGGAAGCTTACGGCGTAACGATCATCGCGGCCGGCGCCTGGAGCGGGTCTATCACCATCGCAGGCCTTCCGCCGTTGCCGCCAAGCGAACCTATTCGCGGCCATCTCATTGGCTATCGCCAGCCCGAACAAACCTGCAGCACCATCATTCGCCACAACCACACCTACCTGCTGCAGCGCGCCAACGGGTTACTGATAGTGGGTGCCTCTGTCGAACATGCCGGTTTCGACCGCACCATCAATGAGGCCGCCGTCGCCGATCTGCAAGCGCAAGCCGCACGGGTGATGCCGCATCTGGGTGAAACCACGCCCACGGAGATCTGGAACGGCTTCCGGCCCGGCAGCGACCACTTACACATCGGCCCCTGGCACTCGCCGCGCGTCTATCTCGCCTACGGCCACTACCGCAACGGCATCTTGCTGGCACCCGTCACCGCGCAGCGCATTACCGCCAGTTTGCAAACGCGGTAGACCGTTTCCCGCGCACCTGCTCAATCAGTTCCGGCACGCGCTTGCGCCGCTTCAGCAACTGCGTCAGCAACTGCTCCAGCGCGTCTTCATCCTGCGCCAGCCATTCGCGCGGAATTTCCTTCCACGCCGAATCAATCACCTCTTCGGGAAAATTCGTCACCAGGTCCAGCCACGGCTGAAACGAATCCAGCGAGTTCACCTCGTCATAAACCGACGTGCGGAAATACAGCCCCTGCAAAGGCGAATCGCCAAATTGCCAGTGCGGACCGTTAAATGAAAAACCATGGTCAATCATCTGCGCGAAAAACCCGATGCGGTTTGGCGGATCACCCTTCAGCGGCGTCCACGATTTGGCGTGCGCGCGAAAAAACACGGCCTGCCGCGAATCGGCGTTGCCCACCCATTTGTCAAACACCAGCGTCCCCAAAAAATCGACGCGGTTCTCCACTTTCACAAGAAGCTTGTCGGGCAAAAAATCGAAGATGGCCACGCGCTCCGGATGCACCGCCAGCTTGGAGCCGAAATGCAATCCGGGCGCAACCGCCTCGCGCCTGGGGCCGACGACAAAATGCAGCTCCGGGTTAGCCGCAATGAAATCCGCACTTACTTCCACCAATGAAGTGAACGGAACATGTATTTGTAAGTAGCGAAGAAATGAGTTAGCCAGCCACTCATTAATCAGTATCCGCCGGTGCTGCGGGTTATTGACAAACTTGACCACATAGAAGCCGCCGTCCGAGCATTCCAGCAAGTGCGCCTGCGCCCCACCGCGCATCTTGCGTATCAGCTTGCGGGCTTGTATCGGCATCGGAAGGCACTTAGTGAGAGAATCAACCTAGAGTTTTAACGCAAGAAAGGAATTATTGATAGACATGGCTGAAGAGACTGCCCCTGCTGAATCCAAACCGAGTTCCAGCAGCCCCGACGAACTGGCGCTTGAGTTGATGAAGTTCATCGCCGTATCCACCGGCTTTGGCAAAGGAACACCATCGGCGGGTTTCGGGGGAAAAGGACCCAGATCGGCGGAAGAGCATGCCGACGCGTTGATTGAACTATTTAACCGCTGCCGTTCGGTAGTTCGCAAGGATCCTAAGTAGCAAGCCACTAACTAGGCTCAGTCCAATTGGCGAAAGAGCCGGACAGAACGTCCGGCTCTTTGCATTTCACGGCAGCTACTTCTTCTTGACCGCTTTCTTCACCGCCGCCTTCTTGGGAGATACTTTCTTGGGCGCGGCCTTCTTCGGAGCTGCTTTCTTGGGCGCGGCTTTTTTCACGGGCGGCGCGGCCTTTTTCGGCGCCGTCTTCTTCACCGCTTTCACTGGCGCTGCCTTCTTGGGAGCAGCCTTCTTCACCGGCGCGGCCTTTTTGGCCGCCACTTTTTTCACTGCCTTCTTTGTTGCCACTGATTTCTTTCCTGTCGGGCCTGTCGGCATGGATTTCTTCACTGCTTTTTTCGCCGGTGCAGTTTTCGCCGGCATCTTCTTTGCGGCCACTTTCTTGGCTGCGGATTTCTTGGCCGGAATTTTCTTCGGCGCGGCCTTTTTCACGGCGGGAGCGGGCGGCTCCGGCGCTGCCGCCACCGGCTTCTCGGCTTCCGTATGCGAAATAGCCGGCTCATCCGGCACGCTCACGGCGGAAGCAGGCGCGGCGGGCGGCGGAGGTGTCTCTTCTTCCAACTCGTCCTCTTCCTCTTCGTACTCGTCTTTGTCCGACTCTAGTTCCACATGCTCATCTTCGTATTCAAAATCGTCTTCTTCGTCTTCAGGTTTCATCCAGTAGTTTCTCGTCACGAGCTCCTCCTTTCGCACATCTTGTAAGCCTACGAATGCAGATGTTGCGAGAAGCAAAATGATTTCACAAGCGTAGCAACATTAGCAACAGGAATACAGAAAAAGAATGGGTATTTGAAACGAATTCAGCACAAAGAGAAAATTCGCTTTGCTAATGCTGAATGCTGGCCGTGTGGATGGCGGCCTTGCGCTGCAACAACTGCGCGGGCACGCGCTTGGGCGCGGTGACATGAGCCGATGCCGCCACATGCGCCGCGTGCGGCGCAGATCCCGCTTTGGCGCTCGCCCGTGCCGACAACACATGCGCGCGCGCTTTCGTGCGGCTGACCGAAGCCCGCGCGCTGCTCCGCTCTTCCTTGTGCTCGGCCGGAATCAGCAGCGTGTCGCCTTCCACCAAGCTCGTGGCTTGCGCCGAATTCACCGCCACAATCCGCTCCGCCGGAGTGTTGTAGGCCTTGGCAATGGTTTCCAGCGTGTCGTTGGCCGTCACATGATGCAAACGCCAAGCTTCGCGATTGGCGGCCGGCACCATCTCCAGCGCGGCCAGCGTGCTGTCGCCCGCGCCTTTCGGCACATGCACCTCATACCCTTCGGGAGCGGAAGCCCCCAGCACGGCCGGGTTCAAATCCCGAATGGCCGACACCGGCTCCAGCGTCGCATCGGCAATCAGGTTCAAATTGGTTTTCGCCGACAGATGGATGGTGTCGTATTCCAAAGCCGGATCAGTGTCGATGTTCTGAAGGCCATAGTCGTCCGGGTTCTTCGCCATGATCGTGATGGCCAAAATAATGGGCACGTAAGCCGATGTCTCGCGCGGCAACGCGTGGCGCTTCACCAGTTCCCAGTAATCGGCATAACCGGTGCGCTCCACCGCGCGGTCCACGTTGCCAGCGCCGCAATTGTAAGCCGCCATCGCCAGATACCAGTCGCCATAGCGCTGATACAAATCTTTCAGGTAACGAGCCGCCGCCCGCGTCGCTTTTTCCGGGTCCAGCCGGTCGTCGGTCGCCGGGTTGTGGAACAGCTTGTAGGTGGTGCCAGTCTCCGCAATGAACTGCCACATGCCGACCGCCTGCTTGTTTGAAACCGAGCGCGGCAGAAATGCCGACTCCGCCTGCGCCAGGTAGATCAATTCCTGCGGAACGCCTTCTTCGGCCAGAATCCGCTCAATCATGGCGCGGTACCGGCCCGCTCGCCGGAAACCCGTCAAAAGCGTGTCGCGTCCGTTTGCTGTCGAGAAGTAGTGAACAAAGCTTTGCACCGGCTCGGCCAGCTCCAGCGGAATGCCGGATGCCGTGTTTTTCAGTTCGCCTTCCAGCTTCGGCCTCAGCTTCGGATCCACCGGAAACGTCATGTGGCTGAGTTCGTCAATCGGCGCCTTGTCGTACACCACGCCATCGTCATCGCTTTCGCCCGCGCCCAGTTTCTCCACATCGAAGCGGTAGATAATGTCGCTCATCTCATCCAGCCGCCGCTCAATCCGGCGATGATCCGGAAGCGAATCGGGCGCGGTCAGCAGCACATTCACCGCTTCGTCGAATTCGCGATGCGCCACGGTATAGTTGCCCTGGAAATACGCCTGGCGTCCGGAGTTGAAATGCGAATCCGCCTGAGACAAGCGCGCATCTGTGTCAGGAGAGTGAGGAAGGTCGCCCGTTCCCGCTTCCGAAAACAAGACCGCTGAGGCCGTCGCAGCAGGCACAAGTCTTATTCCATGTACCTGCTGTGAGCTGTGTACCTGTTCAGACCTGGGGTGCGCTTGACCCGGGATGGCTGTGAAAGCCGCCAAAACCAAAAATCCGGCTAGTTTGTGGTGCGTACAGAGCATCGTTCAATAAATCGTGTTTATACTTCAGGCGTTCCGTAACTGAATCATCACTCTAACTCATTTGAAATACGGTGGTCAAGTCAGTTGATTCTTAGTTTTACGGTTTTCGGGAGAGAAAGTACCAAACTTCATAGACCAAAACGCCTTAATCTTCTGCTATTCGGGCGTTTCGGCCTAGAGTGCGTCCGCTTACCTCACCCTCTACCGGGTGGGCACAGGGCTGTTCTGACGGCTGGTAATGACGCGGTCAATTAATCCATATTCCAGCGCCGCAGCCGGCTCCAGAATATAATCGCGATCCACATCGCGGGCAATTTTATCCACCGTTTGGCCAGACGCATTCGCCAGAATTTCGTTCAGCGACTGGCGCATGCGCAAAATTTCGCGCGCATAAATGTCGATGTCGGCCGCCTGGCCGCCCAAACCGCTCATCGACGGCTGGTGAATCAGGATGCGCGAATTCGGCAGGCTGAAGCGCTTTCCTTTGGTGCCGCACGCCAGCAGCACGGCCGCCATGGAAGCCGCCTGCCCCAGGCAGTAGGTGGTAATGTCGGGCTCCACCAGATTCATGGTGTCCAGAATCGCCAGACCGGCCGTGATAGAACCGCCGGGCGAATTGATATACAGCGAAATATCCCGCTCCGGGTCTTCTGCGGCCAGAAATAGCATCTGGGCCATGATAAGGTTCGCGACGTTATCATCAATCGGCGTCCCGAGAAAGATAATATTCTCTTTCAGCAGGCGGGAGTATATGTCGTAGGCGCGTTCTCCGCGTGACGTTTGCTCGACCACCATGGGCACGAGTACAGAATTATTCATCCAAAAAACTCCTTAAACTGCAAAGCCAACGCGATTTAGCGAAAATTTCGGCGGCATCACCATGATATAGGATCAGACTTAATTCCGGGTGCCGCTCTTTAGGTGCTTTCGTCCCCGAAAATTCCGCCAATTGAAGGACTTTAGCGCTATTGACTGTCGCATGCCAGCGGAGGATAGTAGAGATAAAGCCTTAGTTCATCGTCCACTTCACGGTTTTGCTGCCCGCGCATTTTCCTTCCGCTCGACAGTTCGTGACAGACTGGGCTAATTATTTGAGCCAATTCCGACGATTTGTATAGCAGGCAGGATTGATTCACACCTATGAAGGTCTTAATCGCCGACGATAGCGCCACTTCGCGAGAACTTCTGCGTAGAGCCCTGTCGCATTGGGGCTATGACGTGGTTTTGGCAGAAGACGGCAAGCAGGCGTGGGAGGTCATGTCTGACCAAGACCCACCGCCCATGGCTATTCTGGACTGGGTTATGCCCGAAATGACGGGCCCCGAGGTCTGCAGCAAGGTGCGCGAAACCCACCGCGAACCCTATCCCTATATCATTCTTCTCACCTCCAAAAACACCAAGGGCGAAACGGTGGAGGGTCTGGAGGCTGGCGCTGACGATTATGTTGTCAAACCGTTCGACCAGCACGAACTGCAAGTTCGCCTGCGCTGCGGCAAACGCATTATCGACCTGCAAATTGACTTGCTGCGCGCGCAGGAAGAACTGCGCGACCGCGCCAATAAAGACCTGCTGACCATGCTGCCCAACCGCCGCGCCATTGCGGCCACGCTGGACACGGAAATTGCGCGCTGCCATCGTGACCGCCGCACGGTGGGCGTCATCCTGCTGGATATCGATCATTTCAAGCGCGTGAACGACACCTACGGCCATTTCGCCGGAGACGCCGTTTTGCGCGAAACCGCCATTCGCCTGCGCGGCAATATGCGCCCTTACGACCAGGTGGGCCGTTACGGCGGCGAAGAATTTCTGGTGGTGCTCCCGAACTGCGACCTGGACCAGGCCGCCTCCCAAGCCGAGCGCATGCGCGCCCGTTTATGCGCCGCTCCCATGATTGTGGACGGCACCGAAATCCAGGTCTCCGCCAGCTTCGGCGTCACCGTCTCCGACGGCAGCGAACGCAGCCCAGACCTGTTTGTCCGCGTCGCCGACGAAGCGCTTTATCGCGCCAAGGCCGGCGGCCGAAACTGCGTCCAGGGCATGACGTTCGAACAGTCCGGCTTGTTCACCACCATTTAGCGGCTGGAACTCGTCGTCAAGCTCTCTTCCAGCACCGACGTCACGCTCATCTTCCGTCGTCCACGCGCCTTATAAAACCGGATGTACCCATACCGGAACACATAAAACGAACACCCAATCGCCACCGCTAAAATCGAATTCACCAGCAGCACCGCCAGCGCCGTGCTCAAGAACGCCAGCGCATCCACGCGCCGCATCCGCTTCAGCCGCCGCCAGGTGCTCCACTCCAAAAGGCAAATGCCGATATAGGCCGTCACGCCCGCCAAAGCCGGAATCGGGATGTGCGAAATATAGCCCGACCCCAGCGCCAGAAATCCAAAAATAAACGCTGCGTGGAAAATGTTCGACAGGCGCGTGGTCCCGCCGCAGCGCACGCTGGCCAGGCTGCGCGCCGGAATGCCCACGCTCATGGGCGCGGCAAAAATCCCGGCAAAGATATTGGCAATGCCGTAAGCGCCCAGTTCCGTGTCGGCATCGGCGGGCTGCAAATGCTTATGCCGCCCGCGAAAATGCTCCACCACGCGCGAAGTGATTAAAATATTCACGGACGAAACAAACGCCAGTCCGAACGCCTCGGGAATCACGCTCAGCACATCGGCCGGAGTCCAGTAAAAACCGGCGAAGGCGGGAATGGCCAGCGGCAGTTTCCCCACCTCGCGCTGATGCAGGCCGAAGATCGCCGCCACCGTGACTGACGCCACAATCCCAATCAGCGGCGAAGGCCCCTTGGGCATCAGGCGCGCGGCCGCCAGCGACGCCACAATCACCACGCTGCTGATAATCAGCGCGCTCCATTGCGTCTCGGCAATATCGGAAAGCACCTGCCACGTCTGGTAGAACATGTTGTTCGACGTCCGGTCCACGACTGCCTTGACGCCCAGAATCACGCCCAGTTGCGACAGAAACATCATCGCGCCAATGCCGCAGGAAAAGCCTGTCACCACCGGCTGCGGAACCTTCTGAATATGCCGGCCCAAGCGCAGCACACAGAACACCAGCATGAAGACGGAGGCGACAATGCACACCTTGGCCGCGCCGCCAATGCCCTGGGCACGCACCGCGCGCGAGATAAACGGCACGGTGGCGCTGGCGGTGCCGCCAATGAGCACCGGATTGCGCCCCAGCAGCGCCGTTATCGGCGCCGTGGCGATGGATGTCACCAGACCCAGCACCGGCGGCAGGCCCATCATGTTGGCCATGGCCAGCCCGTAAGGCAGCGCAATCAGCGCGGCCACCGCGCCGCCCGCCAAGTCACCGGCCAAGGTGCGCCAGGTGTAACGGATTTTCAGGAAACTCAAGAAGGAGACCCCGTATCAGAAAAGAGATAAACCGGGCCGCAGACGGGGACGGCCCGGTTTTGGTTTAGCAGTTAAGCGTAGACTTTGTCGAACGCCTTTTTGAACGCCGCCATGTCGCTCTTGTCGCCGACGGTGATGCGCACCCAGTTCGGCCAAACCGGCCAAACGCGGCCAATGTAGACTTTCTGGTCGGCCATCGCTTTGTAGAATTCTTTGCCGTCACGCTTGGCGTTCAGCATGAAGCAATTGCTCTGAGAAGGGATGAACTCCACGTTCTTCGCGGTCAGGTAGCTGAAGACATCTTCGCGGATATCGCCCATATACTTGCGGCGTTCCGCCACCAGGTTCTTCACCTTCAGGCTGGTGTTGGCGCCCACCATGGCGGTGATGGGCATGGCGCCCGCGCTGAACGGCCGCATTTTGGCCAGAATGTCGGGACGGCCGAACGCCGCGCCGGCGCGCAGGCCCGCCATGCCGTAGAGCTTGGAGAAGGTGCGCAAAACGATGACATCCTTATCAGCAGCCACCAGGTCGGAGCACTTCACGGCGTCTTTCGAAATGTGGATATAGGCTTCGTCCACCATCACGATGGAACCGGCCGGCTTGTTGGCGATGAGCCATTCAATGTCCTCGCGCTTGGTCAAGGTGCCGGTGGGGTTGTTGGGGTTGCAGATGTAGAAGATGCCCGGTGTGGAGCCGCCAGCCGCCAGCATGGCCTTCACATCATGATCCCAAGTGCCTTTGCGGATAGGAACCATGACGGCCTTTGCGCCGACAAACTTGGCCGCGTGCCCGCCCTGTTCGTAGCCGGGGTCGCCCGCGACAAACGGCTTGTCCTTGGAGCAGAACGCCAGCACGGCCTGCTGCAGCGGAGCGCTGGAGCCGGCGAAAATCTCCACGTATTCCGGCTTCAGGCCTTCCTGTTCGCTCAGCGTGGAAGCCAGCGCGAAAGTGTCTTCATACATGTAGCGGCCGCCCAGCTTGACGACGCTATAGATGGCTTCCGCCGCCTCTGGACAAGGCCCCAGCGGGTTCTCGTTGGCGTTGATTTTAACTGCGTCGGCCGGCATGTTCTTGACCATGGACAGTTGTGCCAAGGCAGGCTCGTTGAAAAAAGGCACGGCAGCGCCGGCGGCGGTAATCATGCTGGCAATCTTGCCGAAGCTGCGACGTGAATAGCCCCGCTTGATCAAGTCGGATTGCAATTCAGTGGTGAGTGGTGAGGACATCAATTTCTCCTGTGTGTTTGAACCAAAAGCTTGGGTCACGCGAGGCACGACTCGCATGTCTGAAGCCGGGCAACCGGGACCGGCTTCTCATAACTACAAAGAGCAATTTGGGGGTCCGCGCCGTCCTCTTTTAGAAGGAGAAGCGCAGAGCAAGCTGCAACTGTCGGGCAAAATTCTGGGTGGATGTGATCTGCCCAAAAGTGCTGCTCGAAAAATTCGTATTCGGCGCGGAGAACAAAGGCGAGTTAAAAGCGTTTAGCGCCTCAAACCGGAACTGGGCCTTAAATCGTTCTTTAACAGTATATGTCTTAAACAGCGACATATCCCAATTTTTCTGCCCAGGTCCCAGCAAAGTCAGCGTTCGCGAGATGTTTCCGAAAGTCGCGGCCGGCGCCAGTGAGAACGCCGCCGGGTTAATATAATCGCCCAGCCGCGCCTCCACGCTGCCCGAAGTGGCCGGCGAAACACCGGTGGCGTTCGGGCGCTGCGCGCCGTAGCCATAAGCCGAATTGTTGTCCGTCTGATAGATCTGAAGCGGGAAGCCGGTCTGATAAACGATCACCGAGTTAATGGCCCAGCCGCCCACCACCGCATCCAAAATGGCGTTGCTGTTGGCGAAAGGCTTGCCCTTGCCGAACGGCAGATCGTAGGAAACTGAACTGGTCCAGCGCACCGGCGTGTCGAAATTCGACAAGCTGTATTCCGCCGCAATGTTGTATGGATTCTGCGGAGCTCCCTGCGCGCCGCCGTTCAGCGAGTTGCCCGCCGGGTTGTCCGTTTCATCCATGTTCTTCGACCAGGTCAGCGCGCTCAGAAACGTCAGCCCTTTGCTGAAGCGCTTTTGCGCCTTGACAACGGCTGAGTTATAAGAGGCGTGATCTTTGCTGTTGTAAATCAGGCTGATGTTCTGATACGTGGAGTAAGGCCGCAGCAACTGATACTCGGAAACCTTTGCGCCCGACAGGCTGCCGGAAGAAACCAGCCCGGCGTATGGGTTCGCCACCGAAGCATTCAGCGCCGCCGCGCCCATTGAGAAATAAGAAGGGTTCAAGGCATTGATGTCGATGCTGCCGGAGCCCAGCGTCAGGTCCGTGGTGTGCGATCCCACATAGCCCACTTCCAGGGCAATGCCCATGGGGAGTTCGCGCTGAATGTCGAACGAGTATTGCTGCACGCGCGTGGACTTCGCGTTTGGATCCACCAGCGAGAACGATTGCCCCAAGCCCGCCGCCGCGCCCAGGCTGTTGCCCGTCGGCTGAATCAGCCCGTTCGGAAACGGATTGGTCAGCGTGGGCACCACCTGCCCGGCCGAGTTCGTGCTGCCGGTGTAGCTGGTGGTGGCGCTGTAGCCCAGCGTGCTGATGGGCGCGCCCAAAGCAATCTGCGGAGCATAGAAAATTCCATAGCCGCCGCGCAAAATGGTCTTCGGCGTCAACTGGTACGCCACACCCACGCGCGGCGCCCACTTGTTGGCGCTGTAATTGCCCACATGCGTGGGAGCGCCGTTCACGCCCGCATACTCCACCGCGCCCTTGGGCGAAATGCCCGTCACTTCGCTGGCCAGCACGTTGGCCACCGTGGTGTTGAAGCCGGTAATCAAGGCGTTGTGCGCTTCCTGCACGCCGTCTTCCCGCTCCCAGCGAATGCCGTAGTTGATGGTCAATTTCGAATTGACGCGGAAATCGTCCTGCGCGAACACGCCGTAGTAATTGATGGTGTCGCTGAAGTGGCTGAAGGTGTCGGCGGAGCGGCCATACGGATAGCCCGTCAACAGGTCGCCCAAATCCACGCCCGTGTAGCTGTTGCCCGCCGCTTTCGCCGTGCCGTAATTCGGATCGCTGTTGAATGTGTAATCGCCGGTGGGATAGTTCTGGCTGTAACCGGCCGTTCCCAGACGCCGAAAGTCATACCCGCCCTTGATGGTGTGCCGCCCAATCGACTTGTCGGCTGCGGCTGAAAAGTTGTACGAATATTCGTCGTAATAGCTGTTGTCGCCGCTGTCGCCCAGGCTGTACAGGTTGCTCATGCTGACCACCGGAAACTCAGCCAGCGCGGGCGAAATGGTGGACGCATAGGACGGGCTGAAGCCCAGCGACGCAATGTTAAAGCCCTGCGAACTGTTGTAATCGTAGTTCGGGAAACGGTTGAAGCCGTAGCGAACCGTCAGCACCGTGGTCGGATTGATGGTGAAAATATTGTTGAGCTGCGTGGTGTCCACGCGCCGCAGCAAGCGCCAGCCGGACTGCGTCGAGGGGCTGTTGAACCAGGTGTCGCCCGGTTCCAGCGAGTAGTAGCGCAGATAGCTCAAGCTGGCGCGCCACCAACTGGTGAAGTCTTCATCCACCTTGGCGGTGTACTGCACGGCGCGCGCCAGAATGGCTGAGGCCAGCGTCAAATCGTTCTTGCCATAACCGGAGGGCGTCGAAGTGGGCTGCGGATAAAGGCTGGCAATGTTCAGCCCGACCGGGTTCAGCATGGCGCTGGGAATCATGTTGCCCGCGAAAGGCTGCCCGGTGGTTGGATTGTAAACCGTCACGCCGCTGCCGACAAAGTTGCCCACGCGCTCGGCTGCGGTGGGAAGCGCGAAGCTGCCGGAATCGGACTGCTCGTCGTCATAATGCTCCACCGCCAGCCAGAAGAACGTCTTGTTCTTGCCGTTGTACAGCTTGGGAATCCAAACCTTGCCGCCGAAGCTCGCGCCCCAGGTGGTGTTGGGCTGCGCGCTGATGGGGATGCCCGCCGCGTTGCTGAAATAGTTGTTGGCGTCCCAGCCGGTGCGCCGCAGGTGGCCATAGGCGCTGCCGTGATAATCGTTGCTGCCCGATTTCATCAGCGTGTTGAACATGCCGCCGCCGGTGCGCGCCATGTCGCCGTCATAAGTGTTGGCCTGCACCTTGACTTCTTCCACTGCTTCCAGCGAAGGAATAATGATGGCGCGGTTGTCGGCGTCGGTAATCGGAATGCCGTCCAGCAAATAATTGTTGCCGCGAATGGGACCGCCCGCGATGGAGATTTCCGACGAACCGCTCTGGTCTTCCATGCGGTTATAGGCCGGCGGACCCACCTGAATCACGTTCGCCGCCAGGCGCGACATCATAAAAGGATTGCGCCCCAAGTTCGGCAGATCCACCAGCTTCTGGTTGTCCAGAACCTGCCCCTGGGATGCGTTCGACGCCTCCACCAGCGGCACGGCTTCGGTGACGGTGACGCTTTCTGAAACCGCGCCCACTTCCAGCGCCAGATCCACGGTCAAAAATTCCTGCGTGCCCAGAACCACATTCTTGCGCTCAAACTTCTTGAAGCTGGCGCTCTCGGCCGAAACCGTATAAGTGGCCGGAACAACGGCCGAAAAATCGTAGGAGCCGGAGCCGTTCGTTAAGGTGCTGCGCGGTTCGCCGGTTCCTTCGTTGATCAGCGTCACCTTGACGTTGGCAATGGGCGCGCCTGACGGGTCGTTGACCGTGCCGCGAATTCCGCCTTGTGTGGATTGTCCCCAAACCTCTGGCGTCAATAAACTCGCCAGCGAAAATAAAAGCACTGCTGAAGCGAAACTGGTTCGCGCTCGTTCAAACATACAAATCCCCTTTCAGAAATCAGACTGGCGGCTGAAACGGGGCCGAGGCTGCAAACAAGGAGCTATCGTCTACGAAGTATTACTGGAGCGTAACACCTTCCTAGCAGTACTGGTAGGGGCAGATTAGGCGAAAGTACTAGAAATTCTACTGCCCGTCGCGGATGGCGTGGAGAGCGCGGGGCGATAATCCCAATTTTCGGCTTACCATTTCCTCCGCCGACAGCGCCGGCTTGGTCAAGCCGTCGCGCGTGTGGCCGGTGGCGTTGCCCAGCATGTGATAAAGCTCATGCGCAATCACCACCGCCAGCGCCGCGCCATAATTTTCCTGGTTGTCGTGAGATCCATCCGTGCCCAGAATTCGCTGCAGCGCATTGCGCACGCGGTCGCATTCCACCTCGCCAAAGTGCAGCACCTGGCCGTCGCTGACATAGGCCATGGCTAAGGGACCGGAGCGCAGCGCGCGCGTCACTTTTTTCAGCGGATTCATGCTGCACGATCCGCGCATTTTGAAGATGACCAACTGGCCAAATTGCGGATTGGGCGGCAGCTCATCCCGCAGCTCCACATCCACCGCGATTCCGCCGGGTGTTAAGAGCTGGTTGAGGTTGCGCCGCAAAGACCGCAGCGATTCGTCCGAATGCGGCGCTTCAAAGTCCATTAAAACCGTCAACGGCGGCTTTTCCGTGGGAATGCTCGCGCACGTCGACAGGGGAGCGAGCATCAAAAAGAGGCAAACAAAAACAAAACCGGCAGCAACCATGACGGCCCTCGAACAAGGAGATTTGGCCCGGCCGCATACTAGGCGGCCAACCACAGTATATGCGTTCTATTCTGAGACGTGAACTCTCACACAATTTTGCTCATTTCCACGCGCGGAAAAGGCCTCTATCCCTTCACCCGTCAGGCCACCGAATGGCTACGCAAGCAGCCTGTTCAGAACGGCGCGCTGATTGTTTTCATTCAGCACACTTCCTGTTCGCTGGTCATTCAGGAGAATGCCGACCCCGACGTGACGCTTGACCTGCGCGACTTCTTTGAGCGCCTGGTTCCAGAACAGGGCCGCGACTACCGCCATACCTCCGAAGGCCCCGACGACATGACCTCGCACATCCGCTCCACCCTCACCCAAACCAGCCTGACCATTCCGCTGCTGGACGGCAGCCTGGCGCTGGGAACCTGGCAAGGGCTTTACGTCTTCGAGCACCGCGCCATCCCGCACCAGAGGCGCGTAGTTCTGCAAATAATCGGCGCGTAGTCTCGTGCGGCTTTAAATACATAGGTAAAATCCCAGTTCTCTTGCACAAATAGGAGAACTGTCGTTCCCCAATCCGACTAAATCGGTATGCATCGCGGTCTGTTCGGCCTTCTGCTGGCCGAGTTCATGCCTCACGGGTTCTGCCTTCGCTGGCAGCCGGGCGTTCTATGGCTGCATGTTGTTTCAGATGCGTTAATTTTTTTGGCCTACGCCTCTATTCCTTTCCTGCTGCTGGCAGTGGCCAAGCGCAGCCGCAAAGACATCCCTTTCCACTGGATGCTGCCCGGCTTTGCGGTCTTCATCTTCGCCTGCGGCGCAACCCACCTGATGGCCATCGTGACCATCTGGGACCCCCTCTACCGGCTGGAAGGGATTATCAAGCTGGTCACCGCGATTGCCTCCGTCGTCACGGCGGTGGGTCTTTACCGCGTGCTGCCCGCCATTCTGCGCATGCCCAGCCACCGGGAACTGCAAAAAGCCAACGAAGCGCTGGCCCAGTCGCACAAGGAGCTGGAAAAAATAACGTCCGAGCTGGCCCAAAGCAACGCCGCGCTGCTGGCCAGCAACGACGCCCACCGGCGCAGCGAAACCGAATTCCGCCAACTGGCCGACAGCATGCCGCACATTGTCTGGACCGCCCAGCCCGACGGCACCGTCAACTATTTCAACGAGCGCTGGTACAGCTTCACCGGCGCCGACCGCAACATCTTCGGCGACCAAAGCTGGATGCCCATTCTGCATCCCGAAGACGCCCAAAGGCGCCGCCGCGCCTGGTACGCTTGCGTCCGGTCCGGTTTGCCCTTTCGCGAGGAATACCGCTTCTGGGACCGCTCCTCCGGCCGCTATCGCTGGCACCTGGGCCGCGCCCTGCCCATTCGCGACGAGGCCGGCACCATTGTCAAATGGTTCGGCGGCTGCACCGACATTGACGATTACAAGCGCGCCGAAGCCGACATCCTGGACCTGAACAGCGAACTGGAAGCGCGCGTGGTCGAGCGAACCCAGGAACTCACCCGCATCAACGACGAGCTGAAGCAGACGCAGACCTGGCTGCAGGCCATTCTTCAATCCGCCACTGACATCTCCATCATGGCGCTGGACAAAAACGGCGTCATTTCCTTCTTCAACTCCGGCTCGGAAAGGCTGCTCGGCTACAAGGCTGAAGAAGTGGTGGGCAAGACCACCCCCCATCTGTTTTATCCGGCCGACCAGGCAGAGCTGCGCGAACACTTGTTATCGGAACTGCCCGATCGGCCGCCCACGGACGAGGAAATCTTCTCCGACCGCGAGCCGGATCAATCCCTGATTTTGGAATCGGTCTATCTGCATCGCGACCAAACCCGGATTGATGTCAGCGTCGCCGTTTCCCCCATGTTTGGGGCAGGCGGCGAACGACTGGGCCGCCTTATCATTGCCGTCGACATGCGCCCGCGCAAGGCGCTGGAGCAGCAGCTCACCCTCAACAACGCCCGCCTGCAGGAGCAAACGCAGAAGGCGGAGGAAGCCAACCGCGCCAAGACCGATTTCCTTTCCGCCATCAGCCACGAAATACGCACACCCATGAACGCCATTCTGGGCATGGCGGACCTGCTCTGGGAATCCGAGCTGAACGAACTGCAGCGCCGCTATGTCGAAGTTTTCCGCCGCGCCTGCGGCAACCTGCTTGCGCTGGTCAACGACATTCTCGACCTCTCCAAAATCGAGTCCGGCCGCTTCGAGCTGGAGCAGATTGATTTCGACTTAAGCAACATCATCGAGCTGACGATGGAAATGATGCGCCCCAAGACGCGCGCCAAACACCTGACCCTGAATTGCGCCATCGCCCCGGGGACGCCCACCGCGCTGGTGGGAGATCCGCTGCGGCTTCAGCAAATTTTGGCCAACCTGCTGGGCAACGCCGTCAAATTCACCGACCGCGGCAGCATCGGCCTGGCCGTTCACTCCAGAGCATCGGAACCGAACCGCCTGCATTTCGAAGTCACCGACACCGGCATTGGCATTCCGGCCGACAAGATAGAGGGCATTTTCCAGGACTTTACCCAAGCCGACCGCTCCACCTCGCGCCGCTTCGGAGGCACCGGCCTCGGCCTGGGCATCTGCCGCCGCCTGGTGAAACGCATGGGCGGCGAGCTCAACGTCCGCAGCACCCCCGGCGAGGGCAGCACGTTCTATTTCGATGCCGTCTTTGAAGCCAGTTCGCAGGACGAACGCAACCGCAGCGAATTAATTGCGGCGCTGACCGGGCGGCGCGTGCTGATTGCCGACGACAATCACAGCGACCGCCTGATCTTTGTCGAGATGTGCAACGCCTGGGGCATGGAGGCGGCCGAATGCGACGACCCGGACGATATTCTGCCCCGCCTGAAAAACAACCAGGAAAAGCACCACAGCTTTCATCTGGTGATCCTCGGCCAGTTCGGCCAATCCGTGTGCATGGACGCAGCCGCCGCCATCCGCAAAACTTATCCCAACCTGCCGATATTAATGACCACCTCCAGCCCGGTCGCGGCCGAGCAAACGCAGGTGCTGGGTTTGGGACTGGCCAGCTATGCCGTGAAGCCGGTCAGGCGTCCCGAACTTCTGCGCCTGATCTGCAAACTGCTGAGTTCGCCGCCTCCGGAAGCGCCGGAAGCGCCGAAAATCTCCAAAATCATTCACATTCTGATTGCCGAAGACTCGGAAGACAACCGCTTCCTGCTGCAGGAATATCTGAAGGACGGACCTTTTAAAATCAAGTTTGCCGAGGACGGCAAACAGGCGGTGGAATTCGCCAGCTCCGGGCAGTTCGACATCATATTAATGGACATGCTAATGCCCGTCATGGACGGCCTCTTGGCAACCAGGCTGATCCGCGAAACGGAAAAGAAACGCGGCACGACGCCCGTGCCCCTGCTGGCGCTGACGGCCAGCGCGCGCGCCGAAGACATCGCCCACAGTCAAGCGGCGGGCTGCAACGCCCACCTTTCAAAACCAATTTCGAGGCAAGAATTGCTGGAAACCATCAAGAAATACGCAAAACAGGATGCAGGGCCGGAACAGCCGGAGTTTCTGCCCATCAATATTCCCGCCGGGCTGGAGGAGGCTGCCAAGCACTACATCCGGTCGAGAAAGCGCGAGCTTCAACAGTTCGGCGACCTGATTGAGAAAGCCGACTTCGGACAAATCCGGCGCCTGGCCCACAACATGAAAGGAACCGGAACGTCGTATGGTTTTCCCGACCTGACGCGGATCGGCAAGGTGATGGAAACGTCCGCCAAAGAAGAAAACGCGGCCGATCTCTCGGTCGCGCTGTTGGAACTTTCACGCTATGTGGAGGATGCCGAAAGCAAATTGCAAGCTTCGGCGCCCGGGGTGACTCTCAGTGGAGCCCCATAAACTAAAACGTTTGCGATGCCTGCGTTGCAATAGGCCTTGTTCAGGGAACACGGCCTATTGCAAATCTCCCCCCGAAGACGCTCGCTAAAGCAAACGCGATCACGGCAATAGGCCGCTAGCCGCGCGGACGCCAGTTGAAACGATGCGTCTGGGCCTTGGCATTCGGTTTCTCCTGCTGGCGGCGCTTTTCTTTCGTCAGCGCTTCCTGAATCGCGTTGACCAGCAGGGAGCCGGAAACCTGCTCTTTCACCAGATAATCGTCCACGCCGCTTGAAAAAACCGACAATTCGGTCTCTTCGCGCGTGTCGCCGGTTAGCACCACCACTGGCACGTCAGGCGCAGCTTCGCGAATCCAGGCATAGCTCACCGAGCCGGAAGAATCGGGCAATCCGAGGTCCAAAAGAACAATGTCGATTCCGCCTTGCAGGATGCGGCTTAATCCTTCGCTGAGACAACTGGCCCATTCCAGCCGGTATTTGCCGCGGCCATGCTCCTGCAGCGCAAAGCGCACCAAAAGCATTGCGTCTTCACTGTCCTCGATCAGCAGAACGCATTTCTGACTCTTTCCAATTGCGGGTGTTGCACGCGGCAAAATCTCTGACAGCTCATTCACCTGAAGTGCGGTACTTGCCATTCTGACCTCCATATTTGATTTGTCGTCTGGGCCCAGTAGAACGGCCTAAGACAAGTGACTTATCGTCGTATTTCGACAAATTCTTATATTTTTTGGATTTTGTTGGTAGTCCCGCCTATTGGTGAAGGCTTATGTCGCGGAGCCGACTTGGCTAATGGGGCGGGCAGGTGGGAAGCGCGTGGCGGATGGCGTTGCGGGCGGATTTTTCTCGGCCCGTGGATGAAGTTGGTCCGGTTCGGCCGGAGTTGCGTTTTTGGGGCTCGTTTAGATTTTCGGTCAGAATCGGATTCTGAGTTGATTGTGGGATGGGGGCGTTCGGGGAAGACGGCTGCAGGGGTTGTAAGTGGTTGGAAAGGTGGGGGAATAATTTTTTTGGGAGTTTTGTGATGCGCGGGGAGAAAAGCGTCGACACGAGTGTCGACGCGGCAAACACGAGTGTTTGCGCCACGGGTGGGATCAAGTAAGGGGCAACAAAAGAAGGGGAAAGAGCTGTGGAATGAGTTATTTGCGAAACGAACTTGGGAAATGGGTTCGTTTTTGCAGATGTGATGCAGGGCGGTTGGCTCGCAACAGCTGTCAGCGTGTCTGCTGCGCGATATATTGCAGGAGTTCGCTGACCTGGGCACGGTCTCGGTCGTTTCGGGCCAGCGTGCGGGCGCGTTCGGCTGCAGCGCGCGCTTCTGGAAACTGGTCGAGATGAGCGTGGCAGTACGCTTCTGTATAGACTGCCGCAAAAGCATTTTCCGGACGCGGCGCGCTTAGCTTTTGCAAGGCGGCCAAAGCACGCGCAAATTCGCCATCGTTCGCCGCCAGCAGCGCCAGTTCCAGGCGCGCATCAGGCATATCGGGCTTCAGCGCCAGCGCCTGGTCCAGCAGAGGCAAGACCTGTTTCGCCGGAACGCCCGCCTCGTGATCCAGATGGGCCAGGTAAAACAGCACGTTGGGGTCGGTGGAATGGCGCTCCACGGCCAGCCGGAAGTGAGCGCGCGCTTCGGCCACCTGGCCGTGCTCCAGAGCCCGATAGCCGAGCGTCTCTTCTGTTGAGAAATTGCTGGGAATTAGATCGCCCAGCGTAGCGGCTATCTCGCCGCGCGAAACGTCCGCCAGGGAAGTGGCGCCCTCCGCACTGGCCTTGTGCAGCTTTAATTCCAGCGTCGGCAGGTGCTGGGCATCCAAATAGGCGCGCAGATCCGCCTGCGCCTCGACTGGCGTTTTGCCGAAAGCGGTGCGCAACGCGTCGGCGCTGCCGCGGCCTTCTTTGAGCGCGCGCACAAAATCAGGGAAGTGCTCGGAATAGGCCGGCGCCACCATCAGCATGTGCGTGACCGCCCAGCTTTCCGAATAGAAGACGGCCATCAATTCGGGATCGGAATAATAGGAAGACCCTGGCGAAACCTGAAACAGCGATTCGAACGGCAAGACCGTATGGCTGCGCAGAATGGAAAGCCGCCCGTCAACGGGGCCTCCCAGCGTGACGCGCCGGCCCGAAACTTCAAACGTGGAATAAAAATCGGCGAGCCCCTCGTTCAGCCACAAGGGCAGCGAAACGCCGGAATGCGCCAGCAAAAAGTGCGTGAATTCATGCATGGCCACTTCGCGATGCCCCGGCGTCAAATCCTGCAAAACCACGTATTCCGAAGTGTGCGTCTGCTGATAAAAGGCGCAGGAACCGGCATTCAGACGGTAGGGATTAAATTCCGCTTCCGACTGGAAAACAATCACCTTGAGCCGCGCCAAGTTGTTGATGGAGAAGGCGCTGGTGTCGGACAGCACGGCGTGAAGCTGGGAGAAGGCGCGCAGCAGCGGGACCGCCTGGGCTGGATCATCCTCGGTGTAAATGGAAATGCTGCCGTCAGTTACGCGCGACCAGTGAGTATTTTCTGCGGCCCGCGCTGTCAAGCAGATCAGAATTGCAAGAATGAAATGACGCGCTCGGCTCATCTACAGAACTATCGGCACGAACGGGAATTTCCTTCATGAAAATGCCAGATTCGGTCTTATCTTTAACGAAGGCGCGTCCCGCGCTTCCGCCCACATGAGGTACTTTAGGAGCATGGCCGAACTGCAACTTGATCCTTTTGTCTCGACCGAGCCCGAAGCAGAAGTAGGTCACGAGACCCTGCATCTGCTGGACGAGCGCGGTGCTGATGAGCAGCCACTCATTCCCGCTGCCGAAGCACGTGAGCAAATTTCCCAGTGGCTTTCAAAATTCTCTACCGGCCAGCAGCGCTAACTGATCTGAAGCAAATTCTCGCGTGGTCCATGCAGAATCACCCAGAGACCACCAATCAGTTTGCCATGGACCTTTTCAATCGTCTTGATCTCCTCGCGCAATTTCCATACCTGGGAACAGTCCTCAAGGAGCGTCCCAACATTCGCCGCCTGCTCCATTCGCCCGTTTACATTTACTACCGGATTGACGAAGCACGAGGTGCCATAGAAATTAGACATTTCTGGCACAGTGCTCGAAGAGACCCGAAGCTTTGATCGCTTTGCCACCACTAATTCATAACAAACGCAAACAGCTTGTCGCCCGCGCCCACCACCAAATACTGGCGGCCGTCCATCTCATACGTAATGGCGCCGTTCGTCACCGAACTGCCCAAATTCGCGTGCCAAAGAATGTCGCCGGTGGTGGCGTTCAGCGCCACCAAATTATTGCTTGGATCGCCGGCAAACACCAAATTTCCGGCTGTGCTCAGCAATCCGCCGCGAATTCCCGGCGTCTCCCAGTGGTGGCTCCATTTCACTTTGCCGGTGCGATAATCCAGCGCCTCCAGCATCGATTCCGCCCAGCCGCCCTGGTCGTTGCCGCCCCAGCCTTCCGGCTTGTTGCTGTCGTCAAAAATATAGTAAATGCTGAACGCGCGCGTGGCATTGATGTAGAACAAGCCGGTGGCCGGACTGAACGTCGGCGGCATCCAGTTGGCCGCGCCTCCCTGGTTTGGCGACACCAGCGCGCCGGCAATCTGCGGCTCCTTGGCGGTGTTGGGAATCGGCTCGCCTTTGGCGTCCACGCCCTTGGCCCAATTCGTCTTCACGAATTGCGAGCTCACATAATCCTTGCCGGTCTCGCGATCCAGCACAAAAAACCAGCCATTGCGGCTGGCTTGCGCCACCAGCTTGCGCGGCTGGCCGTCGATTTCGCCGTCAAATAAAACCGGCGTTTGAATGGCATCCCAGTCGTGCGTGTCGTGCGGCGAAGGCTGAAAATACCAGGCCATTTTGCCGGTGTCCGCATGCAGCGCCACAATGGATTCGGTGAACAAATTCGCGCCCTTGCGCCCCCATGCCGCAATGACCGGCTGCGGATTTCCGGTGCCCACATAGAGCATGTTCAAATCCGGATCATAGGTGGAGGAAAGCCACGTCATGCCGCCGCCATGCGCCATGGCATCCGCGTTCGGCCAGGTCTCGGAACCCGGCTCACCCGGCTTGGGAACCACCGACCAATGCCACTGCAACTCGCCCGTGTCGGGATCGCGCGCCTCCAGATAACCGGGCCGGTCCAGATCGTCGCCGCTCACGCCCGTGATGATGTGATTCTTCACCACCACTGGGGCCACCGAAGCATAATACATCTGGTCCAGATCGCAAATGGGCTGGTTCCAGCGCTTCTTGCCGTCCGCCAGATTGAGCGACACCAGATTGCAATCGGGCGTTTCAAAGTAAAGCGATGTGCCCGAGATGCCGACGCCGCGGTTGCCCAGATGAATGCCGCCTTTCGACGTCCAGGTGTAATTCCACAGCTCACGCCCGGTGCGCGCGTCAATGGCCCAGACCTTGTCGGGAACCGTGAAATACATGATGCCGTTCACCACCAGCGGCGTGGCCGAAATGCGGCCGCCGGAAGGATCGCCGCCGCTGGCCAGTTGATACATCCAGGCCAGGCTTAGCGACTTCACGTTCTGGTCATTAATCTTGGCCAGCTTGCTGAAACGGCGGCCGGAATAATCGCCGTTATAAGTGGGCCAGGAATCGGGCGTGGGATGCAGCAGTTCGGCGGGGTCGAGCCCAGGGCCGGATGCGGTTAGCGGCAGGACAGCCAGCAACACTGCGGGAAAAATCTTCATTTGAACGTCTCCAGGTAAGCCACCACGTCATGTATATCTTTATCGGTGTATTGGTCCAAAAGCGCCACATGCGCGGCGTAAGGATCATGCTTTTCCACCTTCACGCCGGGACCGCGCTCAAAGCTGCGGTACTGGCCCGAGGCGTCATGCAGCGACACGTTGAAGTCGTCAATCTGGTCCAGCACGCCCGTCACCGTTTCGCCCGAGGCCGTGGTCACCGTCACCGTTTCCGGCTGGCGGGCATTTGAGGACCCGCGCCGCTTGCCGAACGCAGCCGTCTGCGGAAACACCACTTTCAACTGCAAAACGGGCGGATCATACTTGCTGGCGATATGCGCCAAATCGCCTGTCACCGAATGGCACTGGCTGCAGTGGCCGGCGCCGTCGAAAAACGCCTTGCCTTCGCGCGGGTCGCCCACCAATATGTTCAGCACGCTGTTATAGGGTCCGGTGCGCAGCGTGTCGCCCACCTGCTGATGGAGAAAATGCGAGAGATCCACAATCTGGGCTTCGGTGAGCGAAACGGGGTGTCCTTCCGGATGCCCTTTGGCCAGATAAGGCCCGATGGTGTTGCCATAGCGGTCGTGCAAAACCACGAGCGAGCGCACCAGGTCCGCGCCGCGCTCGCCGCCGCGCGCCCGCGTGCCGTGGCAGGTGATGCATTGGGCAATATAAATGGTTTTGCCGCGCGCGGCCGCGTCTTCATCGACCACTTGTTTGTCATTGGCGCCGGCCTGGTCAATGAGGCTCTTGGGCCGTGGCGGAGCTTTTGCGTTGCCGGTTGGAGCGGCGGTGCCTGCTTTGGCGGGCGGCAAGTTCGTTGCCAGGTAATCCACCACTTGCGCGAAATCGTCATCCGAGCCCTTTGCTCCGCGGCTGATCATGTTTGAGACGATGCCGCCCCATTGTTCGCGCGTCATACCGCGGCCCAGCACAATTTGCGCCGGATGGCAGGCTGAACAGATTCGCTGCACGGTCTCGCGGCCGGGCGCGTCGGGCAAGGCGGAAGGGGGCGTTTGCGCGAGGGCGAAGCAGGGCAAAAAGCAGGCCAGCAGCAAAACGGAGGTGCAGGAACGGGTCAGTCGCATGAAGTCCTTTATAAGTTATCAATGCCGCGCTGAGACTTCTCCCAACTTCCAACTTCGGGGACGGAGAGATATGGTACGAAGTGGCGAATTCCATGTCGCCGATAGCCGAAAACGCTCCTGAAGCGCTACCCGCCCCCACGGCTGATCGCAAAGATGCCCCATCCGAACGCGACGAACCTGCTGATTTCCTTGCGCATTTCGCGGTTTTGGCGCTTGATTGCGTTTCCGCCACTTCGTACCATATCTCTCCGTCCCCGAAGTTGGGACCGAAGTTGGGAGTTTTTTGCGTTCACTCCCGGCTCCGCCCTGAGTTTTCGCGCAGTCTACGATAGAGGTCTGAATGAGAAGCCTTCTACTACTGCCAGCTTGCTTGCTCGCCACCGGCCTGGCAGGCGCACAAACCTACCCCATCCACCTCAGCCGAAAAACGCACCCAGGACAGACCTACACCTTCTCAGCGTCCGGCTCGCAGCGCCGGCAAATGTCCAACGGCGGCGTCACCGTGCAGGCCGATGAATTCGAGGTAAACTTCCAAGGCACAGCCACGGTCCTCGAAACAGACACCTCCGGCGAAGCCTACAAGGTTTCGTTCACCGTCAAAAAGTTCACCAGAATCAATGGCGATTCCAGCGTCGATCTTGTGCCTGCCGGACAAACCATCACCGTCGACGGCAGCCAGAAACAAAGCTATCGGGTGGCTGGCCACAGCCTAAACAAGGCTGCCCACGACGCCTTCAACGTCGTCTACTCTGCTCACAAACCGAATTCCGTCAGCGACGACCAAGTCTTTGGAACCAATGAACAACGGTCGGTCGGAGACAAGTGGCCGCTGAACAAGAGCCTGGCCGCCCAGAGCGCCGCAGCCGACGCAGGCATTTCCCTTTCGCCAGAACAGTTAAGTGGAAGCGTCCAATTTTTGGCCGTGGATCAAATCGCCGGTTCGGACTGCGCAAAGGTGCAAGGCGAGATGAGCGCTGAAGGCTTCTCCGCCAAGGATGCCGACTCCGGCATGTACATCAATCCCGGAAGCATGAAAGCTGAATTTCGCGGCTGCTTTCCATTTGACGAATCGGCGCAATCGTTCCGCAGCGGAACCACTCTGCAGTTGCATTTGCGCGCCATTAGCGCGAACGGTCAGGAAGTGGAAATAACCGGCGAAAGCAAGTCAGACGGGGAATGGATCGCCCTGCGTCAAATTCCGTAGCCTCACTGCGGCTTCTGCATCTGAAAACTCACTTCCACCTTCGCTCTCACCTTTACTGGCCGCCCATCCTTGGTGCCTGGATTAAATCGCCATTTCTTCACGCATTCCTCGGCACTTTCGTCCAGTCCCATCCCCAGCGGCTTCAGAACCGTCACATCTTCCGGAATCCCTTCCTGATTCACGATGATGCTCAGCACCACCTTCCCTTCCAGCCGCGCCGCGAGCGCTGCCTTGGAATATTCTGGCTCCACTTTTGAACGAAGCGTGGGGCTGACAACGCCAACGCCAGCATCTGATTCCGCAGGAACCGGCGCTTTCGTTGTCGAAGGCAGCAGCAGCGTCAACTGGCAGCTCGGCGATGTGTACGTGGAGCACGACAAAATTCCCCGCCGAACCAGCTTTTCAGGACCGTCATCCGGGAACGGGAATTCATACTTGGCGCCTTGAATAGCTGGTGCGGCGTCTTTGAATGCAAGTGATTCGCCAATCAACCGCGCCCCCTCAATGCCATTCCGCATAACCAGCACCAGGAACTCGGCACTGCCGGTTTGCTTGGGCAGCGCTGGAATCTTAATGGTGCGCAGCGCGCCCAGTTCTTCGTTAGGCTGAACCGGCCCGGCCACGCTCAGCGTCGCGCCGGCTTTTTTCAGATGCTCGCGAGCTTCTTCATTCCGCGAATCGGCAGCCGCCGCCAGCCGCCACAGATGCACCGCCTGATCTCGCTTGCCTTGCTTCTCATAGATCGCCGCCAGATGGTCGGCCACATCGGCCTGCTGGCTGAGTTGCCACGAGGCAGTGACATATTTTTCTGCCTGCGCCAAATCATTTTGCTGGAAGTAAATCCATCCCAGCGTGTCCCATTCGGCTGCCAGCAGATTAAGCGCGGCCAAGTCGGGCTGGCTCACATTCGCCAGATCCACCTTGGCTGTGGTCTGCTCGGTTTGGCTGATGGCTTTCTGCGCCCAGTCTTTCGCGAATCCGGTGTCGGCCCCGGCGTCGGAAACATAATAGGCCAAATCATTCAGCGTCAGCGAGTCCGTTATTGCAGCCGCAATCCGCTTTGCTTCCAAAACGCCTTCCTCCTTATGCCCGTCCAGCAGCAGCGCGTGCGCGCGCAGCACCTGAAGGTCATAGGCATCCGGCGCGGCCGCGATGGGCTTCTCCAGCATCGCCGGGACTTCGGAATAGCGCTTGGCTTCGATCAGCAAACGCGCCAGTTGCGCCGCCGCCACACGATTGTCCGGCATCACTTTCAAGGCACCGCGCCATGTTTCAATCGCTTCATCCCGCCGCCCCGCCTGGTGAAGCACCGCCGCCAGTTGCTGGTACGCCGGGATCTCGTCCGGATGAAGCTGAATCTCCTTGCGGCAATCCTCCACGGCTTCCTCCTTCTTTCCAGACCGCATGGCCACGTAGCAGTGCATCGCCCAAAGTCCAGGCTCCTTGGGGCTGACGCGCTCAATTTGCCCCATTAGGTCGCGCACTTCATCCAATTTCTCAGCCTGCAATGCTTGACCGGCTTCCTGCATAAGACTGGCCGCTTCCGAGTTGTAGGCGGCCGCGGCTTCCGACAGCGAAATAAACGTCGTCTGATCCGTCTTCAACCCCTTCGAAAACGCCTGGTAATCCGCCCACTCCTCCAGCGGCACCTTGGCCTGCTTAATCACCAACTCGCGATCGGCCGTCAGCACTCCATCTTTCAGCGAATACTTGGCCGAATAATCCGCGGCGGCACTCTGGAAGACTGCATCTTTCGGCATCTCCACCGAAAAGTTCTTCGGCAACTGCAGCGATGCCCGATAGCTCAGGGTCCCTGGAAGCCCGACCCAAAACGGCTCCTCCGGCTTGTCGGCTTCATCCCCTGGCCCAAATGCCAGCGGCCAAAGGGGCAGCGTAATCTTGTGCTCCGCCCAGTCGGAATAATTCTTGCGGTTGTAGTCGTAGCTGTAATGGAACGGCTTGTCGGTGTCCTCCAAATTCTCCACATCCACGCCGCTGAGATCGCCCGCGAAGTTCATCCCGTAAGAAATCTGCTGCGCCAGCGCCTGCCATTGCGCGGGCGCCAGCTCACGGAAAGCGGAGCGCAGCACCAGCGCGCTGTCGCCTTCGGTGCGGTAGTCAAAATGCCCGGTCAGCGTGCCATCTGCCGCCAAGCTGGCCTTCACGTCCAGCGTGTCCAAACCTTTAAAAGGGGCATCCAGCGGCGTCTTCATCAGCACGGGCTTGCCGTCGTCGGGAATCACCAGCGCCTGCTGATCGCGAATGCCCTGCGCCAGCAGCCCATAGGGCGCAACTTCCGAAGTGGTGTCGAGCCAGGTGTATTTGCCGTTCTCCGGCACGACGGTAATCACATGATTGAACTGCCCTGGCGACGGCACCGACGGATCGAACTTGATTCCCGCGCCCAGCAGCGCCGGCCAGGCCTGAATGCCCGCCGCCTTCAGCAGCGCGACAAACAGCGTGTGCTTGTCCTTGCAATCGCCGTATTGGTTCGCCAGCACCTCGGCCGCGCTGTGCGGACGGTACCGTCCCACGCCCAGCGAAATGGAAATATAGCGGTACTTCAGGCTGACGTAGTTATAAAGGGCGCGCGCTTTCTCCGAACCCGACGTCAGCCCCGCAGTCACTTCTTTTGCCTTGGCCGCAATGGCCGGCGTCACCACCGCCTGGGCGGAGGCGAGCGTTCCCCACCAGTTGCCGACTTCCTCCCAGTTGCGGAAGCTGGTCACTTCCACCTTCGGCAAGTCCTCCGCGGCGACGGGTTTCTTCTTGCTGTCGGGCTTGCTTACTTCCAACTGCGAGTAATGCCACAAATAGACCCGCTGCGCGCCGTCGTCATGCATTTCGCTCTTCACTTTGGGGCTGGAAACCTGGGCAAACTTGTCTTTGGGAACGCTGATTTCAATGGTCTGGTCCAGCACCACGCTGTCGCTGATGAAATATTCCGTGTACCAGAACTGGCCCGCCACTTCCGGCTTCTGCTGCGAACTGTGAACGGAATATTCCAGCACGTCGCCGACGCCCAGCGCCTTCACGGGAACCTGTTTTTGGCGCAGATCGCTATAGGTGGGGGCAGCCGCCGCCACTTCAGTCGCCACGTCGCGAATGCTCGATTCCGGCGTCTCCACCACGGAACCATCGGCCTTGCGCACGCGCACGTAATCCACGTGCATCTGCTCCATCTCCGAGCCGTAGGAAAACGACAGCACGCCGAACTGGCGCAGCGCCGCTTCCGATTGAATGCGCACCGACAGAGTTTGCTGCCACTCGCGCGCGCCTTCGGCGGAAAAGGCTACCTTGGTTGCCATCTTTTCGATGACAAGGGCTTCTTTGGAATAATCCGCGGCGCTGGCGGAAATGGCCAGAACAAGTCCTATAAAAATTCGCATTGACATGCTATCTTCTCTGAACCGGAGCAAAAACATCAAGATACTATTCCTGGTGCTCACCCTCGCCGCCCAGCAAATCGACCCGTTTGAAGTTGCTTCCATCAAGCCGGAACGCTCCAGCGGCGAAGTGATGTATTTCAAGTTCGATCACGGCCGCGTGGTCGCCAAGAACGTGTCGCTCGCCGTCCTCATCTGCGAATCGTTTGAAGGCATTCACGATGAAGATCAAATCCTGAACGCGCCGAAATGGCTGTTTTCGGAATCCTACAGCCTGGAAGCCAAGCCCGAAACGCCCGACGAACCGGAAAATATCGCCAAAACCCAGGCCCGTCTGCGGCTCCTGCTGGCCGACCGCTTTCAGCTCAAAACCCACCCCGACACACGCGAGGTGAAAGGGTATGCGCTCACCATTGCCAAGCAAGGCGCCAAGTTCCTGAACACGCGCGCCCCCGACAATGCGCCCAGCCGCCCCAACATCGCCTTCAGCCTTGGCCACCTCGCCGGCCCCACCATTTCCACCGCCTATCTGGCAAACTGGCTGGGACGCACACTGCGCGCGCCGGTTTCTGACAAAACCGGCCTCACCGGCTGGTACAGCATGGACCTCACCTTTGCCCAGGAAGCCGCTGATGAAGGCCCGTCGCTGTTTACCGCGCTGAAAGAACAGCTCGGGCTCCAGCTTGTGCCTGAAAAGCAAACCGGCCCGGTCCTGGTCATCGATCACGCCGAACACCCGTCCCCAAACTAACGAAACCCCGATCCCTTTTCCCCCTGGCCGACATCAAACGGCTGTGAACAACCTCGCTCTCTCTGTCCTGGATCTGGTGGCCCTGCGCGCTGGCGAATCCGCCGGCTCGGCCATTGCCCGCGCGGTCGCAACCGCGCAGCACGTCGAGAAACTCGGCTACAAACGCTACTGGCTGGCCGAGCACCACTCCATCCAGGGACTCGCCTGCTCCGCCACTGCCGTGCTCATCGGCCACATTGCCGCCGCCACGCAAACCATCCGCGTCGGCTCCGGCGGCGTGATGCTGCCCAACCACGCGCCGCTCATCGTCGCCGAGCAGTTCGGCACGCTGGAATCCATCTTTCCCGGACGCATCGACCTGGGCCTGGGACGCGCGCCCGGTTCCGACCGCGCCACCATGCACGCCCTGCGGCGCACGCTCATCGGCGGCGTGGACGATTTTCCCAACTCGCTCCAGGAACTTCTCGCCTATCTGGGCGAACCCGTTCCCGGCCAGAAAGTCTTTGCGGTCCCCGGCCAGAACACGAACGTTCCCATTACCCTGCTGGGCTCATCTGATTACAGCGCCCAACTGGCCGGCTATCTGGGCCTCCCGTTTGCCTTCGCCGCCCATTTCGCGCCCGAATATCTGCTGCCCGCGCTGCAACTGTATCGCGAAACCTTCCGCCCCAGCGAACTGTGCCCGGCGCCTTACGCCATGGCGGCTCTGCCCATCATCGTCGCGCCCACCGACGCGGAAGCCGAGCGCCTCTTGACCACCCCCCAGCAGCGCTTCCTCGCTCTTACCCGCAACCAGCCGGTGGAATTGAACCCGCCCGTCGATTCCATGGAAGGATTGTGGAATCCCATGGAAAGACAAGCCGTCCAGAGCCGCCTGCGCGAAGCCATCGTCGGCAGCCCCGAAACCGCCGCGCACCAACTGGCAGCCTTCCTGGAGCGAACCGGCGTGCAGGAAATTTTCGCCGTCACCGACACGTACGACCAATCTGACCGGCTGCGTTCCTATGAACTGCTGGCCGAGATCGCAGCCGCCGCTACACCGGCTTATCAAGCGGAATACGCCTATTGACTTTTGAGTACTAAGGATGCACCCTAGGGTTATAGTTCCCTGATTCGCAGTGCTCAGGGAACGAAACCAAGCCTGCTGTTGCGCTGGGCAAGAAGGAGCGCAACGTTGGCAACCACCGCCTTACTAATCCGCGAACCGATGGTCATGACGATGACCATGTCCCAGCTCTTAGGAAGCTGGGAAAAGAACGATCCCAACTATTCCCGTCCCGCCGCCGAACTGGTAGCCGCCATGGAGTCGGCCGTAGCCAAAGCGCGCAAGCGCAACCCGGCGCTGAAAACCGATGACGCGGTCCTGGCCGCGCTGGGCATTCTGCAGAAGATGTGGGACCGCCGCATGAATGAGCTCCGCGCCGCCGCGCGCGAGCCGCACCAGATGGAAAAGCGCGTCCAGGCAGCGCCGCGCCGCAGCAAGAGGAACCGGCTGACCGCGTTTCTGGGTTGAACACTTGCGCGAAGCTGTGACACCATGGCCTTATGGAGCGCGCTGAAGTTGTTTCCAAGTTGCGCGAGCATGAATCCGAGCTTCGGCATGCGGGAATTGTGAGCCTGTCGCTGTTCGGGTCGGTGGCCCGCGGCGAAGCCAATAGCCAATCCGACGTGGACCTGATGGCTGATTTCGATGCCTCGAAAGAGTTGTCGCTGCTGGGAGCGGTCGGCCTGGAAAACCGGCTGCACGACATCCTTGGCGTCAAGGTGGATCTCTCGCAAAGAAAAGCGCTCAAGAGCGAGGTGCTGGATCACGCGGCGCGCGAGGCCGTGGTTGTCTTTTAGGAATCGAAGCCCGCAGTCTCTTCTGCGCGATATTCTTGACGCCATTGAGATGATTAACACGTTCACCTCAGGCATGGACTTCGATGCCTTTCTGTCGAACCCGATGGCCGTAGCCGCAGTAGAACGAAAACTCCTCTCCATCGCCGAGGCAGGCGTGCGCCTGCGGCAAGATGCTCCCGCGCTCTGTCCGGATCAGCCCTGGAGGGACATTCGCGGCATGGGAAACTGGCTTCGGCACGAGTACGACCGGATTGACTTGAGCCTTGTCTGGCGGACGGTAAAGGCGGATCTGCCTGTTTTAGAGGCATCCGTGTTGCGCGCGCTCAGCAACGTTGCGCCAACACAGTAAACTCCATATGCTCAAGTTCCCGGTCGTTCCGGATTGGCTGCGGCAGTTGCACCGCCAGCAGTTTGCGGTACCCACTTGCTTCAATTGGTAACTACTTTACACAGCTTAGCTGGGAATACCATCCCAGCCGCTCCGGTTCCAAACCGTCTGCACGCGCAGCCAAACCTCGTTTGGAATGGTGCTCTTCCAAACCCCTCCGAGAAGTCTTGCGAAGCTTGGGTCGAACCGGGCCTTCGCTTCCACCCGAGCAATAAAATGCGCGCCGTACCGGCCGAGCAAGTCCTCCAGCGGACCAGCGGCCAGAACCTCTTGCACCCTCGGCGTTTGATTCTTGCCATGAACAGCGAGAATCAGTAGCCATAGCAGCTCAGGTGCCTTCTTAAGAAGTTCATACTCGAGATCCGAAATCCATTGAAGCGCCGCCCGCTCGGGGGAATTTATCGGTAGTCTCCAGCAGGCGAGCCACGCATCTGCCAGCGAGTCAATGTCCTCCTCTCCAACACTGCTCACATCCACATACAGGTACGAATCGGTCTCACTCGGCACCTGCGGGCAGCACTCCATTTCATCCACGATATCCTCCGGCGTCGAAGCCACGGCGCCAAGTTCAATGGCTTGGCAAACAAAATCGGCCGCCTCTTCATCAGTGCGGAAGTCGACGCTTACCGGCTCGCTGGCCAGCACCCGATCAACCAGATCCTTAGCTTCTGCCAAGCTCAGACTCCGCGCGCCAGAAACGCGCAGCAGCTTCAGAAACGAAATAGTCTGGAAGCCGGGCGTCCAGCAAGTCACTTGAACGCGCCTCATAGTTCCGCCCATGTCGACAATATAAACTCAAACAGATGAAAGCCGTCATAGCCGACCCTGTTGGAGGCCCTGAAAACCTTCGCTACACAGACCTGCCTACGCCCACTCCATCCCCCAATGAGTCGCTGGTCAAGCTGGAAGCCATCGGCGTCAACTTCATCGACATCTACTTTCGCGCCGGCCTTTACAAAGCGCCTGAATCGCCCGTTCGGCTGGGCAACGAAGGGGCGGGCACCCTCCCCGACGGCCAGCGTGTCGCGTATGCGATGGCGCGCGGCGCTTATGCCGAATACGCGGCGGTTCCGACGCAGTCGCTGGTGGCGATCCCGGACGAAGTGAGCTTCGAGCAAGCCGCCGCCGTGATGCTGCAGGGCATGACCGCGCATTACTTGACCCACTCCACTTGGCCCCTGAAGCCGGGCCAAACCTGCCTCATTCACGCGGCCGCCGGCGGGGCGGGGCTGCTGCTGGTGCAGATCGCCAAAATTCTGGGCGCGACAGTGATCGGCACCGTCTCCACGCAGGCCAAGGCCGATTTGATCCGCGAACACGGGGCGGACCAGGCCATCCTCTACACTGAGCAGGATTTTGTCGCGGAAACCAAACGCCTTACCGACAACAAAGGCGTCGACGTGGTTTACGATTCCGTCGGCAAAACCACCTTCCACAAAAGCCTCGACTGCCTGCGCCCGCGCGGCATGCTGGTCAGCTTTGGCCAATCCAGCGGGCCGGTCGGCGAAATAGATCCGCTGCTGCTGTCGCAGAAGGGGTCGCTGTTTCTCACGCGCCCCAGCCTGGCCCATTACGTCAGCGATCCGGCCGAACTGCAATGGCGCGCCCGCGACCTGTTCCAATGGATCGCCTCCGGCAAACTGCAGATCCGCATCCATAAAACGTATAAGCTGGAACAGGCCGCCCAGGCGCACATAGACCTGGAAAGTCGCAAAACGACTGGAAAACTTCTGCTGATCCCGTGAGCCCCTATTGCTAAATCCGGCTGAACTCGAAGAGCGCCGCGCGCGCCTGCTGCCCGCTATTAAGGACGCGCGCACCGGCGCTTTTGTCACCACTGCGCTGCCCAACGTCCGCTACTTGGCAGGGTTCACCGGCAGCAACGCCGCGCTGCTGCTGACGCCCGACCGCGCCATCCTGTTCACCGATCCGCGCTACCAAACGCAGGCCCCGCAGGAATCCGATTGCGAAGTGAAAATCATCCGCGGCCCGCTGCTGATTGGCGTCAGCAAGTGGCTCAAACGCCTGGCCATCAAAACGCTGGCCTTCGAGCAAAACCGCGCCAGCTTCGAAGAATTCCAGCAGCTCAAAGACCACGCCAAAGGCGTCCGGCTCAAGCCGCTGGCGTTCGCGGTGGAAACGCTGCGCATGGTGAAATCGGACGACGAACTGGCCACCATCCGCGCCTCCGTCCAGCTCAATTCAGCCGCGCTCGAAATGGCGCTGCGCCAATTCACGCCCGCCATGACGGAAGTGGACCTGGCCGCCGAAATCGATTACCGCATGCGGCTGCTGGGGGCCGACGGCACGGCTTTCGCCACCATCGTCGCCTCCGGCGCGCGCACTGCCCTGCCCCACGCCCACCCTTCCGACCATCCTATAAGTGCCAATGAACTACTATTAGTAGATATGGGTGCCAGCGTGTCCGGCTACGCCAGCGACATGACTCGCACTTATGCGGTCGGCAAGCTCGACTCCAAAAGCCGCCAAATGTATCGCGCAGTTTTGGAAAGTCAGTTAGCGGCCTTGAATGCCATTAGACCAGGAGTCACTTGTGCGGCAGTTGATCGCGCGTCCCGGAACGTGCTCAAATCCTATGGAATGGACAAGCTCTTCATTCACTCCACGGGCCACGGCCTGGGACTGGAAATTCACGAACGCCCGCGCGTGGGACGCAAGGAAATGACGCGGCTGGAAGCCGGAATGGCCATCACTATCGAGCCCGGAGTCTATCAGGAAGGAATCGGCGGCATCCGCATTGAAGACACGGTGGCCGTCACCGCCAACGGCTGCGAAGTGCTGACACCCACCGGGAAAGAACTGGTGGTCTTGTAAGACCGGCCTTTTAAATACATGACTATTGAAGAGATTAAAGAGTTAATCCGCGTGGTGCGGGAAACCGGCATCGCGGAACTGGAAGTCCAGCGCGGGGAAGACCGCGTGCGCATTCGCAGCGCTGTCGCTCTCCCTGTGGAAGCGGTCCCGGCCACTCCCGTCGTTGCTCCTATCACGGCGGCGGTCGCGATGCCGGCGCCTCCAGAATCCAAAGTCCACCAGCTCCCCACGCCAATTGAAGTGGACCAGCACCATGAGGTTGTGAAATCGCCTATAGTGGGTACGTATTATGATTCTCCGGCCCCAGGTTCCGGGCCATTCGTCCGCGTGGGCGACCGGGTAGAGCCCAAGCAAGTGCTCTGCATTATAGAATCCATGAAGCTCATGAATGAGATTGAGTCGGAAATGGCCGGCGTTGTCGTGGCCAAGCACATTGAGAATGGGCGTCCCGTGGAATACGGCGAATCCCTGTTTACCATACGTCCGTTGTGACAGATCATGCCAAAAACCTTTCGAAAAGTACTGATTGCTAACCGCGGCGAAATTGCGCTGCGCGTCATTTGCGCCTGCCGCGACATGGGCATCAAGACCGTCGCCGTCTATTCGGAAGCCGACCGGCACAGCCTGCATGTGCGCTTCGCCGACGAAGCCGTGTGCATCGGTCCGGCCAAGAGTTCGCTCAGCTATCTGGACATCAGCAAGATCATCAGCGCGGCCGAAATCACCAACGCCGACGCGGTGCATCCCGGCTACGGTTTTCTGAGCGAGAACGCCGAATTCGCCGAAGTGTGCGAACTGTCGGGGCTGAAGTTCATTGGCCCAAGGCCGCACGTCATCCGCGAAATGGGGCTGAAACAGCGGGCGCGCGCCATCATGAAGGAGGCGGGCGTGCCCATTCTGCCCGGTTCCCTGGGCGTTTTGCAGAGCCCGGAAGAAGCGCTCTCGCTGGCCGAGCAAGTGGGCTATCCCATCATGCTGAAGGCCGCCGCCGGCGGTGGGGGCCGCGGCATGCGCATTGTCCGCTCGGCCGCCGAACTGCCCAGCCTGCTGAGCCAGGCGCAAAGCGAAGCCGCCGCCGCTTTTTCGTGCGGCGACATGTATATGGAGAAGCTGGTGGAAGCGCCGCGCCATATTGAATTCCAGATCATCGCCGACGAGCACGGCAACGTGGAAGTGCTGGGCGAGCGCGAATGCTCCATCCAGCGCCGTCACCAGAAGCTGCTGGAAGAATCGCCCTCGCCCAGCGTCACGCCCGAACTGCGCAAGCGCATTTCCGACAGCCTGCGCGTGGCCATGAAAGGCATTGGCTACACCAACGCCGGCACGGTGGAATTCCTGATGGATGAAAAGAAGAATCTCTATTTCATTGAGGTCAACGCGCGCATTCAGGTGGAGCATCCAGTGACGGAATGCGTCACCGGGCTGGACCTGGTGAAGGCGCAAATCCGCATCGCGATGGGCGAACCGCTAAGCGGCATTATTCTGGAGCCGATCAAGCTGACCGGGCACGCCATTGAGTGCCGCATCAACGCGGAGAACCCCAAAACCTTCGCGCCCTGCCCTGGCCGCATCACTGGCCTGAACCTGCCAGGGGGCATCGGCATCCGCGTGGACACCGCCGCCTACACGGACGGCGTGGTGCCGCCTTATTACGATTCGCTGGTGGCGAAACTGATTGCCCACGGCAAAGACCGCGCTGAGGCGATTGCGCGCATGAAGCGGGCGCTGAGCATGTTCGTGGTGGAAGGAATTGCCACCACGATTCCGGTGCATGAATCGATTTTGACGGACAAAGATTTTGTCGCCGGCAATTTCAACACGACGTTTTTGGCCACGCGCGGGGAACGGGCGAACGGCGAAGCGGCAGCGTAAACAGGCCGATTTCGCGCCGTGTTACACCCATTCCGCATGAGGAAGTGCCGGCTGAACTGGGACTGTCCATGGCCGACTTTGAGCGCATGGGCCAGACTCCGCTTCCTTCGGAGCCCCGCCGCTCCCGCCATTAAGGCGTTCTGAAGAACAATGGCAAAGAAGATTGCCTGGACCGACCGGGCCAAGGCCGATGTTCGCGGCATTGAGCGCGAGACCGCCATCGATCTGCTGCACCAGTTTCCATCATCTTCGCGGGCGCTTGGCTTCCCCACCCTTCGCGATTTCTTTGCGAAGGGTGGGGGAAGCCCGGTTGTTTAGAAAATATTGTACTGGCCGCCGCCGTGGCAGGAGGCCGAGCCTTTGTCGCTGTAAGTGCCGTTGGCGTTCGGTGCAGGATAGGTAGGACCGTTGGTGGACGCAACCGGGCCGGGCAGGGCCGACTCGAAATCCCACTCGTAGCCGTTCGGCTTCAGCTTCAGGGCCATCACGCCCCAGTAGTCGCCCGTGTAGGCCTGCAGATTCACGGCGTTGAATTTCACGTTGCCGGTGGGGTCTTCCTGGTTGGTTGCGGGATTGGCGGAGGTGGCCGCGCCGGCCCTCACCGGGGTGATGACGATGGGGTCGAGTGTCTCGCCGCCGCTGCCCACGATGAATTCGCGGATGCCCCTCTCCGGATCAGGCACGCCGTTGGGAGCAAGCGGCTGGTAGCGGGCGTAGAGGTGGTCGTGCCCGTTCAGGACCAGGTCGGCTTTGTACTGGTAGAGCAGTTCCCAGAAAGCCAGCGCGGTCTCGCCTTCCTGGGTGATGCTGTTGGTGGCGCTGAACAAGGGCTGATGCCAGTAGGCGAGTGTGCAGGAAGAATGATTCTCCTCGAGATCTTTTTTCAGCCAGGCGAGTTCGGCCGCAAACCAGGAGCCCGATGTGGAGCAGCCGCCCGGCTGCGTGGAGCATTCGATATTGAGCGAAATCAGGTGCCAGTCGCCCACGTTATAGGAGTACCAACCCTCGGCGACTCCGAGCGCGGCTCCGTTGGCGGCCTCTTCAAAGTGGCCAGCCTGTCCGTCCGCTCGCGGAACGGGTTGCGGGATGGGAGTGGTCGCGCCGGGATAGCCGCACGGGCTGGCGGGCGCGGAGGCCGGGACGGGCGGGTTCGGGTCATTCCAGACCAGGCTGGCCGGACAGGGGTCCGGGACCGCCACGGTTACGGGAGCGCCGGTTTCCGTGATCTGGTAGCCGTTGAAATAGGAGAAGTAGCCGTATCCGGCGGTGCCGGTGGCGCCATGCTCGTCATAAAACTCGTGGTTGCCGGGGGCGGGGCGCTGCAGAGATTTAAATGCGCCATAGGTCACGTCGAACGATCCCTCAAAGTCCGAAAATTGGCCCACCTGGTATTGCAGATCTCCCAGCAGCACAACGGCGGCGGGCTTCATCGCCTCAATCTGATTGGCGGTGGCCTCCTGCGATTGCCACAGAGAGGTGCTGGTGTACGGGCTCTTGGGGTTATTGCACGCTTCGGCCGTCTTCTCGCCATTCGGCTCCGTCTCGCCTGGCTGGCAGGAGATGTCGCCCACCACCGCGATCACGGGCGAGCGGTCCGGTTTGGCGTAAGGCCACTTATCTTTCTTTGAATCTGTCTTCGAATCTGAATTCTGTGCCATGGCTCCGGCTGTGAATGCCAGCAATGCCGCAGCTCCCACAAGCGTTCTGCGTATCCTCTTCATGCAATTCTTTCCTTTCCCAGGTGAAGAGTGTATCCGCTCAATATTTCGTTTATATGTCGAACGCGCGCGATGGACGGTATTCCAGAATACTTGCGAGGTGTCAGGCGTAGCGAAACAGCGCCATGAAACCAAAGTCCATGTGCTGCTGGATGTGGCAGTGAAACAGCGTCAGGCCGGGCTGGTCGGCGACCAGATCCACGGCGGCGCGCCCAAACGCGGGCACAACCACGGTGTCTTTCTGGATGCCGGCAGTGGGCTTGCCGTTGATCTCGACAAGCTCGAAGCGGTGCCGGTGCATATGCAGTGGGTGAGAATCGTCACTGCGATTGTGAAACACCAGCCGGTGGCGGAGTCCCTGGCGCAACACGAATTCCCGTTCATGCGGATATTCCTTGCCGTTGACCAGCCAGTGGTTGATCCCGTTGGGGCCGCCCGGCACTTTTTCAAAAACCATGTCGATGGTCTGGTCGGGCGGCGCCGGGTTGCCAAGCTGCGGAGCAGCGGGGTTGCCGAAGGCAGCGGGGTTGCCGAAGGCAGCGGGGTTGCCGAATATCGTATAGTCCCAGCGCGCGTTCGCGGGCGCAATCCACTGCGGGCGCGGCTGTGCCTGGTTGGCATATTCAACCACGATGCCCATGCCGGCACGGCGCGCCGCATCGCGCAGCTCGCCCAAAACCCAAACCCCCGGCAGATTCATCTCCACAATGGCATCCACGCGCTCACCGGGGGCGATCTGAATCATGTTGACCTTCTGCGGCGCGGGCACGGGATTTCCGTCGAGCGCGATCACCTCAAAATGGTGGCCGAATAATCCGATGCGATGAATTTGCGAAGCGCTGGCGTTCAGCAGGTGGAACAGGATGCGCTGGCCCTCTTTCACGCGCAGAGGCTCGCCCGCGCCCAGCATTTTGTCGTTGATGGAATACAGAGGCGCGCCGATTTCGAGCCCGCTGGGGCGCGTGTCCGGCTGGGCGGGTTTTTCGGGCGTGGGGCTTTGCGGGTCTGCCGCCTGTTCGTCCGGATCCATCTGGGTGAGGTAAGGCTGCCATTCGCGCAGCGCCAGAAAGACCTCCTGGTCGTAGCGGCCGGGGTCGCGGGCGGGATCAATCATCAAAAAACCGAACTGGCCGGTGTAGGAGCCGCGATGCAGATCCAGCATGGCCATCGTGTGGGAGTGGTACCAGCGCGAACCGGCCGGATTGGCCACAAATTCATAGCGGTTGTGGCCATGCGGAGGGACCGGGGGCGTGCCTTCTTCAGCCGCTCCGTCCACATTGGAGGGAATCAGCAAGCCGTGCCAATGCACATATTCCGGAACATCGGTGTCGTTCGTGACCTCAATGGCGACGCGCTGGCCCTCGCGCATGCGCAGCAAAGGCCCCGGAACTTTGTTGCTGTAGCCGATGGTGCTGATGACGACGTTCGGGGCCAGTTCGACCAGCATGGGCGCGATTCGCAGGGTGAAATCGGCCGGGCGGCGGGCGGCTTTCGGTTCGAGCATCGCCGCCTGCGCGAACGCGGGCCGCAGCAGGTCTGCCCCCGCCGCGATCACGGTGGCCGATCCAGAGCGCAGAAAATTCCTTCGGTTCATGCGTTATTCCGGTCCCAGTGTCGCAAAGGGCATGGCAAGGAATTATTATCAAGCGAGTCAAATAGTGGGCGATAATCAAAGGATTGCAGCATGGAAACACCTCCCGCCGAGCGGCGAGCCTGACCCCGCGCCCGTCTTGCGCGATTCCTCAAGAGCGGTTGCCCTGACGCCCGAACAACCGCCCCCTGACAGCGACGACGGCGTCGATCTGACGCTGATTCGCTGCACGCTTGCGATGACGCCGGCGGAACGCTTGGACTTTCTTGACTCCCAGATCGCCGACATTGAGGCAATCCGCAAGCTGAATGCCCGCAAGCTGAATGCAAGGTAAGCTTCGTCTCACTCTTCAAGCGCTGGTCAGCGCGCATGTCGATTTCATTCTCGTCGGAGGATTGGCGGCGGTTTTGCGCGGCGCGCCCGTCCACACCTATGACGTGGACGTCGTCTTCTCGCAACAGCCGGCGAACATTGCGAACCTTCTTGCGGCGCTTGCGTCCCTCGACGCCGTGTTCAGAATCCAGCCTTGGCGAAACATTCGCCCGAACGAAAGCCATCTATTGGGTTCTGGCCATCTAAATCTGCAAACCAAATATGGCTATCTGGACGTGCTGACAAACATTGGAGAGAACGTTCGGTATGACCAACTGCTTCCCTTCAGTTCGCCCATGCTGATCGACGAATCCACCACCATCCAGGTCCTCAACCTCAAAACCCTCATCGAATTCAAAGAGCAGCTCAGCACGGAAAAAGACCGCGCCATGCTGCCTATCCTGCGGCGCACCCTCAGCGAGTCCGAGAAATAGTTTATTCCGGGTGATAATCTCAAATTTTCCGTTATTGGGAACATTAGGCTCCCGAAACTCGTCTGGCATTGTCGGCGCAGGAGACCGTTTTCTTGAAGACAAAGTGGAAGATATTGATTTTTCTCGGCATTTTGCTGGTGCTGGGCGTGGGCGTGTTCGCGAGTGTCAAAATCAGCCAGCGGGGTGTCGTCACGGTGGAAACCGGGAAAGTCTCCCGGACCGATTTAACGGCCATCGTCACCGCATCCGGCGAGGTGAAGCCGCGCAACTACATTAATATTGGCGCTAATTCGCTCGCGCCCATCACCGAAATCTTCGTCAAGGAAGGCGACCATGTCAAGAAAGGCCAGGTGCTGGCGAAGCTGAAAAACATCCAGCCCGCGGCTGACCTTTCCGCGCAGGAAGCGTCTTACAACGCGGCCCTGGCGGATTCTTCCGCCGCCGAAGCCGCCACCCGTTCGGCTGACGATAACATCGCCGTGGCCGAAGCGCAGGTGGAGCACGACAAGCAGGACCTGGACCAAAAGAAGCAGGATTTGCAGCGCAGCCAAAGCTTGTACGATTCCAAGCTGATTGCCGCGCAGGATTTTGAAGCCAAGCGCGTCACCTATGAACTGGCGCAATCCACCTTGCTGGCGTCGGAAAAGAAAGTGCAGCAGGCGAAGTCAGCCAAAGCCCAGGCGCTGGCGCAGTTGAATTCGGCGCAGAAGAAAGTGGCGCAGGCGCAAGCCATGGTGACACGCCAAAACGACGTGCTGCGCGAATATGACGCCATTGCGCCGCTGGACGGCGTGGTCACCAACCTTCCGGTGCGCGTCGGAGAAACCGTGGTTCCCGGCGTTCAAAACACCGAAGGTTCGGTCATTATGACCATCGCCGACATGTCGATCATCACCGCCGAAGTCCACGTCGACGAAAGCGACATCGTCAGCGTGAAAGTGGGGCAGCCAGCCGAAGTCACCATCGACGCGATTCCAAACCAGACCTTCAAAGGCAAAGTGATTGAGATTGGCGACACGGCGCTGGTGCGCTCCACCGGCGTGGCCGCGTCGCAAAGCACCACATCCAGCCAGGAAGCGAAAGACTTTAAAGTGGTCATCGCGCTGGATATTGATGAGAGCCTGGTGCGCCCGGGCCTTTCCTGCACCGCGAAAATCACCACGGCGGTGCGGCCGCATGCCCTCGCCATTCCCATTCAGGCGCTGACCATCCGCCAGAAAGGCCAACTGAGCGATCCGAAAAAAGGCCAGGCGCCGCCCAGCGATCCCGCCGCCATTCGCGCGGCGAAGGAGGAACTGCAGGGCGTGTTTGTCATCAAGGACGGCAAAGCTGAATTCCGCGAAGTGAAAACCGGCATCAGCGGCGCAACCGATATCGAAGTTTTAAGCGGCTTGGAAGACGGCCAGCAACTGGTCACCGGCAGCTACCAGGTGATTCGAACCATTCGCAACAACGCCAAAGTGAAAATTGACAACAAAGCGCCCATGGCGAGCGGGATGCCCAGCTAATGCCGGTGACACCTTCCCTGCTGAGCGACTTGAGCCCGGCTGAGCGCACGCAGCGCGGCGACAAGCTGAAACAAGAAGGCGTGGTCATCCGCACCTACGATCTGTGGAAGACCTACATCATGGGCGACCAGGAAATCAACGCCGTTTCCGGCGTCGATATCCAGATTATGCGCGGCGAATATGTCGCCATCATGGGGCCGTCCGGTTCGGGGAAGTCGACGCTGATGAATTTAATCGGCTGCCTGGACACGCCCACCAAGGGCCTGTATTATCTGAACGGAAAACTGGCCAGCGACATGGAAGACGACGAACTGGCGCGCATCCGCAACAAGGAAATCGGCTTCGTCTTTCAGACCTTTAATCTTCTTGCCCGCGCATCCGCGCTGCACAATGTGGAGCTGCCGCTGATCTATGCCGGGCTGTCTTCGAACGAACGCTTAAAGCGCGCGCGCCAAGCCATGAAAGCGGTGGATCTGGAACAGCGCATGGACCACAAGCCGAATGAGCTGTCGGGCGGCCAGCGCCAGCGCGTGGCCATTGCGCGCGCGCTGGTGAACCAGCCGTCCATTCTGCTGGCCGATGAACCCACCGGCGCACTGGACACCAACACCGGCAACGAAATTATGGCGCTGTTCGAGCGGCTGCATGCGCAAGGCAACACCATTGTGCTGGTGACGCACGAACCCGATATCGCGGCGCATGCCAACCGGGTGATTCATATTCGCGACGGAAAAGTGGAGCGCGATGAACCCACGGCGCGCGCGCAAAAGATCTAGTCCAGATAGAGCTGGCGGTGTAGGCTAGATTTAGAAACTGCTAGCCGCCAATGCAACCTACAGCAAGTCCGCGTATTTTGATGGCCGAAGACAATGTCATCAACCAGCGCGTCGGGCAACTGATGCTCAAAAAAGCCGGCTTCGACATTGACCTGGTGGCCGACGGCAGCGAAGCCGTGGAGGCGCACCGCGCCAAGCCTTACGACCTGATCCTGATGGATTGCCAAATGCCGATCATGGACGGTTTTGAAGCCAGCAGCCTCATCCGCAAGATGGAAGGCTCGGCGCAGCCGGTGATTGTCGCCGTCACCGCCAACGCGCTGGTGGGCGAGCGCGAACGCTGCCTGCGCGCCGGCATGGACGATTATTTGTCCAAGCCTTTTCTGGCGGAGCAACTGGTGGCGGTGGTGGAGAAATGGACGCGCAAACGCACCGAAGCGGCGGCCGCAGGCGCATAGCCTATTTCAAATCGGGGCAAGCGGGAATCGGCACCGCGTGGCTGATGCCTTTGTCGAAATTGCGGACTTTATTCGGCAGCGCCATGGGGTCCATGCGGTTTGGGTTCACGGCTTTGATCTCTTTCAAGGGAATGGCGCACGTTTTTGCGGCGGTTGGCTTGGCAGCCGGCGTCAATTCGTTTGGCGTCAATTTCTTCACGAAGTCGGCCGCCAGAAATGCGCACAAGATTGGCATCATCATGATGGCCTTTTGACGGCATGCCCCGGCGGCGGTTAGCAAAATACGAGTATCATTGAAGGGCCGGGGCCTATGGAATCCACTCTGGTTGCGCCGTACCCTGTTCCGCCGAATGAGCAGGAGCGCCTTGCCGCGCTGTATGCGCTTGAAATTTTAGACACCGACGCCGAGCCGTCGTTCGACCGCATTGTGAACATGGCGGCGCGGCTGATGAACGCGCCCATCGCGCTGGTGTCGCTGGTGGACCGCGACCGGCAATGGTTCAAGGCGAAATGCGGCGTGGCAGCGGCCGAAACCGAACGCAATTTTTCCTTCTGCGCGCATGCCATGCTGGGCAGCGAAACCTTGGTGGTGTGCGATGCCACCAAGGACCCGCGCTTTTGCGGCAACCCGCTGGTGACGGGCGAAATGTCCATCCGCTTTTATGCCGGCGCGCCGCTCCGCACGCGCGCGGGCCTGGGCCTGGGCAGCCTGTGCGTGATCGACACCTCAGTCCGCGAAAGGCCTTCGCCAGCGCAACTGGACAATCTGGAAGATCTGGCCTATCTGGTTTCCCGGCAACTGGAATTGCGCATGACCGAAAAGGCGCGCCGCGTGAATGAAGCGCGCCTGAATGAGGCGCAGCGGATAGCGCACGTGGGCCACTGGGAATGGGATCTGGAAACCGAATGCGGCCTGTGGTCGGACGAAACGTATCGCCTATTCGGGCTGGCGCCGCAAAGCGGCATTGACCTGAAGCGTTTTGAGAGCCTGCTGCCGCCGGAAGACCGCAAGCGGGTCATGCAGGCTGTTTCCAACTGCATCCAGACGGGCGAGCCTTATGCCGTCACGCACCAGATTGTGCGGCCGAACGGGTCGGTGGTTCATGTGGAGGCGCGCGGCCGCCTGGAGCGCGGCAAGCTGGCGGGCACCTTGCTGGACGTGACGGCGCGCGTGCAGGCCGATTTGCTGCTGCGCCGCTCCAAAGACGAGCTGGAACAGCGGGTGGCGCAGCGCACCGCGCTGCTGGCCGGCCAGAATCAGGCGCTGCGAAAAATAGCCGAGGGCGCGCCGGCTGAGCAGATATTCGAAATGCTGCCGCGCTTGGCAAAAGACGACGGCGATTTAGCGCAGGACGCCTGCGCCAGCCTGGCTTCGATGGTGCTGCTGCGCGACCGCGAGCAGGAGGAGCGCAAGCGCGCCGAGGCGCAACGGCAGGACGCGCTGCGCCAGGCGCAAGTGCTGGCCGATTTGGCGCCCCAGATGTTTTTCACCGCCGAGGCAGACGGATACGTGAACCACTACAACGAGAAGTGGAACACCTACACCGGCAAGACCAGCCAGGAGACGCAAGGCTGGAAGTGGGAAACGGTGGTGCATCCGGACGACTTTGAAATGGTGGCGGACACCTGGACGCGCGCTGTCCAAAGCGGCGAACCTTACAAGGTGGAGGCGCGGCTCAAGCGCGCCAGCGACGGCATGTACCGCTGGTTTTCCGGGCGCGCGCTGCCGCACAGAAACTCTTCGGGCGAGATAGTGAAATGGTTCGGAACACTCACCGATATTCACGACCAGAAAACCGAGAACGAGCGGCTGGAAGCGGTGGTGGTCGTTCGCACCGAACAATTGACGCGCCTGCTGACGGAAAAAGAGACGCTGCTGAAGGAAGTGCATCACCGGGTCAAAAACAACCTGCAAATCATCTCAAGCCTGCTGCGCATGCAAGCGGACAGAGTGCGCGACCCGGCAGCCGCGGCCGCGCTGGCCGACAGCCGAAGGCGCGTCATCTCCATGGCGCTGATTCATGAGCAGCTTTATGGCAACCAGCACATGAACGCCATTGACTTTGGCGAGTACGCGCTGCAGTTGGTGAACGAATTGATTTCGTCCTGCTCCTGGGAGGGGCGCAACATCAGCAGCCGCGTGGAAGCGGCCAGCGTCTTGCTGCGCATCGATCAAGCCATTCCGCTGGGGCTGATTTTGAATGAGCTGGTGACCAACGCGCTGAAATACGCGTACCCGATTGGGACTGGCGGCGAGGTGCGGATTGAGCTGAAAGCGCGGGGCGCGGACGTCTGCCTGTCGGTGTCGGACCAGGGCGTGGGACTGCCCGCCGGCTGGGAACTGAAGAACAAAGGCTCACTGGGTCTGCCCATTGTCGACATGCTGGCGAAACAGTTGGGCGGCAAGCTGAACGTGGAAAGCGGCAAGGGCGCGCGCTTCACGGTGAAATTTCCCAACCAGGCATTTCAGGCGGCCAGGGTGGTGAACCAGGCCGGAATGGTGAAGTGAAATTCCGCGCCTTCGCCCGATTTCGATTCAGCCCAGATTCTGCCGCCATGCTCCAGCACCAGCCTTTGGCACAGCGCCAGGCCCAGACCGGTGCCCGGATATTCGTCCCCGTGCGCGCGCTGAAAGAGATCGAAAATGTTGAGCGACTGGCTGGGGTCGAAGCCGATGCCGTTGTCCTTCACGCTGAATTGCCAGAAGCCGCCGTCGCGTTCGGCCGAAATGAAAACGCGCGGGGCGCTGCGGCCCGAGAACTTGATGGCGTTGGCCAGCAGATTCTGAAAAATCAGCAGCAGCGCGGTCGGATGCACCAGAACGGCGGGCAAATTTCCGGACTCAATGCGCGCCTGCGACGAATCAATGGCGGGCTTCAAATTGGCCAGCGCGCGGCGCAGCAATTCAGCGGCGTGAACGGGCTGCGCGCCATTTCGCGCCAGCAGGGAAGCGCTGGCATAATCCAGCAGCGCCTGGATCAGGCTGTCTGCCCGCCGGGAGCCTTGGCGGGCGGCATCCAGATTTTCGGCCGCGCTGATGGCCTGGATGGGCTCTTGCAAGTGCTTCGACAGCGCGTTTGTCAGAAGCGCCAGCGTGCTGTTCGAGCGCGCCAGATCGTGCTGGGTCTGCTCCAACTGATCGAGGGCGGTCTTGAGGGACGATTCGCGTTCTTCGGCCCGCCACTGAATGCGGTGGCGGCGCAGCGCGATGGAGAGCGCGACTTTGATGTCGGCCAAAGTCATGGGCTTGGTGATGTAGCCGAAGGGTTCGGTGTCGCGCGCCCGCGCCAGCGTGACGTCGTCGGTGTGCGCAGTCATGTAAACAACCGGCAAGCGATAGAGCTGCTTTAGCTCAGCCGCCAAATCGATGCCATCCATTTCGCCCTGAATGCGGATGTCCATCAGGACGATGTCCACCGGTTCGGCATCGGCGAAAGCCAGCGCGGCGCTGGCGGACGCAGCAATGCCCGAAATGGAGTAGCCCAGGCCTTCCAGCATGAAGGCGGCGTCGTGCGCAATGATGGCCTCGTCTTCCACAATCAGAACGCGCACATCGCTGCCGGAAATGTTGGTCATCGGGTTGCTTTCGTTATCCAGATTACCGTAATTGTGCCAGTCCCGCAGGGCATAGGCTTAAAGTTATAACATGCGCTTTCTTACATTCGAACAAGGCGGGTTGGCCCGCCCGGGCGTTCTGGCCGGAACAGACACCGTGGTGGACCTTTCCTTGATTGGCTGCCATTCTTTGCTGGAGCTGATTGAGGGAGGCGACGAATGGGTGGCCAAAGCCGCCAAGCTGGTGACGGCATCGCCGGAGGATGCGCGCCACAAGCTGGCAAAGGTCAAGCTGCTGGCGCCAATTCCCAAGCCGCGCAAGCTGATCTGCGTGGGCCTGAATTACCGCGAGCATGCGCTGGAAACGAACACGCCCATTCCGGAGACGCCCACCATCTTCAACAAGTTTGCGACGGCGGTGATTGGGCCCGGCGCGAGCATTGTGCTGCCGAAAGTGTCGACGATGCCGGATTATGAGGCGGAGCTGGCGTTTGTTATCGGCAAAGGCGGCCGGCAGATCAAGGCCGCAGACTGGCGAAAGCATATTTTCGGCTACACGATTGTGAATGACGTGACCGCGCGCGATTATCAGCGCGCCACTTCGCAATGGCTGATGGGCAAGACGTTTGACACCTTTGCGCCGATGGGCCCGTGGATTGTGACGGCGGATGAAATTGCCGACCCGCACGCGCTGGACATTCAACTGGAGATTGGCGGCGAGATGCTGCAGAACTCGAACACCCAGGAATTGATTTTCAAGATTCCAGAGCTGGTGGAGTTTTTGTCGAGCGTGTTCACGCTGGAGCCGGGGGACATTGTTTCGACAGGAACGCCGTCAGGCGTGGGCGTGGCGCGGACGCCCCAGCGGTTCTTGCAGCCAAATGAAACGGTGACGGTGCGGATTCCGGCCATTGGGGAACTGACGAATGTGACGGTGGCGGAGGGCTGAAAGAAATGCGCTGAAATACGGGGACAGTCACCTGTGTCCCCAGCAGAAACCCTTCCCCTGCATGTCATCTCGCTGCGTGGACACCGGTGACTGTCCCCGTATTTCGCTGCCACTGCCGCACAGAAATGCGCCGTTTTCAGATTTCAATAAGGCTTCCACCAGTTCGATTCGAGCGGCTGGCCGGCTATCACATCCGTCGGCTGGCCAGGCTCCGGCGACCAGATTTTGTTGTTCGGTGTGATTTCCAAGAGCCGCTCAATGGGCTGACGCCAGGCATGCAGCGCAAGATCGAAGAGTCCCCAATGGATGGGCATAAACAGGCCGCTGGCGCCCAGTTCTCGGAATGCCTGCAAAGCGCCATCGGGACCCATGTGAATGCCTTTCCAAAGTTCGTGATATGCGCCAATTTCGAGCATCGTGAGATCAAACGGGCCATATTGACGGCCGATTTCTGCGAACCCCGGCCAGATGCCGGAATCCGCGCCATGGTAAATGCTGTGGCGCTTTCCCTTTAAAACAAAAGAAGCCCAGAGTGATTGGAAGCGGTCGCCAAGGCCGCGGCCGGAGAAGTGGCGCGCCGGCAGGGCGGTGATGGTCAGGCCGGCGGTTTCAGTGCTTTCCGTCCAATCGAGTTCGGTGATTTGGCGCTGGGGCACTCCGAAGCTTTGCAGGTTCTTGCCGACGTTCAGCGGGCAGATCCATCGAACCGGCTTGCGGGACAGGTGCGTGACGGTCTGCTTGCCCAGATGATCGTAATGGTTGTGGGAGATGAGGACGGCGTCAAGGGCGGGCAAATCGTCAAGCGGGAGCGTGGGCGGGAAAAAGCGCTTGGGGCCGGCCCAGGAGACCGGCGAGGCGCGTTCGTCCCAGACGGGATCTGTCAGGATGCGCGCGCCGTCGATTTCGATGAGCAGCGAGGAATGGCCGAACCAGGTGACGCGCAGGCCTGTGGCGGATGGTTGCTGGTAGCGCGCGGCGTTGGTGATGAAAGGGCCGGGCGGGCGCTTGGGAAAGCGCTCCTCTTTGTTGGCAAGGTAAAGCGGCAGGATTTTGAAAAGCATCCTGGGGCCGCCGATTTGGGTTTCGATTGGGTTTTGAAATTGGCCGGAGATCTTTTGGGCGCGTTGAAGATTCATTTAGCGTTTTGTGGCAGCTCGGATCAGGCCTCAAACTTTCAGCGACCGCAAGTAAGGCACGCTCTGCGCCATCAGCGCCGGATTCTCTTCCAGCTCGACAAAATAATTCTTCACGCCCGCTCCCTTGGCGGCAGTGAACACGGCCTTCCAATCCACCACCCCCTGGCCCAGCGGAACCTGGCGAAATCCAGACTTGGTGCTGGAATCCTTCACCCAGTCCTGGCAGTGCATGGAAAGGTAGCGGCCCGCATACTTATGAAAGTAAGTCACCGGGTCATAGCCCTCCTGCATAGAAGAAACCTGAAACTGCAGCTTGGTGGTGGCGGGATTCAGTTCGGCAATCATCATGTCATAGACAGGCTTGCCGTCAATGTATTTGGAGACGAATCCTTCGTTGTGCAGCAAAGCGGCAATCCCGGCCGCGTGAGCTTTTTCGGCAAAGGTGTTGAACGGCTCCACGTAGCGCTTCACGTCGTCCGCAGTCGGGGTGCCCTTGTAATCAAACGGCCCCAGCGCCGCAATCGCCATCTGCGTCATGCCAAACTCCTTGGCATAGGCGATGCTCGCGTCGGCTTTTTGAAACAGCTCTTCAGGCGCCCAGTGCGCGGAGATGCAGCCCAGCCCCCAATCGTTCAGCATGCGCCGCAGCTCCTGCGGCTTGTATTTCCGCAGGCTCGAAAATTCGTCGTAGCCATAGGGCGAGCACAGCTCAATCTGCGTGAACCCGGCGGCGCGCAATCCCTTCATGGTGCCGGCGAAATCCGTGCCAATCGACTGGCGCACGGGATAAGTCTGGCAGCCGATCGGCAAGCCAAGCGGATTGGCTTCCAGAGACCGGGCGCCCGTGAGGAGAGCCGAAGCAGCCGCCCCTCTCATCAGAAACATTCGGCGATTCATCATGTTCGACAAAAACTATACCATCCGCAATCGGGCCGCCTCAGCTCCCGGCGGCTCGCGAAACGGTTCCACCGCAATGCGCTCATAGCGCACCTCCAGCACCGTCAGCTCTTCCGTTCCGCCGGGCGCTTGCAGGCTGACGCAATCACCCGCGGCCGACTTCAGCAGCGCCCGCCCCAAAGGCGACTCCCAACTGATGTGGTTGCGGTCCAGGTCCACCTCGTCGGTGCCCACAATGCTCACCACCCGCTCCGCTCCCGACGCATTCGCATAGCGCACGGTCGCCCCAAAGAATGCCCGCGCCGCCGCCTGCCCGCCTCTGGCCTTTTCCGGGTCAACCACCTCCGCCGCCTCAATTCTCTTGGAAAGAAAACGAATCCGCCCGTCAATCTGGCGCAGCCGCCGCTTGCCGTATTGATAGTCGGCATTCTCGCTGCGGTCCCCGTTGCTGGCAGCCCACGCCACCACCTCCGTCACCGCCGGCCGCTCCCTGGTCAGCAGAAAATGCAGCTCATCCTTCAGGCGCTGCAAGCCGCCAGGTGTGATGTAGTTCTTGGTTCTAGTGGCTGGCTCGTCCTGTTTGGGTTTCCTTGTAAAACCTTTTCGCATGGTTTGGGATGCTCACATTCACACTGTAAAAGAATTCTAAGGTGCGGCCACTGACCGCCTTGCGATACATACTGATGCCGCTTCTGATGCTAAATTGCATCCATGAGTCGGCTCCAGCATTCCAGCCCGCGAAAGCGCCGCACCACGCTGAGCCTGCCTGCTGAAGCTCTCAGCCAGGCTGAGCGGATTGCTCGTGCCAGGAAAGTGAATGTAAACACAGTGATCGGAGAAGCTCTTTCGGAAGGATTGCGCCCCGGAACGGTTCCCCGGCCTGGGTCCGCTCGATCTGATTCGCTGCCCCGCGCTGTTCTGATTCAGAATTGCGGCTTTGGAATGAACCAACTCTAGCTCCCTTGCTTTTCTTTGCCTTTGGCTTTCTACCCAAACCAATCCTCTTCTCTTCCGGCCTTCCGCAGCGCCGCCGTGAGCAATCCATAGGGAAGCAGCAAAGAGAGGGGCGCGTCGCTAAGACGAACCGCCCCATAAGAGACGTACCATTGCGCCACCCGATCGTCTTTGGCATCGATCATCAAGGCTGTGCCGCCGACCTCTTGCGAGGCCCGCATGCAACGTCGGGCGGCGGCCACAAGAAGCTGGCCGCCGAGCCCCTGGCCTTGCAGAGATTTGCTCACCGCCAAGCGCGCGAGACGGAACCCGCCGACATCATGACGGCCCAGCTTGAGCCGCGCCGCTTCAGGAATACGGCAGAAATCCACCTGGGCCGGGCTCAATGTGTAATAGCCGAATATGGTTGTCCCGTCCGCATCATCGACGGCCACATAGGTCTTTGACGCCCCATGTTCATGTGCTTGTCGCGCGTATTGCTGCAAGAAACGGTTCAGATCCTCCTGGCCGCAGTCGAAAGCCTTGCGGTCGTGTTTCTTGGCCACAGGCTCCTCATGCCATGCCGGCACCGTCATGACTTCGGCAGCGCCTTCACGGCGGCGATCAGCCGCGCATTTGGCTTCGGCGGGTGATCCAGCAGGTCAAGCCAAAGCCGCGTGTCGCGTTCGGACAGCTTTACCCGCTCGGCTTCCTCAATCACTGCCTTGGCTTCGCGCAAGGCCATTTGAAGCACAAAATCCGTAAGGTCCGTGTTTTTCAGAGCCGCCGCCCGCATAAGCGTCGCCTTCTGCTCCGGCAAAACGCGAAGATTCATCCGCTTGTTGTCGTCAACGGCAATTCTGGGCATGCGCCTCTCCTGTTCTTTGTGTACTCATTTAAAGCGTACAGAATCCTCGCCCTTCCTGTCAATGCCGCCAAACCGCTCAATGTTTTTCAAAAACGAACCCATTCCCCAAGTTCGTTTCGCAAATAACTCATTCCATTGCCCTTCCTTCCGCCCTTCCTTCCGCCCTTCCTCCCTCCGCGCCTTTGCGCCTTTGCGCCTTTGCGAGCCATTTTCCCCCATCCTTCGAAACTCGTCACAAAACTCCCAAAAAAATGATCTCCCCGTCTTTGCAATCACTTACAACCCATCCCGCCCTCCATCCCGAACGCCCCAATCCCAAACTCAAACCAGGAATTTATGCTTTCCCAACAAACCGATCCACAAAAACGCAACTCCGGCAAAACCG
>Ga0209208_10000457_pt1 | contig 52639 bp, 36 predicted proteins | sample S1TSphfallax_3_FD_187694 | JGI IMG/M metagenome (GOLD analysis project Ga0209208, IMG submission 187694) | Host-associated microbial communities from peat moss isolated from Minnesota, USA - S1T2_Fd - Sphagnum fallax MG (SPAdes) (version 2) | ecosystem: Host-associated > Plants > Peat moss >... | reverse complement strand
TTTTTAAATAATTTCAAAATGGTTTTAGATGTATTTGTGGTTTTTGTTTTGTAACTTGGCTTGAACTAAAAAAAATTCAAGGGAAGGTAGAACCTTTAATGGGTAGAAGATGTTATGAGGATTTTGTGTTTAGGTTAAGGAGTCAAGATTGGCAATGTGGGGAGACTAAAGGTGTGGTATCATCAATTACAATTTTTGCCATATCCCCCTTCTTTTCCATGCAATATGTCCTTGGGTAAATCAATGAAAATTACTAAACAATGAACTACTTCCGAGTAGAATCTTTAATTACAAATTTTGTGGCATATCCAACTATCTTAACATTGTTGCACACTGATGGGTTTGAATTGCCTTTTCATTCCTAGTCCATTTTTTTGGACCTCCTTTTGTTTAGGTGAGCTTGAAGGGTGTTTCCATGGTATGGTGTAAGCACTTTGTGTCAAAACTATTAATACATATGGTATCAAAAATAGCAACACATAAAATTTACTCACTTTGAATTCTTTTAGAAATCACATTAAATCGATTTGGGCTTTTAAAATAAGACCAATTATATAAACCATGAATATGAAATTGATTCATAATTTTGTCTTTATGTAAATTTACACCAATAATTTTATAAATGTTATTTAAAACACCTTATTTAACAATAGAATACCATTTTTCATTAATTTTAAATTTCCATTTTATTTTTGTAGAATGATAAAAACAACACTAAACCCAACTACATCTTTAATGGAAGAACATTTTACAACTTAAAAATATCATAATCATTGAGATTACAATAACATAATGTATTATCAAATATTTATATATCATTTAATATAAACTTCTTGATTTTATGACAAATTAATTTTTTTGATATGGAAATTAAAACATTCATTATGGTGGTTTCTATGTATGTGTAAAGTTTCATGAACAAATTCCCATTAAAAATAATATTTTTTAGTCCTTTTCTACATTGTAATGTTTGTGACACATTGTTGCAAATTAAAAATGTACTCCAATTAATAATTGAATTTTTGATATGTGCACCAATTTCACAACATTATGACAATTTAAGATTTTATACACCTTTAATTGCACATTTCCATAAAAAAAACCTTCTCCAAATATTTTTAAAAAACACATTAAAAATGTGTTGTAGTGAAAAATGTCAAACTACAACTCATTTTTGTCTACACTATACCATGGAAACACCGTAAAAACTACTTCAATGAATTGCCAAGATTTTGTGAAAGATTCCACACCAAACATAAACAAGGGTAAGTATCATCAAGGTTCCATGATGCAATGTTTGTTGAACTATAATTATCTTTTCAATTATAGAATTGATCTCACTTAAAAATCTACAAAATGTATAGAATTTATCATTTTCCAAGCCTCCAAAACATTTGTCTTATAACATTATTGTATGTCAATGGTCATAATAAGGTGTTATGCCATGACCTTTCTTTGAAACCTTATATGTTGTTTTGTTTAACTTGTTGTTTGCAAGATTCATTCATTGTTATAGACCTTTGATTTTGTAGTTGAACACATATTCTAATGTGGTATTGGGGTTGTATAGATGGCAATTTGAGGAACAAGAAAACAACCTATGTTCATAGGGAAACACAAAGTTTGGAAAAACAACAAGATTACAACTTTAAAAAGGCAAAGGTAAGATTTTGCTTTCAACTTAATTTCAAATTTTTGTTTGCCTCAATTGGAGATGATGTTTACATTATCAAGACCCACTATCACCCCTATTATGTGACATTTCATAAAAAAAACATCATTGTGAGTTTATAATAATGTGGATTGGTTATTATAAGGACATATATAACTCTTCAGACTTGCAAATTGGTTGCATTTTTCACCTATGTATTGAGTTATGAATTACATTTGGTGTAGGCCTAACAAGGAAGGTGAATAGAAGTGGAAATCATGTGCTACATTATCAAAGTCTAGATGCCAACATCATGACCCACCTTCACTCCCCAATGACATGCTTCAAGTAGGTTGCTCAACTTTTGAAGCAACCCACAAGCTCCGTAGGTGGAGAAAATGTCAATCATTTGCTGATAAATTTGTGAATGAATTATTTAATGCCAAACATAAGCTTGATGAAAATGAAAGGAGGGAGACATTGAACATATCTAAAGTGTTTGAACATGATAGAGTTCAATCAATCTTGCTAGATTATGCTTAGAAAACCAAAGATGCAAAGAGGTTGCATAACGTTCTTGAAAATGTGAAATCTAACTATGTTAAAGTCTTTACCAATAAGAGTTGTCAAAACATGGTCTATCATAATGCACTTCTTTCTATTATTGTTTTTAACAAGGAAGGTGCTTCCCAAACTTTTCTTTCCAAAACAATAGATGTTAGTCAATACATATTCCTTTATGAAAGATGTAGTAAGAAGGATGCATGTGGACCAACTAGGGAAAACATTTGGGGAGGCCTTCCTCATAAATGGTGATGTGATTTGCTTAATGAAAAGGAATGACCTCATCAAGAAATGGTGGGATATATCTACAACAATTTCACCAACAAAAAGGATGTTAAAAGGAGACAAATATGTACAAAAACTTTTGAGCAACATGCCACCCACTACTTATAAGAATCATAGGCAACCCACCTTATAATTTCACCATTTAATTACTTATATAGATATTGTTCAAGTTTCATAATTGAAGCTTAGGGTAGTGGGGTACTTGATTAGACATTTTGTCTACTTGTAAGGAAATGTTATTGTAAAAGGCAAGGGGAGACTTGAAGGGATGTGGATGTAATTCCACATGGACATATGAACCCAAAGTGACAATCATCCATTGGGAGATTTAACCAAGTTAAATATTCAAAAGGTTTTAAAACTACATATCCTTTTATATTTATGGCTACATGTTTGTACCATGTATAAACATTCAATGATGCTTATTAAATTATGGCCAAATTATAGCTATTGACATTTAAAAAACCAATTTGTTTCAATATTTTTTATTTTTTATTTTTTCTTTTTTCTTTTTGGCCATGTATATATCCATTAAAAAAAGGTTTTCAATAGTTTTGGCATAAAATTATTGCTATTTTTTAAGGTTTTGGCATTCATTATCTATTTTTTCAAGCTAGTTATTATCCTCATGACCACCTTATTGTCCTCATGTCCCTATTGTCAGTACAATTGGAAGTCAATTCTCCCAAAAATATGACAAAAAAGGTGGATGAGAAGACCCAATGTGGCTATTAAACACATTTACTAATCCTAATCAATGTTTGTTTATCAAAAAAATTTGCATAGTGTAAGTGGTAATCATCCATAGGAAGTTGTAAAAAAGATGACAATTGGCCTTAGGAAGATTTAAGAAAGTCTAACTATAAACCAAATTTGAAGTATAAATCATTTAAACAACCTAAATTATAATTATAATTATAATATACAAAGTTGTCCCCAAAATTCCTCATGTCACCTTTTCTCAATTGAAACCCTCCAAAGTCACTCCACTTTCAAAAAAATAAATATGCATGTGCGCATGCACACACACACATATAGTGTTACATTCACATGTATGAAGTTAGGTTATTGGTAATCATTATTATCAATGACATGTTTATTACATTAAATTCACATATGCAATGTTAGTTAATGTTAAATCTTATGTGTCATCCTATGTGGTAGTGAGTGTTAAATAGACCTTTAGTTATTGTTAGGGAAATGTTAAGCTGTCATTAAATCTTTCCCAAACATGGATATTACTTTAATTTAAAGATGTGATATTTTTTAATAGAAATTTTTTCTTTTCTTTTTTTCCTTTTCAAACTAAGTTTTTGGGATTGTAACATTTCTTTTTTTCTTTTCAAGCAATCTTGGTTTCTTTGCTTTTGTTCAACTATTATCATTTGTAGTGAAGAAGGGGATTATATAGGAAAAACATTAATGGGTGAAATTTTCATGCCCCTCATTTTTTGTGTAGATGTAATCTGTCATACCTACATGCCTTTTTCACTTTCTCAAGAGAGTGTGACATGTGACCTTCCCAAAAAACAAAAAACACTCAAAGAAATTTTGTATAATGTAATTGGAGGGCATTTTGTTAAAACATCTCTAGAGGTGGTGCTCACAAATTGATCTTGGAAAAATATTTCTTACATGTACAAATATCAAACATGTCTTGTGGTGGTTAATGTGTGACTTTAGGTAAATGCATACTACGGTGTCCTTTTTTTTGTGTCACAATGTAAAAATTCTTGACCCTCCAATTACATGATGTTTCTTAAGTTAGAATTTTTTAAAATTTTGAAAAAAGGGACTCATATATATGATCTATATTATCATAGAAATAATATATTATAAAGGAAAAACCATATGCTCATTTTTTGGTTTAAGGGGGACTTTAAGACTTGTGTCTTAAATTTAGTCACAATCCTTATTTAGTCCCTAAATAATTGTAAATGGACTCATAGATCTTGGGTTATTAAATTATTTGTTTCATAATACTTTGTCACAAGTTGTATGATCAAAATGGAGACTAAAATTCTTATTAAGGATGTCATTATTATGAAAGTGGCCATTTGACTACTTATTTGGAAGGTCAAAATTCACAAGTACTTTTCAATATGTATTTTTTGAGTTTGATTCAAGTGTTTTCATTGAATGTGTGTTATAATGTATTAGAAAAAATGTACAACACATAGTTCTTGCAAAATTTAATTTGTAATTGGAACCTTCACTTAAAAGGTGATGACAACACTAAAAAAATGTAGAAATGGACTTTTTCGATGCATTTTTTGGTCCACCATAACATGCATTTACCCTTTTGGATTATACCATTAATTGTCAAAAAGTCAAAATTTATGGGTTTGGCAAGAAAATAGTTTTGGCCCAACAAATTAATGAATCTTACAATGGTTGGTAAAGGGTGTGCAAGAGAGGTATTTACTTATAGAAAAAAATGGAATAACTATGATGTAACTATTGTTTAGTATTTCCTATCAACGTTCGATCATAAGAAGATGGGATTAATTAATGATTAGTTTCCCATAATTGTTGAATAATTTTTCAATAATGTTTCAAAGATGGCATCATCTCAATCACTATTCATTAACCTTTGTACCTCTGGAATTTATTAGGAGATTATGATGGCTAAATGCAATCATAGAATATTGTTCCAACCAATGACTAAGGTTGATCAATAATCATTTTCCCATGATTTTAGAATAATGTTTCAAGCATAAAAAAAAATCGATCACTATTCATAGAACTTGTACCTTCAAAATTATTTGGAACAATCCTAATCGCAAAATATGCCTTATCCACCTCCAAGATAATAGGTATTTCCTTTTGAATAAATTTTCAAGCATATCTCAAATTCGATCATTATTCACCAAAAATAAAAATTGGAATACCATTCCAACCCCAATGAAGCTTGATTAGTATATAAATTGCACTAAAATTTAACCCCAAACATATGTTTTTTAAGAAAATGTTATGCCATATTGGTTGCCAGTGACATTTTAAAAAATGCAATGCAAAATCTTATCAACCCTAAACATAAAAATTGTATCATTGAAAGTTTTGAATTTTAGCATACTTGGGGGAAAAAAATGTACATTCTTCACCAACATGCACTTTTAAGTATACACCAAACACATAAAGTGAGAAATCAAATCAACGCATCAACGATTGTAAACAACATTAAAACCAAAATTTAGATGTGTTTAAATACCTTTTCATAGCCAAAAAATGAAATATAAATCAATATCATCTTTATTTTCATGAATGTTAACTTCATAATCTTTTGTGAATGCAATAGTGGTGAATAGTGAATTTTTCACCACATGACCTTTGATGTTGAATTTGAAGTCTTTTCCTTTTATTCTCAACATTTCCATCACCTTTGGAAATATTTGTATCAAAATTCAATTAATTTTCTCAACAAAATCATTCAAATCCTTTTCAACTTCTGGCACATGATGTACACACCTAAAAACACGACAAATAAACCCCATAAGCTTCATAATTCGAAATGAACACCCCAAACACAACACATTATAAATTTTTTTTTACCTTCCATGGGTGGCAGCACCAAACATGTACATTTTATTCCTCCAACCAAACACACACAATTTCGATCCTCCCATGGTCAAAACTCGTTTACATTCATTTGCATTTCTTTCCCAACCATTTTATTTCCTTATAATGTTCAACAATTCACAAGATGAAATAACATTTTGTAATAAAACTCTAACAATTGTAGACATTTTGTCTTAATGCATATTGTTGAATTTTCCAAAATTTGGAAACTCAACGATTCAACTTGACAATTATATTTTTTCATGTAATAGTCTTGGCTTCTTATCCTTGAAAATGTGCAAACACTTGACATTTGATGGAAGATAACTCATGTATTCATCCAAGAATGGATTAGCTCCTCCAAACTCCACATTTGATTGTACAAGGAAGGTTCATCATTCAAACCTTTTATAAATACTCAACATGTAAATAATCATGTGCATTGGGAAAGAAAGTGCAATAAAATTTACATGTCTTTTGGACTACATTGTCCAATTGTTGTTTATGAAGATTTTGGACATGTTTTGGTCATGCAAGATGTTCTTCAATTCTCTCAAAGCAAGTAGGCACAAAAACGTCACAAATTTTACAAACCATATAATGCCTTAGGTTGCACCCCATTCTACAATTTTAGACACAAAAAATAATGATAAGGATACCAACACATGCATATAACAATTGTAATAAAAAAGAAGTTTCGAATAAGAAAATATTAATTGAGAGACATTTAAGATATATTGTTTTTTATTGAAGTTTGACAAATCAAACATGGGATGGACTTTTGTTGTGCACTTCAATATGGATTACACACTCTGTAACATTTTGACATTTGCACTGAAAACTAAATGGCCACATAACATATTTATTATTGTGGGGGTCTTTATTTCGAATCTTTGGAGCCATTTTGTGAGAGTTTTTTTTCACAATAAATACAATAATATTCATTGGAATTACCACAAAAAAATATGCATTTTTTGTCACCTCATCTTGCCTTGACTACCCTCAATTGTTTTGGTGTATGCAAAGTCAAAGATGTTTAAAACATATGAACCTAGATTAGTTATTAAGAAAACCACAAAAAAATGAATCTATAACCTCTTATTGATATTCATAATTCAAACCATTCATAAAGGAAAGATAATTGAACATGTGATTCAATCTACATTGTTGAACGTGGGTTTGCAAATTGGTGTTGTATTTGTGGAATGTTGCCCTTGAGATGTGGCATCAAGTCATCCATTGGAATAAAATAAACATTTTTCATGAAATTTGTTAATTTCACATGCAAATTCACATCATAAAACTAGCATGAAACCATTGCGTGATATCAATCCTAATAAATGGGCCTTGAATATCACCATGTGGATTTAGATAAAAAATACTCAATAGTTTAAGGTTTTTTTTCGAATTATTCAAAATCCGCTTTTCAATTTTCCCCCATGTATTTTGCCATCCTTATGCCTAGTGTTGCCAACAAAAAAAAGAAAGGAGTTAATAAAACCATTATCATGAATCACTTTCATCACATAATGGATGAAATTATGTTCATTTATGTTCTTTTAATCATCAGGTGCCAATCGGTGTAGATAAACATTCCAATAATCTAGCCAAAATTGCACCAAAACATGCAAAAATATATATTTTGTCTCCATTCCTTACAATAGGACTCACTCATAATCCCAACAATTTAGCTTTTAATATATTAAAGCAACAAAAAAAATCAACAATATCCACATCCAACCTATAGGAAGGTTCACATCATTTTATGTTCCATGCCCCCTGAGCCCAAGGTACAAAGAAACGTACAAAGAAATAGTGGTTGATACTTTTGCACCTTTTTCCTTTAAGAAAAAAAAACTTCTTATGTGAATGGGGAAACAAGATGTGGAAGTTGACATACCTAGGCACACAACAAAACCTAAGAATAAAAATTGGTAGATATCTTTTGCAACCACAAACCCTCTTCCCCACCCCCAATAACAATGTTGGGTAGCAATTTGTTAATGGCAAATTTTTGTCATTTGAATTTTTTTTCAAAACATATTATTCAATATGAGATGTTTTCTTTTTTTCCCCTAAAAAGGTGCCCAAGAAGAAACCATAAAGACTAACAAGTTTCTACCCATTAAATTTAAACAAGTAGTAAGAAATACTTTCAAATTTGGTTTGTATCCAAACCTGGTTAAATTTCCTTGTCAATTGCTAATGATATCACAAAATTGAAAACAAACACTTTGATGCCATAAATAATTCGACCTTTTCCTTAGTTTGCAAAAACATTTTCCACCCCCGACTTTGTCACAAAAAGAAAAAAAATAAAAATTGGTGGGTTTGATGTTGTGCATCATTAGTACCCCAACAAACAAGGGAAAAGAAAACCTTCTTTGGGCCTTAGCCAACTCCCCATTACAATAGCACACACAAAGGTGTGCATGTGCAACAACCAATGATGCAAAATCCCTTCACCTTTAGCTTACAATTGTCCCTTGGTTTAGGTTGATTTTGTGTGTCAATACCAAAAAAAAAAACATCTTGTAAGGCCCTAGCCGACTCCTTGCTACAACTTTGTGTAACTTTGTTACAAAGGAAGATGTTCTTTTTCATGAAAATATGACATTGTTGTTTCAAGAAAAGGAGAAGAAAGGAAAAGAAACAAGGGGCGAGAGAAAAAAACCTCCCACCATTTCAACACAAAGAGACAAAGAAAAAAGAAAAAAACATGAGAGAGAAAGGGGGCTGGACAAGAAGATTTCTCATCTATTTCAACATGAAGAGAAGAAAGAAAAAATAAACAAAAGGAAAAGAAACAAAGGGGGTGGACAAAAAAACCTTATATGTCCATCTTAAATGCAAGGAGAAGAAAAAAAGGGAAAGAAAGAAAGGGGGTTGGACAAAAAGACCTTTTCATCTATCTCATAAGGAGAAAAACACAAGTCGAAGAAGAAGAAAATAAAAGAAAAAAGAAAAAAAGAAAAAGGGGGCAAATAAGAAAACCTTTTGTGACAAAAAACTAGGGCACATGACAATTAGAACATAGAGCACACATATATTGAATGGTAAATACATTCTTAGAGTTTCCCATTGGCATGAGCCATTGGCCACCTAAGTTTTGTCCTATAACCACTTAAATCATTGCCTTCTTCATCAAAAAGAAACTTGAGGTTTCTAAGAGGTCAGATCACTATGATCTCTTTCCACTAGCCTTCCCTCTTCTTCTCAAAGCCTTCAAACCACACGAACCCAGAACTACATTGAACTTCCACAGGAACCCAAGTTCTTGTTTACATTTGGTAACATAGATCCCTTACCCTAGATAGACTACATAATTTGGTGTTCTTGACACCATCCTTCAACTTAACAAAATATGGAAACAAGAAAACAACACATATCAATTCCCCCAATGATTGCTTCACAAGTCTTACAAAGAACCACAACCTTCTTTCATATGATCCACCCTCTAACATCAATGGACTGTTGTAGTTCTTTGGAGTTCCCAATAATCTGGGTGCTCTTTCATGAAATGTAATCCAACAACACCCTTGTACAAATCAACCCAAAACACACACTTTGAGAAGAATTTCTAGCCATTCTCGAGACCTCTAAACTTTTCATCATCCCCCTTATTAGCCATCAAAATTAGCCCTTAGATAGAATTTTTGCCTCTTTGAGTACATAGCGTAGCAAATATTCTTATACTTTAGTTGGAGACAAAAATCTAATCCCATTTTTTAAAAAAAAAAAACCTCTACTCTCCCCCCTTGAAAAAACCAAAACCATTTTACTTATTTGTTTTGTTGTTCATCTTTTTGCCGTTCCATTGCGAGATTTCCGCCAACCACACTTCAGAAACCCTAAACCCTTGCCACACAGTCATCATGTGTCCAACAACAACACACACATCCCAAGTAGAAGAAAATGACATAAAGATTTCAACGTCATAAAACACCATCGCATCTCCATTCAATGCTCTTCCTTGTCTCCACATCGTTGAGAGTAAACACTACTAGCTGCCAATAGGAAAAACATCCTTCCTTGAAAACCCTAAAACCACTTTTTGTTCGCACCCAAAACCCTAAACTTAGAAACTTGTTACAGTTTTATCTATCTCAACAAGGAGGAGAAAAAAAAGGAAAAAAAAAGGGGGGTTAGACGAGAAGAACTCCTCACTACTATAGAAGTGGGGTGCAATTTACTAGCCGAAATCACTATGGGACCTTAAAAGTGAAATAACTTCATTGCATTTAACTGATTTCACCCTAGTGAAAGTTATTTCACTATAATATCACTATGTAGACATCATGTTTCATTACTAGTTAACATAATTCATTATTATAATTTATTATAGTAAATAGATTTATTTCTATGTTTTAAATTTTTTTTATCTATGCTACTTTATGATATACCCTATATTATTTTAAGCTAATTTAATTATTCTAACTTATATTTTATGTTACTATAGGTTATTATAAATTATTGTACCTTAAACTATTATACGTTATTTTACCTTAAGGTATCTTAATTAATCTATCATAAATTTTTAAATTATTCTAAATTAAGTTATTCAACTAACTTTAGGTTATATTTTAGGTTATTTTATTTCAAGATATACTTCAAATTATTCAAGGTCATTTTACTTTATGTTATTATAAATTATTTTATCCTAAGTATAATAACTTAAAATAATATAAAATAAAATATAATGACCTAAGGTAAAATAATTTAAAATTAAAAAAATAATGTATGAAAAATAATTTAAAATACCTTACAATACAATAACTACCAATACCTTATGATATTATAACATAAAATATCTAACAATAATTTATAATACAATAACCATTAATAAAATAACCATCAATAACCACCAATGAAATGACCAACAATGGCCTACAATGGAATAACCACCAATAGCCATTAATATAATAGCCACTAATAACCATTAATATAATATAATTAATAAACATTAATATCCACCAATAGAATATTCACCAATACCATTAATATAATATTCATTAATAACCACTAATATTTACAATAAAATATTTGCCAATAGTCATTAACAAAATAATCATCAATAGCCATTAATAGAATAGCCGCCAATAGCCATTAATAAAATAGCTGCCGATAACCATTAATAAAATATTCACCAATAACCACCAATAGAATAACTAGTAATGGCCATTAATATAATAATCACCAATAACTATTAATAGAATAACCATTAATATGCATTAATAACCACCAATAGAATAGGTACCAATAACCATTAATAACACCAATAACCATATATTAGATTTGCTTAGGATTGCCAAAACTAATCTAGGGTGAAATAATTTATAAACAAAAATAACTTAAGGTGAAATAACTTATAATAACCAAGAATTGCCAATAATAACATAAGGTGAAATTTCCTTTAATAGACAAAAGTAACTTATAATAGATGCAAGTAGCTTAAACTAAAATAATTTACAATAGCCAAAAAAACTTATAATGGCTGAAAATAACCTAAAGTGAAATAAACTAAAATAGTTAAAAGCAACTTAGAATAACCAAAAGTAATTTAGGGTGAAATAATTTAGATTAATAAAAAATAATCATATACTAATGAAAATAACTTAACATAGGTAGTATTATCATATTAACAAAAAAATTATCCATTTATTAAACTTTTTTTTTTCAAAAGAATGGTCATTGAAATGTTATTGAATAATGATATTCAAATTTTTTTTTGTTCAAATGATTTTAAACTTTCAAAAGGAAATAAATGTAATTATGTACATTATTGAATTAAAAAAAAAAACTTGAATCATTTCATTTGAACAAAATCTCAATAAGATATGAATTTTCAAAGTTTATTTTTTTGTAATGCTTAAAATGAAATATTTGATAAATAGAATGTAATGTAACATATTATCACAACAAGTGGGATTGTTTGATGGTAAGGGTGTTTACCTCCATTCCAAAGGTCAGGGGATCAAACCTTATGAGTGGTGTTGTGTGTGGTCAACAATGGTATGTTGACCAAATATTCTTCTATCAAATTCCTAAAATAGGTGCTTAGGTTGATTATGTGGTTTACCTACCTACCTACTTACTTAGGCTAGGTTAAAAGCCTAGATTAATTAATGACACGTGTCAATAAATCATAGGTTAAAAAAATCATGAAATTATCAATAATATTATATTAAATAATTAAATTTTAATTGATTTTCATGTTGGTTAGTTAATTAATTAATAAATGAATGGTTTGATAAATTTGTATTTCACTTGAGAGTAACCTTGTTTCAATTCATTGTCCATGACAATTGATCCTGGTTCACTAGGGGGTTAAACAATTTCACCAGATAAAAATGTCCAAATTCACTCAAAATCTAGTGGATTATGATTTCTATTACCTTGGATAGGGTGATCTTTTAGTGGTCCTCATGGTGTATGTTGATGATGTGGTTCTCATGAATAATGACATTGTTAGAATTCACAAACTCAAATAGACACTAAGCTCTCGTTTCCAAGTTCATCATTGTTAGGACCTTTGGCCTTTAGGTGGATGTGGAATTCATCAAAGTCAAGATGGAATGCTATTGACCCAACAAAATCATGCCTTCAAATGTCTTAAAGAGTAGGAGTTAAGTGGTTGTAACCTTAGAAGTGTACCATTACTTGATGGAACTTGCTTGGAAACTAAAATGCATCAACCCCTTGTTGATGTGACCCAATTTTAATGCATGGTAAAGAAGTTAAATTACTTGACTCAAACACATCTTGATAGTGATTTTGAAGGTTAGCTTCTTGAATTGATTTATTGCAATTTTGTAAGTCCCTTGCCTCAATTTAAAAACAAACATTTTTTAGTATGTCAAAGCAACTTTTGATCATAGGGTCTACTATAGGATGGGGGAAGTTCGACATTGATTGTTGGTTTGATGTGGATTGATTTGAACCAAAGGTGATCGACCTCTAGCTACTTGTACATGATAGGTGGTGATCCAAGTGAAAATTAGCCTATAGTGCTTGTGTCTTCCTCAGAATTAAAGCATAAAGTTTTAACATAAGCAATGAAGGAAGGAATGTGGTTGAGGGGTGTATTGGACAAGTTGGGTATGAGGATCCCACTTGACCCATCACCATGAAATGTGACAATCAAAGTGTGAGTAAAATGTCAAAGAATTTTGTGTTTCATGCACAAACAAAACACATAGAAGCACAATATCAGTTGGTGAGGGAAACTTGAAGATGGAACATTTGAAATTGGACATGTGCAATCTAGGTTACAACTTGTAGACATGCTAACAAAGCCCTAATTGGGCAAAATTGTCCACAAAAGACTAAGGGACAATATAGGAATCATTTCAGCTTGTAGTTTATTACAGGCAATAGATTATTAACCTTAGTGAACGGAGTCATGTATAGTAGATTTTTTGCAATGTGCTAATAGACAATAGTGAGATAAGCTTAAATGGTATGAATAGATTAGACATTATGTACAAATTTCAAATGGTAGTCAAGAGTGAGGACGGTCACTAGATATTTTTGAACTTAGACCATCTCAAGCAGGTAGTATGAACAAGTCATGAATAATGATCAACATGTATGGCAAGAATTGTAACAGACTGTTGTGGAGGGAAATCTCTCCTGTAGTCTTGAAATATATGCAATAAGGCACCTTGTGTGTACCAGCATGTGCACAGTTCTCTTGTGTGTTTCTTTCTTTTTCTTTGTCAATTTGTGTAGAGACAAGCAGCAATATCTGCATGGTGTAAATCTTCATCACATTTTGAAAGGAGAATCTCCAAAGACATATGTATTTTTGTCCCATGTTGCAAATTAGAAGTTTTGTTATCTTAGTTAATCTTTGTAAGAGGTCTAGCAACAACTGCTGCATGAATGCTGAATCTTCATCACATTCCTATTCCACTGGATGATTAGAATTTGCATCTGAGCACAAAGGTGCTAAGCATCTGTTTGTCATAATTGAAAGTATATGCACTGAAGAAAGTCATAAACAGCCAACCTACAAAGTTTGTAGAACGCTTGCCTGTTTTTTTCATCCTTGGAGATGAGACCACACATGTACTCAGAATGCAAACTTCTTGCTTGAAACAAGCCTGACCAGCAGAAAGATTGGCTGTGGTGTCTTCAGATAATCCACAATATGTCAAAGATGTCAAAAAATTATATTGTACAGTTGAGTTATTTTGCAAGTCAGGTGTTGCTACATTAAAGGACTCTTATACAAACATGCTAGACCGATGTAGATGCATTCATCCCAGAGGTAATTTGGAAAGCAATGCAGTAGAAATGTAGACGCTGAAATTGGAGGCGCAATCCCCAGACATGGAATTGCTAATGGTACTGTTGCTAATTGGTCAAGTATGATGCCAAATCTGCCTTATCTGGGGACCTGCGTATGTAAATGAGCTACTGTCTGATATGGAGCATCTAGTTCCTATCACAATGGGATGCCTAGGGAAGGAAGGACTGTGTATACTTGGTGACAAGTTTACTGTCTTTGCCTCAGAAGGCATCCCCTCTGCATTGACCAGCCCACCTGGATACACCCCAAATGAACCACAATTAACTCTGCTTTGTAGCATTTGCCTTATCCTGTTGGCTCAGCTCTGTGTAAACCCTACAAGAGCATATCAACCAGTAATACAAATTACCTAGGAGAGTTGAGACTTTAAAAGGATCATTTTCCTTTGTCAGAGCCAGCACTTAGATATTGGAATGGAGGCATAAATGTACCATTTTTCAAACTGGCTTGTTCCAAGATTGCTTGCTGTGCACAACATCTGTGGCATATTCCATACAGAAAAATGAAGACAATCAACATCCAGTATGGGCCCAGTGCATCACTGGATCAGAATGAAGTTTGAACAGGTACATGGAAAGATAAGATGTGATGTGCTTTCTCTGAATAGAATGTCATAGTACTTCCAAACTGGAGGGTGTGAATGGGTGGTTATGCTTTGTTAATGATCCAAGGCCACAGGACAACACCAAAGCTAGCATAAATGGAAGCCCCTGGTATCTGATGCATTGAGTAGACTCTATTTTGGTTGGGGTTTTAATCTTGGGTCATGGTCTTCATACACATGAATGAATTGCTTCATCAATGTGTTAACACCTTTATCTGAAAAGTGTCTGCAAATCTAGCTTCAAATGTAAAGAGTCATAGAATGCCCATGAGCCAAAAATTGAAAGAACACAGAAACTGCCACTTTCCCACCAGGTATGATCAGGCACCGAGGGGAAAGAAAAAATCATGTCTATCAGACAATTCAGATCTCTCTAATCCACCCACGTAGGCATAAGGGAGAAGTGCTACACATGGGCATTCATCAAGAAATCATGAGGAGGCATTTATTGAGAGACACCAGTTGCTTTGTCGAAATGATCTGCATGATTCTATATGCTTACCCTGAGGATGTCTGTCCTGATTTACTGTTGTGAGATAAAGAAGTCATCCTTTCAGTAGTGTCAGTATCTTGTAGCCCACAGCTGTTGGCCTCTCCAGTTGGCCATTGTGGTGTCAGATTTGGGTAGATGGTACCTTTGCCATCTGGGGGCATATTAGTTTGGAGTACTTGAAAAAATCCAGCAATCCTCTTTTGTCTCCTAGAGAATCATCAACTAAGAGGTAAATGCATCTCTCATAAGGTCCCTTTCTTCTCAATCTTTCTGCTGCCAGATCAGACCACCTTATCTTGAGCACTCTCTCCACCAGAAAATCCTCTGATCACTTAAAATAGTTCAGACCTGTTCGGAGATTTCTGTAATAGTACCCCTTTAGTCCAGTGACTTTCCAAGCTGTAATCTGCCAACATCTGCCTTTTGTTCTTCCTTTTGTCTATTCATGAATTAGAAACCCCTGGACACAAGTCTTTGTGACAAAACCTCCAATAGAAGTTTGTCCTCCCCTCTGTGGCTCTCATCTCATTTCCAGGGCATGAGACTGCTCTCTCAGCAGCTACCATGTCGGAGGAGACAGACTGCAGCCAGCAAGAGACTCTTCCATTGCCTAAAATGCACATGAAGCACATGATCAGGTAATGTGCACTTGCAGTTCTCCAATGAAGAATCACCTTTCAACATGTTATTTTCTATCACCAGACTTCATAACAGCACTTGAGAACTCTTTGTGGATTGTGCAAGAGAAACACACTGGAGACATTTTGGTGGTGGGATGAAGCTTGCAGGGGCTTTGCACAGGTCTCTGGTTGTCTTTGAAATTTTGACAGAACTGATGATCTTAAAGTCTGAAAAACAAAGACCTCCAACAGGGATTTGAATTGGCAAAATGAAGAGCTTCAATGAGAGTTACAACCTTTCAAGTTCTCAATCTCCAAATGCAAAGCCTTGTTCTCCAACTTGAGCTCACTGCATTCTTCTGCTAGCTTTTCCGCATCCTCCTCTACAGAACCAGCAGAGACAACATTAGATTTTTATTTTTATTGGTAATGAACTGATTCATGGCCATGACCAAAGAACAATAGCCTTTAGCACCTCCAATGGGCATGGACCCCATACCTGCCAATCCAATCTGAGTCAAAGCTCGCAAAAGCTCATTCTTCATGTCATCCAGTTCATAACTCATGCTCTGCAGTCACAATGCTGACATTTGTTTGTCCAGGATAAAGTGTAGAGGAACCCATTGGATTCAGAATAAACTTAGACCTGGATCATGCAAGGCTGAGTGCTTCTCTACTTCCTACAAAACTTGTCATTGAGAAAGCTTACCTCAAGAAAGGCATGAGTTTTTTCTTGCATTTTCTGACATAGTTCTTGTTGCTGTGAGAGCTGCATACAAGCAAACTTTAAATTGGGTATGAGACACCCATAATGTTAAACTGCTGCACCATGTGAAATATTGACAAATGCTAGAGGCTTGTGAAAAGAGTATGACAACTGTTTCTACAACTGTCTCAAGAGGATTTTAGTCTCATTTCCATGCCACTTGAATACTTCCAGGTTTCAGTAGTTTCAGTCTGAAGTTTTGAGCTCATAAATCAGCTTCACCACATGGCAGTCATCCATAAATGTCTATCATCAGCATGCTAGAGGCATGGTGATGCATTCAAGCCAATTTCAGCTCAACAATATGGAATGCATGGCACAAAGAAATTTCCGTGAGATGATTTATGCATTGCAACCTCTTAGGTGCCTGTTGTGATCACAGCCAATAGTCTAGAGACATAGTGAGTTTGACATCAAACCTTGGCTTGCAGTGCTTTCTCTTTTTCCTTTGATGCTTTCAATGCAACTGACATCTCCTGTAAGCCAGAATAGTTGACACAGCTCAAACTTATATTGTCTTTTTTTCATAATGTGTAATCACTTCGAGAGGAAACAGAGCCAGAAAAGTTCAAATCTCCTCTGCAAAAACTTTGTAAGTTAGCACACACACTATCTGGCAGACCTGATAAGAACATCTCTGAGCCAAGATGAACATGAAATAATTTGCTTCTTAGTGCACTGTCATGTGATCTAATCACAAACAACACTGAACTGAAAATCAGGATGAAGCCAATTGCACACAAGCAGGATCCCAACTGCAGTGCAATGCATCCCATTTAGTATTATATCCTCTCATCTGTTTCTCAATGAGCTAATGTTCAATTCTCATTTGCAAGCTCTTCCCTTGCATCTCTACACTAGAAATGAGCGGCAAAACACAAGAGTGCTGACAAAATTGGGAGGGCCACAAACCTCTGCAATGTGACATAACTCATCTGGTGCAATGACGACTCCAGTCTTGTGATAGATCCACTCGGCAAGCTCTCCTAACACCACCTCCTCTTGCACGAAAGAGTTTGCCATATTATGAGTGAAATCTGATTGTCGAGCTGATAATTACAAGTCTTCCTACAAAATCCTACTGCAAAAATCCTAGAATTCCTTAGGCAACACCAAGACTATCTATATCACTCCAACATACAATTCTGCATACAATTCTTCTGAGCAAAGTATAAGGAACATTCTTTAGAATGGCTTAGAATACTGCAACAACAACACAACAAAGAGTACTTCAGACTAACAACAAAATGTCGCCTCTCTTGTTCATATTCTGCAATATCTGTTGCTGTGTAGTTTTTGTAGGAAACGTGAAACCGGAAATGCGATTTTTGGTGTTTCGAAGTCGGATTAGCAAATCCCGATTACTCATATCGTGATGCGCAAATTGCTTACAGCGTTTTGAAATTTGAACAACGGGAAAGCACAAGGCGCCATAGTTTAACGAGTCTTTAACGACTTTGTTGAGATCAGCATCGGCGACATTGGAGATCTTGTATGGCCCGGTTTCTCCGTTGAACTCTGCTCTTGCTATTGCAGAACATAGGCCGTGAATTAAGGTAGGGGAATTTGACGAAGCTGGAACGAGATCTCATGTTGCCCCTAGAAACTAGTCTTTCAACATTTGATCATTCACTTGTTGCAACTAATCGCGGCTCTCCTCTGTTTTCTGGTATCTTGCAGCAGTTTGCAGTGAAGCTTTCTGATCAACAGCGGTACCTTGTGATGGCCTATGTTTTTTTGAACGATGATAATCATGCATGCAGGTTCCTGTGCTAATAATTCCGAGCCATTTGTTGGCCGGAAGCTTTTTGGAGCTTCAGGATCCGGCAGTGTGACTCACTTCCGAGGCAAGCAAGCGTCCTAGGAATGCGGACAGATTGGCGGCCACAATATTATCAATGGCCAATCTGTCTGCATTCCTACGTTTACAAGAAAGCAGCTGTACATATGTCGCAGGGCTTACAGTTCCTCGGAAAGCAGAAGTGCTCCTACAACCAGGTAGAGCTTAGAAGACGTCGGCGCGGGAAGGATGTCTGAGCTGAAAGTGGTTGAGACCATAGCGACCCTTGTGGAGACAGACTCTAGAGAGGTAGGCGAGAAAGCTGCCTCAAGCTCAACGTTCGTTTCGTGAACAACAATGGAGTACACATCTACATATATTGTAACACAGAAGCTAGATCCAGAAAGCCTGATACTGAATCGCACACAAGTTATAATTTGCAGCCATAGGCTTCTTCTTTTGCATCGTCACGGTACTTGTTGCTCTCGTTTTCAGAGGCCGGATGCTGGACCAAGAAACAAAATCGATGTAGTAAACTTTACCTCAGAATCATATCATCTCTTTCTGGAGTCGATATGTGACGAGTCAGGGATCTGGAGTTTTGCAGGTAATTGAGGGGTGGAGCAAGTGGCTCAAGGACATCACCTGTTTCCAAAGTATGCTCAGAGACGTTCCAATTACTCGGAGTTAATGCCTGTTCTGAGCAGTCGCATACCTCATCAAAGCGAGAACTTCGATTGCGTTCTTTTGCATACCTGAGGAAACGAGTCTTTTGTAGGCTGAGTTTTGGACTTCCGTCCCCAGCCTTATTCAATCTCCCTCTTCCCTTCCTTCCCTGTTGTAGAAGAACCTTGAGAAACACCAAAACTGGAGCATAAACTTCTAGCTTTAGGACTGCACTCTGGATTTTGGGATTTGTCTATTTAGTGTCAGAGGAATGTACCTACCTTATGGAGAGGGCAAGGGTCTAGGTTCAAGGGAAGGCTGGCCTTATAACCTAGGGAAGGCTGGAACCCTAGGGCCTAGAGAAGGGTCTTGCCTTAGTGGAATCGGGCCTTGGTTTCATACAAGATTTGGTCATATAATATCCATTTAAGAGACAACACACAAAATATGTATATTCCTAATTTACATATTGCAAATCATAATTAAATCAATAATGGATCATGTGAATTCAAATGTATATGAACATGGATGAATGTAGACAAATGTGGGCGGATGACATCCATTCATGATTGCCGGACATCAATCATTCATTTGTTCCCAAATGCTGTTCATCCATGTTGGATACATGTCACTCATGTAAGGATCTTCATGATCATGTCATTCATTTCATTTTCAAACAATATCCATCCGATTTCAATAATTTTCATTACGCATATGACAAAACCATAATAGATTTATGTAGATCTTGAGAAACCAAATATTTCCAAAAACTTTTAAATGATTGATTTCATGGGGAAACTATTTGTCATAATCAATTCACACATTTTAGTTGAAAATTTAATGGTTAGAGAAGGGGCAATCAAATGTCCCCATCACCAACGAGCATTCAAAACTTTGAATTGAATTGAAGGGTAGACTTCTACTGAAAGAAAATTATGAATCGAGCATGAAGTTTTGAATAATGTGACATGAAATTATAATTGACATTAATAATGTGTAATTTCACCATGGCACAAATTCAAGAAGTGTGAATGACACAATTTTCATCGACCACAAAATTAGAGGACTTGTCATTGGATATAATTCAAAGTGGTCCCTTACATTCATCTCCTACATTGCATTGAATTGAATTGTGTGCATATATACAATGGATGGAGAATTTGCAATAAAAAGCCAAGAACCAAAATATTCCATTGGTGAACAACACCTAAATATTTGGTTTAGAAAAACTAGATATTAATTTTTTTTTGTGTATTGTGGACATGCATTAAGTTTTGTGGCAACTTACAAAAGAGAAACACCAAACAATTATCACATATAATCAAAAGGAAAACAAAGTTTAACACACAAGAACAAGTGCTTGAAGATATCAACCTAAAACTTGAAGAGGTGTACAAACTATGTTCTCACAAATTTGGATGTTCACCATCTATGTAACAATGCACTTCATCATGATGAATATACAATGGTGACCCAAACGTTGAACTAGAAGTCAATTGGGCAATGTACAAGTCAACTATTTGGGTGGCATAAATTGACAATCGTCACTAGCAGAAAACGGTTAAAATGTAACCAATTGATTTGTAATTACATGTGACTAATTATCGCTTATAACTAACATTGATTGTTTTTTGCGACTGAAAATCACATCACACATTTTTAGTCACATTTATGATTATGTTGTGACTACTAAGTTTTTTATTCTTCCAATGGAATGACTTTTCACACTATTTTCATCCTAAAGGGCCCTTATATGACCCATTAGTTGTAAAAGTGACCCAAAAATGATAACTTATATTTATGTATACATTATTTACTCCACATCCACTAAGATATATAAATGTGTTATTTTCATAGATTAATAAGGTGGTCTGAAAAATTATTAATGTGTATTAACCTCATATTAAGATATATGTAAAGATAGCAATACATCAACCATCCATAGGTGTCGATATGTATAATTTTTTATTATTATTAAAATTATATTGGAACTTAGATATCATATTTTAAATATTAATTAAATTATCATTTAATTTGTTTTACTGATTTTACTGTTATTAGAATAATTAATGAATTTACTATAATTAAAGTGTCTAAATTATAATATATTACTATATTTACAGCTTATAATTACCTATTTATAGTAGATCATTATTATTACATAAATTTCTATATTCATTGTTAATATTTTACAGTGATAAAAAAATTACAATAATTATCCTAGAATTATTGTAATTAAAATAATTATAGTATTTTTTTAGAATTCAAGCAAGTGTTCTAAAAACACTATATTTATAGTAATTATATCCTAGTTAGAGTAGTATTATTATAAATAAATAAATAAATAAATTATAAATAATTATAATTAAATTAGGGTCTAACTTTTCTTATAGTAATTACACTATAATTAGAGTAATGAATTTAATTATTGTATGCGTAACTTAAAATTACTTATTTATAGTTAATTAATTATTACCATTAAAAAAATTCACACTATTTATGTTATGTATAATTGAAGTTAGTTATTACTAATTATTAATTATTATTTATAGAATAATTATTAATGAATTAGTATTGTAGTTATGTATTAATTAGTTAATGTACTATGTATTGAGAACTTGTATGTAATTAGTTCATTAATTGAATATTTATAAGTTATTAGTAATTTAAATGGATAATATTGAATAGTTAATATTTTATAGATATAAATTAATTGTTACTTATTAATTACAGAATTAATGAGCTAATTAGTTAATCATTTACTTAATTATTTATTTCAATTAGAAATTCAGAAATGATAACAAAAGATATGGGGAAAACTTTGTAGTTGTAACCTAGTTTGTAAGTAAGTTGCAAGTGCAAAACTTATCCATATTGTTTGTTTTCTGCTCCCATTTTGAAAACTGTATAAAGGTGTGTAATCTAACAATATCAAAAAAATAAATTGTGCCATTTGGGATGCGTAAATGAAAAAGCTTAACTCAACATAAAATAAAAAATGTTTATACATCATTCTAACCTACCTACTTCCTTAACTTACTTACTTGCCTATCTACCTAGGTAAATAGGTAAGTAGATACCTAGTTCAACCTACCCACCTAGGTGGGTAAGTGAAACTAGATACCAACCTCCTCAATTTGACCTACTAACCTAGTTGTACCTACCTAAATGCGTAGATATTTAACCATGTAGGTAAGTAACTTAAATAGTTAGGTAGGTACTTAGACTATTAACCTATCTACCTACCTACCTACCTAAATATTTATTTAAATTTATTTGGTGTAAATTTAAATTAGTATGCCACATGGCAGATTTGTATTGTGTCACATGTCACAATCTAATACCATCAAAGCATATGAATCTAACATCTTAAATTGGGTCTCCTTTATTTTTCAATTACAAAAGAAATAAAATAGAATGCATTTAAATGTCACCATGTGTCAATATTAAAGAACTCCACTTGGCAAAACATTGGTTGCCACCAAAATAATTGCAAATTAGTCGCAAATGACCAGACATCTAAAATATTTCTATGTTGGATGAAACCATACAAATATTTTCATGTGTATCCATGGATTGATGATGTCACCATTATTTGCAACTAATTTGCATTTGCGACTAGTTTTAGATGAATAAATTTTTTTAAAGTCATAAAGTGTTGCTCGCAACTAAAAATAATTGCATAGCATAGTTGCAATTTAAGGTTTTTCTTCTAGAATGCGGACTCTAAAAGGGACTATGAAAAAAATCATCCCTTGCAAAAAAAATGACAAATATTTCCAATAGGACTCACAATGCTAAAACACCCAAAGCATGTCAAATTGTCAATATAAGCCCACATAAACAAGGAATGTGTTCATTTGCATTGCAAGTATTGTAGTTTAAAACATTCTTTCCCAATACGACAAGCATGGATCAAGAAGGAACTTAAAGAGTGGAAAAAATTACATTGATATGTTTGAACATTTTGGGATCATTGGGATTGAAAATGAATAAAGCTCCATCATCATGCAAAAAAATGGTGTAGAAATGAAACAATTAGTTGAGGACAAAAGGGTTGGCCATGTTCCAATGAAGTACCTCATGGCTCAAAATAAACAATCTTGGAATAAGGAGACCCTAGGAGGTTAACAATTACAAGGTCCATTGCACCTCCATCATGTTGCATACCTCAAAAATAATATTTACAATGGGTGCTTATTTGGATAAATGACCATATGATGTCAAATATGTGTGGTCATTTTTTATGTTTGTTACAAAAGTGAGGAAAAAATGTCACAAAAAATTAATTTTCACATGTTTGATGAAAGCTTTCAAATCCAACAAGGATCATGGCCACATTCCAATCTTTTTCTTTATGTCAACTATACATGTGAAAGAAGCATTAATTATCAGTTCCTACATTTGACATCTAGCTCTCAAAGGCAAAATGAAGGATGTTGTCATGGTGGGTGTGACCTTTAATCCCAAAGCACTTGTAGGCCTATATGATCCAGTAGTTGGAGTTATACCAACAACACTAGTTTTTTTTTTTCTTGGGATGGAAGTCACCAAATTACCCAACCACAACATTAGGCTCATCAAAATTTCCAACAATATCATCTTTCAAGGTCATTACCTTGTGTTTGGCTTGGTATGACTCAAATGCAAAAATGCATTTCTTGTTGGAAATTGAGTTTCCTTTTGCTAGGTCTTCATCAACCGCCACAAACATGGAAAGTTTTAGTTCAAATTGATCCCAAAGCCCTTTGTCACTAAGAAGCGATTTATTTTTTCAGCAATTTAGATACCATCTACATCATTCCAAAGGTTGGGACCCCAATTAGTTGCCATGAACTCATTCTACATCATTGATGAGGACATTGGGTCAATTCTTTGTGTACAATCTTGGCATGCCCATTATCACTCCAATGGACAACAAGATGAAATTAAGGTACCTAGCATAATCATTTTGTAAAAGGTAATTAGATAAACTTTCAATTGTATATGCATCTTGAAATCAATTAACAATTACAAAAAAAATCTAGATATATCCATGTTTTTACCAATGATAATTCATGTAAGGAGACAATTACTTGTACATAACATGTTTCAAGACTTGCAATGATCCGAATTGTTTTTCCCATTCATAATTTTTTTGGATTCCAACTAGGTTGATTAAACCATTAAATTCCTTGAAAACCATATTTCCCAAACCTTAGCTCTCTAATGTTCAAGGAGGGGTGTTATGTAAACATGCATAAAGGGTTGGATGTTGAACCCCAAGTCATTTTGGAGAGAAACAAAATGTTCTTTTGCTACAATTTTCAACTTTACATCCCAAACATACATTAATGTAAATATCTATGTATTATATTGACATATGACATTTTATGTTTTACAATAGGAAATCATAATTAAATTAATCACATCTATCCCCAAAATGTGGGGCCTTATGTAGCCACTTTGTGAAAAACAATTTTGAGACATTTTTATTAGGTAATCTCAAGTTTTCCTAACTAAACACAATTGGAGTTCTCCCATTGTAGCCATTGAACCTTTTGAGCAAGTTTGATTATAAAAGTTGTAAGGAATTGCAAGTTCTTGAAGATCATTTCAACATTTTCACCCTTTTAATCATTATGATTTAAATTTATAAAAGAAAAAAATAGACAAAACACAACATGGTGCTCCCTCCCTTGGTCATATGGATGGCATGGATTTGAGATTTGATGGTCAACTTTAGAGCAAGAACGATAATATCAACATGAACAACCTCCCTCTTGATGTTAAATGTCATAAGGTGTTTTATGTTGGAAATTTGTTTTGTGCCAATGAAACTTGGGCATACAATATCAAACACATGGTTCAAAACAAAAGATATTGGAAGGGACACATAGCCAAACCATTGTTGTTCATTTTATTGTACCAAATGAAATGTACACATGCATCTTTTGTAATAGTTTGACTTTTTTTGAGTTTAGATGTGGTGCATGTATATTTACTATTATTGGTCACGTGTCATCACCAAGGTATAGTCATTTCATTATTCGTGTTGGTCTCCATAACCATCTTAGTGCCAAAGGAGAGAATTGAAAGGCTTTGAATAAGATGGACCAATCTATAAAGACATAGTTAGAGGAAATTCTCAATACCTCTTCAAAGGCAATTTCTTGCAAACTTGTTCAATGAGAGTTTCTACATTTGTTTGTGAAGAAAGACCTTGTCACAAAAGGTGACATCCTACAAGGTGATATACTTTGGAGGTTCTAAAAAATGTGTCGCTTTTGGCCAATGAAAACAAGGTTAGACATTGTGTCTATGCTTAGAGGACCTCTAGAATAGAATGTTCAATGTTGCATATCAAACACAATTTTGTGTACAATTACATACAAGGAAGTCATTTTCCAAGGCAATTGTTTGACTGACCTTACTTCTTGTTCAAAATGTTCACACATGGTTGAAGAAGTGGAATGGATTTGGTGAAAAAAATGATAAAAGATGATTTGAATACATCTTTTGTGATGTTTGATCACATTAAAAGAATGCATGATTGGACAACAATGGGGGCACATGTGTACAATTCTTTTTTTTGTCACTTATTGACCATTGTTTTGTGTGAAATGAAAATAAAAGATTTCAAGTCCCAATGCTTATTCTAGTCATGTTTGAATGAACAAGTGATGTGACTAGGATTACCTAAGCTTGATTTCCATGGGTTTATGGTTGATGTTATAAATGTGAATTATAATGTTATTTGTAATGTTTATGGTGGTGACCCAAATGTTCCCTTGGAAGGCAAGGAATGTACATGCATCTACCATTGTGAGGAAAGTTCATGCATCCACACAAATAATTTGATATTTCCTGCATTTCAAGAAGACCACATTGATCTTTGTAGGCAATGGGTACAATCCCTAACTAGGAGGGAAGTTGTTATGAACCATGTGAGGGTTGAAGTTTTTGTGCAATAATTCAAAGGTAAAAATTCCTACAAGCATTCCTAAACTTCAACAATGGCTATGTTGGTGGCTTAAAAATTAGTCGACACAATTTGCTCATTACCTTGTGTATGAACTTAACCTTGAGGAGAAGACTTTAGTGCTAATGACTAATCTTGCAAAGAATGTTTATTCTTTCATGTGAGTTTTTGTTGGAAATGGTTGTAAGGTGAAATTGTTTCTTGTACATTGTCACTATGGATGACATTCCACAACTACAACTAATGTGGTTATTCAATTTGAGATTCCAATGGTGGAAAGCTATATTCTGCTAGACGAATGGCATTTGTAGAGGACAACAAGAATAACTATTGTTGTTGCTTATGCGAATGCTGCACAAAATATTGAAGGTTGTTGCTAGCTTGGTTTAAAGCTAAACAATTGGTGATGTAAACACAATCCAATCTCGGTGATGGATTGTAAACTTTGAAGCAAAGCAAATCCACATTTGAAGAAAACAAATAATATCACGTTGCCAAAGGACAGTGATGAATAACAAATAAATGTAATGGACTTGTTGAAAGGCTGGGCAACAAATGAAACAAAACAAGTAGTCCATGTGTGAATGGACTGAAAATAAGGAAAGGCAGGCAAATGAAGACCTCCATCCAAAACTTTCATTTTACCCAATGTTAGATACTAGTTTTCATATCAAACTTGTATTTGGTTTTATCCTATGATTACCCTATTAACTACAGACTTATAGAGCAATCTTAGTTCATTTTGGAACGCTCCCAACATCCTAAATTTCCCTCCCATGTCAGAAGTGGTTGTTATGTACAGTGGTTTTTTAGGAATTCTTTTCCAGCCAAAGTGGCCATCAACCATAGGAAGACATTAAAAAATGGCAATCATCCCCAGGAAGATTCAGCCAAATCTAGCTATAAACCAGCTATGAAGTAAATATCTTTAATCATCCTTCTCTATATCTGCCTACACATTCAAAACTAACAATAGAAATCTTGACGGTTTTTAGTTTTTTTCTCACTTTTGGTGATTGAAAACCTCCAAATGCACTTCATTTTTGAAGTTTGGATTTTGGATTTTGAATTTCGATTTTTGGCACTAAAACAAAAAGGCTGGTTATGCACTAGATAATGGCCAATGGCCAGACCTGGCCAAGTGATGGGTGACTGCGAACCAGGACTCATGAATGGTCATAATTTGACATAATTGTCACTGAGATGAACTTCTGCCCCCATTGTAGACAATTTGCTAGATCTCTGCATGTGCTATGCACAGTTATATTTGCATTTTGAAAAAGCACCTGACTCTAACAAGCTTTGGGTGCAGGGCAAAATTCTCACCCCAGTGACAATTTTGTAGTCTACCATTTATGATTAGGTGAAGAAATTTGGTGTGCACATGGAGAGAAACTAGTCAACTCTCCTGACACAATATCCAAAATTCAAATAGGTCTTTCTCATCAAGTATATCAATCAACTCTTTGGATGGGATGTGAAAAGGCCAACTAGTGATTCAATTGTTTGTTGGTTCTGTCCAAAAGGGAAGAGACTTCACAATGATCATCAGAGTAAGACTTTGGGGGTGAAATATTGGGTTGAACTTGGAACCAACATGTAGGTGACCTATATGTTGTCTTTAAAGTTTAAGCTGCCAGCTGAATTCATTTATGAAATCATTTTGCTTTTCACATGATGTAGGTAACTCCTGTTTCATAGTTTCATCATTTCTCATCATTGTGTTTGAGCTTGCCATAAATAGCAGAGTCATGGTGCCACTTTCTTCCTGTAAGTAATCTTTTCACTCAGCCAGGAATCAGGATTCCTTCAGGTTTAATCATTGAAAACAATTTTGACTTGTGCAGTGGTAATGGAAAACAAAAACATAGTCTAGTCAGTAATGGATCATGAATAGATATGTGATCCACATTAAACTTGATTACCCTAGTAGGTTTTCAGGTGCCCAACTTGATTACCATAGTGCCTTTGGTTTAGTCAAAGTGGCCATTATCCAGAAAATAATTTAGCCAAAGTTGGTTACATACTACGTTTGAAAATAGAAAGAAAAATTGTGGTAAAATTGTGAATAGCTGGTGAAATTGTGCTAAACAACTTTTTCTTTACTGGTGAAATCTCTCCACAAAAGAGGAAAAAAATTCAGAAATGAAGTGAGAGTTGAAGGGGTTCAATTGCCAGAAGTAAGGAAAAAACAAAGTGAAAGTCCTCAGATTTCTATATTTGGTTTTCAGTGTGTAGCCATAAACATAGAAGGTTGATTAAATATTTGTACTTCATATCTGGTTTATAGCCAGATTTGGCTAAATCTTCCTAGGGCTAATTGCTATTTTTCCTGCACGATTGTGTGGATGATCACTAATTAGGCTACATTAGAAATCTCCTTGAAAAACACTGGTGCAAAATATTACATATGATGGTTTCTCAGAACTGAAATTGTACAATTTTAGAGTTCTTTCTTTCATTTCATTTTTCAGTGCATCATTTGAATGCACTTAGGAGCTGTTTCTCAACACCATTGAACTGGATAGCCGTTTAGTCTTTTGCTGGACTACCCTGCAACTGGTGACTGGGCAAAACTGTCCACTCCCAAACTAGTCCAGCAAAAAGCCTCAACGGCTATGAATAACAGCATCATAAGCCCGTTTGAGCATGTTTCAGTTTGAAAACCTGGAAAATATGCCCCCCAAAAAAAGCTGCTGTCTTGCTCCCAGGACTCTCAAATTTATCACTTCCTAATTTATCAACTTATCCTTTTCAAATAAAAAAATAAAAAAATAAAGGAAAAACACTTGGCAAGGGAACAAGTGAAGAAAAAAGAAAGAACAGAAGTCCAAACAAAAGACCACACCTGAAAGTGCAGAACCCACAATGAGGAGCACTAAGATTAGAAAACACGGAAACCTTTTCAAAAGGTTCAGAACAGGTAACACAATTGACATGCAGACGTTCCAAATGTGCACGACAGAAATCCCAGCAGGTCTCCCCAGCACGTGTGGTAGGGTAAGGATCGAGAATGGTGCTGTTATGGGAGTGAAGCTCGTGGCATCGTGCGGGATTGCACTGTGGGACCCAAATTCTCATAACAGCCCTATTCAAGGTCCTTACCTGGCATTAAGAACCAGTAGCACTTTGCTTTTAAAACGGACACCTATGATTTTATTTGAGAGGAGAGGCACTTTACGTTTGCATCATACACCCTCCACATATACTAGAAAAATTCTACTGTTTCTTAAACCAAAAGAAAAAACACTTGTACAAAACACTTGAAGAATGAAGATCCCCTATGCCCATTCATTGGGCCAGAGTGACCCAAAAGCAACCAGTGTACGGTTCATTGGAAGCTTGTTATGACTCAGTGGTGGATGAACCCCAACTGAGTTGATGTGAGGTTTCACCTTATATAACCTCTCTTGTAGCAGCTAGGTCCTATAGGGTAGGTAGGATGAAAAGTGGTCACTAGGTAAGTAAGTAGATGCATGGAGACGATTACTACAGAGCTAATGGTTAGTTAGTTTTCAGTAAGTACATAGTCAAAACAAAAAACTGAATCTCACCATGATGGTAAGCTAGAGAAAAGCACTACTACACAATGTGGGTGCAATTCATTAGTCCCCATTCACTAAATTCACTGCTTTTTCATTAGTCCCTGTTCATTACAATTAGTGAATTCACTCAAATCTAATGAAATCACTCGATATATAGAACTACCTTTTGTTGTAGGAAAATGAAAATTCAATGAATGACCACTTACCATCCATCCCTCATGGTGCACTATATGTAAGTAACTACCCATGTAAGTAGATAGGGAAGTGGTTACTATGTAGGTAGGTAATTAGGCAAGGTCACTTGTTGACTACTAGGCAAGGTAGATGCATGTGGATGGTAAGTACATAACTAGATCCCCATGGTTAGCTATGGGACAGGAGTATAACAGAAAAATGTTTCATGTCCACAAATCATCCATCCTCCTGTATGATGATGCTCTGGTGCGTGCTGGAAGGGCCTATGGCATAAATTCCAGACTTACAAAGTTCCAGTTGGCTATGCTGAAATAGTCAGCTTTACACAGTTTTCATGCTGGTGTTAGCCAGAAACATTGCCAAGTAAAATAGGCTACATTTGCATGGCTGCCAAGCAACCACACGTAGCCTAGGCCAAAGGACTGAAATTTGGTCCCCTCTTTTACTTATCTTTTTACCTTACTCAACGGTCAACTGGGTTAAACTGGGGATGGGGGGAGGGGCCAGCCCAGCCCAGCCCAGCCCAGGGAAAAGCTTTATTTTTGGGGGTGAGTTTTCACATTTTTTTCGACCTGGAAAATGTGAATTGTACACATACAAAGGAATTTTGTGAAAAAAAGTGGCAGTAATCCAACAGACTTTGGGGTTAAGAAAAACTAATTTTCATGATTTTTACGACAGGTTCCAGAAGATAGCCAAAATATAAAAGAATTTTTATTTTCATATTTGGTCTATAGCCAAATTTGGCAAATCTTCTTGTGGATGGTTGACAGTTTCACTACATCACAAAAGTGGGAAACTGGTTCTGGTTCCTCTCTTTTTTTGGGTGGGTACCCGGCAGTGAAATTCAGTATTGTTGAATGAAGCTGGGTACCACCAGTTCACAAGACAAGGACTTGCAGGCTTTTTATTTGATGAGACTGAATTAATGAAAGGATATGAGCAGCAGAGACGACACAGGTAATGCAAATCCAAAACTGGGGGTGAAACTCCTGCGTGGACCAGTTTGGTCCCCTCTTTTCTCAGTGTTGAACAATTCATCTTCATCCTGTCTTTTGATTTTGTCCCCAGTTTGGGCTAAACTGGGGCCCAGTACACACACCTTGGAGTACTTTACAGATAACTCTATTAGTATAACTTAACTCTCCATGTATCATTGTTGTGTACAGTAAGTAGACTTTAATTTAACTTTTGAATTCAGATTACTCCTTACCCAATTGTGTTTGTTTGCAAGAGTAGGCTAATCGGTTGACGTATTCTGCAAGCTTGTAAAGGTCAACAATACTTCCATGCTTTTAACATGAAAGACTCGAAAAATAAAAAAGGCTTTTGTTTCCTATGAGTTGGAATCATGTGTAACACTAACTCCCATCCCCATGATTGATGCACTTGACACAAGGAGCCTTTGAAAGAAAGCCTTTGACTGAGAGAAGAAGCCTCTAGAAATTGAAATCCTTTGATAAAGATCATAGAAAGATGGTGACATGAAACTTGACTGAAAGAGAAAGTATGCCCTTCCACATATGTATGCCTTTGACATGATTTAAAGAGCCTCCATTTATTAAAAAGTACATTAGCTATGGATGTTTTTTAAGGATCATTTTACATCGCACCTTCAAGCACAAAAACAAAAGTGTGTGGTGCTTTTGTTAGATAGGCTGGTGTGATGTTGATGTGATATGTCATGTTGACACCAATTGATGTTTTGGTATGATGAAACTCTTATTTTTCATTATTTTGGTGGGTCACATCCAAATTTAGCACTTGTCAATGTCAATACTAGCAAAAGCACAACAACAAATTTGTGAATTGCTCTAAATTTGAACACATGTTTACAAACTTTTCATGAATAGTACCTAGTACCTACCATGAATTTTGAGACTTAACTTAGAGGTTGATGGATTCAAAGCACAACTTCAAATTTATGAGTAAATCTAAAGTATTGACTTAAGCAACTTTTCACAAGTCAAACCATTTTTAAAACGTCCAATTTCTAGTGTTCCTCGTTGTAGGATGTGCCTATTGACATGGGCATTTGTTCATCTATTCTTTTGATATTTTCCATAAAACAAAGAGTCCAATACTCAATAATATAATTTTGAGTTAGCTAGGCAAAGGCTAGGCTTTAGATTCATAGATTTAGTCTAAAGGAATGGGAAAGCTAACAATACAAAGGCCAAGATCAAATGCATTCTTGGCTAGGGTGAACTAGCACCCATGTTGGTACCTTCAATTTTTTGAATGAAGCCTAATATTGGCCATATTAAGCACAAAAATGTTAGATTTGAACTCAAAGACCCCAATTTAGTCTAAGCATGGGATATTTGTAATATTAAAAAACTATTTAAATGAAATTTGAGATTTTTTCCATGGTAACAACATGGGTGATGGTTCACCCAAGGGAAATAATTAAAATGGTAAACTAAAAAAAATTACTAATCAATTATGGTATGGTCGTTTGAACATGAAAGGTTGTCTTTTCTTATTGAGGTGACATGCGCCAATAATTATAGTGCCTTTCCCTTCTAGGTTCATTTGTTGTTGACACAAAAGTTCCTTCCCCTAAATGTGGTGCTTGTGTTCCTCTTTTCATGCAATTTGTAAAAAGAAGATAAGATCAATGTCAAGAAATTGCTTCAAACAAATTGCATAATCATTCCTTTTTTAACATCCTTTTTGACATGACTTCTAATTCATAATGCACATTTGAGGTCATGTGTGGACTTGGGGGTGAGTGCATGGATTTTTATTTACCTAGTCATCCCATTTTTCCATTTGGCCCTTAATGTTCTCTGCTCCATGTTGCACACCAGGTTGAACCTCCCTTATCCCTTAACTCTTGGGTTGATTCGTTACATTTGTGGTTAACCTCTATCTCCATTTGGGACCCACCTTCATTGTTCCCATGGTGGGGAATGAATTGCATCCCATGATGTTGTTTGGGATGTTTTTGCCTCCATTACAAAAGACATGAAGTTTCATGTTTTGCATGAACAAATGCATGTCCTTTTGCCACCTTCCCTTCAATTTTTTCATTGGTGGGTTGACATTGTGTTATTAGTTAATAGCATTTGCACTTTGACCAACATGGTCATTGCTAATCCCACTTAAATAGACTTGGTTTTACATGTTGTTTCATTTCATACGGTGGTCGCAATGATGGTAACTCAAGCAAGGGAAGGATTGTACCATGATTGGCGCTCAATAAATGCATTCCTTCCCCTTGCCATAGAGGTTTTTGGTTACTTACACCAACAAGCAAATGATTTTTTTCATCGATATGCTAACAAGGTGTGGTCAACAAAGTGTATTAGTAGCCTTCCTTTAATAGTTCTGCATGCCTTCTATAAGCAAAAGATGTTGGTAACTTCGTAGAAAATGTAATCTGTTTTTATTTTGAAATGTATTGTTGTTGTAGGTGAAGGTTCTTCTAGGCTTATTACTTTTTCAAGTTTCCGTTCCCTTTCCTATTCTAATATGTTACTTGCAACTAGCAAGGGCTTTGGAACATAATTTGTTCATTTGCCCCTTTGTGGCCCACTTTCGGTTTTGTTTTTTTGGTTCGGACTTGGGTCCTCTTTCTTTGTTTTTCCTTTCTCCATTTGTTGGGTGTTTTGTTTAATGGAACTTGCTAAGGCTTCATCATTATGGTATGTATTTATCCTATTATATATATCCACATGTATATTTAACTAAAAAGATTTACCCACCCAACACTAGTGCAATCCATGAATCCTTGAAATTGTCACATTTGAAAATGTCCCCCACATAATGAATGAAGGCCAAGATCTACTCCATTGCACAGTTGGAAAGGGTTAGGAAAACATTTTATGAAGAAAGAAAAAAAATTACCTATATTGCATATATATGTTATAAGGTATTTATTGCATAAGGTATCATCCTCACGTTGTCTTCCAATAATTCACTCATTAGGTAGCATGCCCACTTTGTTTCTAAATAATTCAATTGTGCAAGATGGCATGTAGCATAATTAAAAAAGAATTGGCAAGGTAAATAAGCTAGTCACGAAACTTAATTTGGTCACTAATCAAAGCAAAAGTTCATGCCTAGGTTGGTCAATGTGTCATGATTGCATTGGCTAGTGTGCATTTTGCAACTTATGATCGAATGTATGCTGGTAAAAAAATCTGACCAATTTTTTATCACCCCCACATGGGCAACATATTATATAGTTAGCCATGGGTTAAATTTAAAGCATTTTGGTACTATTTCCACCACACTTAAATTAACATGTTTAGTGATGGGAATAATTCATTGCATTTATACAATAAAATTATTTGTTCATATGTTTAAAAAAACAAAATTGTTTTTTTGAGACACTTAACAAAAATAAACATTTGATAATGGGGGTTTAATCATGCACTTTAAAAAAAATTAACTCAAAGGATACAACCCAAGTAATTGGTCTATAGTGTAAAACAACTTAGTACAAAAAACAAATTGAACCACTTAACAAAAATAAGTATTGGTAATGGGGTTTAAAAGTACACTTCTACAAAAATTAGCCCCATGGATACAACCCAAATAATTGGTTTAAGGTGTAAAATAACCCAACTAAGAAAAAATTGCAATTTTTTTCAGAACAAATAAATGTTTTCTAACATGGTGATTTAATGCAAGATTGCAAGATTTAGGGTTTTGGGGTACAAGCATTCTTTTGAGTGCAACACTAGTAATACAAAGTAGCATTTTTACAATCCCAAAACAAAACACATGACTGACCATAAAAAACATGCACATTGCCCATTCACATTGGATTCTTGCCAAAACCAAAATTTCCAATCACAAGTTAACCATAATAAAGGCATACATTTGAATAACCTCTCAAGCTTCACAATTCCCTTAACATTAGTTCAAAAATGTCATCAATATTAAGGCTATGGAAAATGGCCTTCAAAGTTTCCTATAGACTATGTGTGTTTACATTAAAAGTGTTAAAATGAAATAAAAATGAAAGGGAAGCAAGTTTACAATTAAAAATGAAGGAAGGATAATCAAATTAAAAGCAAACTTACAAGATTACATAGTAGAAGCAAGTTTATAAGATCATCCCACATAAACATTAACTGTGAAAATGGGAATTTCTTATGTCGATAAATTCTACCAAGAAAATTTCAACAAATATTCATATTATCATTGGATCCAACAATTTATAGTGACAAGAGTAGTTTTTGTAAATTTCAACAAATTGCAAATCATTACAACATCAATTGACACCAAAAACCTACACATCAATTGGTAAATCTCATAACAAAACTTTCAAAATTCATGCACTTTCACATTATCCAAACCTAACACATTTTTTGAAATTTTGGGATGCATACAAAAGGCTAAAACTTATTCCTTTTGTATGTCCCAATTATACCACCTTGGAACTTGTTGGAGGCTAGGGCTAGGAGGTAAGGGACTACCGTGATGTTGCTTGTATTTCGTAGGTGATGAAGTAGCTTACACAACCAACCAATGATGGATAAAAATAAAATCCCACCTACAATTGTACTAAAAACAAACAATTCAATAAAAATAAATAAGATCTATAGTTTAACCCAATGAGGAAAACATACACTAAAAATTTGGAAAAAGCAATGGATGTAATGGAAAGAAGTCAAACCTTTTTGACGAATGCAAACAAGTTTTGGCACATGCCATTTACATTTCTTTTAGATCACTTGAATGGAAAGACAATATTGAAAAAATTAGGCTCACAAAGTGTGCTAACCAATGAGGAAGATAAAGCACTCATGGCTTGGATTTTGGGTATGCAAGAATGTGGGCTTTCATTACCTTGCAACAATTCAAATTAAAAGTAATAAAATTGATTCAAATTAGGTCCACCCCCTTGAAGGATGGAATTCTTGGTGGTATTAATTTAGGTGTCAACATTTGACTTACAAAATATTAGACATCTACATGGCACAAGGTTTCACAATCTAATCATGTAACTCGTTTTACCATAATTTATAGACATTGTTCACTCAACACAAGTATAATTTAAATCACATTTAAAAGTTTGAGGAAATGGGGATTTAGGCAAGGCAACATTCATTGGCAAAAGTTTTGAATTGAGAAAAGGTTCACAATAGGTCTACAACACCATCCCCACATATATGGAATGGATAACAATAAAATATGCCCTAAATATAGCAATGGGGTACATTGTTACAACAAGGGTGTAACATCCTTTCTTAAAGTAATCAAGTGTGTAGAAGGGAAGGGATAGGACTCCGCAAAAGAAGATGAATAGACTAACATGTGTCAAGATCTCAAGCACACAAACACAAGATTAGAAGAAATAGAAGAAGGGGGTTGTTCACATGTTTTTTGAACACATGAACATGAGATCAAAACAAATAGATGAAGAGGGTGTTGATTTTTTGAATCACACGAACATGAAATCAAGATGAACACAAGAGGAGAATGTTGATTATATAAACACACAAACACAAGAGGAGAGTATTGGGTTTCTATAACACACAAACATAAGATCAAAACAAACACAAAAGGAGGGCATTGAGTTTTTGAAACACATGAACATAAGATTACAATGAACAAAAGGCGAAGGCTTTTCAAGCACATGAGTGCAAGATCATGATGAACACAAAAAGAAGGCTTCTAAAACATATGAACACAAGATCAAAACAAGTAGAAGAGGAAGGTGTTGGGTTTCTAAAACACATGAACATGAAATCAAAATGAAAGAAAGAGAAAAATGTTGTGTTTCTAAAGCATATGAACATGAGATCGAAACAAACAAAAAAAAATGGCTTCTCAAGCACATGAACACAAAATCAAGATGAACAAAAGAAGGGGGTTACAAGTTTTTGAACCACATGAACATGCAAAGGGGGCAAGTAGACCACAAAGATATGGTAGAGGGTGTTCAAAATCAATCCAACAAGATAACAAACTTTTCAATTTGAACTAGGTGTGAAATAATTAAAAAAGTTTCACAACCACCTAACATTGTTTTATAACCATCACTTGCATATCAAAACATAAACATATAATGAAATTTTTTGTTCAATGCAAAACATGAAAAAAAAGGAAAAAATACAACAATTTTTGTTTTTGGAACAATATTTCATGGAAGGCAACAACCATCTAGTGCACACACCAAATTAAAATTGCAAATAACAATAGGAAACTTACATAACACATATGAAACACTTAAACTAAGAAGGGAGAAAAAAAAGGAAATTGTTGTTGGACTATAGAATGAGGGAGAAACAAACCTAAAACTTTCACAAGACAATGCTAATTGAATTTTTAGGTTTAAAAAAACATGGAATTCCCCATGTTCATAAAATTTTAAACTTTGTTTTGCAAAGATTTAAACCAATGATGCATGACAAACATTTTAACATAAAAATTCATTTAGCTTTCAATTTCATAGTTTGAAAGTAGGTCAAATCTTGTTCATTTTTCAAATGTTGAAATTAAAATCATGTTTCAATAGGTGCAAAATGTTTGCTCATAAGGTTGGCATGTGTTTGTTATGGATTTGTTTCTAACAAGTGTAACCACCACTTTCCTTTTAGGGGGCATATTTTCCTCATATTTTCCTCATATCTTCACCAAATGTTGCAATCCAAGTGGCTATGGTTGTGCCTAGAGATGGGGCACACTTTCTCTTTGGACCCCATGATCAAATAATCAATGACCAAATACACTAAACTTGTCTAAATCCTCAAGCATTTGGTGATTGGTTTATCTACCCTAGGTTTTTAAAATAGGTTTCAAGTAGGTTGGAGATATAATTTTAAAGGTAGTCCATCCAAGCTGGATGTGCCGTTGTAGCACTTGCAAACATGTTAAGTATAAGGATTTTGCAACCTAGGGGACCCATAGAAAAGTAAAGATGAAAGGATTATGTATAGGGTAAAGCCACCTCATAGGCCCTTATTTTTGTAAAGCTCACCTCCAAGGGTTTTACATGGTGTAAAAATTGCATGATTTTTTTAAAAAAAAAATCATGATACTTAGGGGGGTACCCATCAAATACCTTGTATGATGAGAAAAAAAACTAATGGGTTTTATGAAAAGCATAATGCCCACCTCCACAGGCATTACACTTTTCACAAGGCATGTCGACATTTTACCTTATGTAAGGTATCCTTTGGATACACTAGAAAAAAATGCATTGTTTTTTAAAAAATTACATGGCACAACACCCACCAGTGCACCAAAGTGAACCAGCACCTACCAATCACTAAGGATGAACGGTATGTGGTACATGAAACGCTCTTTCATTGCATTCCTTTCTTATAGTTAACCCGGGTGGTTAGCTATGTTCTAACCATACACAGCATCTCCCTACCTGGTAGCCACCAAGTGAAGGTGGATGCATGTGGATGGTTTGTAGTTTGAAAAAGTGTTTCATGTACACACACACCATCCATCCTGCAGAGACCCAAGTTAGCAATCTGACTTTTACATTAGACCCATTCCCACTATTGACTCTTGGTAAAAATGATGGGTTCTACTATACTCAACAAACAGACAATATAGTATGTTAAACAACAGAGGTAGGCAAAGGAAGTGCATGGACCCCACATACTAAGAAAGCATTTATATCCCCAACTGAATGAACTCTATTGGATGAGAAGTGAGAAGTGAGAAGTGAAAGCCCTGAAGAAGCCATAGTCTCGTCCACCCATGTAAGCTCCGCTGAGGACTGTCGAGTTCCCTTTGGGCCCCCTCCACTTACTTTTAGATTATTGGGGGGCTGCCTTGGGGCCGACATGTCTAATTAAAGGTTCACCTGGAGCTTAGAGATTCATCCTGATTGCACAATTCTCGGCATCAAGCAAACAGTCTCTGATGATGTATTGAACGTTTAAAACCAACCTGAAAGAAAGAGGCATTTATTTGTTCATGTTCTTCTGAATGAGAACAGCTCACAATTTCAAAAATGAATTTCCATCACACACACAGAGGCCAGAACCATACCATGTATTTGAAGAAAAAAGTAAGTTTCCATCCATAGTGTAATAATGCAGAGAGTGGAATTTGGGGGAAAATCTGCCAAATTTTAGTCCAAGAAAGCACTACAATACAGAATTGAAAAACCGTAGAAAGAAAGGACATAAGTTCCATGCTAATGGCTCACTCTACAAGATCACTGATACCCTAGTAGTACCTTGGCCAATTTGACACTGATTATATTATTTTCAGAAATGTTGAAATTTTCAAAAATCATTTCTTCCAAATCAAAAGATATTGTGAAATAAATAGCGAATATTTAAGAACATTTCATTTGTTTTGAAATGAATTAAATGAATTAATTATTCGACGGAAATGTGTTGAAATGGCGAAGGTACTATGGTAGTAATGGTTGAAACTTGAGAAGACAAATCTCGAGTAGAGAGCTGCGCCACCCAAAACAGGTATTTCAGCCTTCCTTCACCAGTAAATCACACATCCCAATTAGTTGGGTTACGTTATTGTTTGCATTCCTCGCCAGGAAGCATGACACTGAGACGATACAAGGTGGGGAGATTACTGATAGCAAACCACCTGGACCAATTAATTTTACTCTGACGAATCGTAGTAGGTGTTAAACACTGTACTGCCTTTTGCCAGTCACAGCGTACTGTGCACAAATTCTGGGCCAAAGCCATTTTATTGCCTCAAACCTTGAGGAGTTCATGAGGCAAGAAGTAAATAGGTGTGCTGTTTTTTTATGTAGAAGGGTTATTAGCTGAGGCAGAAAAATTGTGCCAACCATGTCTAGGAATAGAATTGCATGGAGCCAATGAGACCTCTAAACATACACCTAAGAGGGCTCATCCTTGGGGGGGGAGGGGAGGGGAGGGGAGGGGAGGGGATGGAATTCTTTATATTTTTTTTGTTCCCATCCTATTCCCATGGAAATCTGGATTTTCTAGTTTCAGAAAAAATAAACATATTCCAAGTTCCACAAGGTAGCCAAAAATATAGAAGTATGCTTTAAGTTTTTACTTCCATATTTCACATCACAAAACTGCACCCCCGCCCCGCTCCACCCCCCCTCCAAAAAAAATTAATAAAATCTGATTAGGCACTCGTGCTGCATCGCAAAATTTGGGGGTAAAGAAAAAACGCTCCAGTGAGCCAGACAGATAGATAGATAGGTGCCTAGATGGGTACTGTACCATAGCCACCAATCAATGCTGGGTGAGAATTTTGCTACCTATTCGCATTTTGAAATCCGAGCTTGGTTTATTTGGTCGAAACAGAGCCAAAAGTAAGTTTGTATACATGACGTATGAATCCTAGACAAGTGTAAAACTTGGTTGCCTTTATTTAACTTACCAGCAATAAGTTGTTGTCAGCAGTGTTTTTTCTGGCGAGTTTTTTCATGGAAAAAATGACCCAAAACCGCCAGATTTCGAAGGAAAAAATAATCCAAATCGCCAGATTTTCATATTAATTTCCATTAGGTAGCCAAGAATATAGATATATTTCTATTTTTTTTCTACTTTCACATCTAGTATGTAGCCAAATGTGGCTAAATCATCTTATGGATGGATGATGGCCACTTCAGTTATATCACAAAATTGAAAAACCCAGAAAAAAAAAAAAAAACCCCTGGAACTTCTCAGTAGTCGTAGCCGAGAGGGTTTCGTTCTGAGTCCTGACAGAAGAGCGGTCAGGCGCGCAGTTGCCTCGTACGCTGCAACCCTCTGTTTTTGGCAAGGAGGCTTTTTCTTCTCCCAGCGTAGGTAGCTTCCTGGTGCGGTCCCCGCCCCTCCTCCTCCTCCTCCTCTTGCTCTCCTTTCTAGCATTTGTAACTGCGACAAATCAGAGTGTTGTGTGAAGACTCTCCTTTCGTGCTCGCTGGACTCTAGTCATGTCCTTGTAGTAATTTTTAAAAAAGAGCTGCGGGACTGAGTTTTGGAGAACTTTTTGTTTTGGTCCCTCCTTCTTCTTCTTGTTCGTCGCCTCCTCTCCCGTTTTTTTTTTCCCCGGGTTTTTAGTTTCTGGATCGGACTCAGTTGCGATGGGAATGGAGTGAGAAGCTTTCTTTTTGTGTGTCTAGAAGAAGTCTAGAAGTTGTTTGCGCATTGGTGGATTCGTTCGCAAGCTGTGGATTTCGCGCCAATATATATGATACGGAAGGCTGGCGGGATGAGGCTGGGAGCTTGGAGCGGGGCAGCCGAATCTCCGTATGCGACGGGAGATTATAGGAAACAGGAGAGAGATGGAGATGCTGCTGTAGGAGGGCTTGACTTGACACGCTGTGGGAGGTACCACAGCACCGGACCGAAGAACAACGGTAAGTTGTCAATGTGTTTGTCAATGTATTCCTCCTTTACATCTTCTTGTGAACAGGCGAGGGAAAAGCGAGAGACAGATATGATTCAAGGAAGTCAGCATGTCTCGCTTTGTTTGGATGTAAGACGGAGTGCCGACCAGTAGTGCTAGAACGAAATGGACACAGCTAGAGCTCTAAACGTCAACCTATATTGGATTTAGGTCTCTGCTCTGATGATATGTTCTAGTTTTTTTTTTGGCTGGAAAGGTGACACTCTTGCATTACTATCAATCAAGCAACAATGTAGGAAAGATGTATGAGTTTATGCTTTTGAAAATATTTGTTGTATTGGATCAGTTAGATCAGGAGACAGGGAAATGTGCTTCTGAATTTACATGGCAATTGATTTTAAGGATGGGATATGAACGTTGTCACAGTGAATGATAACAGCAGGACTAGGATTGAAGATTTTGTAGCAGGTATCAATGCTTTTTTCGATCTTGTTTTGTGCCCTGGCAGCTTGTTTGGTCATGGGTTACAGAAAGAAATTTGCACTTACAACTGTTCTGGCACAAGCTGGTTGTCATCCCCTCTATGCATATTGCCATTGTCTTAGCGTTTTCAGTTTGTGTATGCATGTCCATGCATACCACTAGTTGCCAAGAATTTGCAAGATTTGGATATAGTGATGTGCTGAAAATTAAATGTTTGTGATGCTCTTGTGGTGTGCACTCCTGACAGCCTTTAAAGGCCTCTTGGACAAGCTGCTAACATCTCACATGTTTGACTCTTTATGTCAATGTGAGGATGACCACTGGTCAATAAATATATACTCTGTAATAGAGGATTTGAGTAGTGCCCCAAAGTTTCTCTCTTGTGAAACCAGGCTGTGTCCCTTCCATTCTAGTGTCTTGGTGGATGTGAGATTGTTGCAAATTGGCAAGTTTGTAGAAGTCACTAGACCTAATTTGGACACAAAACATCTGGGATTTGTAAGGGGAATGAAAATTCTTATCTTGAAGAGAACAACAAAAGTTTGGCATTCACTTATAATCAGTTCACTACAGACTAATATTAGGTTGAGGTCAGTCTCTTCATATATAAATGGGGTGGGCATGCTGATGGAGGACAGCAAATCATTGCAAGCTGGTCTTCAGATGTGCAGAGAGAGAGTGGTTCTGGGTAGGTGTCAAAAAAGTGCATTAGATTGTTCTGAGGTGATGAATGCCAAGCAGAAAGCAATCTGTAGAAGAGGGAATGGGGACAGTTTTGTTAAAGGAAGAAGATAAAAAGGTTAGAAGGTGGATCAGTGATGCAGAGAAGGTGATGGAGATGAAGCTGAAATAGAGACTAGCAGGTTGTCTGTGGCAGGTGCGTATGAGGAGTTGTGTGGTGCAACCTGACTTGGCAACTGTAGTATTTCTTGTCTGCTTCATTCTAATCACAGGTATTGAATCACTCTTCCCAAGCTCTATGCTGTACTGAAAAAGGTCCATTTTAGCCTCCAGTCTTGTTCCACGGTGCCATGTTTCATATCTGAGTCCAGTGCACATAGATTGACAATAGAAGCTCACTTACTCACTGCATACTGTGAGGCAGGGAGTGGAATGGCACAAGGAAGAAGACAGATGGTGGAAAGTGATCAGTATGGTGTTGCAAGTCAAGTAGGGTTTAGCCAGCTCAAAGCACAGGGGGCAAGTAATGCCAATATGATGTTTACAGCCAATCTTGCATTGAGGTCTGTTCCAACTATCATGCAGCCTCTTTCTCCAGTTTTTCCAAAGGCAGAGGTTTTGTTGGTGCCATGTATACTTAATCGAACATCAAGCAAGTGCCCTAGATTAATCTATGCTTGACCCACATGACAGATTTGACAATCAATGCACAGATCTGCATTCCAGCAATTTGTTTGAACAATGCTGATTCCACATTTGATGCAGTTGAGCCTAAAATAACCCTGTTATTATAGAATTTATGCATGAAGATGCTAGTTGGGTTGCCAGTAAAGCTTACTGATCCAACTTGATGATGGATGTCCACAGTGATGAGCACAGCAAGCCTGATGTGCTGAGTGATACCAGAAGTCAAAAAAATGTGCATAGACAAGTTGAGAATGCAGCAGTTGCAGGGTGCCAAGAGGACATGATAAAGAGCAAGCAGATGGAACGGCATAACAGGAAGTTGACTGATGCAGCCCCTGTCATGTCAAATAAAAATTCATACCCCAGCTTTATCTGGTGCATTGCGAAACCTGGGGCAAATGTGTATGCATTGCAAACAGCATTGAACTGGACATGTAGCAAAAGGGGTGGTAATATAAACTGCAGCCCCATACTTGCTGGTGGAGTCTGCTATTTACCTAATACTATCCAAACCCATTCTTCCTGGGCCTTCAATGCATACTTCTACAACAACCCAACAGAATATGACAGCTGTGACTTTCATGGCACTGCTATCCTTGCCTACACAGACCTAAGTATGCCTATCTTCCTGTTCTATCTCCTATCCCACCATTTTTTCATGTGCATCTCTCTCTGGCTCATGATCCAAAAGTTTATTTATGTCCGTACAGGATGCAATTCTATCCCTTGCCCTGGACCAGTTGTGGGTAGAAAATAGGAATGGATGCAAAACACTTCATCATCTGTTAAGAATGCAAACCATTCCTGAATAGCATGGGCTAGCAGCAGTTTGTTTGTTTGTCGTCCTATTGTGGGCTCACAACATTGACAGTGAGGTAACCTTCAAAGTTGTGCAAGAAAATCATTCTTGATGCAGACAAAGTGAGCATTAGTAGAATCAGATTTCCTGTGGTTCCTAACAACCTGGACAGCTTACAGATTGTTTTACTTTTGTTGTGCAGGTACTCAATCATGCTTGTTCCAGGGGACTTCAAGGTACTTTACACACAGCTGCTCTTCTTGTGTGCAAGTTAATGATAGTTTAAGTCAGTCTGATTCATGTAAATTGAGGTTGATAAGGGCCTGGGTTTGCATAAATGTAATCAAAGTATTCATTGCTCGAAGATAAGAAAGGCAAGAAGTGAAAGGAAGTTAGTACATGCTAGGTCTGATGCCTGTCCACATTGGGCAACAGCCATACTTATATATGTCAAATCATCTTCTTGTCCATGACTCAAGTGTGTCCCTGGTGTACCCAGGTTTGGGCTATCCACCAGTGAGGTAACCCCTTTTTTTGTATTGATGTACCCCTTGGAGTGAGATGACTAATTGGAATAGTCAGTTTCTAGATTTGCAGCCCTGACATATAGTGCCTGATCTGGATGTAATTCCTACAGTGCTATAGTTCAAGGAGCGGCACACATGGAAGCTGCACCAGCATTTCAATTGGTCACTACTGCTCTTCTCCTTACATATTTGATAGCACAACATGCTTTATAAGGTGGCCTAAGATTCATGATTGCAACAATCAGAGCTATTGATAAGCTTCCTAATTTTTCTGAAGTCAGGGCCTGCAGCAGTGAATGGCTAGGAGGTGTGCCTTGTCTTTTTGGACTGCATTATAGGTTTTATCTGGATCAACAAATGGAGTTCTATTTTTGTGTTCATATTGCTCTTGCAATGTGAGGGCAGGAGATCTGGTCTGTCAATTGGGAAAGATGGATTGTGCATGCAATAAGGGGTCAACATGGAGATGGTGGACCAGACATTGGCTAGTCAGCGTGCTTTGTTCTCAACCAGATTGGTATGGCAAGGTGAATTGGATGTTGTGGTGTCATTTGGAAGCTGATGAAGCTTCACTCTGTGTAAGATGCAACAGTATCTCCCACAGATGAGATGTATATTGAGGCATGACAAATACTGCAATCAAAATATGACCTGGTGGTCAATTTATGTGTTTCTGCCTGGAAAGCAAATGCTTTGATTGCCTTGATTGCCTTCATCTGCTGTCTTTGTCAGATACTCTTCATCAGTTTTTCTCTCCTCACCTAAATGCGCATCTGGTGGTTGTGGCAACAGGTGCACCAGAAGGGAAGGTGCACTAATATTAGTTGCTCTAGGAATTGTGTTTCTGTAGGATCTAATTTGTTTTTTAACAGACAGACTCTACATTGAACTCTGCAAATGGACCAAACTGAAGAAGGTTGCAAAATGTATGGAAGTTGGCAACACCAACAACATAATGGAGATGTGGAATTCTGGAGGAAGGCCAAGTTGAACAATGTTGATGGAATTGATATTTCATATGATAGTGTGACACATTCAAGAGGACAGAATGCACAAGAAGCTGAAACTCAAACAGGGTGTCCAAAATTCTGAGGCCAATTATCTACACAATTCTTTCTTGTTCTCTTGCCATCATCAGTATGCACTCAGCACCAGCACTTACACATTGTCATGGAGAAGAAGCAACAGAACCGTATTTGCAAGGTCAAGGCACATCATGGAACATCGTTGAAGCTGAGAGGAAGTTTGTCCCCCAGAACATAATAGGTGACAGACCTTACAAATGGTTACTGAGGTACACCTTACAAATGAATTGCCACATTTTCATGTGTTTTCTTTCTTTGCTTGTTACATTCAATATACCCTTCTGATTACCAATCTATCATAAACCCAAATTTGATATATTTAATTTAAACTTTGGAAGATTAAAAGGAGGAAAAAATAAAAGGATGTGAACATTTTCATAACCAGTCAGCTGTTTTTGCAGCACCAAAGGTAAAATATTAATACCCAAAGATGATTGTAACAGACCAAAGATTTCTAGAAGACTCAATATTCTTCTATAGAAGAACAAGACTTGGAGCCACCCACACACCCTACCTTAAGCTTCTGCTAGTGTAAACTGTTTCTTTTACTCTCATTGTCAAAGTCATGTGCTTTACAAAGTCCAAACTTACTTTCACAATATTTATGGAGTGTACACTTTAGGTCATGCAAAGTACTGTGTACAGGCCATTTTATTGCTAGTGGAGATGCTCTTATCACAGAAATAGAATATTATTAATCATCTCCAGAAGACACAGAATATTCTAAAGAAAACACAATAGACCTAAGAATGAAATGAGACCCATGACAATTACTCTTGGTTAGCAGGACCATTCATCTTAACTTCTTTGAGAAAAATGGCTACAAGACCTGGATAGTCGTTTCAGAGACAACATAGTTGACAACTATCACTGAATCTCTTTGAATATCATGTGCACACATACATGAAAGCAATAACTTCTGTTGTGCAATATAGAACTCATCCTCAGTGCACACCACCCTACAAGGCTCAGCTGCCATGCAGTCTGGTGGAATCTAATATTGGGTGGTAACTTCTGATTTGATGTTCATATGAGAGGAGATGACTGCAAACCCATTACTTGTTCACAGGTTCTAAGCAGGAATTGTACTATACCTAGTCTGCAACAGAGGTGAAAACCACGCTAGCTAGCTAATTTCCTGCCAATGCTGGTGCTTTACTACTCTAGAAGTACTAGAAGAGATGCCAAGGAACCCCTCTACTTGTTGATCTCCCATGCCGTGATAGCAAGTGTGTGGCGACCTCCACAGGCTACTGCTTTTGTGCACCAACGTCCTGACCTATCATCTGTATCTTCCATGGTGTCATCATTAGAGGCATGTCCATTGCCCATACTCATAGCACTGAAATGTTGTTCCTTTGATTGTGGCAAATGTACTGGCACTTCCAGTGGTTGCCCAGTTGTAAATGATTCACCAAAGCCTAACCGTCCATGGTCACCCCTCCCAAACTGCAAGCAACCATCATCCATCAAATCAAAAGGCAATAATGTCTTTATTCATGATGACAGTCTGCTACATTGTGATAGGTGCAACATGACAGGATCCAAAATCTGGCCTTCTCTCCTCCATGTATCCATGTGCAAACTAGGCCAGGCACATATACGAACTAAAAATGCATTGACAGCAGAACATATGGGAGAAGTCTGGAGTTCAACTCACAGAAAACATTCGTCCATCATTTGTCAGAGCTACTGAATGTGTTCCACCACAGGAAACCTGCAAGCGTCAACTCAAAGCTTTTCTGAGTATTTGAGTCAAAATGTTGTGAGATGACCTGATGGTAACATTAACAGGATTTCCAGATGAAAAGTTTGATGCAATAATACATGTGTAATTGTATGTGAAGGCAGGTGGGATGCACTACCCAATAAACTACATAATAAGTGATAGGAAATGTGACACTTTCCTCAGTCTTAGGTCAGCAGTGGCCACACCTGAATTATAGTTTCACAAGCAAGAGTGTGAACTTTTTGAGGGAACATCTTGCTGCTTTTATCATCACCAAATCCCAGCCGTCCATGCTCACCTCTACCCCACCCATACACCTGCTCACATCCATTTTACACCACTTGAATCTACATGCCCAAGAATGAGTGCTCCTCTGAATCCACTCCTAATCAAACAAGAATGTAGATATGGTCTTCTAACAAAAGAGCAATGAGCTCAGTTGAGACACTTGTGGTGGCATCTACCTCACCATCCGCAGTCAATGCCATCGAGTGCCATCCTCCTGCTGCTAGATCCACCTGTGTTGCCATCCATCATCTACCTTTTAGGGTTCCACTGACTGGTTGCGGATACAACAGTGTATCAAAAGAGATTAAGACAGGATGGGGCTGCAAAAAGGATGGAGAACTAATGAGAGCAATTTCCAAGCAGTAGGCTGTAATCACATATGAAGATGAGAATCAGGGATAGAATACCAGAATGAGATCACGTAGTCCCTTTACAGAAACAGGTGAAGAGTGTGGCTGTGTATCACCAGTGCCTAGCTGCCCATACTCATTGTTACCCCAAGCCCAAACTATCCCTGGCTCGACCAGTGCCAGATTGTGAAAGGCGCCCACAGCTACCATCCTCACATTTTCCAGTCCTTGCATGCGAACAGGGACTGAGATCTGTTTTCTGACACCAACAGAAGAATCAACGGGCCAAAGACTTATGAGCCAATCTTGTTCTCTGTTCCATTTAAGCAAAAGCCTGGTAACATAGTATTGCCTTCAAGGCCACTAGACACAGTTTTCTCGTGAAGTACTTTTGGAAATGGTAAGTCAGTCTAATGTTCTCTGTACAGCAAAGCAAATTATTGATGGTCATCTTTGAGTGGGATGGAGTAGGGCTACTAACTCACATGTCACCCGGAGGCCAGGGTTGGCCCCATGTCCAGACATGGCCCTCTTCGGTCAGAACTACAGAATGTGTGCCTCCAGCTGCAACCTGCATGTTTTCCATCAAACAGAATCCTTGTTCTTGTATCTGATATACCTCCCTGTTCTTAAACAGCAAGGATTGTATCCATGTCCATGTACAGTGAAGGAAAAATAAGACTACTGTAAGCATTTTATCTACGAATCCTTCAAGACCCCCTTACCCCAAGTAACAGAGCAATTTGCTAATGTTCCAAGAACCCATCTCTCATCCACTTGCCATCTATGGTTTCAAAGCTTCTGAGGTGGATGCAAACTGTGAGAAAGTGTAAAGCAGATGAATTGGGTCATGATAAGACTAATGTGGCATACCCATTGCAGAAAGAGGGCGGAAATACCTGCCGCACACGCAGACGAGGGCAACAGCGTTGTGGGATAGAGATATCTCGATGCAATACTTTGTCACCCCCTTTGCGATCCAAGTCCTTAGCACATTGTCCATACTCATTTCCACCTGCATATTCAAACCAATCAGCACTTGCATTGCAAGTTGTTGACACCTCTTTGTGGTCCCCACCTCTCTGGTAGTGCTGCTGCTGTCTGTCACCACAATATATGTTCTAATACCTTCCAGGAAGAGAATTCGTCCAGTAATGACACTTACCCCATGCATAAGCACGTCCATCCTCATCCACAGCTAGGCAATGCCATCCACCAATCGCTGCCTGGCCATATCCATAAGCCAACAATGGCAGTTCAAACACTAAACAATCATAACCAAGACAGATGCAGGAGACAGCCCATCAAACTGTTCAGACATCCTGCAAGGGAATCCACGGACACCTGATGTCTTCTATACAGTTCACAAGCTCACCTGTACTATTTTTACTTTCGCAAGTGCCTTGACCTGCCAAAACCATCAGAGAAGTTCTGTGAGCTAGTAGAGCTGGTGCTTGGAATAAACTGAGCAGTTTTCTCACTTCAAAAATGCAATGGTTGATGAAATTTGGTAAACTACAAGTAGTCCTAGGCTGCCTACATGCATTTTACCACTTATTATACCTGCTCAAAAAAAACCCATACATCCCTCACAGGTCTCTTGTATTGCCAGATACAGATTTTCAGTACTTTTACTATATCCTAGAATTGTCAAACTTGCCAGAGCAACAGTCTCCCCTCAGAAAAGAGGCACTTTCATCATGTGTTGTTTTGAATCTTCACACTTAATGACCAAGAATGAGGAGAGCGAAACATAATGGAAAACTTTGGAGCAAATCACAAATTGATACCTGGCTAGGTACAGATTCTGTCCTCTTGGCAGGAGGATGACCCAATGTTGCTCGCTGATTCCATCCCCAAGTGTAAAGCTGCCATTGAAAACCCACTGGCAAGTTGGTAAACACCTTGCAATAATGAAGTTTCAATGTGTGTGACATTCATGAACTTCCTGGGTTCAGGAAGAAGTATGCTAGGGTTGGGTATGGAAAATTTACAAAGATGTCAGGAATATGTACAAGACTGTCAGAAAGATGTACAAGATGTCAATCAGCTAATGATCCATACTAGAGCTCACAATCTCATGGCAGAGATCCAAAAAAGATTAGCTGCACTCCCCTCTTCACCAGCATGAACAGATGAGCAATCAAGCAGTGGACAGGTACCTGACCATCTTCAGTAATGGCCAAGGAATTGCGGCTGCCAGCAACTATGCTTGAGACACGTATGTGTGACAATGCCTCTATGCGACATACATGATCCTTGTTGTCAAACCCACCCAGTCCTAATTGTCCATCCTCACCTGCTCCCCTGCAAAAAAACAAAACGCCCACGCATCCCTCGCCATCCCATATTATCACCCACATCATCATCACATGTTCTATGATGTTGGGTCTCCCCCAAACATGTTGCAAAAACATATGGACAATGAATGAAGGAGAGACACACACAGAGAGATTTTTCTCACCAGCCTACTACGACAGGCGGTTCCTTCATCTGCGCCACCATCGCTCTTGCACCACCCTGCGTTGCTCCTTTTCTCCACACCTCTCCTCCCTCTTCATCGCAAATGGGAACTCCCCAATGTTGCTTAGCTTGCACCTCCTCTCCGATCTCTAAGCTCATCAAACACACCCAACATTATTTCTCTGCCTGTCTTGTCTGTCTGTCTACCGCATGCAGCGAGCTCCAAGCCCAGTAAACCCACAGCACCCAGCAGAAAAACTTGTCAATTCTTTGTATGTACAAAGCACACAAAGAAATGCACTTATGTCCAGCCCTCAACCCATCCCGTTCTCTCTCACTCTCTCTCGCAGTTTTGTGCAGTAAAGAATGGATACTGCTGCTGCTGATGCTTCTTTTGCTACTACAAATGCGCAGGCCTCGTGCACTTTATGCACCAAGTTACTTACCCAAGAGAAGCCAAGCCGGCAAAGCAAGCGTTTTTTCTCTTTTGGCCTATTCCTCCTATGCAAGACAGAAACAACCGACCACCACCTTCTTACAGAAACAGCAAGGCAAAAAAAGAGGACCCACAAGACACAGAGAGAGAGAGAGAGAGAGAGAGAGACAAAAGTAGAGCTGCAAAAACTACTTTGAGGGTGCAAAAAAGGATGCATAGCTACCAATCAAAAACAAAAAGAAACAACAGTGCAAACAAACAAACAAACAACATAGAATACATACATACATATCATTGTTATAGTTTGTGACATGAATCCATCATCCCCCACTTTGCTGTGCTGTGCTATGCTGAGCGAGCGAATATAAGATGACATATCACGAGTTGTGGCACGAGTCGAGTGAGTGCAGAAAGGAGCGCTGACTGAGTAGAGGCGATAACGATAAGAATCCTTTCTTTTTGGGTTGTTGTTGTTTGTGGGCTTTTTTGGTTTGTGTGTTTTCTGTGTTTTACACATCAGCTGACGGTGCCAGTAGACTCGTATTGGATTCCAGACTCCAGACTCAAGCGACTCCATGTGTTGTTGTTGTCATCTTTGTCCGTTTGTGTCCATCTTTGTCCGTTTCTCAAGCTGGCTCGCTCGCTCGCTCGCTCGCTTGCACTTCCAACTTCCAGTGTTTTTCTTTCGCCCAAATTTTGACCTGAAAAATATGATTTCGACCTATATAAAACGGATAATTCGTGGAAACAACATCGCCAGATTTCGGAGGAAAAAGGTTTCCAAATCGCCATATTTTTGTGATTAGTTCCAGTATGTAGCCAAGAATATAGAAGGATTCTGTGTTTTTTTTTTTGTTTTTTGCTACTTTCATATCTAGTATGGAGCCACATCTGGCTAAATCATCTTATGGATGATCGCCATTTCAGCTACATTACAAAATTGGGGAAAAAAAATTGGAAAAACCTGCTGCCAACAAGTTCGTTCCTCGTTCGTTTCGTTTCCTTTTTCGTTCGTTTCGTTATCTTCCTCGTTGGTTTCCCCATCTCTTTCTCATTCGCTATTTACTCCGTCCGCCGCCGCCGCCGCCGTTCCTCCTCATCCACTGCACTCTATCTATCTTCGAAGTAATTCAAAATTCACATTCATTCGGCGAATGAAGAAGAGTAAACTGCTGATGATGAAGAATGAGACAAGAATAGTTCCCATTCATTCAACGAATGAAGAAGAAGAGCGAACTCCTGATGAAGAAGAGACAAGAATAGCCCACATTCATTCGGTGAATGGAAGAAGAGACAAGAACGGTTCACATTCATTCGGTGAATGAAAGAAGAGACAAGAATGGTTCACATTTCATTCGCTGAATTACAGAAGAGTAAACTTCTCCTGATGAACAAGACACAAGACAAGTTCACATTCATTCAAGGAATGAAGAAGAGTGAAATCCTGATGAAGAAGAGACCAAAAATAGTTCACATTCATTCGGCGAATGAAGAAGAGAAAACTCCCGATGAAGAAGAAGAAGAGACAAGATGATGACGGAACGAATGAATGATGACTCATCGGGTTTTTTTTAGTCACTGCCCAAATGACACGATGAGGACAAAAGGGGGTTTTTTTGGCCCCCAATTTCGTCCTCCTCCTTTTTTTGATCCGTCCTTTTCTCAAAACCTGTCAGCTTTTGCTTTGTGTACTTATCCATTCCCTTGGGTGTGTGAATCAGCACCTCCACTGATACCATGGTAAAAATAAAATAAAAAATTAAACAGGTTCGATTTTATTGTTTTGGGGCGCTTGCAAGTTGCAACCAATTTTTGTTTTTTTTGTTTTTTTTTTTTTTTGG